>JAABUM010001168.1_pt1 | contig 40544 bp, 31 predicted proteins | sample 5559161 | NCBI WGS metagenome assembly JAABUM01 (sample SAMN10711868, study PRJNA513369) | rock metagenome | isolation source: Antarctica rocks | place: Antarctica: Victoria Land, Siegfried Peak nord
GTCGCGCCGCCGCCCGACGTCGGGGCCACCTGGCACTGGTCGCGCTGGCGTCGCCGCCATCAGGCCATCGCTCGGTTCTACCACTATCGCCGCCGCGCGGCCAGCTAATTACAACTGTAGTACTAGTGCATCATTCCTCAATGGCGCTGCACATTAGAAGGCACGCAGTTCCTACGCTTCTAACGGGTAACTGTAGTACGTATGCCTTGTAGTATGTGTACCGCATATGAGGAACGATGCACTACGGTACTTTGTGGACTTCGGCGTAACGGTCATGAGCGGTGCGGAGAACACCAAAAATGACGTCGTACGTACTCACTCCTTTTCACCAATTGCTACCGCACTATCCGAAGTCCACAAAGTACCGACTAGGTAGGCGGCGGCTTGAACTCACCGCGAAAGAGTTCGGGTGTCTCGAATATCTGCTCCGCCACAAGGGTGAGATTGTCAGTCAGGAAGCGCTCCTGGAGCATGTCTGGGATGGATCGGTTAATCCATTCAGCGCAACAGTCCGTATGCATATCGCGTCGTTGCGGCGGAAGCTTGGGGATCCCGCCGATGCTCCTCAGTACATCGAGACTGTGACCGGACAAGGCTATCGCCTCGGGAGGGAGAGCGACTATGCCTGCGAGAACTAGCGAGCGGCGAACTGTGCGTCAGCTCCCCCTACGCCTCAGGCTCGCCCTCTGGTCAGGTAGTCTCCTCCTACTTGGGAGTGCGGGATTGGTGCTCTTCATAGATCTCGCCACCCCAAACATCCGCCCGCCGGGAACTACCGTCATCATCTCTCGTACTGCCACGGCGGGGATCGGCGTGGGGCAGTCCGCTGTACCTGCCGTCAAGCCACCTAGCGAGCCGCAGCAAATCACTGTCGATCAGGTACGGCTCGCGTCGTTCTTGGGGCTGGGGCTGGTAATCTTACTGGGCGGAGTAGGTGCGTATTGGCTTGCGGGGCGTACCTTACGACCGGTGCGCGCCGTTAGTCAGGCTGCCCAACAGATCGGCCCGGCTAATCTCGATACCCGGTTAGCCCTCGACGGGCCGGACGACGAGGTGCGGGATCTCGCCATCGCTTTCGATGGCATGCTCGACCGGCTCCAGCGCTCGTTCGGCCAGCAAGAGCGTTTCGTGGCCGACGCCGCCCACGAGCTACGCACCCCGCTGGCGACCCTGCGTACAACACTCGATGTCGCCCGTGCTCAGCCCAATATCGAGACTGACCAGCGAGCGCTTACGGACATGTTCGAGCGGCAACTAACACGCATCGAACGGCTGGTCGCCGATCTCTTGCTCCTGGCCCGTGAAGATGCGCCGCTCGCACGGGAAGAACTCATTCTCGGCGTACTCCTCGACGAGGTGATTAACCAACTCCAGCCCATAGCAGCAGACTGCGGCATAGCCCTCTCGCCCGCGACAGGCGCGATCGAGACAGTCATAGCAGGCGATAGTCCACTCCTGGCGCGCGTCTTCGCCAACCTTGTGGAGAACGGCCTACGATACACACCGCCAGGCGGCGCGGTGACCCTCGCGGTCGCCACGGAGAGCGCATGGATCAGCGTGGCAGTCGCCGATACCGGCATCGGGATCGCCCTAGAGGGTGTTAGGCACCTGTTGGTGATGACTGTGCATCCAATATACAGGAGGGAGGTGATGGCGAGCGCATCGCGCCTGCTAGCGGGCCGGTACGGCCCGCTGGTGCTCGTCTGGGGTGGCAGGTCCACGTAGCATCGCCTCCACGACGAAATAACGGCACCATAATCGACAACCGGCAACCAGGGGTGCCTAACACCCTCTAGAGGATCAGGAACGCATTTTCGACCGCTTCTACCGCAGCGATCGGTCGCGCGCCCGCCATTGTGGCGGCACAGGGCTCGGGCTGGCTATCGCCGCCGACGTGATCCGGCGTCACGGTGGCTGCATCGCGCTCGATAGTCACTATGGGCGGGGTAGCACGTTCACCGTCATGCTACCCCGCTGATCGATTCCACCGATTCTGCTGTTGTCCAGCGGCGGACTTTACAGCGACATTACACCCTCCCTGCCATACTAGCGACGATTTCGAAACCATCGCCATTCATCGATATCGATCAGTCCGCATGCAGGGCAGGATCGGATGACCGCAGCAGGCCAGCACAGCACGACATTGGCGATGTGGCAGGATCGGCCACGCCGGTGAGTGCCTAGCGGCCAGAGAACAGGAGTAGGGAGATGAGACGAGAAATAATGACGTTGGCAGCGCGGATAGGAGGAGCAATTCTACTCTTCGTGGCTCTCTGCGCGCTGACACCAGGGATGACGCGAGCGGCTTCGCCCGCAACGCCCACAGCAGAGGCGAAGCATTGCGTGGTGGTTATCGCGCCGAGGACGGCAGAAGACAGGGCAGCGCACCGGTCGTCGCAAGTGAAGCATCAGGGGTGCTTTGCGACTCAGGAGGAGAAGGAGGCAGCCCTCACGGCGTGGTTTGGTCCGCAGCGACCGGCGGCTACATACCTGCTGATTCGCTTCTGGAGAGATGCAGACCAGGGTGGCGGGCCTCCACTGGAGCTTTTCAGTGAGACTGGTTGCGATGGGTATTACTCCGCGAACCTTGCCGATTGGGGATGGGATGACATCGCCAGTTCCGCCGAACCCCACTGCGGACGCGCGATGAGGCTGTGGGAGAATCCCGGTCTGACTGGGGCTTCACTCTACATGGGGTCATATCTCAACTACCTGGGTGCGCTGAACGATGCAGTTTCGTCGTGGGAGACCGCGAACTAGCGGTCTCGTTAGTAAACCCGATGGGAGAAAGGTTCCGAATGAAGGCACAACTATGGCCGCGATGGATATCAATGGCGATCTTGCTCCTCGTCTTGACGATAGGCGGACTCTCGCTTGTTGGCTTCACGAAGGTGCAGACCGCCTCGGCAGGAGCGGCGAGCAGCGATTGCCGGGTTGCCCTCGTGATCTCGCGCGAGGAGGCAGAGGCGGCTGGCGTCGAGTGGGCTGTCGCGAAGGAGCAGCAGCGCCGGTGGTCGAGCACCTATCGCTGCGGCGACGAGGCCGCGAAGATGGCGGCGCTGCAAGCGGCATCGGAGGCGAAACACCACTTCCTCGCCAGCCGATAGCTCTTAACCTCCACCAGCACCGGGAGAGGGTATCGACCGTGGTTGGTGCTCTCTCCCATACCAGCGTCAGATCCTCGATCGGGGATACCGCAGTGCTGCATCGATACGCATCATATCCACGCTCAGCAGGCTTTATCATTACAAACACCCACCGTTTTGCCACACTTCCGCCATAAACTGGGCGCGATGTGATGGCATACTGTAGAGAGACCGAGAGGGAAGAATGACGATCGAGGAACGATGGACCGACGCCCTTGGGATGCACAAGTAACCGCCATCCGGCGGATCAGCCCCGAGCAGTGGCGGCGCTGGTTGGCCCCCGCCTGGCATCCGCAGACCTATCGCAATATCTTCTATCTCCTCGCGGCCTGCCCGCTCGGCATCTTCTACTTCGTTTTCCTCGTGCCGACCCTGCTCGCCGGGCTCGGCTCGGCGATCGCCGGCGTCGGCATCCCGATCCTATTCCTGGCCCTGTTCGGCTGGTGGGCGCTGGCGGCGCTGGAGCGGCAGATCGCGATCTGGTGGCTCGGGATCGCGATCCCGCCGATGTACCCGCCACGTCCGGCGGGGATGCCCCTCACCAACTGGCTGAAGGCGCACTTCGGCAGCAGCGTCACCTGGACGAGCCTGCTCTATCTCCTGGCGAAGTTCCCGCTCGGCCTCTTCTCCTTTATCATCACCGCCGGGCTGGCAACCTTCTCCGCGCGGCTGATCTTCGCCCCGCTCCCCTTTCTAATCGACGCCCTCTTCAGGCACCCGCTCAGCATCTGGGGGTTTCTCCTCTCCCTGCCCCAGGTGCCGCTCGGCTTGCTCCTCGGCTTCGGCTCGCTCTATCTGCTGAACGGCCTCGCCTTCCTCTCCGCCCACTTCGCCCGGCTGATGCTCGGTCAGAGCGATCTCTCGGTGCGACTCACCGCGACCCAGGCGGTCGCCCGCGCCGCCACCACCAAGGCGGAGGAATCGGACCAGAAACGCCGCGAATTGATCGTCAACGTCTCCCACGAACTGCGGACCCCGATCGCCTCGATCCGGGGCCACGTCGATTCGCTGCTGATCGGCCTCGACGAGCCGACGAGCACGGCATCGGCCCCCCCCGCCGAATTGGGGAACTACCTCGGGATCATCGGCCGCGAGACCGAGCGGCTCGGCACGCTGGTGGACGAACTCCTCTCCCTCGCCCGCGCCGAGTCGGGCGAGCTGAAGATCGCCCTCGCGCCGGTCAGCGCGGCGGCGGTGGTGGACGAGGTCTACGGCGCGATCGCCCCGCTGGCTCGCCGGGAGCGGCAGATCACCGTCGTGCGCGATGTCGATCCGGGGTTGCCCGCGATCATCGCCGACCGCCAGCGGCTGACGCAGGTGACGCTCAACCTCGTCCGTAACGCCCTTTCCTACACCCCGGCGGGCGGCATCGTCTCGATCGGCCTCCACGCGGTCGGGCCGGATCAGGTCGCGCTCACCGTCGCGGATACCGGGATCGGCATCCCCCAAGAAGACCTGGACCGCATCTTCGAGCGCTTCTACCGCACCGATGTCTCCCGCGCGCGCACCTCCGGCGGCTTCGGCCTCGGGCTGGCGATCGTGCGCGACCTCGTCGCGGCGATGGGTGGCGAGGTTCAGGTCGAGAGCACGATCGGCGAGGGGAGCCGCTTCACCGTCACCCTCCGCGTCGCGCCGCCCCCGCCGCGCACCGCCGAGCGCGGGCTGGCCCGTCGCGCGTCCACACCAGCGTACGCCGCCGAGGCTCCCCCGCCGCGCGAGCGCGGCGTCGATCCGTGGTGAGGCGGGAATTTCCGCACCGCGCTGGCCGTTCCCGATCGCGGCCACCCGAAACTACGGGCGGGCGCGGAGGGCGGGCGCGAGGGCTATGGTATACTGCGGACGTTCAGGGTGAGCGCAGGGGATCGCCGCCGAACACCATTCGCCCTTTCGAGCGTAGCGCGACGGACCGCAAAGGGGAGAATAAGCCTGGCATGAGCCAAGAAAACACCGCGCCGACCGACGCTGTCCTGGCCGAGGACACGTTTCTCGAAGGCGATGACTTGCACGAGGAGTGCGGGATCTTCGGAGCCTATGCCCCCGGTGCGGATGTCGCCCGCATGACCTTCTTCGGCCTCTTCGCCCTCCAACATCGCGGGCAGGAAAGCGCCGGTATCGCCGTCTCCCGCGCCGATGGCGAGTTGCCCATCGCGGTTCACCGCCACATGGGTCTCGTCTCGCAAGCGTTCGAGGAAGAAGATCTGGCCCGCCTGCAAGGCGACCTGGCGATCGGCCACACCCGCTACTCCACCACCGGCAGCAGCAACATCGAGAACGCCAGCCCGTTCCTGGCCTGGTCGAGCCTCGGTGAGATTGCGGTCGCCCACAACGGCAACCTGACGAATGCCGACCGCCTGCGCGCCGAACTGGAGCAGGAGGGCGAGCGCTTCCTGGCTTCCACCGATTCCGAGATCGTGGCGCGGCTGATCGCGGCGGCGCACGGCGACACCATCGTCGACAAGCTACGGCGGGTGATGCCCCGCATGCTCGGAGCCTACAGCCTGACGATCATGACCCCGACCGAGATCATCGGTGTGCGCGACCCGCTCGGGGTGCGCCCGCTCTGCCTCGGTCGGCTGCCCGATGGCGGCAACGTGCTCGCCTCCGAGTCGTGCGCGCTGACCACCGTCGGCGCGAGCCTGATCCGCGACATCGAGCCGGGCGAGATCGTCCTGCTCGACGGCATCGGGGCCGATGGTGTCCGCTCCTACACCGGGCAGGAGTCGGAGCGCCACGCCGCCTGCGTCTTCGAGCTGATCTACCTCGCGCGCCCGGACAGCGCGATCGGTGGGCAGCGCCTGCACCTGGCGCGGCAGCGGATGGGTGAGGAACTCGCCCGCGAGGCTCCCGCAGAAGCCGACATCGTCATCGCCGCGCCGGACTCCGCCACCCCCGCCGCGCTCGGCTACGCCCGTGCGAGCGGCATCCCCTACACCGAGGCGCTGATGAAGAACCGCTACATCGGGCGCACCTTCATCCAGCCCGATCAGCGCCTGCGCGAGCGCGGCGTCGGGCTGAAGTTCAACGCCCTGCCCGAGGCGCTGCGTGGCAAGCGCGTCGTCCTCGTCGAGGATTCGATCGTGCGCGGCACCACCAGTCGCCCCCTGATCGAACTGCTGCGGAAGAACGGCGCGACCGAGGTCCACATGCGCGTCCACTCGCCGCCGATGATGTGGCCCTGCTACCTCGGCGTCGACACCGGTCGCCGTGGGGAGTTGATCGCCGCCAACAAGTCGGTCGAGGAGATCTGCGAGTACATCGGGGCCGACTCGCTCGCCTATCTCTCCGAGGATGGGCTGACGCGGGCGCTGGACATCCCGAAGACCGAGTTCTGCTTCGCCTGCTTCAACGGGAACTACCCGGTCAGCGTGCAGATGGAGTTCGACAAGCTCGCCCTCGAAACCCCGCGCCAGTTGCCATTGCACGCCGACATGGCGGTTGTCGATGACTGACGCCGCACGAGCGCTGAACAGTGCCGGGCATGACGCGGCGGGCGGGGAACAAACACCCCGCCCGCGCCGTGCCCGCCACACGCGGCGTACCCGATGATCCGCCTCGGCCTCCTCGCCTCACATAGCGGCTCCAACCTCGGCGCGATCATCGCCGCCTGCCGGGAAGGGCGTATCGCCGCGACCCCGGTCGTGGTGATCGGCAACAATTCCGGCGCGTTCGCGCTCGAACGCGCCCGCCACGCCGGTATCCGGGTCGTCCATCTCAGCAACCAGACCCATCCCGATCCGGCGGCGCTCGACACGGCGATGGCGGCGACGCTCGCCGCCCACGACGTCGATCTCGTGGTGCTCGCGGGCTACATGAAGCGTCTCGGCCCGCAGATGCTCGAACGCTGGCGCGGGCGGATCGTCAATGTCCACCCCTCGCTCCTGCCGAAATTCGGCGGCAAGGGGATGTACGGCGAGCGGGTCCACGCGGCGGTCCTGGCGGCGGGCGAGGCGGTCACCGGCGCGACGATCCACCACCTGACCGAGGAGTACGATCAGGGGCCGATCATCGCGCAGGTGCTGGTGCCGGTCGAGCCGGGCGACACGGCGGCCACCCTCGCCGCGCGCGTCCTGCCACACGAGCACGCCCTCTACGTCGATACCCTCGCCCGCATCGCGCGCGGCGACCTGATCCTGCCCGAATTGAGTGTGGATAGAGGGACGAAAGTTCGCCTCAGAGACGCAGAGGCACAGAGCGAATAGTTTTTCCTCTCGTTCTCTGCGGCTCTGCGGCTCTGAGGCCCGCGTCCCTACGCCAGAGGAGATACGGTCCGATGAGTGGCGACGAGCGATTGTCCTATGCGGCGGCGGGGGTCGATATCGCGGCGGCGGACGCGGCGAAGAAGGCGATGGTCGGAAGCCTGGAGACGAGCGACAGCCGCGTGCTGAACCGCCTCGGGGCCTTCGCCACCCTCTTCGACGCCTCGTTCCCCGGCTACAAGCAGCCGGTGCTGGTCCTCAAGACCGAGGAGCCAGGCTCGAAGCAGAAGCTCGCGCTGGCGCACGACCGGGTCGAATCGCTCTGCGAAGACCTCGTCAACCATCTCATCAACGACATCGTCGTGATGGGCGCGCACCCCCTCTCGGTGCAGGACGCGATCATCTGCGGCCACCTCGACGGCCCGATCGTCAATCGCCTCGTCGCGGGGTTGGCGGCGGCGTGCCGCGCGCAGGGTTGCACCCTCACCGGCGGCGAGACGAGCGAGCAGCCGGGCGTCCTCGATGCGGGCACCTACATCCTCGTCGCCAACGCGGTCGGCGTGGTCGAGCGCGCGCGGATCATCGACGGCGCGCGGATCGCGCCGGGCGACCGCGTCATCGCGGTCGCCTCGAACGGGCTGCACACGAACGGCTATTCGCTCGTCCGCGCCCTCCTCGCGCGCGATCCGGCGCTGGCCGAGCGCGACGTGGACGGCGAGTCGTTCCTCGACGTGATCCTGCGTCCCCACCGTCCCTACTACCACGCCGTGCGCGACCTCTTCACCGATGAAGGATTGCACGGCCTGGCGCACATCACGGGGGGCGGGATCGCGGGGAACCTGCGCCGGATCATCCCGGCGGGGCAGCAGGCGCGGATCGATCTCGGCGCGATCGTGCCGCCACCGATCTTCCACGCCATCCGCGCGGCGGGCGACGTGGACGACGCCGACATGCTCCGCACCTTCAACCTGGGCGCGGGCCTGATCGTCGTCGCCGCGCCGGACGCGACCGCAAGCATCACGGCGCACCTGACGAGTCAGGGGTACGAGAGCGCCATCATCGGCACGATCGCGGCGCGCGAGCAAGCGGATGCAGCGGCGGTCGCGTTCGTAGGGGCGTTGCAATGGGGCAGTAGGCAGTAGGCCAGTAGACAGAAGGTTTGCTACAAAGAGCTTCTTCTTTCCGGTACTACTGGCCTACTCGCCTACTGCCCCCAACGGAGGCACCATGCGCGTAGGCATCCTTGGTGGCGGGCAATTGGCGCGGATGACCGTCGCGGCGGCGATCGGGCTCGGCATCGACGTGGCGATCTTCGAGCGCGAGGCCGCTAGCCCGGCGGGGCGCCTGACCGACGCCGCGACGGTCGGGCCGTGGGAGGACGCCGCCTTGCGCGCCCGCTTCGCAACGGGCTGCGACGTGATCACGCTGGAGAGCGAGTTCGTCGATCCGGCGCTCCTGGCCGACATCGCGGCCACCGGGACACCCGTGCGCCCCGGCGCGGCGATCCTGGCGCTGGTCGGGGACAAGCTGCGCCAGAAGGAAACCTTCGCCGCCGCCGATCTCCCCCTCCCGCCATTCCGCGCGGTCGTGAGCCAGGACGAGGCGCTGCGCGCGGCGAAGGAATGGGGCTGGCCGATCGTCCTCAAGGCCCGCCGCCTCTCCTACGATGGCTACGGCAACGCCACGGTGCGCGGCCCGGAAGGGTTGGCGGCGGCGTGGGAGCGGCTCGGCACGCCGGGTCGCGCCCTCTACGCCGAAGCCTGGGTGCCCTTCCGCCGCGAATTGGCGGTGATGGTGGCACGGTCGGTCGGCGGCGCGATCGTCACCTACCCGGTCGTGGAGACGGTGCAGGCCGCCGAGGCGCAGATCTGTCGGCTCGTCCGCGCCCCCGCGCCGGTCGCAGCGTCCGTGGCGGCGCAGGCGACCGCGATCGCGCGGCGAGCCGTGGAGACGGTGGAGGGGGTCGGGGTCGTCGGCGTGGAACTCTTCGAGCACGAAGATGGCACGATCCTGCTGAACGAGATCGCACCGCGCCCACACAATTCGGGGCATTACACGATCGAGGGCTGCGTCACCTCTCAGTTCGAGAACCACCTGCGCGCGATCCTCGATCTGCCGCTCGGCGTGACCGATCTGGTCGCCCCCGCCGCCGTGATGGTCAACATCCTCGGCGAGCGCGACGCCCCGATCGAGGCGACGCCGCGCGGCCTGCCGGAGGCGCTGGCCGTCCCCGGCGCGCACGTCCACCTCTACGGCAAGCGCCGCTCCCGCCCCGGACGCAAGATGGGCCACGTCACCGCCCTCGGCCCCGACATCGCCGCCGCCGAAGCGATCGCGGCGCGCGCGGCGGCATGCGTGCGACTCTAGGGAGGAAGTATGGAACCACCACGTAGCACCGCGCAGCGTAAAGCAGACACGCTGGCACGCCTGGCAAACGCGGTCGATTGCTGGGTGCCATCCAGCGGCGCACGCGGCGATGCCTATCTCATCCCACTCTCCTTCGTCTGGCACGGTGGCCGGATCATCCTCGCCACCCTCGCCGAGAGCAGCACGGTCCGCAATCTGCGCCGCACGGGGCGGATGCGCGTCGCGCTCGACGGGACGCGCGACGTGGTGATCGTCGCCGGAGGTGTCGCGATCGTGGCGCAGGATGCGCTCGACGAGTCCGCCGCCGAGGCGTTCAGGGCGGCGGCGGGATTCGAGCCGCGCCGCGAGGCGAACACGTATGTCTACCTCGTGCTGACACCGCGCAGCATCCTCGCCTGGCGCGAGGAAAACGAGTTGGCGGGCCGGGAGATCATGCACGACGGGCGCTGGCTCACGTAGCATCCGCGCATGAAGAAAGTGAGGAAACGGAGCATGACCACACAGCCCCTCGTCGGGATCATCATGGGCAGCGACTCGGATCTGCCGACGATGCGCGACGCCGCCGCGATCTGCGCGCGCTTCGACGTGCCGTACGAGGTGCGCGTCGTCTCGGCGCACCGTACCCCCGCCGACATGGCCGACTACGCCACGAACGCCCACACGCGCGGCCTGAAAGTCATCATCGCGGGGGCGGGCAACGCCGCGCACCTGCCGGGGATGGTCGCGGCCTACACGCCCCTGCCGGTGATCGGCGTGCCGGTGAAGGGCCGCGCGCTCGATGGCCTCGACTCACTCCTCTCGATCGTGCAGATGCCGAACGGTATCCCGGTCGCGACGGTGGCGGTCGGTGGCGCGACGAATGCGGGATTATTGGCGGTGCAGATACTCGCGGCGCACGATCCGGCCTTGCTGGAGCGGATGATCGCCTACAAGGCCGAACTCGCCGCCACCTCGCGCGCCAAGAACGAGCGCCTCGGCGAGGTATAGACACCACTCGTGGCGACGAACAATGTCTCGCTACGATGCCGATGAGCGCACGATGAGGAGGAAATCTCGATGAGCGAGGAACATCGCAGCCCCGACGAAGCATTGCGCGAAGAAGGCTTGCCCGCCGAGCGGGACGATCCGGCGGTCGAAGGGGCAGAGCGGACGACCAGCGACGCGATCGACGAAGCCGACAACGAGTCGTTCCCGGCCAGCGACTCGCCGAGTTGGAACTCCGGCGGCGACCCGGCGATCATCCGCGAGGGGGACAAGCGGCGCGACTAGCGCTCGTCGAGCGCCGCGCGCAGCAGGGTATCGACCGGCGCGTGGTCATCGGTTAGGATCAGGTCGGTGCGAGAGGCGAAACGCGCCGCCAGATCGGCGGGGGCGAACGGGGTCCACCCGCTCACTGTAGGCGTTGCCAGCGGCGCATCGCTGGCGGCGATCACGAAGGTGGCGTGGCCGGGACGACCGACCTGACCATCGAGCGCGTAGACCATGACGTTGCCGAAGACCACGCGCAGCGTATTGGTGTACGCCTGCACGAAACGCCCCTCATGTCCGCTATCGACCATATTGACAAGATAGACGCCATCCGGGGTCATGCTCCGGTGGACCAGCATATCGAACTCGCGTGTCGTCAGGTGATACGGCACCGAGACATCGTTGAACGCATCCCCCTGCACCACCCGATACGCCCCCTGCGGCGCGGCACTGCCGGCCTCGGTCCCGTTGAGGAAGAGGCGCGCGTCGCCGATGTGGGTGATGATCGGGCTAGCGGTCGGCAGCCCCAGGTAGCGCTGATTGAAGCGCACGACACCCGGATCGATCTCCAGGGTCTCGACCGTCGCCGCCGGGTGATAGGCGGTCATGTAGCGCGGGAACGAGTAGCCGCCCGCGCCGATCACCAGCAGGCGCAACGCCGGATCGCGCGCCAACTGCTCCTCGGTGAGCGCGCGATAGACCCGCTCATAGTCGTAGACCAGCGCGCTCGGATCGCCATCGACCAGGGCGCTGTGCATCAGTCGGTCGAGGAAAAACCCGCGCGCCGTCCGACCATCGAGCGTCTTTGTGGTTTCGATCCGCATGCAGAAGTAGCTCGTCTCCGTCAGGCAAGGGCCGGGGAGCGCCTTGGTGGCGACAAGGAGCGGCGACACGGCCAGGAAGAGCACCAGGATCATCAGCGGCAGGCCGCGTCCGGCGCGCGGCCCACCCCACGGCCCGACCGCGAGGCCGCAGATGAGCAAGATCGCGGCGATCAGCCAGACGGTCGTGCGGCTGCCGAAAAGGTCGAGCAGCAGGAACCCGGTCAGGAATGTCCCGGCGATGCTGCCCGCCGCCGAGACGGCGTAGATGCGCCCGATCGTCGCCCCGGCATCGTCGAGGCTCCGCAACGAGAGCTTGACGACGATCGGCGTGATCGTGCCGAGGATCGTGCTGGGGAGCAGGAACGCCGCCGCCGTGGCGAGGACGATTCGCAGCATCAGCGGGATCGGCGCGCTCGCGATCCGGTCGGCGGCGGCGGGGGCCAGCACCACCGTCGCCACGACGGTGAGCGCCGAGTAGAGGAAGATCCGGCGCAAGAGCGCGCGCGAGGCCATCCGGTCGGCGAGCAAGCCGCCGAGGTAATTCCCGAAGGTGATCCCGGCGAGGATGACGCCGATGATGCTCGTCCAGGTGTAGAGCGACACGCCCAGATAGGGGGCGAGGATACGCCCCGCGAGGATCTCGAGGACCAGGCTACAGCTGCTGGCGAGGAAGACGAGACCGTACGCCTCCCAGATTCGCAGCGCGCGCCCGGCCTGGACGGTGGCACCGACAGCGACGGCGTGCGGCAGCGCGCTCGCCTCCACACCAAGCTGTTGCTCCCCTCGAACAGTCGCGGCCATCGGCGCTCCCTCACATACGTTCCCGCATATATTCTTGCGAGTACACTCATTATGGGACCGCTTCGCACCGGGAAGAATGGGCGATCCTTCCTCTTCGTCACGGTACATTCGTCCCGAATGGGCGGATTATTACCGCAGCCTCGGGAGCGAGAGGGCTTGTCAGGGACGGCCGGAAACGGGCGCACAAAAGCTGGGCGGCTGTCGCCATCATCGAAATATGGTGCCGGATAATGGTGCTGGACAGCGGACGGTGGCTCGTGTTCTGGATCAGCACCTCCGGCTGGTGCTACAACCACCGGGATGGCATCCTTCGCCCGCCCCGACTCCCGACGCGGGAGCGGTTGGCCCATTACGTCCGCCACCATCGGACGGTCGAGGTCAACAGCACCTTCTACCATTGGCCGCGCGCCGTGACCTTCGCCAGTTGGCGACGACGCCTGCCCGCAGGCTTTCGCCGCGCGGTCAAAGCACCGCGCGGCCTGACGCACGGCGCGACTACTACGCGCCCGAACCCTGGCTCGCGCGCATTACGGAAGGGCTTGCTGCGCGCGGCGAACGACGCGGGGACCGGATGCCCCCACGTCGTGCTCGTACCTTGTCTATCCGCGAGTGATTAGCGCGCGCCCGCAGTAACCGCGACATGGTCGGTCGCGAGGGTGGCCTTGCTCTGCGCGTCGAAGAGATGGATGTTGCGCTGGTCGAAGTCGATCCAGATCGGCTCGTCGGCGCTGATCTGGATACTCGGATCGACACTGGCCGCGAGGATATGCTCGCCGATGCGGAAATGAACGAACGTCACATCCCCGGTCGGCTCGACGGTGTAGACGCGCGCCTTGATCGCGCCCGGCTGCTCAGCCTGATACAGCCGCACACTGTTGTGGCGCACCCCCAGGACCACCTCGCCGGTCGAGGTGAGCGCGCGCGTACCCTGCTCCGGCGACAGCGCGTACTCCCAGCCGCCCTCCCGCGCCGCGCCACCATCGCCGACGAGGACCGCCGTACCGCCGCGCTGCTCCACCCGCCCATTGAGGAAGTTCATCGAGGGGCTGCCGATGAAACCCGCGACGAACAGATTGACCGGGCGGGAGTAGAGATCGTCCGGCGTGCCCGCCTGTTGCAAGACCCCGCCGCTCATCACCACGATCCGGTCGGACATCGTCATCGCTTCCATCTGATCGTGCGTGACGTAGATGACCGTCGCGCTCAACTCGTGGTGGAAGCGCTTCAACTCGGCGCGCATCTGCACGCGCAGCTTGGCGTCGAGGTTGGACAGCGGCTCGTCCATCAGGAAGACCTTCGGACTCCGCACGAGCGCGCGACCGAGCGCCACACGCTGCTGCTGCCCACCGGAGAGCTCGCGCGGTTTGCGTTCGAGCAGCGCCGTGATCGAGAGGGTCTCCGCGGTAGACTTCACCCGCTCGTCGATCTCCGCCTTCGGCGTCTTGCGCATCTCCAGCGGGAACGCGAGGTTCTTGTAGACCGTCTTGTTCGGGTAGAGCGCGTAGTTCTGGAAAACCATCGCGATGTCGCGATCCTTCGGGTCCAGCCCCGCCACCGGACGATCGCCGATGTAGATCTCCCCGTCCGTCAGATCCAGCAACCCGGCGATCATGTTCAGCGTGGTCGTCTTGCCACAGCCGGACGGCCCGACCAGGGAGATGAACTCCCCATCCTGGATCGTCAGCGAGACATTATCGACCGCCGTCACATCGCCGTAGCGCTTGATCACATTCTCCAGGACCACGCCCGCCATGTCTGTCCTCCGTTGCTCAGTCCGTAGTCCGTAGTCGGTAGTCCGTAGAAGGTTCAGTAGCGGCGCGATGCCCGCTCGCGAACCATCAGGGTTGCAGAACCCTTCCTACTACGGACCACGGACTACGGACTACGGACTTCTCGCTATGCCTTCGTCGCCCCTTCGGCGAGCGCCTGTACGAAATATCGCTGCAAGAGCAGGAAGAGAATGACGACCGGGACGCTGGAGACGAATTGCGCCGCCATCAGCCCGGGCCAGTTCGTGGCGAACTCGCCGAAGAACTTCTGCAAGCCCGGCTGAAGGGTGAGCAGCACATCCTTGTTGAGGAAGGTACGCGCGTAGACGTACTCGTTCCACGCCTGGATGAAGGTGTAGATCGAGGTTGCGATCAGGCCGGGGGACGAGAGGGGCATGATGATCTTCCAAAACGCCTGGAAGCGCGTCGCCCCATCGATCCGCGCCGCCCGTTCCAGTTCCTCCGGGATGTTGTCGAAGAAGCCCTTGAGGAGCCAGATCGACAGCGGCAAGCCGAAAGTCAGGTAAGTGAGGATCAGCGAGCCGTAGTTGCCGACGAGGCCGAGCGTCTTCATCAGCAGGAAGAGCGGGATCAGGAAGACGACGCCGGGGAACATGTTGCGGACCAGGATGGCGAAGAAGAGGAAGTTACGACCGGGAAAGCGGAAGCGGGAGAACGCATACGCCGCCGGGACCGCGATCACCACACCGAGGACGGTGGTGGCGAGCGAGACCACGAGGCTGTTCCAGAAGAGCCGCAGGAATCGCGCCCCCATCTGACCGGTCGGCGAGAGGAGATTGGCGTAGGCGTCGAGCGATGGCTGTGCCGGGATCCACTGCGGCGGCTGCTGGATCGCCGCGAATTGCGACTTCAGCGAGGTCGAGAACATCCAGGCAAGCGGGATCAGGGCGAAGAGGATCAGCACGATCAGCAGGAGCCAACTCAGGATCCCGCTTATCGTCACGCGCGAACGCCGACGCGAGGTGCGCGCGCCGGTACGCGCGGTCGCGGCACGCGCATCGGCGCGCGGCCCCTTCTCGGCGGTGATCGTACTCATGCCGTCCTCCTCTCACCGTCTGTCAGCGCCCGCACGTAGAAGTAGCCGAGAACCAGCATCATCAAGAAGAGGATCACCGCGAAGGCCGAGGCAAGCCCGTAGCGGAGATCGGTGAAGGCGAGCAGATAGATCTTGACGATCCAGATCATTGAGGAATTCGCCGGGCCACCGCCGGTCATGATGAACGGCAGGGTGAACGAGTTGAGGTTGCCCACGAAGAGGAGGATCGTGGTGATCACGATAACGCCCCGCAAATGCGGCACCGTCACATTGATGAACGACTGCCACGCCCCCGCACCATCCACGCGCGCCGCGCGCAGCAGGCCGCTCGGCACCGTCTGCAACCCGGCCAGCAGCATGATCATCGCGAAGGGAAATTCTTTCCAGACGTTGACGACGACCAGCGAAGGGAGCGCGAGATTGATCGAATCGAGGAAAATGACCGGCGACTTCACGATGCCCAGCTGCATCAGCGTGCCGCTGATCAGGCCGTAGTCGCTGTGGTACATCCAGCGCCAGATATAGGCGGCGGGCACCGCGCTGATCACCCAGGGCACCAGCAACAGGCCGCGGACCAGGCCGCGCATCACGAATTCCCGATGGACGAGGAGCGCCGCCGCGAAGCCCAAAATGAAGGCGAAGAAGGTCGAGCCGACCGTCCAGATGACCGTATTCTTGGTCGCCTCCCAGAAAATGTAGGTGTCGTCGGAGAGGATGACCTTGTAGTTGTCGATGCCGTTGAAGTACCAGTTCGGCGAACTCGGCGGCGTCTCGAAGAACGAGAGGTAGACGGTATAATAAATGGGATAGGCGATAACGACGAGCATCACCGCCAGGGCCGGGAGGATATATAAGTAATCGGCCCAATGGCGACTGATCGTCGCCAGCAGGCCGGTACGATGTGCCGGTCGCCGTGTCGGCGCGGGCATCTGTGTCACAGCCATCGCGTCCCCTCCGCTGGATCGTATACCAGGGGTGGGGATGGCGTCGGTCGCCGCCATCCCCACCCCGTTCCCACTATCGTGCGTGCGCGGGCTTTAGAAGTTGACCACCCAGGAGCGCGCCTTGCGCCCGGCGATCAGCTTCGTGATCTTGTCCGCCGCGTCGTCAGCCGCCTGCTTCACGGTCATCTTCTGCGTCAGCGCATTCTGCAACATATCCGGGATGATCGAGTTCATGATCGTCGTGGACTCCGGGATGACCGGGAACGGGATGCCGTACGGCAGCATCGACGTGGTGACGTCGAGGAACTTCACCGTGTCGAGGCGCTGCTTCTGCCACTCCGACTTAAAGCCATCCTGGGTGGGGGGGTTCGAGCCGACCCACGACCATTCCTTCGTCGCCCACTCTGGGCTGACCGCGAAGTTGAGGAACGCCTTCGCCGCGTTCTTATCGACCGTGTGGCCGGTGTACTTGTCGCCGAAGATGTGCATGTTCGAGCCGCCGAAGACGACCGCGCGCCGCACCGGCCCCTTCGGCATCAGGCCGTAGGCCATGTTGTCGACCACTTCCTGCGCGAGCGCCTTGTCCGCGCCGGTCGCCTTCGCCAGCTTGTCGTTCATCGTCGCGAACTCGCTCGGGTGGACGATCACCATCGCGATCTGCTCGCTGATGAAGAGGTCGCCATTCTCCGTCTGCGTGTTCGTCAGCGCCGAGGTCGGCACCGACTTATCGCGGACGTACATGTCGTAGTAAGCCTGGAGGGCCGCGATCCCGCCCTCATTGTTCACCAACACTTTCTGGTAGGTCGGGTTCGGCTCGGCCTCGTCGAGCGCGCCGCTGCCGTAGGCCCAAAGGATCGGCATGAAGCGGAACGGCGTGTTGCCGGCGTTGGTCTTGGCGACCATCCCGAAGCCCGCCTTGCCGGTCTTGTCCTTGATCGCCTTCGAATACTTGACCACATCGTCCCAGGTCGCCGGGGGGGCGGAGGGGTCGAGGCCGGCCTTCTCGAAGACCTTCTTGTTGTAGGCGAAGGCCATCGTCTCGTTGTTCGAAGGGATGCCGTACAGCTTCCCGTTCCACATGCAAGACTTCAGGGCACCGGGCCAGAACTGCTCCGCCTTGAGGTTGTAATCGGCCAGATTGATCTCGGCGAGATACCCCTTCGCGGCGAACTCGACACCGCCGAGGATCTGCAAGCGGACCGCATCGGGGGCCGCGTTGCCGGCGGCGGAGGTGCGGAGCTTATCGAGGAGATCGTTGTAAGCGATGTTCTGGACCTGATCGCCGACGTTAAGCGGGATATTGGGATAGTACTGCTTCCAGGCGGCCCAGAACTGCTGATCGAAGTCGATCGCGATCTTCGGCGTGTTCTGATCCGGCCCACTGTACCAGACCGACAGACTGCCCTTGGTGTCGGGCGGCACGATCTTCGCCAGATCGGCCTTCGTGTCGAACTTCACCGTCCCGGCCTGCGCCCGGATCGTCTCGGGATTCCAGGTCGAGAGATCGATCCCGGTGCGCGTGTCCACGCCGGGTGTCCCTGCCGCGATCGGCGAAGATGTGGTGCCAGCAGTTGCACGCGGTGCCGCCGTGGTCGCCGTCAGCGCCGGATTCCCCGCAGCGCTCGGCGCGGCGGATGGCGCAGTCGAAGCACCGGTGCCGCCCGCAGCGGCGGTGGTCGGCGCGGCGGGGGCGGATGTCGGCGTGGCGGACGCGCCGCACGCGGCCAGGACCGCCCCGATCATCGTGGAAGAAACACCGAGTACCGCAGCCCGGCGCATGAAATCACGGCGCGAGAGCTGCCCCTCGCCCAGACCACGAACTAGCGAATTGATCTCCTCGGAACGCGACATCGTGCTACGCCTCCTCATACCAATATGGCCCACAGTCCCCTACGCGACAGACCCCACCCCGACCACCTGCTGTCATCCCATCGTGTTCGCATCGGCCACTGGCGACGAGGGGGCTCACCGCCCCCACGACCACATCGCACGCCACCGCGCGACAGCCACTTAACCCGGCGTGGTCGTTGCCCCCGCAACCCCACACCAGGCTTCAGTTCCCCAGTCGTTCCACAAGAGAGCCTATCACGCGGCGCACGGCCCATCGCACCGGTAAACGTTGCCAGTTCAGTTCGTGTTTGTGCCTTGTACCGAACGGGCAGCCATATGCGGAGCGGTCGTGCGGACGATCGGGCAGACACATGCGTATGTGTATAGTATCTGCATGGCCGCTGGTTTGCAAGGGACCTTGCAAAGATACCTGACCTGTGCATGATTATCCACAAGCTGCTCCACGATGGGGCACGACAATGGGACACGACGCGACCGCAGGGAAGGGGTGAGGAATGGCGCTGCTCGCCGGGAAGCGCGCACTGGTCACCGGGGGGAGTAAGGGCATCGGCGCGGGCATCGCGCTCGCGCTGGCGCGCGAAGGTGCCGACGTGGCGATCAATTATCACCGCGACGCCGCCGGGGCGGCGGGGGTCGCGGAGCAGATTCGGGCGCTCGGACGCCGCGCGCTCGCCATCGGGGCGAATGTCGGACAGGTGGCCGAATGTCAACGACTCGTCGCTGAGGCGGCGGCGGGACTCGGTGGCCTCGACATCCTGATCAACAACGCCGGGATCACCCTCTGGCAGGACTTCTTCGAGACCGACGAGGCACACTGGGACGCCACGATCGACACCAACCTGAAGAGCGTCTTCTTTTGCGCCCAGGCCGCCGCGCGGCTGATGCGGGAGCAACGCTACGGGCGGGTCGTCAACATCTCCAGCGGCGCGAGTCGCTCACCCTTCCTCAACGCCACCCCCTACAACGCCTCGAAAGGGGGGCTAAATATGCTGTCGGTCGGGCTGGCGGCGGAGCTGGGGCGCTACAATATCACCGTCAACACCGTCGGGCCGGGGGCGATCCTGATCGAGCGAACGAGTCACGAGATGGCGGATTACGGCGGCCACTTCGCCAAGGTCGCGCCGCTGGGGCGCGTCGGCTACCCGGAGGACATCGCCGGGGCGGTCCTCTACTTCTGCTCCCCCGCCGCCGAGTATGTCACCGGGCAGGTCTTCTGGGTCGATGGCGGCCTGGGGCTCGGGGTCGGCGGCTTCTCGGAGCAGAAGGCCGACAAGTAACGACGCGAGGCGCGGCGAGTGTGCCGCACAGCGATAGAACGCCCCGTCGGAGTCGGCGGGGCACGAATGAGCGCCGCCCATGCTGGCGGCGAGGAGGAGAGGAGGACGGATGTCCACCACACCACCGATCGAACCGGCGGTCACGCCGGCCTGGGAGCCGAGCGGCGGGCTGCCCGCGCTGCGGATCACCAACGTCAAGGCGATCTGCACCGCGCCGGACAACATCCGGCTGATCGTCGTCAAGATCGAGACGAGCGAACCCGGCCTGTACGGCCTCGGCTGCGCCACCTTCACCCAGCGCCCGCTGGCGGTCGTCACCGCGATCGAGGAATACCTGAAACCATTCCTGATCGGGCGCGACCCGAACGACATCGAGGACATTTGGCAGGCGGCGTTCGTCAGCTCCTACTGGCGCAGCGGCCCGGTGCTGAACAACGCCCTCTCCGGGGTCGATCAGGCGCTCTGGGATATCAAGGGCAAGCGCGCCGGGATGCCGATCTACGAGATCCTCGGCGGGCGCTGTCGCCGCGCCGCCGATGTCTACATCCACGCCTCCGGCGGCAGCGTCGAGGAAGTGGAGGAGAACGTCCGCAAGTACATGGAGCAGGGCTACCGCCACATCCGCGCGCAGATCGCGGTGCCGGGCTACTCCACCTACGGCTCGCAGATCAAGCCGAAGGGTGCCGAGCCGAACGCCAAGGGCGTCGGCACGCCGCACCACCTGCGCCTCATGCAAGAGGCGTGGGAGCCGGGTCCGTATGCGCGGCTGGTGCCGCAGCTCTTCGAGCATTTGCGCGCGACCGTTGGCTGGGAGATCGAACTCCTGCACGACATCCACGAGCGGATCCCACCGATCGTCGCGATCAATCTGGCGAAGGAATTGGAGCAGTACAAGCTCTTCTTCCTCGAAGATCCGTTCGCCCCGGAGGACAACGACTACTTCCGCCTGCTGCGACAGCAGACCGCGATCCCGATCGCGATGGGCGAGCTCTACGTCAACGTCCACGAGTATCTGCCGCTGATCCGCGAGCGCCTGATCGACTTCATCCGCGTCCACATCTCGGATATCGGCGGCCTCAGCCCGGCGCGCAAGCTGGCGACCCTCTGCGAGTTCTTCGGCGTCCGCACCGCGTGGCACGGCCCCGGCGATGTCTCGCCGGTCGGCCACGCGATCAATCTGCACCTCGACCTCGCGGCCTACAATTTCGGCATCCAGGAGGCGACCCTCTTCTCCGACCGCCTGCGCGAGGTCTTCCCCGGCACGCCGACCTACAGCGACGGGTCGATGTGGGCGAACGACAAGCCCGGCCACGGCGTGGACATCGACGAGGCGCTGGCGGCGAAGTACCCCTATCCCGAGCACCCGCTCAACGGTGCCTGGCCGGAGGTGCGCCGACGCGACGGGACGGTGGTCCGCCCGTAACCCCGACGACTGCGACCGATCACCATCGCCCACCCCGCGCGGTTGTCACCGCGCGGGGTGGGTACTTTTTCAGCGGTACGTCGGATGCTCTCTCTCAGCCCGCGCAGGCGGGCTTCGCCGGTGCCACCTATAAGGCTGGCCCCCAGCCGGGAGCTCATACCCCTTGCGGGGTGCTTCAATCCCCAGAACTATCCATGTAGGCGGGGGCACCGCGACCACCCGCACCCCGCCGCCTGCGGGCGGCACCCCTCTCCCCATCCGAGGAGAGGGGGCCATCGCCACTGCTGACGCTTCTGGTTGTGACGAATGTGGTGGCAACGTTCCAGTCCGCAGAGGCGGACTTCGTGGCCGCAGGCCATCCAGCCGGGACCTCGGTCCACCGGCAGCCCACTTCGGCCATGCGCCTCCCACAAGCCCCTCGCTCTAGTGCGCCGGTAACCACCCATCGGGGTCATTCGTCACATCCGGTGTCCGGGAAGTGCCGACTCGTGTGGCGGCAACGCCGCATGGGGAACCGCGGCGCGCGCTATACTCTCCCCGGCAACACGGCAACACGGCAACGATCGCTCGAAACAGGTAGACAGGCGCGGAAAGGTGACGATGGGCACGGGCACAGCGCGACGAGCGGGCGAGGATAGCGGCGCGGCGCGTGCGCCCGGCGCTGGCCGACAGCGACGGGGGACGGCGCGACCGCTCCTGCTCCTCACCATCGCGGCGCTCCTGCTCCCCCTGCTCGCGGCCTGCGGCCCCACGACGAATACCCCCGCCACCACCGTCAAGCCGACCGGGGCCGACAGCTACCCGCAGCCGCAATATCTGGCCGATACGAGCTGGCTCAACGAGCGCCTCGGCGATCGCTTCATCCGCATCGTCGATCTCTCGCCGCTGGCGGATTACGAGCGCGGGCATCTGCCGGGCGCGGTCCATGTCTGGTGGCAGGATCTCGTCGAGGTCAACAACGGCACCTACGGGATGCTCGTCGATCCGGCGGGGCGCAAGCGCGTCTTTGAGGCGGCGGGGATCGAGGAGGGGATGACGGTCGTCGCCTACGACAACGCCGGGGGGCGCTACGCCGCCCGCTTCCTCTGGACCCTCCTCTACACCGACTATGCCTCGGGACGGCTCCTCGACGGCGGCTACGCGACCTGGCAGGCGGAGGGACGCCCGACGACGCGCGATGTGCCGACGATCGCCCCATCGCGCCTCCCGGACCGCGCCACGCATGAGGAATACCTGATCAACGGCGAAGACCTCCTGCGCGACCTCGGGCAACAAGGCTTCGCGGTGGTCGATACCCGCACCCTCGCGGCGGGGAAGGAAACCTGGTCCGGCGGTTTGCGCTTCGGGCGCATCCCCGGCGCGCGCTCGATCCCCTGGGACCGCAACCTGGCGCAGAAGAACACCGCCATCGTGCGCGATCCCGCCGAGCTGGAGCGGGTTTACTCCGGGCAAGCCCTGTCGAAAGATCAGCCGATCGCCGTCTACGGCCTGACCGGCGGCGATGCGGCGCACACCTTCTGGATGCTCCGCGTCCTCGGCTACAAAGATGTGCGTCTCTACGATGGCTCCTGGGCCGAGTGGGGGGCGAACGCGCCGAACACGCCCTACACCGTCGAACCGCTCGCCGTCGGCGACGCGCCGCAGGATACCCCGGCGGTGGTCATCGCCCAGGGTGGGGGGCACTAACAGAGGGCCGTGGGCCTCAGAGACGCAGAGGCGCAGAGACGGGGAGCGCGAATTAAAGGGCGCGGGAGGCGGGGCGCTGGCGGCGCATACATGAAGCAGCGCTGTAGCGAGCACCATCGCGCGCATTCGCTGTCCGAGATTCACCGTAGCGCCGAGGCGCTGCATCGCGCACGGTCGGACGCGCACAGCCTCGATAGCGCGGAAGCTGTTCCCTACGCACTACGTCAGAGCGGTGAGTCGGGCGCTACGCCTGTGCTATCCTTTCCCTCGCTCAGCGGTCGCCGCCACCATCGCGGTCTACCCCCGAAACATCGCGCCGATACGGAAGGATTGTCACCGGTGATGAAGCGCCTCGCTGGCCTGCTGCTCGTCCTCGTCCTGCTCACCGGCTGCTCGACCGGGGCGACGGCCACCACCGCCCCGACACCGAGCGCGCCGAGGGCCACCGCGACCGTTGCCGCCCCGAGTACGACAGGCACATCAAGCGCGGCAGCCCCGACCCTGGTCGCCACCGCCGCAGCGACCACAGCGGCAGCGGGGACGCGCATCCCGCCCGCCGCCAGCACCGGTGCCACCGCGACACGCAGCGGGGTGGCACCGGGCGCGAGTCCGGCGGCGCGCGCCTCCGTGACCGCCCCCGCCCGCTCCGCCCAGGCGACCCCCGGCGAGGCGAACACCACGGCAGCGGCGGGCGAGGCGCTGATCGAACAGGCGGTCGGCTATCTGCTCGACCAATACGTCGATCCGCTCGCCACCAGCACCCTCTACGCCGCCGCCTACGACGGCGCGGTCGCGACCCTGCGCGCCTCCGGCAAGACCCCGCAGGCCAACCCTCCCCCCTTCACCGGGGCGCGGCAGGCCGACATCGCCGCCTTCAGAGCGACCTACCTGGCGCTGGCGGGGAGCGCTGGCGCGGACATCAATCAGAGCCTCCTCGCCCACGAGGCGATCCGCACCGTCGCCGAGCGCGTCGGCGAGTGCCATACCGCGTTCCTGGACCCCGAGCAATACCAGTCGGTCACGGCGGGGCTCGCCGGTAACAACACCTATGGCGGCATCGGCGTGACGATCCGCACGCAGACGCACCCGGTGACGATCGGCGACATCTTCCCGAATACCCCGGCAGCAGCAAGTGATCTGCGCCCCGGCGACGCCTTTATCAGGGTAGGTGACACCGATGTAACCGACCTCCCCGCTGACGCGATCAGCACGCTGGTGCGCGGGCAGGTCGGCACGCCGGTCGTCCTGACGATCCAGCGTCCGGGCGAGGCGGCCACACGCACGATCACGATCACCCGCGCCGAGATCACCGTCCCGGTCTTCGTCAAGGATGCGCGGGTCGCCCCGGACGGCACCAAGATCGGCTACATGAAGCTGTACACCTTCGCCACCGGGACCGACGCCCAGCTCGCAGAGGCGCTTGCCACGTTCCAGCAACAGGGGGTGACGACCTGGGTGCTGGACCTCCGCGACAACGGCGGCGGCTACATCGACGTCCTCTCCAAGATCGCCAGCCGCTTCCTCTCCGACGGGCAACCGGTCGCCTACCGGATCGAGCGCGGCGGCGCTGAGGAGCCGATCCCGACCAACCCGAGCCTGTACATCAGCGCGCAGCAGCCGTTCGCGATCCTGATCAACGGCGGCTCCGCGTCCGCCAGCGAGGCGCTCGCCTCGGCGGCGGCGGACGACGGCTTCGCGCGCCTCTTCGGCCAGAAAACCGCCGGCTGCCTCGCGGGCGCGACCACCTTCCGCCTCGCCGACGGCTCGGCGATGCAGGTCACCATCTGGAAGATCGTCTCCCCCGAGCGCCGCGCGATCAACCAGCTCGGCCAGGAGCCCGCCCAGGAGATCCAGCCCGACCCCACCGGCCAGACCGACCCCGTCCTCGACGCCGCGATCGCCTGGCTCGTCGCGCAGCCGCAGCGCTGACAACAAACAACAGGATCCCATCACGACAGTGCCCCGCCGCCCTGTTTGTAAGGCGGCGAGGCACTGTCGTATGCGCTACCTTCTGTTGTCGTGGCCCGTCAATGACGCTGCCGACCGGCTCTCGGTACGTTTCTCCTCGCAGATCAGGACCTCAGTACGATTACCAGCGCCTGCGACGAGACGTACTCTTAGGACAGATATCCTTTCACCGTACTGTCCGATCGTGTAAGGGGTAGGTGTGCAGCGGCTGCACTTTCGGAAATCTACAGCGCTTGTCGATAATCGTAATTGGCCTTGGCGCGGATTACTCACCGCTAATTGGCTCGTCATCGCGGTCGGTATAGCGCTCTTGAGTGCGGTGTCGAGCATCACCACGCCGCACATCTGGTGGTCGGTTACGACGAACACCGCGTCCTACGATGCCCTCGAACGTCGCGGCCTCTGGATCAATCTGGGGCTTTATGGCCTCCCGCTCATCCTGAGTATCGCCGTCGCGTTGATCCGCCCCCGTTGGTGGCAACGCACGCTCCTCGTCGCCGCGTTCTTGCCGCTGCCCCTCCTCGCAGCGAGCAGCGGGCGCACGATCGCCCTGATCGTCGTCGGTGCGGTCCTGCTCCCGATCTGCTGGCTCGGCAAGGAAACCGCCCGCTATTGTGTCCCCCACGCCGACCGAGCGACACACTGGGTGCTCGGCACCGCGGTCGGCATCGGACTCCTCGGCGTGATCGGCTTCGTCGCCGGAATCCTGGGATTGCTCCGACCGGTCATCCTCTGGCCACTCCTCTTGCTCATCTTCGTGGGCCTGCTCGCCAGTGCCGCGCGCGCGCGTCTAGGCGCGGATTTCGTCGCGGCAATGCGCGCGTTGCGACGACCTCTCGCCCTCACCCCCTTACGGGTGATCCTGGCGGGGCTGCTGGTAGCGACCGCGTGGGTGATGATCCTCGGCGCGCTCACCCCCGAAACCGCATCCGATGCGGCACGACAGCGGACCCCGACAGCGGTCGACTTCGCGGCGACACACTCCTTGCGCGTCACCAATCCCGACCTCGATGTCGCGAGTCTACCGGCGCTCGGCGAGGCGCTGTACGCCACGCTGCTCGCCATCGGCCCCCTGGCAACGGCGAAACTCTTTGCCCTCGCGACGAGCGGGGCGTGCATCCTGTTGATCAGGCAACTCGCGCGGCAACTCGGCGGACGACGCACCGGCGAACTCGCTGTCTTTTCGTTCGCGACGATGCCACTGGTGATCTGGCTGAGTCAAACGGCGTATCTGGACCTCTTCACCTGTCTCGCCGCCCTCGCCGCCGCGCTTTTCCTGCTCACACCGCCCATACCCACGCGCGCCGCAGGGATTGCCTTCGGGCTCTGCTGCGGCTGGGGGGTAGCGGTCAAGCTGCACTTTGCCTACATCGCGATCGGGCTGGGGCTGACGCTCGTCTTACTCGCGCTGCGCCCACCGGGCCAGCCGATCGTGCGCGCACGTCGGGCGGCGCTCTTGGCGAGCAGCGCTATCGCGGCGGCGACACTGGTAGCGCTGCCACCATTGGTACGCAGCGCCATCCTACGCGGGCAGATTCCGGGGCTGACACTGGCGTCACAGTCGCTCGTGGGCGGGAACCCGGCAGTATTAGGCGACCTCGTCGGCTTCGGTTACGGGCACGGCCTCGCTCAACTCATGCTGCTCCCGCTCAATCTGATGGTCAATAGCCTCGCCTTCGAGTGGGTGCCCACCCCGTGGGGGCCATTCGACGGGCTCCTCGGTTATCTCCCGATCTCCCTGCTCCCACTCCTCCTCATCATGCGACCGCGATACCAAACGGTCGCACTCTGGATGGGAGCGGCGGTGGCGACCCTTTTCTGGTTCTACAGTGCACAGTATCTTCGCTATGGGCTACCGATCGTCGCCCTCCTCTGCCCGCTTGGCGCGGCGGCATTTGAATCGGTGCGCCGGAATGTGACCAGCGGTACGCTGCGTCGCACGCTCGTCACGCTCGTGCTCATACTCGCTGTCGCCGGGGCAGCGGTCCAGGCACGGGTGCCAACCTACGCTCTCGATTTCGTGCTGGGTCGGCAGACGACCGCCGGATATGTTGACCGCTATGTCTTCTGTTGTGCGGGCACGACGATCCTCCAACTACTCGACGCGCAGCCCGATGCCGCGCGCGCCTATGCGCTCTACGACCCGCCGCGCCTCTACGCACGCACGCCGATCGGGCGGTCGCTAACAGGGCCGAACGGCGTGCCACCGGACCTGCGCGATCCGGCGGCGGTGCTCGCGGCCCTCGACGCGGGTGGCTATACCCATCTGCTGATCAGCCGCCGCTATTTGCCGTCGGATTGGGCGCAGTCGCAACTCATGGACGAGACATTTTTGCGCCGCTATACCACGCTCGTCGGGAACGGCCCTAATACGTACCTGTATCGCCTCTTACCGCCAAATGAACGCGCGGTGGCCGTCGCCTGGACAACCGGCCCCGAATTGCTCGCCAATGGCGATTTCTCAGCGCGCGATCCCGCTGGCAACCCGCGCGATTGGACGATGACCACACCGAAGAGTGCGTTTCAGAGCGCGAATGTTGCCACGCTCCCTGCATCTGGTTCGGCGCTCCTCATCGAGCGCGAGAACGGTTGGATAGCCACGGTGCCGGTGATCTCCGAGCGGCGCTATCTGCTCGATACGGCGAGCCGCAGTGCCGCAGCGGTCGCGGACACCGGAGGGCTCACCCTGCGCCTGGATTGGCACGCTGCCAACGGCCGGATCGTGAGCAGCGACGTTTCGTCCATGCCCACCGACGCGACGCAATACCATCGCTTTTCACTCGTAGCCAGCGCCCCGGCGGGGGCAACGACCGTGACGGTCGCGCTCGTTGCCCAGAACAGTGCCATCTGGGTCGACACGGCGTCCCTCCGAGAGACGGTAGGCGGAGTGGACGCGGGCATCGGCCCCTGAGCACACTGGTCCGGTCCCTGCCTATCCGTTCTATCCGACGCCGAACTCGCACGCGGCCAGAAGCCGCCTCCGCAGGTGCTAGCCAGCGCTCGACCCGATAGGCAGGGTCGGCCCCGCCACATGGCGGGGCCGACTCGCTGCTGCACATTGTTTCGACTGGCAACTCACCGCCGACGCGGCGTCGGCGTCAAGCCAGGTGGGGGCGAGGCACCGGGCGGGGCGGGGCGGGGCGATGCGCCGGGGACGGAGGAGGGGACGGGGCCACCGCCGGGCGGGCGATAGTTGGTGGCGGCGGCGCGATACGCCTGTACGCTCTCGCGCGCGCCGGCGCTGAACTTCGCGCCATCGCGATCGATGCTCCGCAGGGCGATCGCCAGTTCGTCGTTCTCCTCCTGGGTCAGCACGCCGCACGGAACGCCCGGCTGATTCTTCGGGAAAAAGTCGGTCGCGCCGCGCGCGGTCCCTGCCGGGGTGCCTGCGGGTGCCTTCTTACCGGTGCCGGGGCAGACGGCGGCCTGCTCGATGCCGGGCGGCACGGCGAACGCGGTCGGATACGGCGCACCGTTCGGATCGACGAGGTTGCGGGCCAACTCGGGGCGCTGATGCACCTCCACCATGAAGTTGTGCCAGATCGGGGCCGCGCCGGATGCGCCGAGGACACCATCCATCTTGGCGTTGTTACTATTGCCGACCCACACCCCCACCGCCAGATCGGTGGTGTACCCCATCGTCCAAACATCGCGGTTATCGTTCGTGGTGCCGGTCTTCGCGCCCGCCGGGCGATTCAATTCCGGGAGGATCAGCGCGTTATCGAGGCCGTACTCCGGGGCGCGCGCCTGATTGTCGGTGGTGATCGAGGTGATCTGATAGGCGGTTTCGGCGGGCAGCACCTGCTCGGCCTTCGCGAGCGCCCCCTTGCGGTCGAGTTCCTCGATCGTCTGCCCGGTCGTGCCATCCACGATCTTCAAGATCGGCGTCAGCGGGACGTACTTGCCGCCATTCGCGAACGTGGCATAGGCGTTGGTGTGCTCCACCGGCAGCACCTCGCCACCACCGAGCGCCAGGGTATATCCGTAGTAGCCCGCGCCGCGCCAGAGGCCGGTCTTATGCCCCATCCGGTGGGCCAGATCGATCACCTTGTCGACCGTGGCGAACTGGATCGCCTTCACCGCCGGGATATTCAGCGACTGCGCCAGGGCGTCGCGCACGGTGACCGCACCGTGGAAGAGGAAGTCGAAGTTCTCCGGGACGTAGAAGGAATTGGCATCGGCCAGCCGCGCGGGGTCGGGATCGCGCCCCTGCGCGCGCAGCGCCTCCAGTTCGCCATACGCCTGGCTGGTCACCGGGTAGACCGCCTTCACATCCATGATCCGTGTCGCGGGCGACCACCCCTGCTCGAAGGCGGCGGCGTAGGCGATCGGCTTGATCGAGGAGCCGGGCTGCCGCTCGCTGGTGGTGATGTTCACCTGCCCATCGATCGAGTCGTCGTAGAAATCGGCGGAGCCGACCATCGCCAGGATCTCCCCGGTCGCGGGCAACATGGCGACGAGCGCGCCGTTGGTGGCGTTCTGCGACTTCAGCCTCTGCACCTGCGTGCGGACGATCCGCTCCGCCGCGACCTCGGTGTCGTAATCGAGGGTGGTATACACCTGGAGGTCGCCATGATAGAGGCGATCCGCGCCGTACTTGCGCTCGATCCAGTCGCGCACGTAGTTCACGAAGTGCGGCGCGTCGTTGTACCGTCCCTCGCGCGTCAGCGGGATCAGCGGCTGCGCGAACGCGGCGTCCGCCTGCGCGCGGTCGATGTAGCCGTTGCGGATCATCTGCTCCAGCACGTACTGCTGGCGCTCCTTCGCCGCCGCGAAGTTGTAGCGCGGGTCGTAGTAGGACGGGAGCTGCGGCAGCCCGGCCAGCATCGACGCCTCGGCGAGGCTCAGTTCGTCGGCGCGCTTGTTGAAATACGACTCCGAGGCCGCCTCGATCCCATACGAGCGATTGCCGTAATAAATCTCGTTGAGGTAGAGGCGGAGCGTGTCTTCCTTGCTATAGGCGCGCGCGAAGCGCACCGAGAGGATCGCCTCGCGGACCTTGCGCTGGATCGTCAGGTCATTGCCGATCGAGTCGGGGTAGAGGGCACGGACGAGTTGCTGCGTGATCGTCGAGCCACCCGACGAGCCCTGGCCGTTGTAGTTGATCACCAGGGCGCGGACGATCGCGGTCGGATCGACGCCAGGGTTGGTGAAGAAGGTGGGGTCTTCGGCGGCGATCGTCGCCTCCATCGCGAGCGGCGCGATCTGGTCGAGTTGGACATTGGTGCGCCAGCCAAGATCGGGGTCGCTGATCTCCTGGAGGAGCCGCCCATTGCGATCGTAGATCCGGGTCGTCCCGAACGGCTTGGCCTCGAAGGTGGTGAGGTTCGGCAGATCGCGCGCGAAGTAGCGGTAGCCGCCCCAGGCGGTGGCCGCGAAGAGCGCCACGCCGACGAGCGCGATCGCCAGCGTGCCGACCCCGAACGAGCCGAAGAGCCCGCCGAGGCCACCCAGCACCAGCAAGCGGCGTGTGCCGCCCTTATCGCGGCGCGCATCGGCGTTAATCGCCCGGAGAACGCGCGGGGGTACGCCCCGACCATCGCGCCCGCTGACGTGGCGCAATGCGCGCCGCCGCCGAACCCGCTCGTTCGCGACGCGACCGGAACTCACCATCGACAATCAACCATCACGCTCGCGCCCCTCGCGCCGGACAGACCGCCATGCTCGCGCCCCTCGCGCCGGACAGACCGCCATGCTCGCGCCCCTCGCGCCGGACGGACCATTGTGCTCGCGCCTGTTGCGCCGGACAAACCATGTCGCTGTGCCGCAATAGTACCACGTTGACAGGGCAGGGCAGCATGGCTATCGTTCCTCTCGCCAGCGCGCTCGCCGCACGATCGACAGTTGTCTGGACCAGGCCCGTTCGCGACGTTTTTCGTCCCCTGTAACGAGACCGCCCAAGGTTCGCAGACCGCCGCGCGCCGCACCGAGATGCGGAGAGTATTATCGAGGAATCGCGATGCTGCCCAACCGCGCACAGAGCCATTCCGACACGCTTCTCCGCATCGTGTATGCCCTGCTCGTCGTCGCGCTGACCCTGTTGCCGGTCGCCAACATCGCGCGGATCGTCGCCACGACCGGGGCCGACGTGCCATCGAGCGATGATTATATCTTCATGGTGCAGTTCCTCGCCCCGGCGCTCGATGGCACGTTTCATTGGCCCGATTTCTTCCGCGCCACCTTCTACAACACCCACGCGATGTACCTGCCGAACCTCCTCTCCCTCGCCAACGCTCGGCTGACCGCGTCCAACCTCTACGCCCTCCTCTACCTCGGGCTGGCGCTCGCGGCGGTGCGGATCCCGCTGCTCTGGTTCGCGCTCGCCCGCCGCGACGATCCGCCCCTGCCGCGTGCCCTCCTCTGGCCGATCCTGGCGGCCCTCACCTGCTCGGAGGCGCAGATCAGCATCTTCGAACACGGCCTCACCACCCTTGGGCAGAACCTCACGACCACGCTGCTCGTCGTCGGCGCGTGGTGCCTGACGCGCTGGCCGGGACGCTGGCTGGCGCTCTGGCCGACGCTCGGTGCGGGGATCGCGGCAAGTTTCACCTTCGGGAGCGGCCTGGCCCTCTGGCCCGCCTTCCTGCTCGGGATGTGGCTCCTCGGCTACCGCCGGGTCGGGCACTACCTCGCCTGGGCGGCGGGCGCGGCCATCGCGGCCCTGCCCTATGGCTACTTCCTGGTCCTCCACTACGCGCCCGGTTCGGCCAACGCGGCGGTCAAATCGCCGACCCGCGTCCTGCTGACCCCGCCGACGATCCTCGGCCTGCCGCTGGCACTCGGCTACTCGCGTCCCCTGGCCGGGGCGATCGGCCTCGGCAGCGCGGGGCTGGCGATCCTCGGCCTGGCGCTCCTCTGGCGGCTGCGGCGCGGCGCAGCACCGCGCCGCGCCGCGCCCGCCCTGCTGCTGCTGACCTATGGCGGGGTCGTCGCCCTGCAAATCGGCGTCTTTCGTGGCGCGACCGCCGTCTGGTACACCTACGTCGGGATGGCGTTCTGGGCCGGGCTGATCGGGCTCGCCTACGTCCTCTGGATCGAGCGCGCCACAGTGGCAGCGCCAACCCTGCGCCTCGGCGGGTGGGCGATGAACGTCACAACGGCGTGGTGCGGCGCGACGCTGGCGACCCTGCTGGTGCTCTACCCCACCGCCAACCTCAGCTACCGCGACAAGTCGATCTTCTTGCAGACGCGCGGCCCCGCCTCGGCCTCCTGCGTCCGCAACTATCTGGTCGCCCCCACCCGCTGCGAGGATACGCTCGTCACCTGGCCGCCCGGTAATCCGGCCTATCTGCCGGGACTCGCCGCGCCGCTCGCGCGGCATCGGCTGGCGGTCTTCGCCCCGCACCAGGAATGGGCGCTCCAGGGCGATACGATCCTCGATGCGCCCTTCGTCAGCGCCACGGGCGGGCCGGAGGCGACCCTCTGGGCGGCGGATCGCACGACCACCCCGACCCCGCCGACCGACTACCGCCACCTGAACCTCCTCCTGCGCGCGCCCGCCACCCTCACCTGGACGGTCGCGCTGCCGCCTCACCTGCGCGCGGCCACCCTGCGGACGGCCTTCGCGCGCGGCGAGGTGCCGGGGCTGGCAACGGTCGGCCCTGCCACGCTGATGGTCGCGATCGTCGGGGCGGACGGGTCCGCGCGCCCCCTCGTGGTCGGCACCACCGCGCCGGGCGGGGGCTGGCGGGAGATCGGCGCGGCGCTGACGCCGTTCGCGGGGCAGACGCTCGCCCTCCGCTTCGCCGTACAAGGGGAAAGCCCCGCAGTCTGGGGTGCCTTCCGCTACCCGATCCTCGATCTCGACCTCGGCGATGAACCGGTGACGGGACCGGTGACGGGACCGGTGACGGGACCGGTGACGGGACCGGTGACGGGACCGGGCGCGGGCGCGGCGCTCCCGCTCGTCGCCCCGGCCCGCACGGAGGCCGATCTGCGCTTCGCGCTCGATGATCCGGCACAGTGGCGCGCGAGAGAACTGCGCCCGGCGGACGGTGCGACCGGGCGCTGGATCGTCACCGGAGAGCCGGAGTTCACGGCGCTCGAACCGCTGGCGGTCTGCCTCGCCGATTACGGCTACCTCGGCGTCGAAATGGCGGCGGCGCGCGAGTTCTTCCCGCGCGCGCTGCAAATCCGCTATCGGCTCGCGGGGCAAGCCGACTTCCCGGCGGGGCAGGCGATCACCATCCCCCTGCTCGCCGACGACACGCCGCACACCTACACCTACCCGCTGCGCCTCCTCGGGTTGCCCGCCGGGGCGCGACTGACCGGGCTGCGCCTCGACCCGGTCTATGGCGTGGCGAGCGGCGGCACGAACATGGTGCAGATCGACGATTTCCGCCTGATTCGCGCCCTACAAACGGGTGGCTGCGCGCCCTGATGCGGATCCGGCGCGCTCCCCCCTGGACAATGACGCGGACTACGCTACAATCACGATCAGGAAGTCGAACAAGCGAATACTCAACCGAAGCGCCGATGAGGACATATACCGCACCGTCGCCGCCCGGTCCGCGCAGGCGGACATTATGCCCTTCCCGGGTAGAGTATGCCCTTCATGGGTGGTGGCTGCCCTCCGGGGTACTTGTACCCCCTCGCGGGGTGTTTCAACCCCTCGGCAGCCCACGCCCGCCGTGTCCCGCCCACACGCGCTGCGGTTTAGCGCCGCGCGACCAGTGTGAGCGCGCGGCAATAGGTCGCACGCGCCGCCCGTGATAAACCGCAGCGAAGCGCCGTTAAGAGGGCATCGGGGTCGGGAGGGACGCGCGTGGCCGGAGGGCCACCGTGGTCGCCCGCGCGTGACGCGATGACCGAGGTGGCACGATGCACATCGATGTGTTGCTCTTTCTCCTGCTCGATCTGGCGATCATCATCATGGCGGCACGCGCCTTCGGCTGGGTCGCGCGGCGCTGCGGTCAACCGGCGGTGATCGGCGAGATCGCGGCGGGGATCCTCCTCGGCCCCACGATCCTGGGGCGGCTCTTCCCGGGACTGCCGGGCCAGATCTTCCCGGCCGCGGTGCCGCTGAAGCAGTTCGCCGATGTCGGCCTCGTCTTTTTCATGTTCCTCGTCGGCCTCGAACTCGATACCAGGCTGATGCGCCGCGAGGGGCGGCGCGCGCTCCAGATCTCCCTCAGCGGCGTCCTCTTGCCCCTGGCGCTCGGGATGCTGATCGCGCTGCCGCTGATCGGCGTGAACAACGGCGGCAGCTTCTCCCCACAGGAGGGCGCGACCTCGCCGCCTTCCACGCTGAACTTCGCCCTCTTCCTCGGCGCGGCGATGTGCATCACCGCCTTCCCGGTCCTGGCGCGTATCCTGGTGGAGACGGGACTCTATAAGGCTCCGGTCGGCGCGGCGGCGCTCTGCGCGGCGGCGGTGGACGACGCAACCGCCTGGATCCTGCTCGCCGGGGTGGTCGGGCTCACGCGCAACGGCTCGTTGGCGGCGGCGGTGCCGGCCTTCCTGCTGACCCTCATCTTCGCCGGGGTGATGTTCACCGCCGGACGCTGGGCGCTCGAACGGCTGGCGCGGCAATACGGCAAGACGAACCGCCTCACCGTCGATCAGGTGGCGATCGTCGTCGCCGGGCTCCTCCTCTCCGCCCTCATCACCGAGCGGATCGGCATCCACGCGATCTTCGGGGCGTTCATCTTCGGGGTCATCATGCCGAAGCGCGCGGGGATGACCCACGCCCTGACCGATAAGATCGAGGATTTCACGCTGATCGTCCTGCTCCCGATCTTCTTCTACCGTCACTGGCCTGCAAACCGATCTCTTCACCCTTAACAGCCTCGCGCTCGTCGGCTGGACGATCGCGATCGTGGCGGTCGCCACGGCGGGCAAGTTCATCGGCTGCGCCCTCGCCGCACGCCTCACCGGCTCCACCGGGCGCGAGGCGACGATCATCGGGGCGCTGATGAATACGCGCGGCCTGACCGAGCTGGTGATCCTCTCGATCGGGCGCGATCTCGGTGTCCTCTCCGACCGCACATTCGCCATGATGGTGATCATGGCCCTCACCACAACGGTGATCGCCGCGCCGATCGTCAACCGGCTGATCTCGCGCGATGAGCTGGTGGGCCAGCTCGTCGGCCCCGCCCCCGCGCACGACGAACTCCCGGTGGGGGTGGCCCCGCGCCGCATCCTCGTGGCGCTCGGCAACCCGCAGAACGCGCCGCGCATCGTGGACGCGGCGCTCCGGCTGCTCGGCACCGCGCGCCCGGCGGAGTTGCTGCTGATCCGCCTCATCCCCACCCCGCGCGCGCCGGAGTTCCGCACCGGACTGCTGGAAGTGGAGAGCCAGGTCGAGGCGGCGGTTGAATCGATGCGCCCGCTGGTGGCGCAGGCGGCGGCGGCAGGAGTCATCGCGCGCCCGATCTCGTTCCTCACCGACGATGTCGGGGCGGACCTGGCGCGCATCGCCGCCGATCAGGGGTGCGCGGCGATGATCCTCGGCTGGCACCGCGCGTCGCTGGCGCACGAGGTGATCCAGGCGTTGGTGCGGCGCGTCTTCGCCCTCGCTCCGTGCGACGTGGCGGTCTTCGTGGATCGCGCCGGGAGCGGACTCACGAAGGGCGGTGAGGATGCGGGGCCGGTGCTGGTGCCGCTGACCGGCGGCGCGCACGACGAGGCGGCGCTGGCGCTGGCGACCGAACTGGCGGGCGGACTCGACACGAGCCTCAAGCTCGTCGGCTATGTCGGCCCGCAGCCGGAGCAGCGCGCCACGGCGGCATCGGAGCGCCGCGCCCGCCGCGCCGACGCCCTCCGCGAGGCGAGCGGGCGCTGGGTCGTGCCGGTCTTCGCAGCGGGGGATGCCACCCCGGCGGCGCTCGAAGAGGCCACCGCGGCCGCAGTGGCGATCGTGCCGGTCGGCGAGGACTGGCGGGTCGCCGAGGATTTCGGCTCCCCCGCCGCCGATCTCGCGGAGCGCCTCGCCTGCCCGATCCTGGTGGTGCGCGGCGCAGCCGGGGCCACGGCGGCGACCACCGCCCCGACGAAGACGTTGACACCGGCCTGAGTGACGAATCGGCCCGGCTGGCGTTGATTGGGATACGCAACCCAAGGATGTCGGAGCAGCATCAGCAGCGCGCGGATAGCACGGTTTTAGGGACGATTTCACGAGCGACAGTGCCGAGAGGCGTACCGGTAGCGCGGCAGCATGGGGACACGGCGGGGCAGGCGGGGAGGAAGGAACGACCATGATCCTGGAATGGACGATCGGGGGCCAGCAGCAGACGCGCTGGCTCTCCCCCGGTACCACGGCGACACTCGGACGTAGCCCGGATTGCACGATCACGATCGCGCACCCCACCGTATCGCGCCGCCATGCGGAGGTCTTCGGGCAGGGCAACGATCTCCAGATCCGCAATCTGAGCCAGACCAATACGATCCTCGTCGAACATTACGGGCAGCTGATTCAACTGGGGAGCGGGCAGCTGACCAGCATCCCGGCGGGGTCACACATCCGCCTCGGCGAGATCGATATTCAGGTGAAGGAACCGACCACCATGCGCGTGCGCTGCCCCGGCCCCTGCGGGCGCGTGGTGGCGGTACCGGCGAGCGGCTTCTGCCCCCATTGCGGCACCGCCCTCGCCACGGCGGATACATTCATCGGCTAGGGTTCACGAGCACTGCCATGCGGCACATAATGTTTTGTCATGGAGAATGGTGAGAAGAATGAGCGCACCGCGAGCCACCGACCTGCTCCGCCTCGCCTGGGAAGACCTCGGCACCGGCGAGGAATTCGAATGGTACGGGCCGACCCCGGTCCGCCTCGGGCGCGCGCCGGACAACGAGATCGTGCTGAACGCGGCGGCGGTCTCCCGGCTGCACGCGCGCATCGAGCGCGACGACGGCAACCTGATCGTGGTCGATAACGGCAGCGGCAACGGCACTTTCCTCGGCGAGCGGCGCGTCACGCGCGAGGCGCTAACCGATGGCGCGCTCCTGACGGTCGGCCCCTTCACCCTGACGGTCGATCTCGATCCCCCGGCTCTCGGTGCCCCCGCCACGGCACGGAACGCGGCGCGCGGCGGACTACGGCTGCGCTGGACGGGCGGCGATGGCGGCGCGCACGATCTGCCGCTCGATCGTGCGCTGATCATCGGGCGCGGCGATGATTGCGACGTCGTCCTGCCGACCACGAGCGCGTCGCGCCGCCACGCCCACATCGCCCCTACGGGTACGGGCGCGGCGATCACCGATCAGGGTTCCTCGAACGGCACCTTCGTCAACGACGAGCGCGTCACCGAGCGGGCGCTCAGGCCGGGCGACGTGATCACGATCGGCGGCGTGCGTCTGACAGTCGAAGGGATCGCGCCGCCCGCCGGTGCCGAGCAGGAGCTGGCGACCCGGATCGGCGTCGGCGGGCAGGACCTGGCGACCCGCATCGGGGTGGCCGCGCCGGTCGTCGCCCCCGCCGAGGAAAGCACCGTCATCCTCGACATGCCGGAGGCGCTGGCCTCCGCGCGCCCGGCCAACGCCTTTCCCCCGGCGATCTTCGATGCCCCGATCGTGCCGATCGCGGCGCTGGGCGCGACTGGGCTGCCGATCGACGAGACGCTCTACCTGGCGGTCGGCGGCGGCATGGGCTCGTTCGTCTGGGTCGATCACCTGATCGTTCACGGGGCGGACCCGCGCGGGATCGTCGCGATCGGCCTGGAGGATAAGCCCTACGGGCGCTACCAGCGCCTCTGCTCGCAGTCGCAGATCCCGCCGCACGAGCGCCTGCGCTCCAACTCCGATTCGTGCCCGGACAATCTGTGGGGCTGGCCGGGGTACGCCGTGCGCGAGACCTTCTCCTCGCTGGCGCAGGGGCAATTCGGCAACGCCGTCCATCGCAGCTGGCAGATCTTCAACGAGCCGACCTTCGCGGACACCTACACCCCGCGCTCCGGGGACGTCTTCCGCGCGGTCGACCGCGAGGCGGAGCGGATCGGCTGGGAGCGCATCTGGCGCTACGGTCGGGTGCGCGCGATCCGTAAGACCGATGATGGTCGCTACGTGGTCGCCTACTCGCAATCGACGCCGCATAACCCCTCGGCGCACAGGCTGATCGTGGCGCGCTTCGTCCAGGTGGCGGTCGGCTATCCGGGCATCAAGCTCCTGCCGGACCTGCAACAGTTCCGCGAGGAGACGAGCGATTTCTCGACCGTGGTCAATGCCTACGAGGAGCACGAGCAGGTCTACCAGGGCCTGTTGCGGCGGGGCGGTACGGTGCTGGTGCGCGGACGTGGCATCGTCGCCTCGCGCATCCTCCAACGCCTCTACGAGCTTCGCAAGGAGAATCCCCGGATAGGGGTGCTCCACCTGATGCGGACACCGGTGGCACAGGGGCACCGCTTCGGTCGCTCACAGCGCAAGGTGATCGACCACTGGGAATATCAGCCCTTCAACTGGCCCAAATCATGCTGGGGCGGCGAGATGCTCGCCCAGCTCGAGCGGGCCAGCGATCAGGAGCGCGATCGCCTCCTGAACGATTGGGGCGGGACGACGACCGCCAAGCGCAGCGACTGGGTGCAGATCGTCGACACCGGGCAGCGCGAGGGGTGGTATCAGATCCGCTTCGGCGACGTGAAAAGCGTCCGGCGTGACGAGAGCGGCAAGCTGGTGACTACGCTCGTCGGCAAGGGGGTGATCCGGGACGAGACGGACATCCAGGCCGATTACATCATCGACTGCACCGGGCTGGAGACATCGGTGGAAGCCCACCCGCTCCTCCGGGACATGGTGGAACACCACGGCCTGCGGAAGAACCCGAAGGGCCGCCTACGGGTGGAGAACGACTTCGCGGTCACCGGCATGGAGAACGGCCAGGGGCAGATCTACGCCGCCGGGGCGATGACCCTCGGCGGGCCGATGGCGGCGGTGGATAGCTTCCTCGGCCTGCAATTCGCGGCGCTGGCTTCGGTGCAGGCGCTCGCCCGCCGCCGCGCGCCGGGCGTACACCGTTTGAACATCATCACCTCACCGATCCAGTGGATCAAGTGGGCTACGGGGGCGAAACCATGACACCGACACTCTTCGGGCGCTGGCAGACGCGGACGCTGCTCCTGCTGACCTTCGGCGTGCTGATCACGCTGCCATTCATGCTCTTCTACGGCTTCACCCCGGCGCTGATCCTGCTCTTCGTCATCGTCCTAGGGTATGGGTGGGACATCGTCTACATGGCGATCCAGGGCGGGCGTTGAGATCGTGACTGGCCCCCGGCCTACCAATTCCTGGCCGGGATCTGGGAGGGCGTCATCGTCTTCCTGCTCAGTTTCCTCCTCGCCAAGGCGTTCCGGGTCTTCGCGGTGCCGCTGCCGGTCTTCATCATCCAGTACGGCGTGATCTGGTTCGTCACCTTCCTGGCGAGTCAGAGCCTCTTGCGGATCATCTTCCCGAATTGGCGCTATCGCGGCGGACAGTGGCTCTTCTGAAAGTACGAACTGGGGCGGTAGAGCGAGGAACGTCCTGCTCATCGCGATGAGCGGCATCAGCAAATGGAACGCGGGCGACGGAGCGGTGCTCCGTCGCCCGCGTTGTGCTTATGGCACTTGCTGTGGCGCTACGCCTCGTTCGCCGGGTAGCGCTCGCGGCTGGCGACCTCCGCGAGCGGCTTGCGCCCGCCCGACGCGCCCGGACGCGGGACCGACTGCTCGGCGGGGTGCCCGAGCACGACCAGGGAGCGCGCGGTCCGCTCGGCGGGGATGCCGAGCAATTCCTTCGCGCGGGCCTGCTGGCTCGCGTCGCCGAACCAGGCGGTGCCACCGCCGAGCCCGAGGAAGTGTGCGGCGATCAACAGGCGCTCGGTGACGCGCCCCTCATCGAACGCCTCGCTGACCTGATTCTTCCCATCGAGGACGATCGCGATCGCCAGCGGCGCGGTCGCGACCCAGGCGGTCGAGTTGCCGCGCACCGTGGACAACTCCTGGAGGAGCGCCCGATCGGTGACCGCGACGAAGTGCCACGGCTGCGAATTGCTCGAACTACCGCTCCAGCGCGCGATCTGGAGCAAGTCCTCGATCGTCGCTTCATCGAGCGGCTCGGGCCGATACTGCCGGGACTGCCGGACCTTGCGGAGTTCCGTCGCCGCCTCGTGCGCGTTCGCGAGCCCTGCCATCGTTGGCCTCCCTTCCTCACTCTGGTGCCGCATCATTACGGCACTCTCATAGGTCAAGAGACAACTATGCCAATTATCTGTCTATTCCCAGGGATGAAAAAGCCGCAGCACCATTACTCAACAAACGACTATCCTCATGTAGGCTTTGAAGTAAGGCTATTCGCTGCGATCGTACCCAGGCAATCAGATAACGCTATCTCAAAAGCAAGGGTGAGATCATCAGTACCGCTAAAAGCATGCGTCAGTTCATGAAGAAGAGTGCCAGCATAGTCGGTAATCGAGCGCAACTGAGAGCGCTTGATGATGATGCGCTGCTCCGTTGGCTCCCATACTCCTAATGCTTGATCATCTCTCAAACGATTCAACCGCATCGTTTCAGAAATAAGAATATCGCGCACTATTTTTGGGCGACCTCCAGCTAACACCAATACCGCATCCGTTTTATCCCAAACCGAGCGCTCAGATGAGCTTAGTTCTTCTCGGAACACAAAAGAGTACTGACGGCCTTCATCCCATTCCTGCATATAGTTAGTCAGATCACGAATTGGTTTTCCTAACAGGTCTAATAAGGCTGGCAATTTTGCACGAACATTACCTGGAATGACAACCATTCGATAGTGATCGTCCGTAGCATAATCCACAAACTTGCGCGCTCTTACGAGTTCTTCAGGTGTCAAAAAAACTACCTGTTGTATCGCGCTAAGAACGCGGCAGGCATGGACAGCAACATCTATCCATCCGAGCTCATCATGCATAGTTCCAGAGGGCGTTTCCTAACTCATAGGCTGCCCTCCCAGAGATGGGCGAGCACCCGTTTGGGTGAGCGGATCAGCTCCGGACGGGCGGCATGATGGGCGGCGAGGGCGACGACGATGGTGGCGGTGTAG
>JAABUM010001169.1_pt1 | contig 40538 bp, 41 predicted proteins | sample 5559161 | NCBI WGS metagenome assembly JAABUM01 (sample SAMN10711868, study PRJNA513369) | rock metagenome | isolation source: Antarctica rocks | place: Antarctica: Victoria Land, Siegfried Peak nord
TCACCGAGCAGGTGCCCTTCAGGTAGTTCCGAATCAGGTCTTGGTAACCCCGATTCTCCCTACCTGGCAGGGCATCTGCTGCTTCAACACACCCGGCCCCCCAGCACTACTGACGGATCTCGGTCAGTTCAGCCCAGAACGTGGCCGGGGCCTGGCGTAACGGTAGTGGGGCCGGAACCAGGTGTCGGTCGCCACAGGCCCGAAACGGGCCGCTTGGTCCCCGCAGCCGGTCCATCTGCGGGTCCGCGACGTCACGCAGCCACCTGGCCATGCCTACGTGCGGGTCAAGGCGCAGCGTCTCCCAGGCCCGCCAGACCGCACCGAGCCGGATCCGGGCTTCGACATGCTCATACCACTGCTGGCACCAGCCGCCGCCGCTGACCAGGTGCGCGACGTACAGCGGGGCGATGACGTGCTGGACGAACTCCGGCAGGCTTGCCTACCGGAACGGTGCCGCCGGTCCGTCGAGCACGGCCGAGCCCGCCGCGCCCTGGCCGGTGAGCAGGTCCGCGACGGTGTTCCAGGTCGTCGAGCTGCTGGACTTGCCGCTCGAGGATCGCCGCGACCTCGGCCGGCGTCACCGCACCACCCGCAGCGGCCGGGTGGTGCCGGTGGTGATCTCGTGCACCGCTGCTGCGTCGGCCGCAGCGACCTCAGCGACCCGTGGACCCTCACGCCACGGCAGCAGCCGCACCATCGCCGGGTTCGCGCCGGTCGCCAACATCAGCGCGGTGCCGTTGGGCAGCGCCCGCACGGCGGCGGCGCTCAGGATCCGTTCCCGCCGGGTGCTGCTGGTCCGGGTGGCCCGGCCGGCGCCGGTGGACCAGGAGTCGGTGGGCACGTCGTGCCCACCGACCAGCCGGGACACGTCCTGGACGAAGCTGGCCTCGTCCAGGCCGGCGCCGAGCATCTTGATGGTCGCCGCGGTCCACAGCGACGCATGCCGCTGCGGCCCCACACCGCCTCGCCTTGGGCGTAGCTCTGCAGGATTGTCAGCGGCACCACGCCGCACGATCCAGGTGGGAGTACAGCTGAGGCAGGTCCGCGATCCGGCAGACGTTCGCGGCCTCGTCCAGCACCGCCAGCAGCGGCGGGTCCAGCTGGCCACCACGGTCCTCAGCGGCGCGCGCCGCGCAGCGCAGCACCCGGTCGGTCAGGGCGGCGACCAGCGGGGGGGCACTGGCCCCACCGTCCTTGCTGAGCAGGTACAACCTCTGCCGGGAAGGCACGAACGCCTCCGGGTCGAACGTGTCCAGACCGGCCCAGGGGGTCGTCCAGGCGGTGATGTTCGGGTCCCGCAGACAGCGGGTCGCGGTGCGAGTGGTGAACACCACCGACCCCCGGGGTTCAGCTGGGGCCTCCATGCTGCCGCGCACCGACCGGGCCAGCGCGGTGTAGCCCTCTGTTCCAGCAGCACGACCGCGGTCGGCTCCAGCTCGGACTGCAACCAGGCGTAGGCGCCGGCCAGATCGATGCCGGCGAGCTTGGCGGCCAGGAACAGCGCAGCCAGCAGCTCGGCGCCCGCCGGCCCCCAGATGTCGCGGGCGCGCTCGTCGTCCACGGTGCAACGCCAGGCGCTCGGCGTCCTCCACGCTGGCCAGCTCCGCGATCGGGTCCCACATCCAGCCCTGCTCGCTACGAACGATGCCCTGCGGGTCAAAGGTCCAGCACCGCTGGCCAGTTGCACGAGGACCCCTCACTGCTGCGACTGGTCACTGACCGTCTACGCAGCTAGGCGGGGGACGTCCTGGTCTGGCCGATGCTCTCTCCGGGCTGTAACCCTCCAGGCGACGCGCCCGGCTAGTGCAACCTGCCACCGCCGGTCTCGGCGTGGCGCGCCACGCCGAGACCGCACGCCGTCACGACGGCAGTCAGCGTGCCCGCGCCAGAATCGAACTGCGCGTTGCCTGGTGCCAGTCGTCCTCGGCTGCCGAGTGCCGTGCGATGGCGTCGGTGACCTCGCTGGTGACCGCATCTGGACGGAGCCGCAGGGCAGTGGCGACGCGGACGAGCTGTCCTGATCGCAGGGTAGCGATAATGCGGGCAGCGGCCCGCGCGGCGCCGAGCTTGTGCTCGGCCCAACGATGCCGGTCCGGCCAGGCCGCAAGCATGTCGTCGATGCTCCCGCGCACCTTCGGTGCTTGTGCTGCCGCGGCCCCAACCCCGGGGGCCTTGCCATCGAACTCCTGCCGTACCTGCCGCTGTCTCCCCCTGCACAGCAGGCGCGCTGTCTGCTCTCCAGCCCGAGCGACGCGATCCGCCCTCAGTGAACTGAGGTTGGACCAGGCCGGACACTAGGAGTCTTGAACCCGGCGTGAGACTAGTGACCACTCTGGTCTTGACAACCATGCTCAAGCCCGATCAGCGATCAGAATCGCGGCTGAACCAGCCCCAGCAGCCGTTCATAGAGCGAACCTCGGCCGCTGAACTGGCCGGTGGCAGCTCAACAGCGGGCAGTCGTGCCGGGCTTGGGCGGTGGTGACGTCCGGATACGTCGGTGGCAGGCGCGCTGGCCTCGTGTGGGCACGGGGGAGCGTCGGTGGTCGTGCGGGCCGGCTGGTCGGTGTCTAGGCGGCCTGGGGCAGCGGGAGCTGTGGCTGCTCCGGTCGGTACAGCCCGCGTTGCACCGCCCACCCGCGGCGGGCCGCGAAGTCCGTCCAGTACCGGGTGAACGCCTCCCGCTGCGCGGCGTGCCGCTCCCGCCGCCGACCGGTGCTGCCCGCGCAGCCCAGCAACACCGCCGCGCCGTCCAGGGCGCTGGGGAGCTGCTCGGGGTCGCCGGCGGTCAGGCTCCGCGCCCACCTGCGCCCACCGTCCCCAGCGGCGACCAGGCCAGCGGCCTGCAACCCGACCAGGTGCCGTAGCACCGTGCGGGGATGCAGCCCGGTCAATGCGGCCAACTCCCGCGCGTTCAGCCCGCCGTGGGCGCCGTCGTCCAGCACATCGAACAACCGGGCGGCGACCCGACCCAAACCGCCGTGCACGGTGTGGCTGAACACGTCATGGGCCCGGGCGCTGCCACCGCGGGGGGTCAGCGGCCGCGGCGGCAGCGCTTCTAGGACTTCGTTCACCGCCGCCGGCGGGTTCGGCACCTGTTCCGGGCGCACCAGCCGCCAGGTCGCTGCGTGCGTCCCGGCCGCCCGGTGTTCCAGCCGCAGCCACCCGCAGATCCGCAGCCGTTGCAGGGAGGTCGCGGCGGTGGCAGGGCTGATGTTCACCGCCTCAGACAGCTGCCGGGTCGACGCCGACGGCGTCACCGTGCATGCGGTCGCCCCGAGCTCCACCAAGGCGGCCAGGACCGCCCGGTCGGTCACCCCGGCCGCCCCACGCCACACCCCTGGGTTGTGCTCCGCCGCCCCGAGTACCGCGGCGAGCTCGGCCCGGACCGACGCAGCATCCGCCACCGGCGGCCGCACCGCCGCCCTAAGGGCCGCCTTGGCCCACGTGGTGGCCAACCGATGCTGAACATCGGGGGGGTTGCGGTGCCGGCGGGTCCCGGTCCGGCGGCGCTGGACCTGCGCCCACTCACCCAACGCACTGGGTTCCAACACCGCCCTCCACGCCGCCTCGGTCCAGCCCGCGCCCGCGGCCGCCAGCGCGGTGGCCAGGACCGCCTCCGACCGGCTGGCATACCGGCCATCAACATCACCATCGCGCAGCAACGCGGCGATCGGCGCCGACAACGGCCGCACCATCGCCAGAGCGGCGGCCGTGGGGGAGTGGCGGTTGGTCAGGACCGCCGGGGCCCTCACCGCCTACGGCGGCGCCGGCCACGCGCGAAGATCAGCAGCAGGTCACTTAAGATCGCCGAACTCGCGGCGTGTCCCAGGTGACCGCCAGAGGCGGGCGGGGTAATGTCTCCTCCATCGGGATCGACGAAGCCCTGCACCCATTGACGCGGCCAAACGACTTTGGGGTGTGGGGCTTCGTGGTGTCCGGGTCCGCGGTCGGCGACCCCGGCTGGTCTAGGCGGTGAGCTTCATCTGGGAGATGTCCTTCGGCGGTACGACCGGCGGGAAGCCGTGTATCGCTGCAAGGCAGTTGGCGACGTAGTCGCTGTAGGACAAGTCCAGCCGCTCCGCTTCGGCACGCACAACGTCCGTGAGGTCGCGTGGAGGGCGAGTGATCAGCATGCCTCGATCGCCCTTACTGGGCCTACCACCACTTGCGATTCTTCGGGCCATGCGCAGATGTTGCCAAGGACTGAATCAGAATCGGTGGACCCGGGACTCGTCGGCGTGTCGTGAAGGCGGCCGAGGAGCTCGTCCCCGACGGCCAGCAGGTCAAGCCACGGTCAGGTTGGGACGCCGAGGCTCAGAACCTCCACGGTCCGGCGTCTAACAGCCGGCCCGACCGGAGCAGTGGCTGCACCGGGACGAAGCCCCGAGTCAGTCGCCCATGAGCTGCCCAAAATGAAGCCTGCCGGTCGAAGCCCCACCGGTCCGGCGACGCCGAACCTGGCGGCCGCTGGTCTAGACGAAGGCGGCCAGCAGCAACCCGGACGCGGTCCGTAGACCCCCTGCTGGCGCCGGGATGCGCCTCACTGCTCGCGGCCGGCCCCGGTCGGTTAGCCGCCACGCTGGATGAGGATGATTCGGTAGGGCTTCGTCGGCCCGCGTCACCTGACATAAGTAGAGGTAGCGGCGCGTGGGGGAGGGGACGGCCGGGCCATGGCGGTGAGCGAGGGGTGCGTCTCCTGCTGTGTCGACCTCTGGCCTGGAGTGGGGACATGGCATGCATGAGCTGCCGGCGGGCCCTGGCAGCGACCGGTTGCGGCTGTTCATGACTGGGCAGATGGATCGCCATCGCGCCGAGGTGATGAGTTGGGCGCCGGTGTTCGGCCTGGTGCGTCCGGTGCTGGAGGGGGTGCTGGGCGCCTCCAACGGGGAGAGCGTGACGTTGGCCTATGGAGATCCGCTGGAGCTGAGCGGGCCGTTTGTGCAGGTCCGTACCTTCTTCCCGCCTGATCACGCGGGCGGTGACTGGTCTGCTCGGGACCAGGACGTTGGCTGGCTCCTGGCAGCTGAGCACCGCCGCTTGGCCCAGCACGCGGGCGTGGAGGATCGGTCGGGACAGCCCCCGCAGCGGTCGGTGGCCAGTCTGCCGACCGGTGACGGGCAGGTGACTGCGACGGTGCTGTCCGACGGCGCCGTCCTAGTCGCTCGCCTCCAGCCGGCGCGCTCCGCCGAGCCGGGTCGGCGGGTGCAGGTCTCGGTGGTCGCCCGGGGGGTGAGGCTGGACGCCCTCGGGATCGGCCAGGTGGAGGATCTGCAGCCGTTCTGGGACCGCCGCGGCCCCTGGCTCACCCGACTAGCAGCAGCCCACGAAGCGGCCGCCGCTGAGCTCGCCGTGCTCGCCGTGCCCAGCGGGCTCGACGCCCTGCGTGCCTTGGTTGACTCATCCATCGGTCAGGCGGATCACCTCAGGCAGGAACAGGACGGTCCCCCCTCACTCGGCCCGGGTCGGCGCGACATGCTGCTCCAACGCCGGTTGTGGGACGCAGCCACCGAGGCGCAAGGCCATCTCAGGGGTCAGCCGCTGGAGGTGGCGTCCCGGGCAGTGACCTCAATGGTCAACCACCTGACGACCGCTTCCTTGCAGCTGTCCTGGTTCGCCGATCCCGGCCTACGGGCTAAAGCGATCAACGAGACGATCGGCTACGTCGTCTTCGACGCCAACGTGGCCAGTACGGCCGCCCAGGCGGCGTGGCAGGAACGGTGGAACAGCCGAAGCATCAGCCCGGCCGAGCAGCTGGACCGCGTCGAACGCACCGAACGGGGGGAGCCGATCACCGACCCCGACGCAGTGCCGGAGCGCAGGGGGCAGTTGGAGCACCAAGAGCGCGTCTGGCGCCAGGCGTGGTCTGCTTGGGCACATGCCGAAGCGGGAACCCCTGACAGCTGATCGCAGCACCAGGGTCAGGCCTGGCGTCACCCGCACGGGATGAACCGTAGCGAGCACCGGCGATCTCCCAGGCGCTGCCCAGGCCCAGCCGCGCCTGAGCCGGTGGTTCACTCGGCGGGCGTTCGACGGCAGGACTGGGCACGTCCGCACCGCTGCGCCGTCCCGCTGGGGCCCAGGGCGACGTCGAGGTGCTGAGCTTTACCGAGCTCAAGCGGACGACCGATGCGGTCCACCATCATTAGGACGCGAACCGGCGTAGCCAGTGGAAGCCGAGGGGCAGCCTGTGATCTTTCGACTGACGTGGCAGCAGCGCCTGGTAGCGCTGGTGATACCCGCCCTGCCAGTGGGCGTCTTGGTACTGATGACGCCCCTGGCACGGTTCGACGCGTTTCTCGTGACCGTGGTGGCTGTCGATCTCGTTGTGCTGGGCTGGGTGTCCTGGCGGCTTACCCGGGTCGGGGTCGACCTCGACGAGCACCAGGCTGTCGTACGCGGGCTTTTCACCCGCCGCGTCGCGTGGGACGCGGTGCAGGCCGTCGTCGCCGAGAAGGTACTCGGCGAGCGGCGCACCGTCCTGGTCACCCCTGGCCGCCGGTACAGGCTGCGCGCACCGCTCGCCGGGCTGCTCTCCCCCGACCGGGACTTCGACGTCAAGCTCGACGCGCTGCGCTTGTGGTGGCTCGCGCACCGCAGCAGCGACACCCCGCCAGCCACCATCCGCCCGCCGCCATTACGCACTCTCGGCGAATGGGTGCAGCTGGTTGTCAGCGCGCTGCTGGTCGCCTACGCCACCGCCGTCCTGCTTGTCGTGCTGGTTACCTGGGGGCGCGCCACGATCACCTTTCTGCCGGCGGCGCTGCTCGCCGTCGTCGGCACCTGTCTGCTCTACCCCGCCCGGCCCTTCATCGCCCGGGCCCTGCGGCGCCGGCGCCGTGGAACTGATCCGACACCCCACCAGTCCGAGCACACCGACCCCGCATGAGGATGAGCCCGCGAACAGGCCCCAGCGGCGTCAACTGACGGGCCCGGTAGGACACTCGGGGGCAACTCTTAAGCCAGCGCGTCTGACCCAACCCCGATGCTCAGCCCTTCGGATCAGTCACTAACCGGACCCGCCGCCAGGAACGCTTCGCCGCGCCGAACCAGGTTCAAAGCCGCAGGTTGACAACAGATGCGGTTACATGCGTTAGGGAACCGGAACCAGCGTAGGCAGCGAGAACCGGCCGGGTCGTCCGTGACGTCGGGCTCAGGGGGCAACGGTGTTGTATTTCGTCCTCCGATGGTTTCGCTTCTGGCGGGGGCGGGACGTCGTGATCACGGTGCTGGCCTCCTTGGTCATGGTCGGCGGTATGGCTGCACTGGTTCACCACGGAGCATGGGTCCTCGCACCGCTCCTGCTCGGCTGCGCGCTTTGCTGGCGCACACCGCTTGCGCGCAACCCGTTCGACCTGGGCCCCGTAGAGCCGAACCCGCACACGCCGCCGTGGCATCGGGACGCCCGTCAGCGTGGGGCCAAGACCATCCGAAGCAGGAAGCCGTAAGCGGTCGGCACTCCCTTTCGTCCGAGATGGCGTCGAGGCAGCTTGTCGGCGCGCTGATGAGAAGTCCCGCTCGTAGCGCGAGGAGGCGGCGTTACTGACTCTTAGGACAACCCCCGCTCTAGGGTCAGATCGTGCTCACCCTCATCGTCCTCAACGGACCTCCAGGGATCGGGAAGTCGACACTTGCACGGCGCTATATCGAGGACCACCCGATGTCGTTGGCCCTTGAACAAGATGTCGTGCGCGGTCTACTCGGTGGTTGGCGCACCCGGGAGAAGGAATCCGGCGAAGCGGCCCGCAGTCTCTGCTTGGAGATGGCGCGAACACACCTGCGCGCAGGACACCACGTCATCGTGCCGCAGTTCATTGCGCTGCCGAGCTACCTCGATGAACTTGCTCAGGTGGGCGCTGAACTGGCGGCTCGACACGTCGAGCTGGTGCTGCTGGACGATGCCGCGGCCTCGGAGCGGCGTTTTCACCAACGGCTCGAGGACCCGCTCTGGAGCGGGCACCAGCGGGTAGCGGCGGAGTTCGTCGTGGCCGCCGGCGGCTACGCCCACCAGTATCAGCGCCTCATCGATGGTCTTGCCGGACGAAATGCCGTCGAGATCCCTAGCGTCGGCGGTGACCTGGAGGGGACCTACCAACTGCTCCTCGCTCAAGCCGCCTGAAGCGCAGCAAGACGTCTCAGGCGGGGGCTGCCGACGCAGGCGCGGCCAACATGGCCGGACTCAGCCGCAGCTGCGGAATAACGGGCCTATAATGGCCTAAGATGAATTATCGGCGGCTGTTGAGGGCGGGGGAGTGGCTCAGAGTTGTCCTTGGCTGCTTACTGATCTGGGGGTGACGTGATGACCGGCGGACACCGGACCCACCACCTTCCGCGGCTGCGTGTTTGGCGGCCAGGTCGTGGGCGGGTCGTTGTTGGGGTGCATCATCGGAGCCGGTCGGCGGTAGCCGGCCGGTAGGCCATCTACGTGGAGGCACTCGTGCTGCTGCTTGCGAACCCGACCGTGTCCAGGGCGGCGGTGCTGCTCAGTGATCTGGAAGCCCGTGGTGTGGTGCGTAAAGCCGGCCACGCAGTCCTGATCATCATCCTGGTCGTGATCGTGCTTGGCGTGCTGTTGGGCGTCGGGTTGACCGCGATGTTCCGCCGCCGCCGCTAGCGCGGGTTGGCCTGGGCCGGGTGCAGCTGTTACCGGCGCAGCGGGGGCGCCACCCTCAACGACAGCAACCGTGCCGGCATCGGTTCCGGTTGAGGTCTGGAACTCATTTAGCCGGGTAGCGGGTGGACGACACCTGTGACTGGGAGCACCGGCGGCCGCTTACGACGCCTGGCTTGCCCCGGTACGATCCTGGTCGGAGTTCGTTTACGGGATGGTGTGCGGTAGATGAAGCTCAGGGCGCTGCGGTCTGGTCCGGCGTGGGCGGGTCGGTGGGCTTCGACTGGTCGGTTTGTGGCAGCTCATGGGCGGCTGACTCGGGCGATCGCCCCGGTGTTGGCGGTGACGGCGGCGGCGGGTGTCGCCGCGGCCACGACCTGGCCGGTGCAGCAGCGGTCGTCGGGGCTCAGGCCGACCGCTGCTGTAGTCGCCGGGCAAGTCGCTGGGTCGGCTGCTGGCGTGGGGAGTTGGGTCAGTCGGTTGTCTGCTGGGGCACCAGCTGGTGCGGTGACGCTGAGCGCGACCCCAGCCCTGTTTGCCCGCCCGGCCCCGGCCAACCCGGCGGTCATCGCCGGGTTAGCTGCTGATGGCATCCCGAAGGTGGCGTTGAACGCCTACCGGGTCGCTGCCGCCCGGATCGACGCCGCGCTGCCGGGCTGCGGCATTGATTGGTCGTTGGTCGCCGCGATCGGCCGGGTGGAATCTGACCACGGGCAGTTCGGCGGCGCCAAGCTGGGGCCGGACGGCACCTCCACCCCGAAGATCATCGGGCCGGCGTTGAACGGCCAGGGCTTCGCGTTCATCCACGACACCGACCACGGTGTGTATGACGGGGACCCGGTCTATGACCGGGCGGTCGGCCCGATGCAGTTCATCCCCAGTACCTGGGTCAGTTACGCCGTCGACGGCAACGGTGACGGCACCGCGAGCCCGTTCGACATCAACGACGCCGCCCTGGCCGCGGCGCACTACCTGTGCGTAGCTGGCGGAGACCTGCGTAGCGCGGCCGGGCAGCAGCGCGCGGTGTTGGCCTACAACGACTCCAACGCCTACCTAGCTGAGGTGCTGGCGTTGGCTCGGGGGTACGCGACCGGCACCCAGATCGACGCGCCGCTGGTCGGTTCCACCTCAGCTGCGGTACCAGCGCCGACCGGGGACTACCTCGCACCGGCAGCTCCCGGCCCCGCGCCGGCCGCTACCCCGCCCAGTGGTGGACACCAGCCAGCCCGGCAGCCAGCCCCGGCCCAGCAACAGCGCGCAACCCAAGCCGCCGCCCCGACCGCGGGAGCCGCCGCGCCCGCCCCCCGGCCAGCGACCGCCCGCCGGCCAGCGACCGCACCAGCACCCGGTTCCACGCCAGCACCAGCACCCGCTACCGGTGCGCCAACAGCGCCCAAGGCGCCGTCAGCACCGCTGCCTCCTGCCAGAACTCCAGCGCCGGTCCTGCCAGTACCGACCGCGACCTGCGGGTTGCCGCAACCACTGTGCCCACCAGCGAGATAGCTCCACATGCCCAAGTCGTAGCTGCGGGTGACCTCCTTGGCCGTAGCCCCGCTGCTCAGCCGTGCGGTCCAGGTCGCGATCGTGAGCCGAGTGTCCTGGAGAGGTGACCGGGAGCTGATGGTCGTGCTGCGGGGGCTGAGCACCGGCGGATAGCGCAGGGGTCTGCCGCCGACACCGGGGATGCTGCGCCCATACCGCCGCCCAGTCCCGGTCTTGCGGTCATTTGATGGACGCTGTCCGCGCCCGCGATCGTTTTCCGCGACCAGCGCCAGGGCCTTCAACCGGGCATTCACCCACCGGGCTTGTCGATCCGAACCTGCTCAGCCATCAGGTCGTGCAGGCCCGCACGCCCAGCCAGTTCCAGGACCTGCGCCAGAGTTGCGCACGACATCTGGTTGTGACCCTCGCCGTGCCCTTCAGGTAGCCACCGGGCCAGTTCAGGGGACTGACCACCGGGACGGCGGGTTCAGCACCCGCCGTTGTACTTGGGCCGAGCGGCCGGGGGACTAGTGCAGTGTCTCAGTTTTAGCTGGCGACTCGGTCGAGGGCGACTCGGCCACGACGGACCTTGGCCAGGATCGCCTCGGCGCTGGCGGTCCAGATGAACGGCTTGGGGGTGTCGTTGTTGGCCTGGAGGTAGGTCTCGATCGCGGCGATCAGGTCGGGCACGGAGTGAAAGACGCCGCGGCGCAGGGCTTTGTCGGTCAGGTCGCGGAACCACCGCTCGACCAGGTTGAGCCAGGAACTCGACGTGGGGGTGAAGTGCAGGTGGAAGCGGGGGTTGCGGTCCAGCCAGCGCTGCACGTTCGCGTGCTTGTGGGTGGCGTAGTTGTCCAGGATCAGGTGGATCTGCAGGCCCTGTGGGGTCTGCTTGTCGATGGTCTTGAGGAACTTCAGGAACTCCTCGTGCCGGTGCCGGGGCAGGCACTGCCCGACCACCACGCCAGTGAGCACGTTCAGCGCCGCGAACAGCGTCGTGGTGCCGTGCCGCTTGTAGTCGTGGGTCATCGTGCCGGCCCGACCCTTGACCATCGGCAACGACGGCTGGGTTCGGTCCAGCGCCTGCACCGAGGACTTCTCATCCATGCACAGCACCACCGCGCCCTCCGGCGGGTTGAGATAGAGCCCGACGACGTCGATGAGCTTCTGTTCGAACTTCGGGTCGTTGGACAGCTTGAACGTCTTCACCAGGTGCGGCTTCAATCCCCGCGATGACCAGATCCGCTGCACCGTCGCAGCACTGACGCCCTGCGCCGCGGCCATCGTGCGGCAGCTCCAGTGCGTCTGACCAACCGGTTTGGTTTCCTGCGTCGCCCGCACGATCTCGGCGATCTTCTCCTTGGAGACCGACGGCTTACGCCCCCGGCCCTCGGCGACCTCACCGAACTTCACCAAGCCCTGCCCGGCGAACCGATCCCGCCAAGCCCGCACCGTAGAGGGCGACACACCAACTTGCGCGGCGACGTGCGTATTCGCCAGGCCCTCTCCGGCCAGAAGCAACGCCCGAGCACGCTGCACCTCCCGATGCGGCGCGGTCCGCGACCGACTCAGACTCTCCAGGATCTCTCGCTGACTGTCTGTCAACGGCAACAGTGGAGTGGCTGGACGCATGATCCAATCTACCACAAACTATTGCCATTTCGGAGACAGTGCACTAGATACCCAGGGCGAACCGGCGTAGGTCGGCGTAGGTGCCGTTGAACAGGTCCTGGTCCCCGGGCAGGGGCCCGTTGTCGTTGTACTGCCAGATGGTTTGGTAGCGCCATCCGTTCGGCAGCGCGCCCGGGTCGGGGCAGTAGCAGGCCACGAACAGCGGGTTGCGGGCGCTGATGTTCGGGCTGGTGGTGCAGCTGCTCCACCAGTCCCGGGTGCTGTAGATGATCGGGAACCGGCCAGTGCGGCTGTGCACGGCAGCGGAGAAGTCGCTGACCCACCGGGTCATCTGGGGTCCGCTCAGGCCGTAGCAGGTCGCCCCGTAGGGGTTGTACTCGATGTCGAGCATCGGTGGCAAGGTGCTGCCATCGGGTGACCAGCCACCGCCGTGGGTGACGAAGTACAGCGCCTGGGTGGCGCCGTCGGAGCGGTCCGGCAGAGCGAAGTGGTAGGCGCCGCGGACCAGACCGGCCCGCTGCGAGCCGTTGTACTGCTGGGTGAAGGAGGGGTTGGTGTAACTGGTGCTCTCCGTGGCCTTGGCATAGGCGAACCGGGCGCCGCGGTGAAACGCCGCCGGCCAGTCCACCGACCCCTGGTAGCTACTGACGTCAACCCCCTGGGGCGACGGCCCGCCCTCGGCCGGTACCGGTGGGGCAGGAGCACCGCTCGGGGGCCGCCCGACCGGCGCCGGCGGCCGGGTGGCCGGTCTGGTCGGGTGGCCCGCAGGCGAACTCGGCGGGGCCGACGCCGGGGGTGCGACATGGGTAGGTGCAGGCGACACGGTCGGTGTTCCGGTCGCGCTCGGCCCCTGTGCCGAGCCCGCGCCGGTGGGTGCCGGGTCGGTGGGTGCCGGGTCGGTGGGTGCCGGGTCGGTGGGTGCCGGGTCGGTGGGTGTGGTGGAGCTTGCCGTGGGCTGGGCCGGGTCGGTGGTCGACGCCGGTTGTTGGCGGTCGGGGCGGACCGCGGCCAGGCCGGCTAGTGCCGCCGCCGACGGCGGGTTGCAGTGCTCATGGGAGCAGATTGTGGATCCGAGCCGGTCGTCCTGAGGGTGGGTCACTGGTGGTAGCGGGCCGGTAACGGACCAGGCCGCACCGGGACCGGGAGTACCCGCCAGAACCGGGGCCGCCGGCACCGGGACGACGATGCGCACCGGTCTGGTTGGTGTGCGTGCCGACGGCCGGGAGTTCGGTTCCGGCCGGGCCGCTGCTGGCCTCGTGTGCGGCGCAATGAACGTCGCCGTGACCGGGTTTGGCCCGCCGGCCGCTGCTGGACCGTGGCCGGCCTGACCCGCCACGGCAGCGCCGGCCATCGTCAAGGTCGTAGCCAGCGAGACACCGATCGTCGTCGGCAACCCCCGCCCCCAAGGCCTGTCCAACCATCGCAACACGTCGGCGCTCCTTACTCGTCGGCGCTTAGCCGGGACCTAGGATGACTATGGCTGCTCCGCCCGGATCTCGGGTGCTTTCAACCGTATCCGCCCGCCGGGTTGTCTGCAGCCGGGACCAGTGACGGGCGATGGGCTTCATGCACCACCTGCACAACGACCAGGCCGGTGCCTGCCGCTGATCGGGGCCGTCAGAATCTCCTCGAGCGTCTTGTTCTCGTAGGCCTTGTCGAGGTACTTGGACAGGTCAGCGGCTACGGCCACGTCGGGCTCCTGGGTCGGACAGCTCGACAGGTCTGGTCCGCGACATGCCGAGTCGGTGACCGCTGGCCTTCATGGGTGCCGGCCACGCGCGCCGCTGGCCGCCGCGCCGGTTCCGCTGCGTGCGGCGCCGTTGCTGGTCGCCCCGCTGGCGGTCGCCGAGGCGGGCTGAGCAGCGCGCCGGCGCTGTTCTGTATCTGGGTACGGGCGCGCTCGCTGTCACCGGGGTGGTGGAGTGGCCCGTCGTCGCTGTCATCAATCCGGGATGTGGCTGGCGGCCCGGCGCACCGGGTCGGTGCCCACTGCAGCACCGGCATCGCCGGCGTCAGCTGCCCGAGGTGGGGCGAAGGCGCCGGACCTGAAGGGTTGACCTCAGCACCGGCCGCGCAGGTAACACGCTCCGACCGGGGGCCGTGGTGGCCCGGTGGCCGCTACCGCTGGTGCAAGCTCTGGCGGGGCTGAGCCCAACGGCTGCAGCCGGTGGAGTGTGGCGCGGCGCAGCGGGCAGGACCGGGCGGCACCTGGTGGTGCTGCCACGACGCGGGCTGAGCCGATGGGATGGGTAGTGGGGCTGCATGGACAGAGACCGCGGTGCGGTTGTTGGTGGCGTTCGGGTTGACGTTCGCGTTGGGCTTCGAACGGCTGCTGCGCGGGTCACCGGCTGGGGACCGCACCTTCTCCTTGATCGGGGTCGGTGCAGCGGTCATCGGGGTGCTGTCGCAGAAAGCCGCGCCGAACGCGTTGGCTGGTGCGGTGACCGGCATCGGGTTCATCGGCGGCGGCTTGGTATTTCGGCAAAGCATCGGGGACAGCCAGGTCGTCAAGGGCGTGACCACCGCGGCGGCGATCTTCGCCTCGGCGGCGCTGGGGGCGGCTGCTGGGGAAGGGCAGCTGGCGTTGGCGGCCATGGCCACCGCGTTGGTCATCTTCTGCTTGGAGTTGCAGCACATCCCGGCCCTGCAGGTACTGGACGCCAGGCACTGGCAGCACCGCTTCGCCGATGACAAACCCATGCCAAGCCAGCCCAGCACCAACTCTGAGACCTAGCCCGTCCGGGACGCCGTGGCAACGGGACGCCCGTCAGCGTGGGGCCAAGACCATCGGGCCCGCGCCAGGACGACGTCTGCGCAACACGTATCCGCTCCAGCCGCAGGCCTCCGAGCTGCGCCCACATCCGGATCATGAGACGCGTCATGATCGCGCTGGAGAGCAGCCCTCCGACGAGGCCGGCGACGACCCCGCCGCGCACACTGCTGTCCCGGATCCCGGGAACACGCCGATGAGGCCGCCGAAAAGGACGACGTAGTACAGCGCGAGGACCCACCAAGGAGCCAGCAGCAGCCGGCGCATGCCCAAAGGATCCATCGGCTCGATGCTGCCCGCCACTACGTCCCTCACCCAACCGGGACACACCGAGCGACCGGTCCCTACGCCTGCGCCTAAGTGAGGGCGCTCACGCCTCGCCCGCAACATGACTGGCCTTTCACGACTTCCCGCGTCTCGGTCCCCGATACTCGAACACTTTTCTTATTCCAGCGAAGCCGAAAAGAATGGTCGTTAGCGCTCCGAGGACCCGAGTGCCCCCATGTGTCAGGAACACCTGCAGCAGGGACGTGAAGCTGGCTAGCAAGAGTGCCGCCGCGCCGATGGCGACCCAGGGCGCCCCCGGCCCCCCCTTTGCTGAGATTTCACCACGCAACAGGACCAAGAGGAAGATGCACAGTCCCCCGAAGACCGCGGTCGGGACGTGCGACGGCGCGGCATGGAGAAGCTTCTCCGCGGAGCTGGCGCTTCCGGGACGAAGGAGCGCACGCACGACCCAGGCCAGCAACCAACCAGCCACCCAACCAATCAGAGGACTCCACCGACCGCGCAGCAAGCCTCTCATCCGGCGCCGCCTGGGACCGGGATCAAGGTGCTTGCACCGACTGGAAACACCGCGGCCACGAGCCCAACACCGCCAGTGTCAACGCCCCGTGGTCTGCTGCCCCGAGTTGTGCCCCTCATCGGATCGGCAGCGGTCGCCTGAGGCGGCGTAGCCGCTTGGCGAGCATCACGGGGTGCGCGGCCCAGGGGTCCTGAACAGCCCTGCCCGGGCAGCCGGGCCGCCCCCTCGAGACCAAGCCTCGTGCCGGTTGGCGTCACGATCGCAGCGTTCGTATCGCCGCTGGGACGCCCACGCCGAGAAGAAACCCCCAGCAGCGGAGTGTGAACATGACGACCAGCGGCGTGAGGTCGGGCCAGCCGAGACCGCCGCCACACAATGGCCAACGGTCCACCTCACGGCTCACCAGCACCGCAACTCCGAAGATGACCGAGCAGGCCGCGAACATAGCCACGAGCTGGAGGCCTTGGCTGACGGTCCTGACCTGCTCCTGGCCGCCGAACCCGACGATCAGCACGAGACAGCCGGCCGCCCACACGCTCAGCGCAGCCAGGTAGGCCCGCGCGCGCACGGGCGTGAAGCCCTCCACGTACGGAATCGTCGCACGGGCCGGAAGACACCGGGCGCACGAACTCCTGCGCGCATCGGCCACCAAGCGGCTGTACGTCGTCTGTTGACACGCGCGGACAGCCGACCCGAATACTCAGGGTCTTCAACGACGGCCGGTAGACGGCGGGGGAGGGCGGACTACCCGGGTAGCGGGCAGTCGGGCCGCGCGGCCCGGCCACGTGAGGAGACGGCGTTGTATACGGCCGCCGGCGAGGCCAGGCGGCGTTGCATATCCAGGTGCGGGGAATGCTGACGCGAACACGTGAGGAGTTTCAATGGCACGGATGGGCGGGCGCAGGTTGTTTTGGGGGCTCGGTATGAGCCCTATTCAGCGCGGGGTCATAATTCTCGTCGCCGTCGTCGCCTTCGCTTCTGTCGAGGCCTCATCTGTGCCTCAATCGCTCAACGTCCCGGTTTTCTTGATCATCGTTCTCTGCTTGCCGAGCATCGGAGAGGTCCTCTATCGGGCTACGCACCGTGGCAATGACGATGAGTGACACGCGGCGATAGCCTCACCCCGCCGCGACCGCGAGCCAAGGCCGCTACTTGCGGTGGCGGAACCGGCATTACCCGCCTTCCACGCACCACCCGCAGCCGTTACCGTCTGCTTGTGGCTGCGCAAGGTTGGACCCGGCGGCTGGACGACCGTTTCGCGTTGCTGCTCGAGCGCCGCTTCGGGCCGGGGTTGACCAAGTGGGCTGACTGGAGCCTCCGCAGGCAGCTCGCCACATCACTGGCGGGCTCAGGAGCCGTCGGGCTGGTTCTGGTCGTGGCCCTTGTCGCGTCCGGACAGGCCGGTCGGATACAAATATTCCTTTGGCCGGTAGTCGGCACGGTTGTCGGGACCGCGCTTGGCCGCCTCATCCAACACGCACGCAAGCGGCGACAGGTGTAGCCAAGATCACGACGGCTGGTGCTGGGCCTGGCGTCGGAAGCCGCGGGAGGACCACGACAGGGTCACCATCCTCGCGAACTGTCACTGAATCGGTGACCGACGCAGACGCGGACCCAAGTGCCGGTAGACAGCCGAGGTACGGCCTTTGGGTCAGGCTTACGACATAATATAAATTATCGGCGGGCTAGCTATGGGCGGGGGAGGGGCGCTCGTAAGCCCGCCCAGCCGCTCTGAGCCGCCTGTTCACCAGGGTTGAGTGAGCCGCCGGACCAGGGCTCGTCGCTCGAGTTCGGCGAGCCGGCTGCGCTCGCAGCTGGTCAGTAGGCAACCTGGCACCAGGATGACTGCGACGCCCAGCGCGGCCAGGGCGCTGTTGCTGGCGACGTAGAGCGCGAACAGGCCCAGGGCGGTTAGCGACAGCAGCCAACCCAGCCGGCTCGCGCGCGAGCCGGTGCAACCCGCGGCCAGCACCGGCGCCATCGCGAAGGCTTCTGCTAGGTACGGGCATTCCCGGGTGAGCTGGCCACCCAGGGCGCGGAGTACCGCGGCGTCGGGGTCCGACGCCGACGAGCCTGAACTGGCCCCGGCAGGCGGCGGTAGCGGCACCTGTTGAGGGTGCGCCTGACCAGCCGAACTGTCAGCAGCTCTCACCGAGAAAGTCGACGTCGAAAGCGCTGCGCCATCGGCGCGGAGCTCACAGCTGCTCTGAAGGACCCGGCAGCCAGTCCACGGAGGATGTCCCGAGTTCCGTGGAACTTCGGTGGCGGCCCGTTGACAGTCAGGCCACGCTGACCCGGTCATCATGGCAGGACCGGCTCCGACAATTTCGGTGGCCTCGCGTTCGAGGGCCGCGTGCAGGCTCGCGAGGTGCAGGTGGCCGTTGACGCGACGGAACTGCTTGCCCGCCTCGACCATGCCGGCGGCGCACCAGCGCATCGCCATGTCCCCGTCGCGCCAGCGCCGCTACTGCAACAGCCGGATTAGTGGGGCACATCATGCCGTAATTTAGCCTAGCGGCGACAGTCGATGACCAGTTCGGCGCTCATCGTGCGCACGATGTCGGGCTTCTCCAGGCTGCTCACTCCGGAAACCGGATGGCTCCACCGTCGAGGGCCATCTAGATGGCGCAGGAGCCATCCCCGCCGGAGGCACCCGAGAGCAAGGACGATGTCGCCTTTTTCATCAGTGAGCGGTGAAGTCCGGTTCTGCAACATCGGCGACGCGCCGGTGCACGCCCCAGAGCGCTACTTCCGCAAACTGCCAGAGGATCGCACCCGTCGGTGCGTGTACGACCATGTCGTGTCTGAGCGGCATTTGGAGTAGCCGGTCACCCGACCGGCTTGTCCGCCACCGGGGGATGCCCGGAGCGGTCAACCGTGACATGGGGATGGGGTGCAGCGAGGCCACCTCAGTGGGCCTCCTCTTCGTCGACTGCTGCCCTTGAAGGGCAACGACCACGGGTGTGATGACATGTCCGCTGGTGGCGACGAAGTCATCGAGCAGGCCAAGGACGTCTGCTGCAGTGGCATGCAGCCCGGTCTCTTCGTGGAGTTCGCGCACTGCTGTTGCGACGATCCCTTCCCCGCTGTCGGCTTTCCCGCCTGGAAGCGCCCACTGGCCAGGGTTCATCCCCCGCGGCACGCGCTTTATCAGCAGCACATGGGCTGCCTCGCCGCGATCGAGAAGCGTCACCGCGACGGCCGCCCGACGCGCGGGCGGGGTGGCCACAGCGCTGCGGCGTTGCCAGTCGGCTAACCGCCGGGTAATCGTCGGCTTCCAAAACGCCACGCCACCGGCAGCCTGAGCAAGCTGGGTGGTCATCCGCTCGTCCGCGCCGGGAAGGATGCGGCGGACTCAAGGCTGAGCTCGCGGTCGACGATGCCGACCAGCAGCGCTCGCATGAGGTCCACCGTCATGCCGGGCGCGCCGGTGAGCACCTGGATCGCGGCACCGTCGGTGGCCGATGTGAGATGGCGGGCGAAAGCGGCGGGATCGACATCGCGGAAGATGCCTTGCCGCTGACCGCGACGGACGATGCTGACCACCGTTTCGGTCCAGCGGGCGTAGAAGCCGTTGTGCACCGCCCGGAGCTCGGGATTCAGGGTGACCTCTGTCCAGATCTGCAGCCAAACCGACCACTCGTCGCGGATCTGGCTGCCTACGGGCAACTGCAGCTCGATCAGCGCCAAGAGCCGCTTTCGAGCATTATCGATCTTGTGCAGGTGGGCACCCTGCCGCTCGAACGCCTGCACGACGCTGTAGCGCAGAGCCTCGCGCAGGACGTCGTCCTTTCCCGGGAAGTAGTAGTGGACCGCTCCCGTGCTGGTTCCACAGACTCGGGCGATGTCCTGCACGCGGACCTGGTGGTAGCCCCGCTCGGCGACAAGGCGCCAGGCCGCCTCAAGCATTGCCAGCCGTCGGTCTTCTCCTCGGGGACTGCTGACACCCTCTCTCGGGGCCACTCTTCGCCTCCAGCGATCCTTCGGGGGCACTGACTTCAGCAGGCCAGGCACTGACCGATGAGTCGACTTGATGGCCGCACCATAGCGCGAAAGGGCCGCATCATTGGGGCCCCGGTGACTCATGTCAATGTGCGCGCGTAGCTCTGTTCGTTGACTCATCTACGGATGCGCGCGTGAAGCGTTGCTGTGCGGCTTGTCTTGAGACGCCGAGCTGGGTGCCGATCTGGGTCCAGGAGGTGCCGTTTTGGCGTGCTCTGGCGACCGCCGCGAGCAGGGTCTGTTCGGCTTGGTCGGCGGCGCGTTGGGAGGTGCCGATCCAGGCCAGCAGGTCGATGGTGGGGCTGGCTGGAAGCGCCACCGAGGGTTGGCCCTTGCCGACGCTGGAGCGGCGGCTGTGGCAGGACGAGCACAGCGGGATGTGGCCGACCCGGACGGTGGCTGTGACGGTGCAGCCGGGTCGTAGGACCGGGTCGGTGGCGTGCTGACAGCGGATCGCCTTGTCAACGTCGTGTTGACGCCATCGCCTGGTCATGAGGCCCGCCGGGTGGCGGGCTTGGCTGTGGCGGTAGCTGGCTGGACCTGTGGGGTGTTGCTCACGCCTGGCTTCGTGCAGGCCCTCGCCTTGCTCGTCGTCAGGGTCAGCAACTCGGCGGTGCGGCCCTGGATCTGGCGTTGGACCGCGGCCGGGTTCAGCCCCGCGAGGGTGTCGGTCATGATCGTCTTGTCCTGCTCGGGGACCTTGTTGTGCGCCTGCGCGCGTCGGTGCGGGGTGGTCGCGGTGTCGTAGGTCTTGGTGACCTTCGCGCCGTCCCGGACCTTGGAGATGAGCTTCTGCTGCGGCAGGAAGTAGTTGGTGAGCAGGGACTGCAGAACCCAAATCTTGTTGAGCAGCAACAACTCCGCGCCGGTGTCGTAGCGGTGGTAGCCAACGACGGTGCGGACCACCGCCCAGTTCTTTTGCTCCACGTGCGCACCGTCGTTGGAGTTGCCTGGACGTGAGCGTGTGAAGGTGATCTCGCGCTTCTGGCACCACGCCAGCAGGTGGGCGTTGATGAACTCGCTGCCGTTGTCGGAGTCGACCCCCAACAGCGGAAACGGCATCACCTTGGTGATGTCCTCCAGCACCTCAACGACCCACTTCTGGGCCTTGTTGCGCACCGACCGGTTCTCCGTCCAGCCCGTCGAGATGTCGGTCACCGTCAACGTGTAGCAGTGCTCACCCTCGGCGTTGCCGCCCTCATGACCAACCAGGTCGATCTCCACGAACCCCGGCACCGCGTCGTCCCACTGCGCCCAGGTCCGGATCGGGATCTGGCTCTTGAGCAGCGACCCCGGCTTGGTGTGGGACCGGCCCCGAAGGGTCATCGTGGCCCGCGCCGCAGCGAGCCGACGGTCCATCGTCGCCGGCGACATCACCACCAGCAAAGCGGCGAGGTCATCGCTGATGTCCAGCTCCCCGAACCGCCGCAACGTCGAAACCAGCTCGACCATCACCGGCGCGAGCCGCTTGCCCGTCGGCGCCCCCAGCACCACCCAGCAGAACCTCAGCGCCGCCAACACCTCCGGCCCGTAGACCGGGGACCGGGCCGCCGCGGCCCCGGCACCAACGTGGGTCGCAGCACCGCTGCCAGGGCCTTACGAGCATGGTTGCGGTGCCACCCGGTCGTAGCGCACAACTCGTCGAGGATCTTGCCCTTGTCCGCCTTGCCGGCCCGCTTGTAACGGGTCGCGACCGCCTTCGTCACGGCCTTCCGTTGCCCCATCGTCAGTCCCATCCACAGGACCTACCGGCGACCCCACTCCAGGCCCGGTAGGCGCGCTCACCACGCGCGCATCCGTAGATGAGTCAACGAACACCCCCACGCGCGCATTATTGGTGAGTCAACGCGGGGGCTTGACAGTGAGCCTCGCCACGTTCAAGCTCCAAACCTGACCGACGGATCAGTCAAGTCGCTGTGTCTTGACGATGTCCGCTCCCCCAAGGCAGGTATTCGATGAGCTTGGCATCCCTCCGCAGACCCGCCGCCGGGCCGGCGTTGATATCCGCCGTCGTGGCGCTTCTTCTGACTGCTACCGGTTGCTCGTCCGGGTCGTCTGCGGCCGGCTCCGGACATCAGGCGACGGGCAGCCCAAAGCCGGGCGGATCGCTGCGGGTGGGCATCGTCGGGGGATCGGCGAAGGACACCCTGGACGCCCACAACCCGGTCACCCACCCCGACGAAGCGCGGGCCATCCAGCTGTACGCCACCCTGGAGACCTACGACACCAACCACAAGCTGCAGATGGACCTCGCGGACAAGGTGACACCGTCGGCGGACGCGATGATATGGACGGTGCACCTCCGCGGCGGGCTGAAGTTCAGCGACGGTCGGCCGATGACCGCACAGGATGTCGTCTACACCTTCCAGCGGATCACCAACCCGGCCAGTCCCAAGTCAGGCGCTGCCGGGCTGGCCGCGCTCGACCGCACTGGGCTGAAGGCGGCGGACGCGCAGACGGTCGTGTTCCGGTTCACCAAGCCGTTCGCCACGTTCGAGGACGCCGTGGCCCAGTACAGCAACGGGATCGTGCCGCAGGGCTACGCCCCCGCCAACCCGGTCAGCTCCGGACCCTTCATGTTCAAGAGTTTCCAACCGGGGCAGCAGAGCGTCTTCGTCAAGAACCCCAACTACTGGCGCCCCGGTCAGCCCTACCTCGACCAGGTCACGATCATCGACTTCCCGGACGACACCGCCCGGGTCAACGCCCTGCTCGGCGGTCAGGTCGACGCGATCGACCAGCTCCCGCTGAGCCAGGTCAACGTCGTCAAGGCCAACCCCAATCTGGCGGTGTTGGAGTCACAGACCGCATCCTGGATTCCGTTCACTATGCGAATCGACCAGGCGCCGTTCAAGGACCCAAGGGTCCGTGAGGCATTCCGGCTGATCGTCGACCGCAAGCAGATGGTCCAGCAGGTGCTCAGTGGCCACGGCTCGGTCGGCAACGACATGTACGGCCGCTTCGATCCCTGCTATCCCGCCGACATCCCGCAGCGCACGCAGGACATCGCCAAAGCCAAGCAGCTGCTGTCTGCGGCGGGCCAGAGCAACCTGACGGTCGATCTGGTGACCTCTCCGGCGGCTGCGGGGCTGGTGGAGGCCGCCCAGGTGTTCGCCCAGCAGGCCAAGGCCGCCGGTGTCACAGTCAACGTCAAGAAGGTCGACCCCGGTGAGTTCTACGGGGACCAGTACCTGAAGCGGACCTTCTCGCAGGACTTCTGGTTCACCCGGGACTACCTCCCCCAGGCGGCCGCCGGCAGCCTGCCCAACGCTCCGTACAACGAGACTCACTGGGCCGACCCCCAGTGGCAGGCGCTGGTCGAGCAAGCAAGCGCAACCGTCGACCAGTCCAAGCGGTGCGTTCTGATTAAGCAGGCCGAAAAGATCGAGTACGACCGTGGCGGCTACATCATTTGGGGCTACCCGAACAGCGTCGATGCCTACCGAGCCGGCGTGGAGGGCTTCGCGCCCGACAAGAGCGGGATCTCGCTGACGTCTTTCGGCTTCCGCAACGTCTGGCTCACCAAGTAACCGGAGGTACGCCCAGTGCGCCGCATGCTGCTCAAACGTGGCCTGTTCGGCCTGCTGACTTTGTTCGTCGTGTCCCTCGTGGTGTTCCTGGCCACCGAGGCGCTGCCGGGCGATGCCGCCCGAGCGATCCTCGGCAGGGAGGCCACGCCTGAGCGGCTAGCAGCGCTACGGGATCAATTGCACCTCGGAGGGTCGCTGCCCAGCCAGTATCTGCACTGGCTGGGCAACCTCCTCCGGCTGGATCTGGGCACATCGCTGGCCAGCCGGCAACAGGTCAGCCATGTGATCAGCGGGACCCTGGTCAACTCCAGCGTCCTTATGCTGTGTGCCGCGGTGATCGCCACTCCCCTGGCGCTCGCCATCGGCACCTGGAGCGCGCTGAAGAAGGACCGACCGATCGACCACGTCACCGGGGTCGTTACGCTCGTGCTGGCGGCTCTGCCGGAGTTCGTCATCGGGATCCTTCTGGTACTCCTGTTAGCCACTGGCGTCCTGCACGCGCTGCCGGCCGTATTCGTTGCCTCGCCGGGAACGGCGGTGTGGAGCGACCCCGCGCAGCTGGTGCTGCCCACGCTGACGCTGGTCCTGGCCGTGCTGCCCTACATCGTCCGGATCATGCGGGCGACCATGCTTGAGGTCCTGGACAGCGAGTACGTCCAGCAGGCACGCCTCAAGGGCGTGCCGGAGCGCACAGTCATCCTCCGGCATGCGCTGCCCAACGCGATCGGCCCGGTCGCACAGGTGGTCGCCCTCCAACTGGCGTGGCTGGTCGGTGGGGTGGTCATCGTCGAGTACCTGTTCCGGTTCCCCGGCATCGGCTTCCAGCTCATCGACGCGGTCACTAACCGAGACCTCCCGCTCGTGCAGGCGCTCGTGCTCGCGATCGCGGTGTTCTACGTCGTGGTGAACCTGCTCGCCGACGTCGCCACCCTGGCCGCGAACCCGAAGGTTAGGACCGCCCGATGAGCACCGCTCCCGTCACCCTTGCCGCAGTGCCGATTGCTCCAGTGCGGGGCAAGACCGGACTGTTGCAGCGCGCCATCCGCATCAGGCGGACACAAATCGGACTGGCGTTGAGCCTGCTGGTCCTGGCGGTGGCCTTCTTCGGCCCGCTCGTGGCGCCCCACTCGCCCACCGACTTCGTCGCCCCGCCCTTCTCCCCCCCCGGAGTGGGCGGCCCGTTCGGCACCGACAACCTGGGCCGCGACGTCCTCTCCCGTTTCCTGGCCGGCGGTCAGACGCTGATGATCTTGGCCTTCCTCGCCACCGCCCTCGGCGTCGGTCTCGGTGCCGCTGTTGGAGTCCTCGCCGCCTACACCAGCGGGCGACTCGACGAGGCACTCATGCGTACCGGCGATGTCGCGCTGGCGTTCCCTCAGATCGTGCTCGCCTTGCTGTTCCTCTCGATCATCGGGCCCAAGTTGTGGCTCCTGGTCCTGATGGTTGGCCTGGGTCACCTGCCGCGCGTGGCCCGCGTTGTGCGCGGGGCGGCCCTCTACGTGGTGGAACGCGACTTCGTCAAAGCCGCCGAGTCCGTCGGCATCGCCCGCTGGCGGATCATGCTCGGCGAGATCGCGCCCAACATCAGCGGCACTCTTGCGGTCGAGTTCGGCTTGCGGCTCACCTACTCCATCGGCCTGGTCGCTGGCCTGAGCTTCCTCGGCCTCGGCCTGCAGCCGCCCACCCCCGACTGGGGCCTGATGATCAACGAGAACCGCATCGCGCTCACCGTCGCCCCGTGGGCCGTCGCCCTGCCGGTCATCGCCATTGCCATCCTGACCGTCGGCACCAACCTCGTCACCGACGGCTTGGCGAAGGCCGCCGTCGGCAGCGACGCAGGGGTGCGGGCATGAGCGTCGTGGCACCGTCACCGCGGCCGACGCTGGTTGTCGACAGCCTGCGAATCATCGGCGTCCCGTCCATGGCCGCAATTGTCGAGGACATCTCCGTCGAGGTCGAGCCCGGGGAAATTCTCGGCGTCGTCGGCGAGTCCGGCTCGGGCAAGACCACGTTCGGCCTGGCGCTGCTCAACTACTGCAAGACCGGCACCCGAGTCGATGGCGGAACGGTTACCGTCGCCGACCACGAGCTGGCCGGGCTCGACTGGCGGGACATGCGGCGGCTGCGGGGACGCACCGTCGCCTACATCCCGCAGTCCCCCGCCTCCGCGCTCAACCCAGCCCTACGTATCGGCACCCAGCTCCATGAGTGCCTCGCCGGGGACCGAGAGACGATCCTGACGCGGGTGCGGGAGGTGCTTCGCGAGGTCGCGCTCCCCGACGATGACGCATTCCTCAAGCGCTACCCGCACCAACTCTCCGGCGGTCAGCAGCAACGGGTGGTGATCGCCATGGCCTTCGCCGCCCGACCCGCCCTGATCGTGCTCGACGAGCCGACCACCGGGCTCGACGTGAGCACCCAGGAGCACGTTCTCGAAACAGTCCGGCAGATGTGCCAGAACTACCGCTGCGCTGCGGTCTACATAAGCCACGACATGGCCGTGATCGCCGAACTCGCCGACCGCATCGCAGTCATGTACTCCGGCCGGATCGTCGAGGCGGGCAGCACCGCCGACGTGCTCGCCCGCCCGCGGCATCCCTACACCCGCCGGCTGCTGCTTGCCGTGCCCGACCTTGAGGCGCGCCGCCCGATGGTCGGCATCCCCGGGCATGCTCCCTCGCCGCTGGCTCGGCCGCGTGGCTGCGCTTTCGCACCGCGATGCTCCCTCGCCGACGCCGACTGCACCATTGCGGTGCCCGAGGCCCGCGAGGTGTCGCCACGGCATGCGGTGCACTGCATCAAGGCCGACCAGCTGCTGCCACCGGTATCGGCACCAAACCCGGCGTCGGCGGACCACCAGACCGGGACGGGGCAGTCCGTACTCGAGGTGCGCGGGCTACGGGCTGGCTACGGCTCCATCCGCGTACTGCAGGACATCAACTTGGCGGTCGCCGCGGGCGAGTGCATCGCCCTGCTGGGAGAGTCCGGCTCCGGAAAGACGACGCTGAGCCGGTGCATCTCCGGCCTGCATGCCGACTTCACCGGTGAACTGCTGCTGGACGGCGAGGAGCTCGCGCCCAGCAGCTTTCGGCGCACCCGCGAGCAGCGGCGGCGGATCCAGTACATCTTCCAGAACCCGTACGAGTCACTCAATCCACGCCGGACCGTCGGCGAGCTGATCCTGCAGCCGGTCACCGCGCTGCGCGGCAAGGTACGCGACGCTGACGATGTCGTCGCCACCGCGCTGGAACGCGCCTCGCTGCGCCCCGACCACGCTCACCGCTATCCCGACCAGCTCAGCGGGGGAGAACGCCAGCGGGTCGCGATCGCGCGCGCACTGGCGACCGAACCCGAGGTGCTGGTCTGCGACGAGATCACCTCGGCCCTGGATGTGTCGGTCCAGTCCTCGCTGGTCGCGCTGTTGCGCCGACTCCAGGCCGAAATGGGGCTGACGCTGCTGTTCATCACCCACAACATCGCTCTGGTGCGCAACATCGCTCAGCACGTGGCGGTGCTGGAGACCGGCCGGATCGTCGAGTACGGCCCGGTGGAAGACGTCTTCGCCCACCCGCAGCACGCCTACACCCGCTCGCTGATGCAGGCCACGCCCAACTTTCAGCTGCCGCCCAGCCTGTACACCCCCCTGGACCTCACGGCGAGGACGGGGGCAAAGTGAACCCGCCCAACGCGCCGAGCTTCCATCCCGAAGCGCTCGCCGGACAGGTCGTCCTGATTACCGGTGCCGGTAGCGGGATCGGGCGTGCGAGCGCAGTCACGATGGCTTCGGTCGGCGCCCGGCTGGTACTCACCGGCAGACGAGTCGAACTACTTGAGGAGACCGCCGAACTGGTCGCCAGGGCCGGGGGCGAGGCGCTCGTGTCGGCCTGCGACGTCCGCGAACCGGACCAGGTGAGCGGCCTGCTCCACACCGCCCTGGCCGCCTACTCGCGGGTCGATGTCCTGGTCAACAACGCCGGCGGACAGTTCCAGGCCCAGGCCGAGGACATCTCGGTTACGGGCTGGCGAGCGGTACACCGGCTGTCGGTCGAGGCGGTGTGGAACCTGACCCGCGAGGTGGCCACGCGCAGCATGATCCCCAATCGCGGCGGCTTGCTCGTCTTCCTGGCCTTCTCTCCTCGCCGCGGCATCCCGGGAATGGTGCACGCCACCGCGGCCCGCGCCGCCATCGAGAACCTCGCCTGCGGGCTGGCCTTGGAATGGAGTCGCTACGGCATCCGCTCGGTGGCGGTGGCCCCCGGAAGCATCCTCACCGAGGGCCTCGAGCAGTACTCCGATGAGGCGATCGGGGAGTGGGAGCAGGGCGTCCCCCTCGGCCGGCTCGGCCACGCCGACGACGTCGCCGACGTCATCACCTTCCTCGCGACGACCGCCGCCCGTTACATCACCGGAACCACCCTCGTCGTCGACGGCGGAGCCGACGCGTGGGGAGCCGGCCGTCCCGTGCCCCCAAAGGAGCTGCGATGACCCTCACCGACCCCGCGCTCACCCGACCGTCACCGGCGGAGACGGCGACCGATCTCCCCGCGCTGTTTCGTCCCAATGCGGTCGCCATCGTTGGTGCCAGCGACGACACCCGCAAGTACGGCAACTGGATCGCCGTCCAGGCGCTGAAGGGCAACCGGCCCGTGCACCTGGTCAACCGCGCCCGGCCCACCGTGCTCGGCCGACCCACGGTGCCCAACATCGGCGCGGTCGGCAGCCAAGTGGACCTAGCGGTCATCGCCGTCCCGGCGGCTGCCTTCGAGGACGCCGTCGAGGACGCGCTGGGCGCCGGCGCGCGGGCCATCGTCGGCATCAGTGCCGGGTTGGGTGAAGCGGGCGAGGAGGGTCTGCGCTCCCAGCAGCGAATCACCGCCAAGGTGCGCGCCGCCGGCGCGCGCCTGCTGGGTCCCAACTGCCTCGGCGTCCTGGACCACACCAGCGGGCTCACCCTGGCCTCGAACGACTTCCCAATCGGCGACATCGGCGTGATCTCGCAGAGCGGCAACATCGCCCTGGAGCTCGCCACCCTGCTCGTCGACCACGACATGGGGGTGTCCCGCTTCGCCAGCCTCGGCAACCAGGCCGATCTGGAGGCCGCCGACCTCATCGATGCCTACGTCGGCCACGAGGGCACCCGAGCAATCGCCCTCTACTGCGAGGATTTCCGCGACGGCCGCCGCCTGGTGCGCGCGGCGCACCGGGCAACCGAGGCCGGCAAGCCGGTCGTGCTGCTCACCGTCGGGGGGACCGACGCCTCAGTGCGCAACGCCAGGTCCCATACCGGCGCGCTGGTCTCCAGCGTCACCGCGGTGGATGCCGCCTGCCGCGCCGCAGGGATCTATCAGGTCGCCTCGCCGGCCCAGATGGCCCACCTCCTTCAGGCCCTCATCCGTAGCTCCATACCCAAGGGCCCCCGCGTCGCCGTGCTCGCCGACGGCGGCGGCCAGGCCTCGGTCGCCAGCGACTGCGCCGCCGCCGCCGGCCTCGCCGTTATCCGCTTCTCCCCCGCCCTCCAGTCGGCGGTGGCCGCCGAGCTGCCACCGACCGCCGGAACGAGCAACCCGATCGACGTCGCCGGCGGCGGGGAACAGGACATCAGCTGCTTCCCGAGGGTCCTCGACCACCTCACCGCGGCCGAGGACATCGACGCCACGCTGATGAGCGGCTACTTCGGCGGCTACGGCTCGTACGGCCCCGAGCTCGCTCGGCGCGAGGTCGAGGCCGCTCTGACTATGGCGGCGCTCACCACCAACAGGTCGGCCACCGTGGTGGTGCAGACGATGAACTGGCAGTCCACCGCCGCCGCTGCGCTGCGGGCCGCCGGCGTGCCGGTCTACCGCGGTATCGAGGAGGCGTCCTGGGCGCTGGGCCGGCTGGCCGGTGGGCAGGCGTCGCCCGCTGCGGGCGTGCCGAGTCTTCCGTCGCCGGCTGAGCCCCTGTCCGACACGGGCTACCACGCCTCCCGCCGGGTGCTCGCGGCGGCCGGGATTCCGTTCGTCCCGGCCGCCGAGGTCGCCACCCGGGACGAGCTGCTCGCCGCCGTTCCGACGCTGCGGTTCCCGCTGGTGCTCAAGGCGCTCGGCGACGAGCACAAATCCGACCGCGGCGGCGTCGTCCTGGGAATCGGCGACCCCGAGGCGCTGCTCGCCGCCTGGGAGGACGTGCAGCAGCGGCTATCGCCACCGACCTGCTCGGTGGAGGAGATGGTCGACCTCGGCCACGCCGTCGAGCTGCTGGTCGGGGTACGACGCGACCCCAGATTTGGGCCGATCATCCTGGTCGGGCTCGGCGGCGTCTTCGCCGAGGTCCTGCGGGACGTCCGCTGCGCCCTCGGCCCGGTAACGCCCTCGGCCGCACGCCAGCTACTGCTGTCGCTTCGCGGCGCCGCCCTGCTAACCGGCGCCCGCGGCCGACCTCCCGTCGACCTCGACGCGGTCGCCGACGTGGTCGCCCGCCTGTCCACCGTGGCCTGCGCCCATCCGGAGATCGCCGAGATCGAGTGCAACCCCGTAGTCGCGACGCCGCACGCAGCGATCGCCTTGGACGCCCGAATCGTGCTGCGCGCCGACTGACCCGCTTCCAACCCACTGACCCTGACGGCCCGCAAGCACTTCCATCGCCCGGCTCGCACCGATCACCGGGCATCACAAGAAAGCGACACTCATGGACTTCCAGATGACCCCGCGCCAGATCGAGCTCAAGCAGCGTGCGATCTCATGGACCGACCAGATGTACCAGTACGAGCTCGACTGCGAGATGAACAACGGCCTGACCGCTGAGCAGCACGAGAAGATCAAGCACTCGGTGCTCGATCACCGTCTGGCCGCAATCAACATGCCGAAGGAGTGGGGAGGGGCCGGCCTGTCGGTGCTAGAGCACGCAATCGTCTCCGAGGAGGTCGGCAAGCTGACCGGCGCGCTTTGGGACACCCTGTGGCGCCCGGCCAACGCACTGAAGGCCTGCACCCCGGCCCAGCGGGAGGAGTACCTCATCCCGGAGATCCGAGGTGAGCGGCGCGACGCGGTCGCCATCACCGAACCGCAGGCCGGTTCCGACCCGCAGAGCATCGTGACCAGCGCCACCAAGGTCGGCGACGACTACGTCATCAACGGCGAGAAATGGTACGTCACCGTCGGTGACGCCGCAGATTTCATCATCACGCTGTGCCTCGTCGACGGCGCACCGACGATGTTCCTCATCGACAAGAACCTGCCCGGGGTCAGCGTGAAGCGCGTCCCGCGGTACACGCACACATTCGTCTACGAACACCCCGAGTTCCTGTTCGACAACGTCCGCGTCGGCGCGGACAAGATTCTCGGTGAGATCGGGCAGGGATACGAACTGACGCGCGACTGGTTCGTCGAGGAACGACTGATGATCGCCGCACGCACCATCGGAGCCGCAGAACGCGCCACTGTCCTGGCCGCCGAGTGGGCTCGGGAACGTGAGCAGTTCGGCCAGCCGATTGCCACCTACCAGATGGTGCAGAGCATGCTCGCCAAGAACACCGTCGACATCCTGACCAACCGGGCACTCACCTACCAGGTCGCCTGGGAAGCCGACCAGGGGATGGACCGCAAGCTGCTCAACGCCAAGGCCGCCGTCATCAAGCTCGGGGCCTCTGAGGCATCCAACCGCTGCGTGGACAATGCAGTGCAGATCTTCGGGGGCCGCGGATACATGCGAGAGAACCCGGTAGAGCGGCTGTGGCGGGAGCTGCGGGTGGACCGCATCTGGGAAGGCACCTCGGAGATCCAGACGCTGATCATCGGCAACGAGATCGTCAAGCGCGGCGCCGGGGGCCTGCTGACGTACTCCGGTGCCCTGCCTCGTGAGTAGTCCCACGTCGGGGGCTATCCAGCTGCACGAGCACGGCGACGTCGTGGTCGTGCAGCTGGACCGCCCCGCAAAGCTCAACGCACTGTCCACGGCGCTAGAGCAGGCCCTGCTGGACGTCGTCCGTTCCGCCGCAGTCCACAACAGCAGAGCCGTCGTCTTCACCGGCTCGCAGAAGGCATTCTCAGCGGGCGCCGATACCTCCGAGCTGCCAGAGATGACACCGAGGAAGATTGCGGCCTACTACCGCGGAAGCGGCTCAGTGTACGAGGCCGTGGCCGCGCTGCCTCAGCCCACCGTGGCCGCGGTGAGCGGCTACTGCCTGGGTGCCGGGTTCGAACTGGCTCTGGCCTGCGACATTCGGATCGCCGACGTCACCGCCCAGTTCGGGCTACCCGAGGTAGGGCTCGGCATCCTGCCCAGCTCCGGCGGTCTCACCCGCCTGGTCCGTGCCGTCGGGCCGGCGGTTACCCGCGACCTGGTGCTCTTCGGGGAGCGGTTCCCGGCCGAGGAGGCGCACCGCCTGGGCCTGGTGCGTGAGGTCGTCGAGGAAGGCCGGGCGCTGCCCACCGCCCTGGAGCGGGCGGCACAGCTGGCCAAGCAACCGGCCACGGCGGTTGCCTGGACCAAAGCCGCGATCGACGCTGCGGCCGAGTCATCGTCCTCGGCGTCGCTACTGATCGAACAACTCGCCTACGCCGCGCTCAACCGCGCGACCGGAACTGGGGAGATTACCCGATGACCAACGACATCACACGCGTCGGCGTGCTCGGCTGCGGACTCATGGGGGCCGGGATCGCGGAGGTGGCCGCCCGGGCCGGCGTGGACGTCGTCGTGGTCGAGTCCGACGACGACGCCCTGACCCGCGGCCGCCGCAGACTTACCACCTCCCTGGACCGCGCGGTCGGCGCGGACCGGCTGTCCGAGCGAGAGCGCGACCTCGCCCTGGGGCGGATGAGCTTCGCCACCGACTGGGAGGCATTCACCGACTGCCACCTGGTCGTTGAGGCGGTGCCCGAGGTGATGGACCTGAAGCTGGAGGCGATGGCGACGATCGATCGGATTGTCAAGGATCCGGAGGCAATCCTGGCCTCCAACACCTCCTCGATCCCGATCATGCGGCTGGCTTCGGTCACCGAGCGGCCCGAGCAGGTCCTCGGGCTGCACTTCTTCAACCCCGTTCCGGTGCTGCGGCTGGTCGAAGTGGTGTCCTGCCTGCTGACCGGGCAGGAGACGCTCACAAGTGCGGAGTCCTTCGCCGAGGAAGTCCTGAACAAGCGGGTGATCCGGTCCCAGGACCGGGCCGGCTTCATCGTCAACGCTTTGCTGGTCCCCTACCTGCTCTCCGCCATCCGCATGCTCGAGTCCGGCTTCGCAACCGCCGACGACATCGACATCGGCATGGTGGAAGGCTGCGCGCATCCGATGGGCCCGCTGCGGCTGGCCGACCTGGTCGGCCTGGACACGCTGTTGCACGTGGCCAACTCCCTCTACGAGGAGTTTAAGGAGCCGCTGTACGCCCCGCCTCCGATGCTGCTGCGAATGGTCGAGGCCGGATTGCTCGGGCGCAAGAGCGGGCGCGGCTTCTTCGAGTACACCGGTCAGCGGTCAGCATGAACCACGACGACGACGGCGAGTCCTACCAGGGCAGTTTCGACCCGCTCGGTCCCACGGTCCGTCGCACGATTCTGCCCAGCGGAGGCAGCATCCACTTCATCGACGAGGGTCGCCCTACGTGGCAGACCGTGGTGTTCTTCGGCGGCGCCGGAACCACCGTGCGCGCGTTCGGCCTGTTGGAGTTCGCCCGCACCCTGCGCGAACAACTGCGCATCCGCGTGGTGTCCGTCGAACGCAACGGGCTGGGGCAGACGCCGTACGACCCCGGTGTCGGCTTCGCCGAGTACGCCTCAACCGTCTGGGAGCTACTTGATCAACTGGGCATCCAGCAGGCGTCCCTTATCGCGATCTCCGGCGGTGGGCCCTACGCCGCCCATGTCGCCTACGCCCGGCCCGAACGAGTCAGGTCGCTGCACCTGGCCTGCGCCTTCTCCGAGCGACTTAGCTCCGACTACGCCCCCTCCCCGGCAGATACGGTGGCGGCCGACCCGGTCGCCTGGTGGCGCTATCCAGCGGACAGCACGGTTCACCGCATCCCCGGATTCGTCGACTCGACGATCGAGGAGGCGACCCGCGGGGTGTTCGCACGCGGCCGAGACCAGGAGCCGGACGGCCTCGCCCAAGCCTTCCGGCTCTACCTGGACAGCCCCCTGCCCGATCTCAGCGCCGTCCGGGCGCCGGCGTTCCTGTACTGGGGCGCCACTGACCAGCTCGTTCCCATGTCCCACCTCGAGCGGTGGCGCGCAGCCCTGCCTGAGCTCCGCGAGACCCGGGTCTACCCCGGCGAGGGACATGACGTGCAGTACCGACACTGGGATCAGATCCTCGTCGACCTCGCCTATCTCGGGGAGCGCGTGGTGGTCTCCGTGGACGGCCAGACTCTGCTGCTACACCCGGCCCAGGCGGCCGAGGCGCTCGACGCCGGGGGGATCCTCGGTCTGTGCGCCTGGGCCTGACCAAGGAGAGAGGCACTCTCACCGGTCTCGCATTCGTCCTCCTCTCGGCATGTGCCTACGGGATCACCCCGGCCATGATCAGACTCGCTTACCGTGCCGACCTGAACGAGCTGTCTGTCATCAGCTTGCGTTCTGCCATAGCCGCGGTGCTCATCTGGGTGGCGGCCAGAGTTGTGGGCGAGGCCCGCATCCGGCGCACCGCAGCCCTACGCCTGGCGGCACTGGGTGCGGTGTTGTACGGCCCCCAGATGTGGCTCTACTTCGCTGCTCTGCGCCGGATCGACACTGCGGTCGCTGTGGCCGCCGTCTATATCTATCCGGTCATCGTGGCTGTGATCATGGCGGTGCGGCTGCGGCAGCCACCACCTGCGGCGGTGATCGCACTTGTCGCGGTAGCCGTGCTCGGTGTCGCTACGATCACCGCGTCGGCAGGCCCGTCCCGGGTCGGCGCACTCGGCATCGCATTCGCGCTCGTGGCGCTGGTCTATGCCGTCTACGTCGTCCTGGCGGCCTCAATCACGGCAACCCTCCCCAGCTTGGGCTCGGCGGCTTGGGTCCTCACCGGCGCCACGGCATCGACGCTTATCGCAGCAGCCCTCACCGGCCAGCTGGCCCTCCCTGGCACCCGGCTGGCGTGGGGCTACGTGATGATGCACGGATTGATGCTGGTGCCAGTCGGCCTGGTGGCCTTCTATGCGGGCCTCCGACGACTCGGGCCCGCCCGCACAGCACTGGTCGACACCCTCCAGCCGGTCATCGCAGTTTCGGTGGGCATGGCCGTCCTCGGTGAACGTCTTGCCCCGGGCCGCGCCGTGGGGATCGCCCTGGTGGTATTAGCCGTGGTCGGTATGCCGGTGCTTGCCGGACGTCCCCAGTGATCGCCGCCGTGCTGTCGGCCCTGGGGTCAAGGCGCTGAGCCCCGTCGGCGAGGCGGGAGTCCACCGATTGATCGGCCCGGGGCGAGCGCTCGCTCCCGATGCGCGCTCGGTGCCGACGTGAACGTGTGGATGTCTCGGCGTGCGGGCGTGCGGGTGCTTGTCGAGCGTCAAGTAATTCCCTACCTGGCGGCTACGTCCGTCACGTAATTCCCTGGTCGTCGGTCACGTAATTCCCTACCTGCGCGGTGTCCACGAGGGCTGTCCCATAGGCACCCGCTTGAAGTCGTGTCGACACGAGGGCGGGCGGATGGCGAGGAGACAGTTCCAGGTGACCGATGTGGTTGAGGTGTTGCAGCACTGGCACGCGGGGCGGCCCAAGAGGTCGTCGCGGCGAGCCTGGGAGTGGACGTCAAGACGGTCCGCAAGTACGTCTCGGCGGCGGAAGCGGGTCGTGTGCAGCGCGACCTGCTGATAGAGCTGCGACATCACCTCGAACACCCTGCTCGTGGGGGCCAGGCCCACCGCGCCGTCGGCCCAGGTGACGACCGCGTCGTCGTACCGCTCGGCAGGGCCGGGGGCTAGCATCCACCGCGCCAGCACCGGGATCGGGGTCTCAGCCGCCACGACCACAGGGTCACGATGCTCTCGACCTGCTCCCGCAGCGGCTACGGACGCAGACGCGACCCCAGGTGGCATGAACTGACCGCAGGTACGGCTCAGTGGGGCAACCATGACATGGTCAATTACGGCGCATTACTTTTGGGCTGGGGAGGGCCTCGAGCGGCGCGTCCCGGGGCCGGCGCAGGTGACCGGTCACCTGCCCGGAAGTAGCCGCCAGCCCAGGCAGCGGCGTTCGAGCTGGGCGAGTTCGCTGCGGCTGGCGCCGAGCAGCAGACACCCCGGTACCAGCGCAGCAGTGAGCATCAGGGCCAGCACCGGGCTGGGCATGCTGACGTACAGGGCGCCCAGCATGGCCGCCGTCGACGCCAGCCACCAGCCGCACCGACGGGCTCGTGCACCGGTACAGCCCAAGGCCAGCACCTGCGCATTGGCCAACGCACGGACCAGCCGTGGTGACTCCCGCATCAGCTGCACAGCGAGCGCGTTCAACACCACTCGCTGCCGGTCCGAGCCCCACGGACCCGGGGTCGTCGCCGCTGACACCTGAGTGTGCACCTACGCCTGGCGCACTGTCAGGCTCGTCGAGTAGGCCCAGTTCTCCCGAACGTGGCCCAGGCCGCAAGGTGAGTGTTGATCGGGGGGGTCGACTGGCGGTTCCTAGGCTGGCCTCGTCCGGCCGATTGAGGTCCACAAAAGGTGCCGCTTTGCGGTCGAGAGATGGCATCGCGGGCGGTTTCTGGGTTGCCGGTCTGCTGTCCGCCGTGCCAGGCTGCCACCGGACACGCTGAAAGTTCCGCCTCTGCTTCTTCTCGGCACTTTCTGCTGCTGGCTGCGAGCCGGCCAAGGAAGGGTGGTGCGCGGATGCGCCGCGAGTGGGAGCCCGAAGACCTGGTGGGCGCCTGGACGTTGGTCGAGGGCGACTGGCGCCTGGTCGGCAACAAGACCGGCCCCACCCGGTTGGGCTTCGTCCTGCTGCTGAAGTTCTTCGAGCTGGAGGGCCGTTTCCCCCGCCACGCCGGGGAGCTGCCGCCGGCAGCGGTGGCCTACGTCGCTGCCCAGGTGCGGGTCGAACCAGCCTTGTTCGGCGATTACGCGTGGGCCGGGCGCACCATCGAGTACCACCGGGCGCAGATCCGCGAGGCGCTCGGTTTTCGTCCGGCGACCCGCGCCGACGAGGAGACCCTCGCCGACTGGCTGGCCACCGACGTCGCCCCCTTCGAGGCGTCCGACGAGCGGCTGCGCGAGGCGCTGCTGGTCCGCTGCCGGACCGGGCGGCTCGAACCCCCGGGCCGGCCCGACCGGCTGATCGCCAGTGCCCGCGCTACCGCCGCCGACCGGTTCTGCGTCGCCACCATGGCCCGGCTGGACCCGGCCGTCGCCGTCGGTCTCGAGGCACTGGTCGTCGAGGTCGACCCTGAGGCGGGGTCGGGTGAGCGGGGACTGCTCGCCGAGCTCAAGGCCGACCCTGGCCGGGCAAGTCTGGAGACCCTGCTCGGCGAGATCGACAAGCTCGAGCGGGTCCGTGGGCTGGGGCTGCCGGCGACTCTGTTCACCGGCGCCACCGACATCCTGGTCTGCTCCTGGCGGGCCCGGGCAGCTCAGGAGTACCCCTGCGACCTGCGGGCCCGGTCGCCGCAGGTGCGACTGACCCTGCTGGCCACGTTGTGCTTCTCACGCACCAGCGAGATCACCGACACCCTCATCGAGCTGTTCCTCGACGTCGTCCACAAGATCGGGACCCGGGCCGAGCGGCGGGTGGAGACCGAGCTCCGCGAGGACCTGCGCCGGGTCTGCGGTAAGGAAGGAATCCTGTTCCGCCTCGCTGAGGCCGCCCTGGAGCATCCCGAGGACACCGTGCGCACCGCCCTGTTCCCCGTCGTCGGCGAGGCGACGCTGCGCGAGCTGGTCCGCGAAGCCAAGGCCACCGACACCGCCTTCCGCAGCCGGGTCCGCACGGTGCTGCGCTCGTCCTACTCCACCTACTACCGGCGGATGCTGCCCCGCCTGCTGGCCACCTTGGAGTTCCGCTCGAACAACAGCGCCCACCAGCCGATCATCGACGCCGTCGCCCTGCTGCGCACCTACAGCACCCGCCCCGGCACCGTCCGGCACTACGCACCCGGTGATGCGGTACCGCTGGAGGGCATCGTCCCGGCCCAGTGGCGCGACGCCGTCGTCGGCGAGGACGGCCGGATCGAACGGGTGCCCTACGAACTGTGCGTGCTGCGCGCCCTGCGCGACGGGATCCGCCGCCGCGAGGTCTGGGTGCTCGGCGCCGGCCGCTGGCGCAACCCCGAACACGACCTGCCGGCCGACTTCGAGGACAACCGCGACCAGCACTACGCCGCGCTGCGCCAGCCCGCCGACCCCTTGGCTTTCATCGACGCCCTGCGCCGGCAGATGCGCATCGCCCTGGACCGCCTCCAGCAGGCCCAACAGGGCGACACCTCGGGCGGGGTGCGGTTCCTCACCCGCGGTGGTGAGCCGTGGATCGGCGTGCCCAAGCTCGACGCGCTGCCCGAGCCGATCAACCTCGGCCGGCTCAAGGACGCCGTGCAGGCCCGTTGGGGCACCGTGGATCTGCTGGATCTGCTCAAGGAAGCCGACCTGCTGACCGGCTTCACCGAGGAGTTCGCCTCGGTAGCCTCCCGCGAGGTCATCGGACGCGAGCAGCTGCGCCGCCGGTTGTTGCTGGTGCTGTTCGGGCTCGGCACCAACATGGGCATCAAACGCATCGCCGCCGGCGAACACGGCGAAACCGAGGCAGCGCTGCGCCGGGTGCGCCGGCTGTTCATCAACGCCGAGAGCTTGCGTCGGGCGGTGGCCCGACTCGTCAACGCCACCTTCACCGTCCGCGACACCGAGCTGTGGGGCTCCGGGACCGCCTGCGCCAGCGACTCCAAGAAGTTCGGGTCGTGGAGCTCGAACCTGATGACCGAGTGGCACAACCGCTACGGCGGGCCCGGGGTGATGATCTACTGGCACGTCGAACGCCGCTCCACCTGTATCTACAGCCAACTCAAGACCTGCTCCTCCTCCGAGGTCGCGGCCATGATCGTGGGCGTGCTTCGGCACTGCACCGACGCCGAGGTGGACCGCAACTACGTCGACACCCACGGCCAGTCCGCCGTCGGGTTCGCCTTCACCCACCTGCTCGGCTTCCGGCTGCTGCCCCGGCTGAAGAACATCGGCTCGGCCCGGCTCTACCCACCCGAAGCTGACACCAGCCCCTATCCGGCGCTGGCGGCTGTGCTGACCCGCCCGATCCGCTGGGAGCTGATCGCCCAGCAGTACGACCAGATGGTCAAGTACGCCACTGCGCTGCGCCTGGGGACCGCCGAGGCCGAGGCGATCCTGCGCCGCTTCACCCGCCCCGGCCCCCAGCACCCCACCTACGCTGCCCTCGTCGAACTCGGCCGGGCCGTCAAAACGACTTTCCTCGCCGACTACCTGGCCGCACCAGGACTGCGCCGGGAGATCCACGAGGGCCTGCAGGTCGTGGAGAACTGGAACTCCGCCAACGGCTACGTCTTCTACGGCAAGGAAGGCGAGCTCACCGGCGCCGACCGCGACGCGCAGGAGATCTCCATGCTGTGCCTGCACCTGCTGCAGTCCGCCCTGGTGCACCTGAACACCATCTTCTTGCAGCGGGTTCTGGACGACGGCGACCTCACCCTGGCCGCCGAGGACCGCCGGGCGCTGAGCCCGCTGTTCTGGACCCACATCAACCCCTACGGGCACTTCCGGCTCGACATGGACAACCGCCTGGACCTCGCCGCGGCCGCGGCGAGGTCCAGGCGGCCCGTCGCCTCGCGCCGGCGCCCGCACACCGGCCAAGCGCAAGGCCCGCGAGCTAGCCAAACACCTACGCGGCGAGCGGCCCGACTACGCCTACCTCAAAGACGTCTTCCGGCACCTGCGCGCCGAGCTCGACGTCGAGATCACCCGGCAACCCAAAACGTTGCCCTACGTCCCCACTCAGGACGAGATCCGCCGCTACTACCAGACGGTGTGGCAAGCCCGCCGCACCGGCGACGTCGTGCTGATCAAGACGCTGCTCTACACCGGGGTCCGGGTCGCCGAGCTCGTCGCACTGCGCCTGGACGACGTCGACCTCGACGCCAACCGCATCCGGGTCAACTTCGGCAAAGGCGGCAAGGATCGCCTCGTCCCGTTCCCGGCCACCTTCGCCGAGACCCTCGCCCTGCACATCGACGCCATGCGCCACCGCGGAGCGGTGCACCTGTTCGAGTCCAGCTGGAAAAAGCCCTACAGCACCCGCGGAGTCCGGGCCATGCTCACCCGCTACGCCGACACCGCCGGGCTCACCCACCCGATCAGCCCGCACCAGCTCCGGCACTTCCTGTTCACCTGGCTCAAGACCCAAGGCATCGACGACGCCCTCATCCAGCCCTACAGCGGACACGAAAGCCGACAGTCCCTCGAGATCTACAGCCGGCTCGCCCTCGCCGACGCCCAGCAGCACTACAACGAAGCCATCACCCGGTTCCCCGTCTGACCGCCGCTACCTTGCGGGCTGGGCCACGCTCGGGAGAACTGGGCCGCGTACGGCAGTTGGGGTGTGTCGCAGGCGGCGGGCGACGACGACCAGACCGACCTGCTGGTCCGGGCTGCTTTGCCGAGGTGGTTCGGCGCTCCGCCAGAACCGTGGTGCGACCAGCAGGGCGGGCAGCGCCAGGAGCCAGAACGCCCATCGCCAGCTGAGTAGGGCCACACACGCGCCGCCGACGACCAGGCCCAGGGCACCGCCGACGAGCTGGCCGCCGTCGATTATGCCAAGCGCACGTGCCCGGGAGCGCGGTGGCAGGCTGTCGCCGACCAGCGAGGGGTAGGCCGGGCCGACGGTCGCTAGGACAACCGCGAGGGCGGCGCGGGCCAGCAACAGCCACAGCAGGGTCTGCGCCGCTCCGGTAGCGAGCATGGCTGCGAACCAGGTCAGGGCGCTGACGGCCAGCAGCCGCATGCGCGGGACCCGGTCGACCAGGACCCCGGCGATCAGCGTCATACCGCCGCCGACCAGTCCGAAGGCTGCGCCGAGCAGTCCGAGGTCGGCCAGGTTCAAACCCAGATCGACCTGCAGGGATGGTGCGACGGCCCCGAGGGCGGCGCGGTCCGCGAAGTCCAGCACGACGAGCACGGTGAGCAGGGACACCACCGTCCGGGCCAGCTGCTGCTGCGCGGTGGTGGACAACAAAGCGCACCGACCCGCCCGTCGGCGCCCCGGAGCGCCGCGCGGCGATGGGGTCCTCACGCGAACGTCTCCGGGACGGCTCTGTGGGGCGCCCGGGCTCGCCTGAGTCGGCTGGTCACTCGTCCTTTGAGCCAGCCAGGCTCAGTGCGGACCCAGCCAGGATGACGATGCCGGTGGCCAGGTCGCTGACGAACGCGGCGCTGCTGATCGTGGGATCCAGCCGGTAGTTGAACACGACCGGTGCAAGCAGCAGCCATAGACCCAGGGCCAGGACGACGCGACTGGCCCAGCGGGCGTTGTTCCACTGCAGCAGGTGCAGCAGCGCGAGCATGCTCACCAGCGCGCCGATGACGAGGTCGTTGAGCAGCGCCCGTTGGTGCGGGTAGGCGTGGGGGTAGCCGAGCACGAACGGCGCGCTGAGCAGCCACAGCCCAGCGACGACGTCGATCAGGCCGAGCGCCCGGATCAGCCCGGGTTTGGGGGCGGTGGCCGCGGCTGCGCGCCTGGTCATCGTTCTGGTCCTGTCCGCTGGTCGGGTTGGTCGGGTCCGTTGGTGGTGCAGCGCGCAATGGCAAAAGCGGCGTTG
>JAABUM010001172.1_pt1 | contig 40524 bp, 69 predicted proteins | sample 5559161 | NCBI WGS metagenome assembly JAABUM01 (sample SAMN10711868, study PRJNA513369) | rock metagenome | isolation source: Antarctica rocks | place: Antarctica: Victoria Land, Siegfried Peak nord
CCATACCCCCAGCGTTATTCCCTAGCATCATAGCTTTCCGGCACTGGGCAGCTCGCACTCAGGAACGCAACCTGCTCAGTGCTGTGATTTTTCCAAGTGAGGACGAAAACTTTTGCACCAGCCGATAGATGCAGTGCTTTGACTTGAGAGCAGGTGTGCGCCGCGCTTCAGGGATGTTGCACGGTCTATCTCTGGACAGCCTCTGGCTTGGATTTGATATCTGTTTCACAGCACTGCAGCTTATGTCAGCACGTCGTTCCTTCAGCTCGCGCGATGTGTCAGCATGCGTTTCATCGGTGTAACCTCTCTCTCTCTCTCTCATCCACAAGTCAGTCCCAGCGATGTGTCAGCGCCGGGGTGTTTGGGCTCAGCAGCCGATGACTTCCCACCGCTGATAATTCCACCGGAACGCTGCATTTGATGCGCAAACCCTTCCTGAGGCTGCCACCTTCCTGGGGCTGTTGCAGCGGCGGCGGCGGCAGCAGCAGCTGCGGCGCAGTTGCCCCATGCGCCAGCTTCATGCAGCACGCCACTTCGGTGCTGGGTGAAGCATTGCCGCTGCCGCCTGTCGTTCGAGGCTGGCAGTGCAGTCGAATCGCAAACTGAAGAGGTTAGGCCACCTCGCACTCGTTCAATTATTGCGCCTGGGCCACATTGGCGTCGGCATCGATCGTGTTTCAGTGCGCGTTTAGTAGAGGTTCAGTACTTTTTATTCCGATGGGGAAGCGGTTGCGCTGTCAGGCTGCGGTGTCATGCTGTATGGGCAGTTCTCATTAGCTTTGCCTTTGATCACTGGCTGTGGACATGCATCACAACACGCGGTGGCAGGATTGGGTTGGCAGCCGCATGACTGGGGGCGGTGTTCCAGCACAGTTGCCACGATAAAGACAACCCGTTCACAAGCATCTCTCATACCTGCAGCAACACGAACCGTGCAGCAATCACTTTCAAAAGCCTGACACTTGTCTTGGCAGCTCCTAATCCCTAGACGCAGTGAAGCCCGCCCCGACGCTGCTCAGCAGCCGCCGATATCCAGCACCGCGAGCCACTCACACTCGAGGTCCAGCAGCATTGTGCAGCTGATGAACCTTGCTCTGCCGCGTCACAAACCTCTTGCGCCGCTCAGCTGCCGCCGGGTCCAGCACCGCCAACCGCTCGATCTCGGTGCCCAGCAGCCTCAGCAAGAGGCCGCTAAACCCTGCCCATCCGTGCATGAACACTGCTCCGAAATCCTGGCATCAGCTGCCGCCGGGGTCCAGCACCGCCAGCCACTCGAACTCGACGTCGAGGAGCAGCGTGCGGTCGCCGCGGCCGATGCGCCAGGCCTTGTGCAGCCGCCGCACGGCCGTGATGTCCCGCAACGGCAGTGACAACCCTGCCGGCTCCGTCGGCATCTGCCCCCGCGCCTCCCAGTCCCACATGGACGCCTCCTGCAAGCGATAGGAGAGCAAAGGCAGTTCAGTTGTGAGCATTGCGCTGATTGGCGGGTCTGATTCATCGTTTTTTGCAAGAAGTAACACCCGCGCCGGCTCCGTCGTCATCCGGCCCCGAGTGTCCCAGTCCCACATCAACGCCTCCTGCCCAGGCTGGATACGAGGGAGATCGGGGCTTCGTGTTTCGTGTCTCCAGCGGTTCGTTGGAGCATGTCCCACTACAGCAGCGGCACGCGCGCCAGCTCCGCTAGCATCTGGCCCTGCGCCTCCCAATCCCACATTCACGCCTCTTGCCAAGTGTGTAGACAGGGCAGCAATCACGGCTGCAACATGAGATAGTATGCTGGTGCTGCGGGACAGGTGGGCACTGGTAGATGCCCTCGGTTGCCGGGCGTTCTGTTGCACTCCTACCTGCCGATCGAGACATCCAGCAGGATGTAGGGCTGAGCCACATCTACGGACCAGACAGCTCTCATCACCAGGAGCTTAACTTCAGTGTGTTCGTCAACGCATGCAAACTGCTGGATACAAGTCTGGTGAGGGGAACGAGCCATCACCATGCTGTGGCCAATTGCCAGAGCAACGCTGATCTTGCGCCTTCAGCAGATGGGACACCGCACGAGGGTTTAGAGTTTAGGGTTTAGGGCAGACCAGGTGTGTGATCTACAATCTTCATGGCAAGAATATATTTGAGATGGCATGGAGGCTGCCCCGCACCAGCTGGGCGGAGGTTCAGTGCTGGTCGCACATCTTCGTGGGACACGACAGCGCGAGGGCAACCAACGGGGGCTGGAAGTCATACTCTACATCAGCAGTGGGCTGGAACCGACGCACCCCCTCGTTGGCAATCCAGTGCAGCTGATGCGTGGGCTGCACACATCCAGCTGCACAAAGGGGCAATGCCGAGACAGGACCCGGCCGATAGTGGTGGACACGTCAGCAGAAATCTTAGTCTGCAAATGATCGCAGCCCGCGCACCGCCTCATCAGAGATCCAGTGCTGGTCGTAGACTTCCAGCTCCACCGTCGCGTCCGGAGCGTCCACCAGGTCGCCGTCCACCACAAAGTCCAGCACCTGCAGCGTACGCGTGAAGCGCTGGCGAAAGCGCTGTCGACGACATTCGTCGCGATGAGCCTGACAAGATCAACTGCAGCATCCGGCGAGTCCGCAAGGTCTCCGTCCTCCAGCACCCATACGGGGAGGGGTTGCGCAGTCGGTGAGGAGAAGAGGACGGCGACGGTGTCTCACAGTTGAAGTGCCGGTTGTGGCAAACTCATGAGCCGCTCCAGTCCAGGCACAAAGGGCACTGCAAACGAACCCTAAACCCTGAAACCCTAACAACAAATGAACTGCGGTGGCGTCCTCCTCCTTGCGTTGCGCGCCCCGAACCAAGACAGAACGATGACGTAAACCCTAAACCCTAAACCCTAACAGAGCTGACATGACAGGGAAGGGCGCGCCTCGTCGGCGGCGATGGCGTCCTCCTCTTGTGCGCCGCGCGCTGCCGCGGACGCCTTGGCACGCTCCCCCACCCGCACCACCACCTGCCTGTGGGACAGGGAAGGGAGGACGGTGAGAGGCCCACCGAATGCCGAGATTGTGGAATCGCTCAGTAGGGTTCTGGCGCGGCGCGCCGATGCAGACGCCTTGGCCCGCTCCCCCACCCCGCACCACCACCTGCATGCGACAGGAGAACGCCGACTTTTCGCACCGATCCCGACTGCAACACGTATCACCTGGCACTGCAGACGCTCTGGCGCTCCCCCACCTTCGCCACCACCTGCCTGCAACAGGTTGAAGCGATTTCGGCGATACCATCGAAACGGAAAAGTTTTTGGTCAGTGTCGCGTTTGCCCACCCGCACCACCACCTGCCTGTCGGGCATGACAAAAAAAGCCTCAGCAACAGGCAACTGCAAGAAAACGAGGTATTGGCAGGCTCCAGACTCCTGGTACACATGGGGACGGTGCAGCTTGACGTCAAGCACGCATCCGCGCTGGACTTGAAGATGCCCCAGGGTCTAGGGTTTAGGGTAATGAGGCTCACTTGGCGGGATCCAGGCCGTTGTGCACATGCGGGCGGTGCAGCTTGACCTCCAGCACCCCGCCGCGCAGCGCGCTGAGGATCTTGGCCTCCTGGCTGTTGGCCGGCGCCAGGCCGCCCGCGTCGCCGGCGCCGGCTGCCGCCTCGCGCGCCTTTCTCACAGTGTCGGCGCCCACCTGCGCAATTGCACAGTGATCTGGTACATTGACACGTGTCCAGACAACAAGTGCAGTAGCACCGTTGTATGGCCAGGCCGCCCGCGTCGCCGGCGCCGATGGCCGCCTCCCATGCATTCTTGACCATGTCCGCGCCCGCCTACGCAATGGTGGAGGACAACCAGCACCACGCGGCACAATTGTACTGCCTGGCCGTGCTCGCCCGTGGCACCGCCGCTGGCCGGCCCCGCCGCCTGCTTCACCGAGTCAGCGCCCACCTTAGAGCAGCACCGCCGGTTCAATCGTTCATCAACAGCAAAGACACAACACAACGTGTTCAATCTCAACTCGCCAGCGTTCAGCGGCGCCGCCCTCCGCCTCCCGCGCCTCTTTTCAGAGTCGGCGCCCGCCTGCGTGACAACACAGACATCAAACACAATGATGGACGACACTGTTTGTAAAACATGAGGACAGCACAAAGATGCGTTCGTCTACTTTCTGGTACCTTTCGTCCAGACCCTCCGGATCCAATCCGACAGGGCCCATGCACCCTGCAGCAGCAGAAGTATGGATCGGGTCCAGCAGCGATGGGGTCGGCCTTCAAAACTGTTGAGACTTTCCCAGCGGATGTCCGACGCATGCCTGAGGTGAGATACCGAATTACGGAACCGGCTCGTGCAATGTGCCTGTGAGAGGACTCTCAAATGCTCTCAGTTGCATATCATTGCGCGTTTGCGCGATGAATGTCTAGTACTCATTAGTCAAATAGGACGCACCTGGACATAGGTGAGCTTCAGGTGGACCTTGCAGGGTTCCTTGCCGCCCATCCGCCGCTGCCGAGCTGAATCCACCTGCCGCATCCACAAGTCAAATCTGATTTCACAGACATCGTGTTCCTGAGGTTAGACATTCGAAAAGAAGTCGATGTTGGAAGAACAGGGCCTCTGCTCGTAGGTGCCGGCCGTCGAGCGACATGCGTGCAGACGACACGTGGCCAGGGTGGATGCGACAGGATGCATTTGCTGTCCCCGACGCAGTCTGGCAGAGCAATGTCGCCCACCTGCGCGTCCACGCTGCGGCGGGGGGCGGCCGCCGCCCCCGCCTCCGACCCGCTGTGCTCTGTGCCGCTGGCGCCGCCGCCACTGCGCCGACCATTGCGGGCGGTCGCGACGGCTGCCGAGCCGAGGCTGCTGCTGCCCGGCTGACCGTCCTGCATGAAGCAGCAATGTTGTCGCACAAATGAAGCACGCAAAACGGCATGAACATATAGAAGGCGTGTCATTGCCAAGTGCGGATACTCACTACCGCAATGGCAGTGATTTGGGCAGCAGGCGCGCGTCAGCAAACTGGCAATCCCCTCCATTGAAAGCAAAATTTCATAGACAGGGTGGGGAGACAGCCAAAGCTTGAGGACTCTGATGCTTAGCTTAGAAACCCTAAAACTGAACCTTAAACCCTAAACCCCACCTGCGGGCTGTCCTCCTGCCAGGTGGCGCACTCGCCGCCCGACTGGCACACGCCCGGCGCCGCGGCGATCTGCCGCACGTCGTCGGCCTCCGCCGCGCCGCCGCCGGTTGTGCAGCCCTCGCCGCCGCCGTCATCGCCCGACCTGCCGCCGGCCTGCCCTGCGGCCGAGCCATTGGCGGCCGGCAGCGCTGGCTGCGGCTCCGACAGCACGCTGGCGTCGTCGTCGGAATCGACCTCGTCCGGCGGCGTGACCTCCTCCACCTGCCAATGCGTTGCGGAATACAGGGTTTTAGATAAAATAATGTTTCAGACCTGCAGGGCATGTACCGTTGCTGTGTCCGCTTTTGCAAAGTTTGATGTTCAGTAGTGACTCAAAAGTGCTGCGCTTCTGTTGGAGTCCGCCACATCCGGCAGCGTGACCTCCTGCATTTGCGGAGCAAGCTGACACCCAAGGTTTCGACATTATTGTTTGTCATCACATGATGACTTGCTGCTGTCATTGCCGGAGCCCACCTCGTCCGGCGGTCTGATATTCTCCAACTGCAGGGTTGAATGATGCACGTGAGCAGGGAGCGCTGCATGGCACACCACTCTGGCCGGCCACAGGACTTGGCGGCTTCCATTGATCACTGGATATAATTCAGGTAACCAAATGCAACCTTACCGGCGGTGCTCCGTCGTCGACGTTGTCAAAGCCCAGGCCGCCAGGGTCCTCCACCTGGAGCACGGAGAGGCGCGGCGATTGAGGCCATGATCCGTCCAATTCAGCCACCGGTGGTGAACAAGATACCCTTCGTTCGGTGGTTGCGATTCAGGCTCGCGAGGGTGTGCTCGACTGACGCGCATGACGGATCGATGGTGCAAGATGCGGATCGTACACGCGCGCAGCACGGGCAAGAGTTTTGCTGCGCCAGTGTCACCTGAGCAACGCGGGAGCCGCGGCCGGGTCGCTGCAGTGACATCGCCGACATCGCGCCCTTCAGCGCCTTCAGGCTGACGAAGCCCCTGCGGCACAAATTGCGCACGCATCCCCTTACAGGCCAAGCAATGAAAGCGCGTGAAACCGTCCTTCGGTGGAGACCATGGATGCGAAGCCTGGGAATATTCTGCTGCCAGTGACGGAACGAGGCTGGGGCGCCTGCGGCAGCCAAAGCGGCTTGCTGTTGCCCGGCGACGACGACCGGCCTGTCGGTTGCGACATCTCTCGTCACTGTGACAGTCCCTGCAGCTGGTGTCAAAACCGCACCGGTGCGTGAGCTCCGCCTCCAGCCACAGGTCCTGCTCCTCGTTGGGCGGGACGGCTTTCATTGGCAGGTGCACCCTGCAGGCCGATACAATATCTAAATCAGATGTCTCGGTTTACAAACGCGGCTCGGCATCGCTCGGCATGGTGCACGCCTACGACTCGAGGCCCAGCAAGCATGGTGGTCAGCATTGCGTGGCAGAGAGTGTAAGCGATGGGCCGGGCGAAGTAGTACAGATGGGCCGGGCGAAATAGTACGACAAGTCGAGGGGCACGAAGGGCGGAGAACACTCTTTGAGGTTGCTGAAGAACTGTCGAAAATCCCAGGCACGATGGCTTTGACGGTTTTGCACACCGGCCAATCTCAGTGTCGCCCAGCAGCCGGTCGTGGTCTTTCAGCACCAGCAGCAGCTCCTGGTGGTCTGCACACGCCGGCAGGGTCCTCAGAGAATCGCCAGAGAACCCCAGTATGTGTGGCCATTTGGTGTGCCAAGGCAAGAGGCGCCTTTGCTGATGACACAGTGCGGAATGTGTACTGCTCAAGTACGATTTCACACGACTGTGGTGCCAGGAGTCCACTTCAGCTGACAAAGATGTGCCATTCTCGATTCCGATGCAGATCTGGTCTTGTCTGGGCACCAGCAGATGGCGTTAGGTTTTAGGGTTCAACATTGCGCACCGGGGAAGTGGATGAGGAACCTGAACTCCTCGTTCCATTTGGGGCAGCGGCTGTTCCACACCACCCGCGTCTTCTTCGTCACCCTGCTGCGCACGCTCAGCCTGCGGCGGACAGAGGGACTCTCGCATACAGGCGATTATGCCAAGGGTTTGCCAAGAACATCCGGCACTGAGACGCCTGCCTCTCACAGGCACATCCTGGATCCTCCTGTGATGACTCACCATGGTTTTCCTGATTCTTCTGCGGCGTCAAGCGCCAAGATGCATTGCTCATAGAGGTTGGAAAACAACGACAAGGGCAAGGCGCACTCGAAGAAGGTGTCGGGCTTGGACAGCAGGGAGCGCCAGTCCAGGTTAGGGATGTTGGTCGCCTCCAGCACGTCCACAAACAGCAGGCCCTTTGGTATCGGGTGCCGCCCCGCCGCGCCCGGCTGCGACGGCAGCAACAAACAGGCATCATGACAAAAGTTGCGATCAGCCTAGTTGGAGCCATGCCGCTGAGTAGCTCATGCTTAGCGGACCCACACATCCTGCACTGGCGTGCATCTGCACATTGAGGCGGCACCAAATATTGGAAGTGCTTGCGGGCGAGTGTTGGTGTGCATTATCACCCCCTGCGAGAGCGCCGAATCGCGCACCGTCAGCGGCACAGTGATGGACTCGGGCAGGATGTAGGGGCGCAGCAGGATGTCCCTAATGAAGTAGTGGACGAAGGCCTCCAGCCCGGGCAGCACCATCAGGTTGAGGTACTCGTAGAGCGTGATGCCAAAGGAGAAGCGTGGCATCTCCACCAGAGACACCTAATATTGAATTAATGTGTGTATTTGCAGCCCGATGCAGCGTCATACCACGTCATGATGGTACGACACACTTCCGAAGAGGTGTGGCTTCTGCAAGGGGGCTGCTGGGCGAGCTGCGTGCTGAGCAGGGGATGTGATGTGCAGAGGGCGCCATGGTGTGTGCACTCGGCAGACAGCTTGCTCGCCTTCGCTTTCCTGACACGCAGGGCCTTGTGAGACAATGACACCTGAAGCTCTCGTGGTATGTTGTCAAAACCCCGAAGTCATACCTGCAGGCTGCCGACTACGGGGATCTTGTCGGAGATGGCGGACATCGCCACGCGGACGCGCCCCGAGAACGACACGTTCGTTACCCCCATCTGCTCGGTGTCGAAGCAAGTAGTACTGCTTCTCTTCAATACTGTTTCAGTAATGCTGTGTTAGCAAACATACAGCATGTGCCACTGAGTGCGGGCGCAAGTCAACTGTTGAACATGGTGCGCAGCGAGCGAGTGGCAGTCTGGCCAAGACACCTCGGGCATCGCAGAGCATGATCAGCAGGTGCGAAAGAGTATGCAAGCAGGCATGCGCCTTGACGAAGACGAGCTTGGACAGCAGCTTGGTGATCCAGGAGGTGACGGCGATGCTGCCCAGCAGTGGCAGGTGCTCCGGCAGCAGCCGGACCTGATGTACACGAGCAGATCAGGTGGTCATGCTGATGACGCTGTGCAGTTGCGCATTTAGGGTTCAGGGCGGCTTGTAAAGCGCACTGACTTGCGCAACTTCTTTGATTGTGTTGACAGCGCTTGGCAAATGCGCTTCTTGCGTGAAGGCAGTAGCGCAGCAGCCATGGCAGAGCGGTCAACACTTGCACAATCCTGCCCAACGAAGCCCCAGGGATGTCAGAACTCCAGAGCAGCTGCAGGAGGAGTGAGAAATATTCATGTGCACACCCGCAGGGTGACGGCAGTGGAGGACGCCCACACGGCGTCAGCCTCCAGCACCACAGCTTCGCCTGTCTTCTCCCCAGGATACACCTGCAGGCAACATTGTTGTTCATTGCATATCGATAAGCACTGGAGTCCGCCATGCTAAACAGGGCGAGAGGACATCGACTATCCGACAGAGTAGACGTGATGTGAAGCCACTCCCACGCATTCTGCATTTGCATCTGAACCCACCTTGATGCCTTTTAACCGCGGCGGCTGGCCGCCAAATGTGAACCTGCAGCAAGGAGAACTCCCTCTCAGACCATTGGAGATTCGATCACTGCAAGCCCTGGTCTAGTTATTCACAGCCCTGCAGAGCGCCAGCAAGATCGAGGTCCCCTCTGCAGTGCAGCAGGCAATGTCGGCAGGGCAGAGCACGCATGGCGGGTGCTGCACAGGCACGGCTAGACATATGATCGCGAGATGTCACAATGCGCGCACTCGGTGAGGGAGATGTCGCCGATCCATTTGGGCTTGTTGGCCTTGATCTGCGGGTCCAGCTGCTCCCGCACCTGCACGCCAAAACTATAGAAGAGTAAGAATAGGAACAGCCGCAAAGCCCTTGCATGATCACTTTTTCGTCAGAGACGAGCAACTGCGCGCCCGTTTCAAGTGAGCAGCAGCGCGTCTTGCCAGCAGCCCTGCGGCTTCAAAGCGTTCCGTCTAGCTGTACCGTCTAGCTGCAGCGTTCCCGCACAGTTTCAAAAGGTTGAGAGCGCACGACCACTTGATGACCGTCTGCTTGTTTCAGGCTGCACCTGGGCAACGACGGCGGCAGCGGCGTGCGGCCACAGCTGCGCCACGATGGCGTTGATCCACTCCACGCGTTCAAAGTCGGGGAACGTCAGCCACGCCGGCAGCTCCCGTTGGCGCGTCACCTGTGCGGCACATACTGCGCGTGTCCTGCCCAATGGACACGCATGGAGTGCAGAGGCGCTGTCAAGCAGAACCAAACAGTGTCCCATACCATCAGACAGTGTCTCACAGGTTCCGAATTTGATTAAGACGGCGATGCTGCTCAGACCATGCGCCACCGTGTGCATCACATGCTATACTGTCTACACTTACTGTAGGTCAAAGTAACGTTTGCGATAACTCTAGAGGCTTGGGGAATTCTAGAGGATGGGTGAAGCGCGCCTGCGCGATGAGCTTGCGCACGGTTGGTAGGTCCCGCTGCTCCGACACCGCGTCTTCAAGGCCGGTGCTTTCAGTAAGATCGCATATGACATCCGGACACTCCTCTTGGGACATTGCGTTCTCTCGACAAGACCACGCGCCTGCGCGATGAGCTTGCGCACGGTGTCGGGATCTTGCCGCTCCAGCACCGAGACCGCAGCTGCTTCGCGCACGAACGCACCGCGCTTGGCCTGGAACTGCATGTATCCCCACCTGCGAGATGTGCGGTCAGGCAGGCGCGCATGGGTCTGCTGCGGAATGGAGTTTTGGAGAAACAGCAGGCAAGCAAGGCGGCAAGATGCCGTCTTGTACTGCGACTGAGTGCACGTCGATGGTAAACTTGCATTACGCATCTGCGCATGACACATTGACTCACCAAGATGCACTCCACACGGCAGCGCCGCACAGCACGCCAGAGGCAATCGCAAAACAAGAGTGGGAAACGAGTATCGGGTACGCCAATGGCTGCACCAGGCAGAAATAGCCGCGCACCATATCGCGGCCAGCAGCGCAGCGGCGGTCAGCGCGCCTACGGCGAAGGCCGCCCGGCGCGACGCCTGGGTGTAGTGCGTGGGGTCAAAAGTGCCGCCTGACACCACCGGCGCATTCAGAAGCACCTCCCGCTGCCGCGCCAGCAGCCCCTCCAGCTGCGACTCCAGCTCGCCTGCGCGTAGCAAGGGCGCCATTCTGTCACAGCAGGGGACTCGTGCTGATCTCGGTCAGATCATTCAGGAGCGGTTCCCGCGCTCAGTGGCAACACCATGTGCCAGTGTGGAAGTCGATGACACAGAAGCTGCATAATATGCATGTGACCGCGGAGCGTGCTTGGTTCAGCAGGGTGCCGGGGGAGCGCCCGCACCTGTCAATGCCTTTCCATGTCGGTCCAGTGCTGCCAGCACCTCCGCGGATGCCGGCGCGTCCTGCTGCCGCAAAGCGCCTGCCGCAGGCGAGGGGGGCGACCAGGCGCCCAGCAAGTGCGCTGGTTGCACGGCCGTCAGCAGCACTGCCAGCGCCAGTGCGGTGGCCGGCAGGCATTCCACCGCAGCTGAGCGCCTGCCGTGCAGCGCCGTGGCCATGCCCGTTGCTGCTGCTCAAATGAGTCGGGGTGGTACGTGTTTGCTGGTTCTGCCTGATTGGATCACCTGTGTGGTTATCGTAGTGGTCACGTTCAGAACTTGCATGCCTTCATGGACCTCCTGCAGCACCTGCCGCCCGCATCCCGGCAGATGGCAAGCGCAGATGATCGCATCGCATGCGCCAGCTTGGAACATCTCTTTTCTCATTCACGCACCTTGATCACGATCATGTGCGCCGCAGAACTCTTGCCAAGAAGTGTGCCCGCATGCAATTTCCGACACGTGACTTGGTGCGCGAGTCGTCCGACTGCGCTCGCAGCCTTGGAAGTTATTTTGTGTGAGTTGCGTTCAAGGTCAGTCGAAAGTGATTATTACTTGCGCCTACGGAGCCGCAATTGACCCTGCGGAGCTGGGCCGCAGCTGGGGGAAGCGCAATTGATCATACCAGAGGGGCTTAAAACCTGTGCAATACTTTGGGGTGTACATTATTTTCCTCGCGCTACGTGTGCACAACGCCTTGTTGGCCCAGGCATTTCCAAGGCCCGCAAGCGTTACCGGTCTGCGACTTCGGTATCTTCTAGCAGCTGCAGTCTGGCCGTGGTCGTGCCAGCCGAGCAGTTGGCGGTGGAGGACGGCTCGCTTTGCAGCGACAGCCAGGAGTAAAACATCCCGTTAAGTTCTTTCGCCGGTTGGCGCCCGCGGAGCCGCAAAGCCTGTTGCCGCCGCCCGGGAGCGGTCCACAGCTACTAGAGGAATTTCAGAGGCGCTGCTGACGCCGGAGGCGTGCGCACGCGACGCAGCGGCCCCCCGCGGCCCGCTTGTCTGCCAAGGGGAAGGCCGCCCTGCTGAGCGCGGCGATGGCGGCACAGCGAGGCCGCCGCGGCGAGGAGCAGGGTGCCGCCTCGATGATGACGCAGGCGGTGCGGCGTCCCAAGCGCAGAGGTGAACTCTTGTGAAGCTTCCACAGCTGCACCAGCCAGCTGGAGGTTTCTGTTGCTGGTGCCACCGCTGTCGCGGCTTCAGCGGGGACTCAGCACGTTCAAGAAGGGATCAGCTGCCGACTCGACATGTGCGGGGGCCTTCAGGTGCTCAGACAGGCGATTCAGCGGGCACGAGCAGATGTCTTGTCCAGGTGGATGTGTTGCTGTCTTGCACGCAAGCAGTCGGCCACAGCGGCGCGTGCGCTGCCAAGCTGCTGGAACGGCCTCGGACGATCAGATCTGCTAGTCTCCTGCTGTTGCAAGCTGGCCGCTGCAGCCTGAGGCGGCTGTGCGAGGTGCACAACGGCTGCCTTGGACACGACTTGCGCTCCACAGCATGGCCTGTGACCCTTCGGCATCGTTTCGGATTCCTCAGAAGTATTGGCGGTGTCTTAGACATCACGACCAAGGCTCTCATGACCTTTGACTGCTGAACGATATGTCCTGCTGAGCGATGCCAACCCCTGACAAGAGGTAACCTAGAGCCTGACTACCTGTCTGGCAGAGTTCACAGAGGCCAGACGTGCACTGCTCGGACGTACGCGGTATGGGCAGCTGGCTCTCAGACGGGGTTCATGCTCCATACACTGCCAGGCTGGCTCCCCATCCTGACACGGAATTCGCACCCTACACCGCAGGGCCATATGGCTTGCAATACATAGTCAAGCAGTACGACGTAGCCGCGCTGTCGACCGATGGAGCCATTCACTGAAAGAATCTGGCTGCTGACTGGGTTGCCTCTCCTATCTTGCAGCGGCTGCGGCCGCAGATGCGTCACCAACGGCGCCGCCCAGCAAGGCCCCTCGCGCTGCGCGCGACATGCATGCCAGGCAGCGCGGCGGCAGCGACGCTGTGCTGGCGACTGCGGCAGCGGATGCACCAGAGTCACCCCCCGCAGCAAAGGTGCGCACCATTGCTTGCCTGTGATTGCCCAGAGCTGCCCACACGTGCCAAATGTTCAACCCCAGCCAAGGGGCATGTCATCGCCTCGTGCTGCCGACACACAGGCTGCGGCACGGCCGGCAACGGCCCAGCGCCCAAAACGAGGTGCGGCAGCAGCGGCAGCGGCGGCGGCGGCGGCGCCAGCCCCCAAGCTGGCACGGCCCTCCAGCGGAAGGACGGTGCACCATGACAGGAAGCCGCACTCTGTGCCACCGGCGGACCATCATGCCGAGCGTCGCGCAGCGGCCGCGGCGCACACTGCCGCGCCGCCGGTGCAGGAGCGAGCGGTCCGTCCCCGGCGGGGCCGCGCCGCACAGCAGCAGCCGTCGGCTGACAGCGACAGCGATGCCAGCCCGCCGCGGCGACCGCCATTGGCGGCGCAGCCCGCAAGCAGCGCCTCGGACGCGTCGGGTGACGGCGGCGCCACGCCAGGTGGCGGCGCTCAGGCCTCGCTGTTTTCGCCCGTCTTCAGCCTCAGCGGCGGCAAGACCGCCGCCGAGCTGCCCGGCGATGAGCAGCCGGAGGCTGCGGCGGCTGCGGCTGCGGCAGAGCCGCCGGCGACGCCGGAGCGGTCGCCGACGCAGCGCGCTTCGGCGGCAGGTGCCGAGCCGAGCCGCCCGGCGGTGTGCAGCCCGGCAAAGGCAGGCGCCCGCAGCAAGCTGGACCCATCGCCATCGCAGCAGCAGTCGCAGGCGTCGGACGATGAGAACGCCAACAGCGAGCACGACACGCAGATCCGGCTGTCGGAGCCAGGCGCCCAGTCGGACCCACTGGTGGGTACTTCACCTGAGCTGAAGCCACGAGAGCTGTTGTTTGGGAACATCCCACAGGAGCAACCGCTTTCGTAAGCAGCTTGACACTGTAGTGAACCATCTCCGCAGTCAAGGCTTCACAGGGTCTCCTCATGGCATCCCTTGCGGCAGACCACAGCGGGCGTGGCATGCTGATGTTATCGTCCTTCGCCTGCGCAGGCGTCCGCAAGCGATGCGGACAGCAGCCAGGCGCGCACAACTCCGGACACGCTCGCCCTCACATGCGCCGGCGAGGCCGTCAGCGACGACGAGGAGCCGCAGCAGCAGCAGCAGCCGGGCGGGCCGCTGCAGCCGATCGGCGGCGCCAACGCCGCGCTCGCCGACATGCCGCTCACAGGTGCACCTTGAGCGCTGGCGGTGCCACAGCGGACACCTGCAGCCGTGGGCTTGCCACTGATGTCGGACTGCAGCTGCGCGACAGCAGTGCAAGGGAGTGCTTGCACCTGCATGTCTACCATCCTGTCACTCCTTAACAGCAATGTTCTGTGCAGTACATTGACTGTGCAGTACATTGACGGTAATGTCGTGTCAGTCCACCTCAGCGCTGTGACGCTGACGCATCGTCAGCATGAGTAACCTGGTTTCATTTGGCAAACCCAGGCGGCACCCAGGAGGAGGAATGCGATGATGACGAGTACATGGACTTTGACCCCTACCTGTTCATCCGCAAGCTGCCGCCGCTAAGCAGCGTTGTGCCGCCCACCCGCCATGTGCTGCTGCCCCGCCAGGTGTGTGAACGCTGATGCTCCATCCATCATGTTTGGTGTCTGTCTGTCGTCTATACGCAATGAAGTGCTCAAGGCATGAAGTAATCGGAAGGTGTGGCTGCCAGCCTGTCTGCCGCATGACTGTAGGGTATTCAGTGTACTGATGTCGCACACTCATGCCAGCTTGCAGCAGCTGCAGTGTGGGTGTTTTGACCGTTGATACAGCATGTTCTCCAACAGAACTTACATGAAAATCTCCATCGTTTAATCTTCTCCACAGCAGATGCAGGCGAGGCAGCACAAGACATCGATGCTGGACCTGTTGCATCACAGGCTCTGCGAATCATACTATATCCAACTATATTGCTTCTTTCGATTGCCGAAGCGGGCGAGCAAGCGCGAAACGCTGGTGCTGGACCTCGATGACCACGCTGGCGCCTTCACAGGCCTCGCTTTTCACATCGAGCTCGTCGAGCCAACCTTGCACGCGTTGTCATGATGCAGACGCGGGCCAGCAAGCGCAAGACGCTGGTGCTGGACCTGGACGAGACGCTGGTGCACAGCAGCCTGGACACGGCGAGCGACCCGCACTTCACCTTCCCTGTCGTCTTTGGCGGCCGCTCCCACGCTGTGTCTGTGCGCCGCCGCCCGCACCTTGCCGGCTTCCTCGAACGCGTTGCCTCCCTCTTCGAAGTCGTTGTCTTCACCGCCTCCCAGAAGGTGATGCCAGCAGCGAGCGTCGCTTTTGGGCAGCAACAAGCTGGTAGGTGTTGTGTTCTGTTGCTGCGGGTGGGCCTCATTGCCTGCGGAGAAGGAGGAGTTAGGCTGGCTGGCGCATCACACCGTCTGCGGATGTGCCGGCGGCGCAGCATGGTTCGGCCAGCCTCGTCCCGAGTTGTCGCAAGGACACACTCCAAGCTAAACCCTAAACCCTAAACCCAACTTGCGGCGCTGGCATTGTTGGGACAAAGCCCTCTGTGCATGGCCATTACACTGTCTGTGCACCTGCAGATATACGCTGAGCAGCTGCTCAATGTGTTGGACCCGGAGCGGCGGCTGATCCGGCACCGCATCTTCCGCGACTCGTGCGTCTATGTGGAGGGCAACTACCTGAAGGACCTTTCCGTGCTGGGGCGCGATCTGTCGCATACCGTCATCATCGACAACTCTCCACAGGTGCGGCTGGAGCAGCCTCTCACTGGGCCACATGGCGTCGGCAATGCAACATACTCCCTGGCTCGTGCCAACTCACAGCCGGGCGACGGGAGGTTCAGGCACGCTGCATGTGCATGCCCAGCCTCCAATACTCGAGCTCCATCAGCCGAGACAGCTTTTCGTGCTGTCCTTCGCAGGCCTTCGGCTACCAGCTGACCAACGGCATCCCCATCGAGTCCTGGTACGACGACGAGTCCGACACCGAGCTGCTGGCCATCCTGCCCTTCCTCGAGTCTCTGGTGCGTTCCCGCGACTTCTCAATTTTTTTCCATGTGTTCCGGGAGCTATTTAGGGTTCAGGGTGTGAAGCTGCGGCCAGCCCGCCGCCCAGAATCGTTGACGGCCCTCGTGGCTCAGGTCCGTACTCTCCGCTTGGTGACACCACCGTGTGAGTGTTTACCTGAATGTTCTCGCTCAGAAACAGCATTGCATTGCTCGTCGCAGGTGGACGCGCGGGATGTGCGGCCGCTGATCGCCGAGACCTTCAAGCTGCGGGAGCGCGTCGCGCAGGCGCCCTCGCCCGAGCCCGGTCGCCCTGACCTGCACTACTTCTGAGGAGCGGCGCTCCATGCCCGCGGCTGCCCGCCGAAGTGGCAGGGAGACCAGACGGCTCAGGGCATAAACAGCCCGACGTCCGCGGCTGTGCGTAGACGGCATCGCGTGCGTGCTGCTGGGTGCAGTGTGTACCGGCATCCGCAACAGGCTCCGCACCAGTGGAGCTGCCAGCCCTCCGCCCATGCAGAGGGGCCCCATATGACACTGACGTTCGTCATAATTACCGCCTGCAGACATTGAAAGGTGTTGACAAACCGACACGAGCGGCGCAGCAGTTGCCGGCTGGCCTGCGTCGACAGTCACAATTCTGTATTCACTTACCAAAACCTTGGGAGACTCACCGCTTGACAATTGATGTTTGCATGTGCCACTTGAGGCACGCCTCTCAGTTTGTGGGTTGCAGCGCAGAACAGAACTACCTGACTTTGACCTCGAATAGTTGTTTGCCCCGCATTCTCAATGGGAGCTTGCAATGTGCTGCTCGGCCGTGGCCTTGCGCCGGCCTTGGCAGCGCACTGTGTCCCCTGCGACAGGATTCGGCTTTCTCATTGCCTTCTTGTGCTTGGGCTCTCTGCCATTGATTTGACTTGTAATCTGCGCCTGCTGCCAAGCAGCAGCATGCCGCCATCAGCCTGGCCATCAAAGCTTTGACAGAGGGTGGTCTTACTCGTCACATTCAGACCAGGTCTCCCACAAGAAAGTGTTCATTTCTGATGAATTTCGAGCCTTTGGTTGATTGCCTGCGCATTGGCACCTCTTCACGTGCACGCCCACATGTGACTGCCTGCACTATGGTGGCCACCAAACAGCAGTTTGTGCAGCTGCACCAGTAGCGAAAGACTTGCAGACTAACAATATTTGCAAACCGATGTCCTGCTGCCAGTGCCTTGTTGAGTGCGGCAGAGGCACAGCGCCCTGCTGCTGTCCCGCCCTTGCTGCTCAATCGAGACAGGCGCATGCGGATGCATATGTAGGGGTAGGCAAAGGCGCAGGGCTTCGGCCAGCACATATCCCCCGCGGCACCGCTGCTTTCCAGACCCAGGCGCCACACTGACGGCAGTGTGCACAGCCACTCCACGCCCCTGAAATAAATAATGCCGTTCGGACTCGAAGGCAGCTGATTGCATCCGATAGCCTTGCAGAGGGCGTACCCTTTTTTGCAGGATTCAGAATGCAGGCGCACTCATTGCAGTGAGGCGAGATATCATGCTGGGGCAACACCTGCAGCTGTCATGGACGCCAGCAACAGCGTAGCTGGCTTGTTGTCTTTTGGCCTGGGCATCGTATAATACCATCGTTGTCAGCCACACTCCCGTGAAACAGTCGACATTCTCAGCAAATGTGGTAACATGTCCGCGTTTGCTGTCAGCATATGACATTGCAGCAATGGCACGGCTGAAGATCTTGGCATCACTGCCCAACCGTCAATGAGTCGGCCTCCCTGCAGGCAGCGCAGCCTTGCAGCCTCAGAGCGGATCGACAACAGTTTCCTGCCGCTACATGACAAAGCAAACTTTGCAGGCGTTGCTGTGTACGCATTCTGCGAGCTCGCCTGATGACCGCCTCGAGGATTGGGTTAACCCTGCGCAGAAACTTTGACAAGGGACGCGAGATAATGTGGATGTTGCTGCATGCTTGTCTATCGTCAACAGCGATCATGCGGAGATGCCAGACTGCCGAGGTCCTGCCGAATTTCCGCAGATATGACGATTTCAAACTTTAAAATTCCAGCAGCAGGAGGCAGCATGAGGCGTCTCGTAAGCCGAACAATGCAGCCGGCAAGGTATGACAAAACGGGAAATGGCAAGCGAACCCAGCGTACAGTTGCTGCAGCATCACGTGCCCCCGCATGGGTAGCGGAAGCTAGAAGCACCTGGACGTAGAGCCAAGCTGCTTGCTTTGCTCAGCGATCGAAACTATATTCGCGGCATTTTGCTGCTGCACTGCGTCAAAAACCCATGCAACTTCGGATCGTAGCCGCTTGCTGCAACCTGCGGCGACACCTGCTGCGACTGGGATTTTAACAGTCCGGATTCAAAATCTGCTGAGGCACTTGAACCCACATTTTCTGTCAGCAGGCCTGTAGTGCAGCCAGACTCGCTCTTTATACGACAGAATGTGATCGAAGCTAGCTTGCTGCACGGCAAGACGGTCTCATGTCTTTTCTCGCTGGCTTTTGGAGGTCTACACGTAGTTCCGTGTCAGACCTCTTCGGCGGTGAACAGCGCAAGCGGAAGCGCGAGCAGTCTCCGGATGGTCAGACAGAGGCCGCTGAGCAGATCTCATCGCCGAAGCGGCCCGGCACGCCCCGCAGGGTCGACAGCCAGGAGGCGGTGCGGCAGCAGGCACAGCATCAGAGTCAGCGGCAGGACAGAGCGATGCAGCCAGACCGTCAGCAACCGCAGGCCCTGAGCTCTGCCACAGCAGCCGCGGCAGCAGCAGCAGCAGCAGCAGCGGCGGCGGCCGCGGCATGGCCGTCGCCTTTCTCGCCTGGCTTCCTCTCGGAGCAGCGCCGCGCCGGCGGCAGATTTGGCGTGGCGGCCTTTGCGCAGCAGCAGCAGCAGCAGCAGCAGCAGCAGCAGCAGCAGCAGCAGCGCGCCCAAGCAAGGTCACCGCCCAGCGACCGGCCGCCTCACAGGCAGCAGCTGCACAAGCCAGGGCAGCATCCGCTGACAGCCAGCACGGGCCTCGCAGCAGCGTCGCCCTATGCCACGCCTCCGCCCGGCGCAACCGGCACCAAGCACGGCGCGGCAGCGGCAGCGGCGGGCTTCCGGCCGTCGCCGGCGGCGCGCGGCAACGGCCCGCTGCCACCGGCGACCGCGGCAGCCTACCGCGGCAGCACCCGCATGCGGGGGCCGACGCCAGGCCGGGTGCACGGCCCCAGCGCCGGAAACCACGCCGCCAACGTGCGACGGCAGCTGGCTGTGTCTGTGGGCTTCGGGGGCGGCCCGCAGCAGCGGCAGCAGCACCAGCAGCAGACAGCTTTGCAGGTGCGTGCCCTTCAAGTGACCTGGCATGTCATACCACCTGATCTATTTGCACTCATTTGACTGCACTCAGCTGCATGCAATTGGCAACCGAGCTGCCGAGGTGCGCCTTGCCTGCACGGAGGTGTCTTTGAAGAGAAACTTACACTGAGATGCTGCCAATTCAGATTTTGGCACACGAATGTGGAAGGACTCTCGTGACTGAGTAATCGACTCTCGTGGATGAGCTGTGGCATGCATGCAGGCCCGCGAGGCAGAGGTAGCGCGGCTGCATGCGGAAGCAGACGCGCGGGAGGCACTGGCACGGCAGCTGCGCGATCAGGTATGCTGTTCAGTGGCCAAGCCTGTGGCGTGCAGGGGCGTTGCCAGTGTCACACTGATTCCGATGCGTGCTTGGCGGCAGAGACCTCATGGTTGCATGCGCTGAAGTCAACCCTTGACAGCCTTGAAGCCTGTTGCCCATCCTGAGGAAATAACACGCCGTGTTATTTCCTCGACGTGTTATTTCCTCTCACCCCACATCATCAACAGAGCCGCTGACCACGGCTTTTGTGCGTGCAGGCCGACGCCATCAGCGCGGCAGGACGGCACCCGCTGCAGCAGCCGAGCCCGCCGCCGGGCAGCTTCCATGCACGCTTAGCGGCTGGCGGCGGATCGCTCGTCACGCCGCCGCACGCCTCCGCACCACAGCCTGGCGGTGCTGCCGGCGCCGGCGGGGCAATGTCGGACCTGCAGCGCTTTTTCTCGGAGCACGTGAACCACAGCGCAGCAGACTACCTGCGGCCGCCAGCGCCGGCGGTGCAGGTCGCATACGACACCCTGGAGCGGCAGCGGCGCGAAGCGGTGAGCTGCGCGGCAAGACTGTGCTTGGACGTTCACGGTTCTTGCACATCTGGCTGTATCCATCACAACCATTGTGGTGGGTATCGGTTGTTGCAGGGTGCACAGGTGGGCGAATAGGTGCAGCGCCACTGGCTGCCTGCTGTTTATCTTGCAAAATTTGATCGACAAGCATGCAGAGAGGCCCTGTGGCAGCATCGCTGCAGCTGTAGCTTCGGGCGGCACTCCCCTCGCCTCGACCCCGCGCCTGTCCCTCGGCTGCACAGGAGAAGCAGCGGCGGGACGCGGACGCCAAGGCGGCGGCCGAGAAGCTGCGCGCGTTGACGGACATGCACGGCGCACGGCTGCAGAGCCTGCTGCGGCGCACTGACGCAGCGCTTGCTCCAGCGCGGGTCCGGCCGCCGGCGCCGGCGCCAGCGCTCGTCCAGGAGCCGACCAGCAGGTGGGCTTGATGCGGACAAAGCCGCATGGGCATGTGCCTCCTCGTGGTCTCAGCCCGCGCAAAGCTTCCTGTCGGCATCTGCCCTGCCTGCGCAAAGTTTCAGATGCGCTCTCGAACACAAGAATTCAGTTTGGCGGTATCTATCGCTAATCAGCCTGAGTGAGGCTGGAACAGTGTAATATCTCTCTCTACACTTGCACAACCAGCTTGCCGTGCCTATGTCATCCATCGCCCATCCCTCATTTGCTCGACGGCGACCGCCACTCGCTCTCTCTAGCACAGGCCGGCACAGGCGCCGCCGCAGCCGCAGCCGCGCCAGCCAGCGCAGCAGTCCTTCGCGCAGCGCATGCCGCCGGCAAAGCAACCGCCGCTGGAGGACGACGTGGTGGACCTGCTCAGCAGCAGCGACGACGAGGAGGAGGAGGAGGCGGCAGCGGAGGCGAGTTTTGCGGCCGAGGCCAGCAGCTAGTGCGCCTTTCATGCCCCTCCTTGAGTGTTTGATTGCTCAACTGTCAGGCCAGGGCCGTGCTGCACTTGAAACTGACGCGGACCTTGTGGGGCGGCCTAGGTGCAGAGGCATGTGGCTTCCCAGGACGGCATCAGCCGTGCCAGTCAGGGCAGTCTGGCGCCAGTCGGCTGTGCTGACCGTGCACGCCTGGCTTTGGTATGTAACGACAGGCGTGCAGCAGCAGCAATGGAGGCATGAGCAACGGCAGCAATCGGGACGGAAGTCGAGCGCACAAGCTATGGCGCTACTTCAACAATGAATCGTGTGCGCCCGCAGCAAGGATGGCATCAGCAGCAGCAACAACAACCATTGCCTTGGATAGCTTCCTGCTGTTGGTTGTTTGCCGGTGTCTTCCTCCATCCGGCCCGCAGCGAGGAGCAGGGCATCAGCAGCGTCATTCGACAACAATATCTTAAGTTCTTCAAATCGAGAAACTGTCACTGCACATTTCTCAGTACTGTCAGTTCAAATGTTTCGACAGTCCTGTCCCAAACGATCGATTCTTGCCCAGAGGAGGGCATCTCCCATTTATCAAGAGCTGTCAGACTGTCATGTCTTAAGTAAAACATCTTGCCACTGCAGCGAGGGGGAGGGCATCAGCAGCGCGCTGCGGGAGGCGGCCCTGTCCGACGAGGAGCAGGAGGAGGAGGAAGGCGATGAAGCGGCGGACTCGGGCGGCTGGGTCAAGCCGCTCACCGCAGCGCAGCGGCGGCGGTACGAGCAGGCGCTCGCAGACGGTCCCAGGAAGGAGGTGCGCCTGGCACGCCTTCTGCACTCTCATTCCACGGCTGTGACTGCAAGCATTTCTGTATCTGTATTGTACCTCTTTACTTGTCTGTGAAGACGCGCTCACAGGCGCCTGGCCCGCTCGCCGCAAGATTGGTATGTACTCTCACGGTGGTATCATGATTATGGTGATCCGACAGCTGTGAGTGCTCCCTTCGAGGCTCTGCCAGTGACCATCTGCCGACTGCACACCTGTAAAGTCCTGCCGACGGCTGCATGGCCGTTGGCAAGCTCAGTGGCGGGGTTGTCTTCATGGTCGGGACGCACAAACCCACGGCGGTTACCTGCACTTGCCAGCTGCCGGATCTGTCCTCCGCCACTGTGGGCTCAGGCACAGCCAAGGCTGGTGGTAAGCTTGCTGTGCTGCATTTCCAGATCTCAGTGTTTCTCCCTTCTCTGTCTTGGAGGCTCCCACTTTTATTTATCAATGAAAACGACCAGGTGTCGCTCCTGCATGCGCAGTTGCTGGTGAGCCACGACCGGGCGTGCATCGACATCCGGCGAATGGAGATCCGCTGCATGGAGCCTCGCGGCTGGCTCAACGACGAGGTCATCAACTATTACATGGCGCTGCTGCAGGTGTGCGGCAGAGACAACTTATCTGATCAAGCTGCCAATTCGCCAAACCAGTTGCCGCATTTGCGAAGGAGGCAGCGGCTAGCCGAGCACGAGGTCTTCACCTCCTGTAAGCAGACAACAGCTGTTCCTGGAACGGATGCGCTGTGTGGACGAGAGCAGGTTCGCGCTATTTAGGGTTTAGGGTTTAGGGTAGCATGGGGGCTTGGACCTGAATGCCCGCCTGTGGGCAGGCAGCTGTAGGGTTTAGCTGCTGCCAGCCACCGCGTGCTTGCACGCTTCGGCCCAGGCCGTTTCGCTCAACGATGAGATCGCCAGCTGAACAACGTCGGACCAGTTCCATAGCCGCACTGGTCCGGGCCACAGAGCGGCTCGCGCTGGGGCTGGACTGCTGCCGCCACGTCAACTGCCCTGCATCGACCAATGACACCAATCATGTGGTCATGTGCAGGATCGGGACACGGAGCGACGCAAGCGGGGACTGGGGCCCAAATGCCACTTTTTCAACTCCTTCTTCGTCAACAAGCTTGTGCGGTGCGGTTTCATCATCATCCGGGGCAACCCATGCGGCGCCTTGTCAGAGCTGTTCTGTCTGCGCTTGGCATTTGAGGAGTGGACACGCACGCGGGACGGAGGCACGGACTCTTCCGCCGCGTGTCTGACTCGCAGCACTGGGGAGCAGGCGTGGTCTGCAGGCACAGCCATGCGCATGGAAGCCTGGGTTCGTCTCGCTGCACACTGACGCCCGCGCACAGCTGCTGACATCGCACGTGAAGTGTGCAGCCGTGAAAGCCCCACCGCAGCGCAGAGAAAAGGGCAATTGCCAGTACGGGTGCGGTGGAACCTGCACTGGACCGTATACGAGTTATCACGTATACATATAGAGTTACGTAAGTAGCTGTTGTTACGTAAACAGCGAGAGTTACGTAAGCAGCGAGAGTTAGTTTCCACATAGCGATCTTTCCCCTTTCCCGATCGTGCAGGGACAAGGGGGAGTACCGGTACGAGGAGGTGCGGCGGTGGACGCTGGAGAAGCGGCTGATCTCCTCGGGGCAGGCCTCCAAGTCCATCCTCGACTGCGACCGCGTCATCATCCCGGTGCGCTGGTTAGAGTCACACGCCATATAGAACGACATGCAGCGCTGAGACGTGGGTGCAATTGGATGAAAATCGCCGGTGCGCGCCTCGAGCTGCCGTGTCCGTGCACACCTGCCACCATGGCGGTCGCCACAGACACAGGTTGTTTATGATTCTCCAACGTTGTCAGAACAAGGACTCCTAGCTCGCCAGCAGTCGTTGCAGATGTGCCACCGCTTTGCAGCTGCCAGCTGCGAAAAGGGGCTGGGGAGGCGCTGTCTAGCATGTTTGAAGAGGCCAGACCCTCAGTCCGACGGCCTGGCTATGTCAGCCCGGCTCTGGGCGCGCCGCCGGGCCAATCAGGGTTTAGGATTTGCCTGCACCGCCGCTGGGCTGCTGCGCCGTGCCGGACGGCTTCATGTCTCCGGGGCTGTGCAACCACCCCACGATCCTAGCGCCGGGTTTAGGGTTTAGGGTTTAGGGTAGGACCCCGCAGGTGCCTGGACCGTGGGGCGAGCGGACATTTTGGTTGCCTTCCTCACAGTGAGAACCGAACTTTAAAGTTTGACGGAGTTCATGCGTTTCTGCAGGTGCACTTGGGGGCGCACTGGACGTGCGCAGTGGTCGACATCCAGCGCAAGGCCATCTACTACTACGACTCGCTGCTGGTGCGTCCGCGGGATCCTGCAACCCTCGGAATCCACTCGTGCGCCAGGCCCTTCGAGCCTAGATTTGCGCAAGGGTACGTTGTGCTGCTTGCTGCCAAGCGCAGGGCGCAGCCCATTTGCTGACTCAACTCGATGCTGGCGCCCCAACAGATTCAAACCCCTGCGTGTGCTTGGTGGTGACACCCAGGAGTACAAGGCCATCTCCTGCCACGACCTCCTGCCGATTGGATGCCTCTGGTTTTCCACACGGCCAGAAGACGCAAGCAGTGGAGGCATTGGCCTGCCGGTTGCTTTACGAAAACAAGTCCTTGAATCTGTCACCCTTTCCCTCATCAGGGCCAGGAGACGGCGATGGTGGAGGCGCTGGCGCAGTGGATCGCGGCGGAGTACGACAACAAGTATGATGCACACCACAACTGCAGCACCTATGAGAACTAGGATCTCTCAAATTACCGCTACAGGGCCGGGAGACGGCAGTGGTGGAGGCGCTGGCGCAGTGGATTGCGGAGGAGTACGACAACAAGCGCCAGCTCCAGGTGGACACCAGCGGGTGGCCACGCCGCTACGAGCGGTCCATCCCGCGCCAGCAGAACGGCTGGGACTGCGGCGTCTTTGCGCTGCAGGCGCGCGCCCCCTTCTGCCATGAAACATTGCACCTTTTGGTCTGGTTCCCTGTCAATGTCGCTGCTGCCGCGGCTCAGCACATTGCGAATGCGTCACTGCATGTCGGGCAGCTATCCAAGCAGCAGGCTCGTGGACACTAGCTGTGGTGTGCTGCTGGCCGCAGCTATGCTTCCTCTGCGGCCGTCATGGCTGGTCAGCATGGCAGCGCCGCCTCGATCCCAGAGCATTGCATGACTTCTATACCACGTCCACTCAACGTGTGTCTGATGTGGCTGCAGTTTGCAGACGCGGCGGCGCGGGGCGTGGACCTGACGCCTCCGCCGTTCGCGCAGGCCGACCTGCCCAGCCTCCGCATCAAGGTCACCGCCGACATCATGGCCGGCGCCATCGCCTGAGCAGCGTGGCCCCGGCGCCGGCGCTGCCGGCGGCAGCCCGCAAGCAGCGGCTGCGGTCTGCCGGGCCGCTGGCCGCGCGCACCAGCGGCGACTTTGTGACAGGGGCGGCGGCGGCGGCGGCGGCGGCGTGGTAGCTTCGCCTAGTAGCAGCAGTGCCCCTTCGCCGCTGCCACCGGCCGGGCACGCCTGGCACAGTGGGACGTCTCCAGAGGCGCGGACCAGCACTGGCGCGGGGCGAGCCAAGGCGAAGGACACAACTGCGGCAAGGGCGGCGGGCTCGAGCACTGCGCGGCAGTCATGCACACGGAGAGCAGGCGCAGACGCTTTGGGTGCGCCAGCACAGCAACGGCGTGTGTGAGAGGAGTCTGCATCGTGGTTTCGCAAGCATGTGACTAAGGGTACGTCCATAGTGCAAGTTCATGATCACAGCACCACCAGTGTTGGTTCCCAGCGGCAGGGTTTCAAGGGAAACTTGAAAACACTAATAGTAGACGCTTGCTTTGCTGTAATCTGTCCAAGGGATCCTGCGGTTGTACCTCCTGCTGTGCCTCGGCCAGGGAGCCTCAGGTAAGCAAGCACGAACAGCATATCACAATCCTCGTGAAGCAGGAAGGAGACAGTCCTCTGAATCTGCTGTCTGCTTCCTGCTTCTGCTGCCACACCCATCCAATGAGCTCACGGACTTGTCGTCACGGTTGGGCTGGTGCAGCGGAGGCTGCAAAGCCGCCCCTCACGAACCACGTGTTGTGCTCCTGCGCACAGACACGCAGCACCGTCTCATACAGAAACATGTGCAATGCCACAAATTGCTGTATGCACTGTGCCGGTGTTGTGCGGCAGGCATTCGCTATCCTGTCATTGATCACTGCCTGAAGGAGCTATCGTGAAGGGTTTCAAAGGCGGGTAGGATCGCTCCACGTGTGGTTATGCCACAGCTCCGCGACAGGAGCGTGCCGGGCGAAGCGCAGCGCGATGTCGACCCGCACCTGCCGCTGGAACTCGTGCATGTCATTCTGCCGCAGCAGCTGCAACATCTCCGCAAACGCCGCCTCCGCATTGATCTCAACCACCAGCACATCCACCGGTACCTGTTGTATGTAGGTACTGGACGTATTATGTTCCGACAGGCCTGCAGGTCGGGCGAGAGGCCACACGTGGCAGGCTTTCTTCTTTGCTGAACTCAGCTGAAATGATCGAGATGAATTGATCACTCGTGCCGTAGACGTTCCATCAGAATGCTTCAGAGTGCCACCAGACGAGGAACGAGAACTCGTCCATCACGCAGCTGAGTGGTGCGGTCTCAAGCCGCCTGATCCAGGCTGCTGGAAGTACCTGCTGGAAGTCGAAGGTCTGCAGCACAGACAGCTCGGCGCCCTCGACGTCCAGGCTCCAGAAGTCGATGTGGCGCACCCCCAGGTGAGCCATCAGGTCCCTGCCAAAAGAGTGACGCACGCAGCGTCGCGTTTTTGCATGTAGACAGAAAGGCGGCCCTCCCGTTTGCTGGTGTACATGCCCAACTGGAGGGTGCCTGAGTCCTGCGTCCGCTCCCTGTAGCCCACACAAACCTCAAACCCTAAACCCTACACACGGCTGGACGCCCGCCATACAACGACAGTTAGGCGGAGAGCGGACACCTTGGTTTGCTGCCTGATGCGCTGGGAGCGATGCTCCCGACAGAAAGGCACCTGAGGGGCAGGCAGCGGATGGCGGAGAGGGCGCTGATGTTCAGATTTGGGTGCCACTGGGTTCGAAACTCCGCTGACATAGTCTCCACGATGCCGCCGACTGCCCCTGCCGGCCACACATCGAGGACGCGTTCCATTTAGGGTTTAGGTTTGTCACGGCACATGTCGGTGTGCTAGATTTAGCAGCATCATTTATAACTTTTTTTATAATTTATAAATAATGAATAAATTATTATTTATAGATTTAGCAGCATGATTTATAAATGATGCTGCATGTTGTCCGGATCTCTGCGTATGACTGCACTGCAGTGAAGACCTGTGCAGCTCCTCTCAGCGCGCACCCGACTCCAGGAAGTGGACTGTCGTGCTGGCGTTGCAGGCGGCCGCGTGCACGCGCATCGCCGCCGGCCGCGTCGCCGACATGGCCTTGAAGTTGCGCACAGACGCCTCCACCAGGATACCCTGCGCACACTCGATAGCATCGCAGCTGGAGAAGTCACCGCTGGTTGATTGACTGCCGCTGATCAACTATCGATGACACGGGTTCTCACTCCATGATACAACTACAGCTGTTTGCGGCCGTCTTTTGTCTCAAGAGGACGCACTGTCCAGCCTGCGCCAGCCTCCAACATGAGGCTATTAGAAAAGGTGCAGCCGTTGTAGCCTCCGAGCTCCAGGAAACTTCCGTTTTGCTTGCCGTAGAAAAAGTTCCTGCGAAGGGCACAATCCCTGATGAATGCAAACAGGGTGACACCGCAGCAAAACACAAATTTGTTCTTAAATGACACCAGTTTGAATGACACCCCAGTTCAGCGGCAGTCCACAAGAAGAAGATGGCCAGGTCTGCACACAGTAAGTCTTACCTCCAAGCAAACTCATCCTCGCCTGCATTTTAGACACCATCAGCGGCCTTGGCCTCTGGGTTCAATGGTGGTGCATTGTGTTTACCACTGTAGGATACACTCGTTGCAGCGCCAGCCTGCCGCAGCATGATCAGGCACAGATTTTCCTGACCGTCCTCTTGCAGCATTCCAGTTGTCGTCATGATGCTGGCGCACCGAATTGACTGAAGGCTCCCAGAGTGCCAGGCGGACAATTCGCCGTTATTGGGTCGTGCTTCACGCCGAGCACATCCTCTGGACCCAATCGGCTAGCCACCGGCAATTCCGACGGCCGCACTACGGACGCCTCAATCTCGTCTGCGGCCGCCTGCGGCAGTGAGAACACATGCCCAGGATGTCCAAGTATGCGGGCCCTGTCGCGGGAATGCTGTCATGGTGATCAGCGCATGTTGCGAGGCACATGTTGCGACATGTGCCTCGCTGTGCATTGCCAGCGCGGAGGCTGAGGATGACATGTCCATGCTCCTTCATTCTTCTCATGCCAGGCCTACATCGCCGTGAAGCGCCTTCTGCATCTCAGTTGGTCTCGTAACAAAGATGATGACGAAGACCGTTGCAGAGCCTGGTAGGAGTTGTTCTTGAACCTGAACGAGGACGAGGGATTTCTGGTCGTCGAGAGCCGATCGGACGGCCGCTCCCAGCATGAGCAGCAGAAGAATCGCAAGCAGAGCCAGAATCCACGCTCTTGCTGCCGTGCCTGCTGATCTCGCTCGTTGCATTGTTCACATGTGAATCAAGGCGCCGCCAGTTACTCTTCCGGCGGGTGTCGGCCTCGTGCGGTCTGCGTGCGCAAGACAAAGTGAAAGCTGTAGTCTTTCTGCTGCCTGCCTCGGAGCAGGCATGTGACGTCAGGGTCCGGCAATCGCCTGACAGGTGGCAAGATCTCTCTTGACCCATTTGAGCAATGGTCAATGCGGCCATTAATCCAATTGCCAATGGATCTCTACTGTCGGGACCTTCCTGCTGGAGCGCCTAGTGCCCGGCTTGCACAGTGATTCGCATTTTTCGCTTGTGTGAGGACAGTGTTGGGACCTTTCTTGTAAGAAGTGCAGTTCAATTCAGCCGACTACCCAGGGTACCTCATAAAGCAACAGCAAGGGACAAGGACTGAATCAGAACAAGCTGCAAGGCGGTGCCAGGGCCAGCGCCGCCCAAGCTGCTTGCTGAACCCAGCCCCCTGTGCAGTTTGACATGGCGTCACACACAGCTGCCTAGTGCGTCATGGCTGCCACTTGGACGTCATCACAGCAAGGGGGATGAAGATCTTCATCCCCCTTGATCACAGCATGTACTTGTCGCCTTCAGTGGCGTTCCCTTGGCACCTCGATCTGCGGCCCAGCCACAAGGGTCTTGATGATCCGAGACGTCATGTGGCGGATGCGCACACCTGTAAGCTTGCACGCAGAGTTGGCTTTCTGCTGTGAGTGCGCAACCCCCAACACACGGCCATTCTATCTTGGGAGCGCAGTCAGCTCACAGCCGCCAGATGCTGCAGAAGAATGCTTGCACATTATGTCCGCCGCCGCATGCACGGCACGGACCACGTGGCCATGCTGTGAAAGCACGTGTTGTCTGTGCCGCCGCCGCACTGACGCGTGAGCGTCTATCTTCGGGCTGGCGTGCAGTCGATGCGCGCCGGTTTCAGGTCGTTGGAGGCCTCAACCGCCTGCACGCGTTGCATCCATCAAAGCACTTTCTTGGCTTCCATCGCCGTCATGTACTTTCTTTCATCTTTCTTTTTCCACCTCCACCTTCAGCGCTTCCTCAGTCCCGCACACTGCTGGCAATGTGTGCGCCACTCACCTGCTTTGGCCAGGAGGTCGTTGGTCAGGCTGGTGGCGACACACCATATCATGCGGAGGAGCCAGAGCCGCCGGCGTAGAGGTGCGGCGGCGAGCGCAGAGACGAGCGTTGAGGCAGCAGCTGCCTCTGTGAGAGCGTCTAGGCGTCCGCCGACGCGCCGCCAGTTGCCGAGGCGGCGCACTCGCGCCTCCGTCCCGCCAGTCATGCCGCGGCAGCTGCGGCAGCAGCTGTGGCGCCAGGCCGAGTAGCCGCCAGCATACCTTTTTGCGTGGCATGCGCTGTGGGACGGCTGCAAAGCGGCGGAAAGCTTGTGACTCCCATTATTGACTGCGGTAACGTCGGCAGCGGCGTCCATATGGCATCGCTGCTGCCTGTTGCTTCGGCGGCGCATGGCAGCTGTTCCTGAAGTGAGCTCGGCCGCCGGAGGCACATCGCATGGCATGCCTGACAGGAACGCCCGCATCAAGGCCTCTGCTTTGAGGATGGCCACCGCAGCGGCAGTTTGTGAGGAATGAAGGCCTTCGGTAGAAACTGCCTGACTGCTGGCAGCCGAAGAGGCCCAAAATGCGCGTGCAGAACAAAGTCCGGCGAGGCTTGGCGACTTGCGTACGTCAGGCTCGTCAACTTGCGAGATGTCAATTCATCGCTGCAAGCCGCGAGGCATCTGCTGCAACACCAGAAGGGAATCATAGATGAATAAACGGGAACAACGAGTCATGTCCACAACTCCATTTGAAAACCAGCCACGATCTGTCTTTCTTGGGGAACGCCACAGGCTTTCGACCAAAGGGTCGAATCACCGGCCAATCAACGCACTTCCTTCTCGATAATATCGATTCAATTGGCGGAGAAAGCAAATCAGCCGATATCGGCTGGAAGCTAGCTAGTTGATGATCAACAGTATCAAGTCCAAAAGCTCAACACTCATCAGTCTTCTCAAATGTGATGAGAGTCTCAAGATGCAAGCTTCTACAGGAACTCAGCATGCTGCACGCCAAGTCTGCGCCGCAGCACAGCTGAAGAGCATTTGCAGACCCGCCCCCCCAAGTTGTGTCTTCAGGCCTGGGGGCAACCTGTACAGCTGCCAACTCTTGATTGAAGGGAGAGGTCATCTTGTGCACAGTCTTCGTGTCAGAAAGCTCTCTGCAGGAAGAGATGGCCATCCCATGGAGGAAGTGGGTCATACCACGTCCAAGAGATGCCCAGAATGCCTGTTCGAGCGAAGACTCCTTCTAACTTCCAAGCTACTCGATGTGTAATTGGCCTCGTACTTATTGGGAAATGAGCACTGCTGCAGTAGGTGTGATATTGCATCCAGCCTTTGTGGAACGACCTTGAAAACCTACAAAACCCTGGACGAAGCACTAGATTACCTCAGGGCATGTGATGACATCAAGTGGGGGCGGAACACAATATCCTGCGCAACTGCGCCGAATCCGTGCAAGTCTCGCAGAACAGCTGTACGGTTATCGGTTAGACCTGGCACACCAGCAGCATTAGCCGGCGGAGCACCGGTCCTTACCCTGCTGGCGAGGCCTCGACGTTCGGGACTTCTTCGCCGGGTCATACTCCTGGAGCCGCTGAACGGCCGCGGAAGCGCGCTGTGCGAGGTGTGAATCCCACGATCATACATGTGCATCATCCGCTCTATTCAGTTCTACAGCATGCGTCACTCCTTGATCGCTTTTGCAAACTGCCTCACCACCCTTTTCACACTGCTTCGCGACAGTATGATGCACGTCATGCCGCTGGTGCTCCTGTACTACCAGGATATTCAACGTGGGGCAAGACCGTAGGTCTCCGCTGCCCAGTTTGGGAGCGTCTGACCCCTTTGTAGCCCTGGCCTGGCCGGTCGGGAAACGCGTAGCCGCTGCTGCCTTGCTCGGTCGCGAGCACATACGCTGGCATGACGCACGACCTGGTTTTGGGCCATGCTTTCCTGCCTATATCCTATTCTCGCAAGTCCTCCGATTGCTGACCCGAGCACCTGTGGCACGGGCGGTCATACAGTACAACAGGCCGTCGGGCGGAGCCTGTGGCTCGCCGCGCGAGAAGTCGGGTCTGAATAGACCTCGAAATTGCTTCTCTGCGCGTCTGCAAGTGCAAGGGCGCGCTGCTCATGCGGTGCCACCGGCCGTGCACTGCAGCCAGTGCCCCATTGGCAGCGTGTGCCAAGTGCAAGGTGGCATGACCCTGCGTGCAGGCCCAGTCCAACAGGCACGCTGCTGCAGATGGGAAACGCTGGACCCAGCTGTGCATTAGATGGCGTCCAACTCGATAGGTGCCCTGCATGGTGTGCAAAGGACATCCATACCACAAGACCGTGCAAGCCTGTTGGCGTGCCTTGGTACTGCTACAGACGTCTCATAGATCTTGGCTGGCCACCACAGCTGGCAAGCATCCGTTATGCGGTTTGGGAGGTTTCGCTCAGGCCGGCTTTTTAGAGCGTCTTGAGGTCGCAGCTCGCCGTTTCGCAAGGCAGATGGAACCACGTACCTTCGGACACGCGTCGTTGGGTGCTGCAGAGCTCTCGGAGGAGTCACTAGGCACACCCAGCACCACAACGTGGCAGGGCGGCGGCGCAAAACATATGCACACCTGCCCACAAGCCTCAACAGTGTCCACTGTGTCTACTGCAAGCAGGAAGCGGCGACAGTGTCAGTCACCGGCATCCTTCGTGTTAGCGGCCCTCCGCTCCGTCAGGGCAGCAGGCGCCTCCGCAGCATGCTCAGGCCGCTCGGCGGCCGCCGTAGCTCACCCACCACAGCGGCAGCAGGCGACGGGCTGCGCGGCGGCGCCGAGGCGGGCAGTCGGCCACAGCGGCCGCCCGTGACAGCAACCGGTGACGGCAGCTGCTGACGGCAGCTGGCACCATGAAGTCCACAAGCCTGGGCAGCCTGCTGCGACGGCAGGACCAGCCGTCGGGTTTCGGCGGCGCCGACCCCAACGCCACTTCCCCGTCCCAGCTGCTCAGCGGCCGCTCCTGCCTCGCAAGCACCTCGCATGGCTCCAATGACGGCGGCGGCGCGTCCCCCGTTGCCAACCGCGGCAGCACGACAACAGGCGGGCTGAATCAAACGCCGCCGCCAGCGGCGCCGCTGCCGATGGCGGACGCGTACAGCGCCGCGCTGGGGCGGCCGGCACAGTGGGGGGCGCCCGTCGCGCCGCCGACGCCGCCGGCCGCGGCTGCGGATGCCGGCGGCGGCGACTACATGGCCGCCATGGGCGGCGACTGGTGGAAGGCGTGGAACCAGATGTCGGCAGACGGGCCGGGGGGTGGCAGCGCGGCGCCGCAGGGCGCCAACGGCGCCGGCAGCGGCGCCGCCAGCGGCAGCGGTGGCGGCGGAGTCGCGCTGAACGGCCACACGCCCAGCGAGGTGCTGGTGGTGGACCTGCCGCCCGGCGGCTCGCCGACGCAGTCCTCACCGTCGCACTCGCCGACAGCGCCAACTGCCGCCGTAGGTAGGAATCCCTGCGGTCTGATTCGCGACAGTATTGAGTGAAGTGTAGATTTCTATGTGGTCGACGGCTAAGCGGCTACTGCACAAGCAGCTAATGTCATTCCATGCGATCGTCGTGCGCAGCATGACGGCCAGCAGCATGACAGTGCAGTGCCATTGCGCACTGTGCAACCGTTGCAGGCCGGCAAACAGCGAATCGTCGTCCTCCCCCACACCGCAGCTTCAACTGCAACTGCGTCACAGACTGCTTGGCCATGCAGCCTGCAATCTGTGCTACTGGTGCAGCTGCAGAAACTGACAAACTAATAGACCACCGACCCTGCTCTGCGACTCCCTCCATGCAGGCGCCCAGGCGAGCGCGCCGCTGGTGCGCAACTTCAAGTCCGCCTCTGCGCCGCGATCCGCCCCGGGCGCCTTGCCGGGCGGTCACGCCGCACCGCAGCAGCGGCCCTCCTCTGCGGAAGCCAGCCGTGCGCAGACGCCTCAGCCGGCGCCGCCGCGCAGCCCGCGGGGCTCGTCGGCCCGCGGCCGCCCGTCGCCGCGGCCCGGCAGCTCCGGCCGCCCGATCGCGCAGACGCCGCCGCTGACGTCGCCGCGCAGCCCACGGAGCGACGCCAACAGCGGCGACAGCGGCTTTGGCAGCGGCTTCGGCAGCTCCATCGCCAGCGGCTTCGGCACCGGCTTCGGCAGCTCCATCGCCAACGGCAGCGGCAACTCAGGCGCGCGGCGGCGGGCGCCGCCGCGGCCGCCGTCGGCGCCTGCCAGCCACAGCCAGCCCGGCAGCGCGCGCTCCCAGGCGTCTGCGGCGTCGCACCTGTCGCGCGACGCGAACTCGGAGATCGGCAGCGGCGGCGGCAACAACGTTTCCGGCGGCAGGCGGGGCGCGCCGGCGGCGGACAAGGCGCAGCCGCGCGGCGGCTTCGTGCTGGGGCCCGGCGTCGGGAAGATGGCGCAGGCGCTCACGTTGCCGAGGCCGGGCGCCCCGCCGCCGCCGGCGAGCGCCAACCCGCTTTCCGGCACCTTTGGCGGCCGCCAGGTAGCCGCACAGTTTCGCATCCGGGAGGAAATAGCCGCTGGCTGTCGACGTGCGCATTTGCCGACTGCAAATTGCATCTGCATCTGCCACTCTCAGATTGAACTGCGACTCCTTTTTGGCGGCCGCTGCGGAGCTTTGTGCCCTTCGCCCCCGCTCTGAGGTTCGCGGCACATCGGATCAGCAATTACCTCGTCATGTGCGAGCTGCGAGCCGCGCAGTACCAGAAACTCACTACATATTGCTGCCTGCGCCAGGCCGACAAGGCCAGCACGCTGGCGGCGGCGCGGAGTGCGCGGCGTATAGCGGCCGAGCTGGAGGCGCGAAATGCGCCCGCGGCGATGGCGGACGTCTACCACCCGGAAGGCGCGCAGTCACCCGGCCGGCTGAGTCCGCCTGTGGCCGAGCCAGCCGCAAGGTGCGTGCTGGAAGCTTAGGGTTTAGCTGCCAGCGCACTCGAGAAGTGAGTAGCATACTTGCTAGCCAGGTCGTTCGCCTCGTTCACCCTGCTGAGCTGTACCGGCGATCGGCGTAGGACAGCGTCACAACGCCCCAGAGTGCGGTTTACCCTGAACCCTAATCCCTGCCCACCGTGGATACTCTTGCAAAGCCGCCCGGTCGCTGTGCAGTCATAGCTGGCCGCATTTCGCGAGTGCTGCACTCCAAAATTGCACTATGTTCACAGGGTGGGGGGATGGGCTGCCATCTTTCTGCAGCGTTTGGGTCATAGATCGTTTTTTTGATTCTGAAAGACTCCTTCCAGTTCTAGAGTGGGTGTCGTCGAGCTGATCTGAGCATCTTTTCGGGGCATTCGTTTCTTGCATAAGATAGATCGCGACAGCACTTCGCACATGCCAGACCGCACTGGACCTACGTCTGCGCGGAAATTCCACGGTACTTTTCTTGACATCTCCGTCAGCGAGGCTAGCTCCTGTGCTCACCGTTGTTCATATACAGGAGGAGCGGCGGTGCCTGTGCTGCCACTCTGGCGGCGCACTATGCGTCTGCTCGCCAGACGTTTGCACATGCGCTCCGCAATACCTGCTCCCTTCGGCGCTCCAAACCCTAAACCCTAAGACCGCACAGCACCGCCCCGCCACGCTGCATCACTTGCAGTTGACAGTGACAAGGTGCATGCGCTCTCCCGCCGCTTGCCGGCTGTTGCGTTGCCTCCCTTGCGCATGCCGTCTCAATGACATTTCTCACGATCCCGTCTCACGAACTCCTGTTTCACATCTTTTCATGAATCCTCAAATGGCGCCGCAGGCCGGCGACGTCGCCGCAGCGGTCGCCGAAGCCACGGAACAACAGCTTCGAGGCGGCGCGCGCCTTTGCGCTGTCAGCAGCGCGTTCCCAGATGAGCCGCCCCGCACCCAGCCCCACCAAAGCGGCGGCCGGCGGCGGCAGCGGCAGCTTCATCGCCACAAAAAGGCCACAGGGGAATGTGGCCGGTGCAGCGGCGGCGCTCGCTTCGCTGCCAAAGTTCAACCCGACCATCACAGCCAGCGCAAAGTCGCCGCAGGCGCGGCCACGGCTGCCGGCCGGCAGCCCCGAGGTAGCGCTGTGGTTCCTGACCTTGTGCAACACAGCTTTTTCTTGCCGGTGATGAGGCGGTGTGTGGAGGAACCACGGAACGAGGGTTTAGGGTTTAGGGAGCTCCTGCGCGTGCACGACCGTCAGCAGCGTGTGTGCACGCTCTGAATGTGCTCTGGGACCAAAAGCGAGCAGGAAGTTCTGCTGCAAACCACAACCCTGATGCAGCGTGCCTGTGCCTGGTGTGTGCCAGAGCATCATACCTGATCTGCATAATATGTGCAGGCCATGCTGCGGGCGTCAAGACAGGAGGAACGTGGACACTTTTTTTTCCTTTTTTTTGGGGGGGCTAATTGCCATCTACACTCCGGGGAATAATTGAGAACTGCCCAACCGTAACATGTGACGAACCACCGTTTGTGCAGGCCATGATGGCGGACGTCAAGGCACGCGTGCAGGCGGCGATAGCGGCGCGGGAAGCCGCCGTGCGGGGCTCGCCGGTGCCCGCCAGGGCGCCGATGCCGTCGCCTCGGCCCCGCACCAAGGCAAGCACGGCTTGGGATTCCGACACCTGCGCTCCCCGAGTCCATGCCATGCACGCGTCCGCGTCGCCTTGAGATCGTGCCGCAAGTGTGCTCAGGCTGTGTGCCTGCTGCGGCTTCGCCCGAATCCCGTCTGCGCGATCACGGCTGGCGAGCCTGAATGTGAGAATGCTGGCCGCTCATCGCCGCAGAACAGGCCAGCCGAGAGCTGTCCTCACACGCGCCAGCCTGCCATGCAGATTGAGGTGCCAGCACGCCGTCTCGACAGATTGCATGGCCTGCCGCAGGTGGACGCGGTGGTGCGAACGATGGGCCAGGCGCCAGACGCCACATGGCAGTCGTCGCCGGCGGCCAACGAGGCCGCAGCGCTCGCCGCCGCACGGGCGGGCCGCGTGCGCGACGCCGCGGCGGCGCTCGCCGAGGGGTTTCCTGTGAGTCCCAGGCTGCCGCCGGGCCGCCGCAGCGCGGTGGTCACCCCGGCGGGGGCGGCGCGTTCAACGGAGTTCAACCCCTGGAAGCAGGGGGCCAGCCCGCCGACGACGCCTGACGCGGCCACGGCGTTGGCGGCGGCCTCCGCCGCGCCCGCCGCCGTAGACGTGTGGGAGGTCGGCGACGCGGCAGCGGAGGCGGCGCCGGCTGCGGCCGCTGCCGCGGCGCCCGCTGCGGCGGTGAGTCCGACCGCCGGCAGCGTGGCGGCGCCTGCCTCCCCGGCGGCTGACGGGCTGGGGAGGGAGGCGGTGCCGCCGCCCATGCGGGAGGCGGATGATGGTGATTTGGCGCGCGAGCTCGCGCGGCTGCGGGTGAGCGCTCTGGCACTTCCTCGAGCTCTGGGTTCGGAGACTTGTATCAGTGTATCATCGAGAAACGATAACGCGGAGGTTTATCCCACAAAACTGTCGGTCATCAAGGCGATCTCCAGGCTGGGTTGCAGAGTCACGCACCTGAACACTGTGACCTGTGCCACAATGCTGCAAATTGCGCTAGCCGCACCTTAATGCGCTAGCCGCACCTAAATGCGCTAGCCGCACCTTAATGCGCACCTGTATGTTCAAAGCATCCCTGATTCATGGTTTGGACAGACAGCTCCATGCAGCCTCCAGCACCTGAACATACACTCCCCGCTTCAACAACGTTCCTGGCGCTGCAGGCTGCAGATCAGGAGGCGCGGCGGGCGCCAAAGCCCAAGCGCAAGGCGTCGGCACCGCCGGGCCTGCCGACGCTAAAGATGCCGCCGCCGCGGGCGGCGTCAGGCCATGCCGCAGCAGCCACGGCCGCGCCGCCGCCCGCACAGCCCGCGGCACCAGCAGGTCAGCCGAAGAGCGATGCGTCAGGGAAGCAGCTGGAAGCGGCGTCGGCGCGCCCGTCGCCTGTCGAGCAGGCAGCCGAGCCGGCGCCGGCAGCGCCGCCGCTGACGCCGCCGTCGCAGCCCGCAGCGGCGCGGCAGGCATCGCCCGATGCGTCGGTGGCGGTGCCGGTGGCGTCTCCCGCGCCTGTCGCACAGAGGCAGCCGATCGCGGAGGCGGTGGCGCGGGAGATGGCGACGGCGGCGGAGGTTGCGGAAGCTGTCGCAGCGGCGCGCGCGTTCCGCGCCCGCAGCGGCACCCTCAGCGGCCCCTCCGCGGGCGCGCTGGCGGAGCGGCAGGCCACCAAGCCGCTGCAGCCGCTGCCGCGGGAGCCATCGCTGACGGCAGACGTGGCTGCAGGGGTTGCGGCCGCAACGCCCCTGCAGTTGCAGCCCCAGCTGCTGTCGCAGCAGCAGCAGCAGCAGCAGCAGCAGCGGGAATCGCCGCAGATGCCGCCGGATCCCGTCTCGCCCACCGCCGTCATTCCGCCGCTGCCGGAGGCACCGACGGAGCTCAAAGCGGTGCCGAGCGCCGCGGAGGCGCAGTCGGCAGCCGCCGCGCTGACGGCGGCGCTGGAATCCGACGAAGAGGATGGCAGCACCGTTGTGCTTGTGCACGAGCGCGATGGAGCGCACGAACCCGAGCACGGAGCATCGCCTGCCTTGGAGGAGGAGGCGGACTCAGCGGCTTCGGCTCCGGAAGCCGAGCCGCAGGCGCTGGCGGCCGCAGCCGCGCCCGCCGCGCCTGCCGCGCCAGCCGCTGCGGCGCGCGAGTGGTCGCAGGCGCCTGCAGAGCCTGCGGCAGAGCTGCCGCTCGCGGTGGCGGCAAAACCGTTGTACCTGCAGCCCGAGCGCCCGCGGCCGCTGGCCATGCCGGGCAGCCTAGCGGCGGTGACGGTTGCGCCACCGTCCTTTGACGCCCGCACCTCCTCCCTGGACGATTGCCGCGCGGCCTTCCAGGCGAGCGACTAAACTGGCGAATCTGCAGATGCCAATCCTACGCGTTGTACTTTGTGTGAACTGGATACAGCGGACAGGGAGCAGCTCTGCACTCTGATGTCATACAGCGAGTCGACCCACCCATGTCCGAATCTGTCACATCGTGCTGGTATGCTCAACCAACCAGCGCCATGTTGCAGTCGGGACAGCGTCTGCAGGGCGGCTTTCTTGCTGCGGCCAGCATGGTTTCTCCCAAACGGTCCAGAACATGCCCATATGAATCGTGTTGCAACGCTGTGATGTCATCATCACGACAGGCGCGGCCGGTGTCGCCCTCGCCGCCGAGCCCGTCGGGGTTGCTGCCGCCCGCGGCCCGAGGTCGGAGCGTGCGCGACCACCTGCCGGCAGCTGCCGCTGCGGGCACCATCACGGGGCGCGAGGCCGCACTAGAAATCGCGCAGTTCGAGGCCAAGATGTCTGCCGACATGGCTGCCGACCAGGTGCCTGGCTATTGCACGAATTGACTTGTTGAAATTGTTGAACAGGTGAAGTGGATGCACTGATCGTGCAGTTTATTTCCAAAACGTCTGCCGACATTTCCGCCGGTCAGGTGCGTCATGCGAGCGAGTTCACACCCTTTCGGTGTGTCCACTGCTTGCCAACTGGACAGATGGATGTGCTATTCGACACAGCACGGCACATCGTTGTCGTTCTGACACCCATTTCATATGCAAAATTGCCTGTAGATATATTCGCTCGTTTCTGTGTCGGCAGCTGAAGGAGCCCCCGCCGTCTAAGGCGCGCGGATATTTCGAAGCGGAGGCGCCCGAGGAGGTCGCCGCATACCTGTCAGAGCCCTCTTCGCCGGTGACCGCGTCCGCGGCGCAGGTGCGACGCTGAAAAGTAGACAGAAAACAAAGGGTGCATGCTGGGTCAGCGAGACAGCAATTCTTGACACCCCGCCTAGCCTTAGGGACTGGGATGGACTTCCAGAGATCTTGCCAGTAATCCGCACCACCGGCAAAGGGCAGTGCGGCGGCGGGAGGCTCGCAACAGCAGACGGACTGACTTTCGCAAGCTCCTTCATGCCAGCGTCCACGCGCAAAGCCGCGCCACAGAAGCGAGAGGTTTAGGGTTTAGGGTTTCGAAGGGCCTGCTCCTGACGAGGCGGCTACGCACCGATTCTGACCGCCATGGCATCATGCCAAAGTTTGGACTTCTGCATGCGCAGCCCCCGCCATTCCGCCGCATTGGAGACGCAGAGTACCAGTCCGCGCCAGAGTCCGTGGGTGACGAGGAGCAGGAACCGCTTCCGACGCCCGGAGAGTCTCCGCTGGCGCCGCCCGCCGCCGCCGCCGCCGCCGCTTGGTCTGGCGCCGCCAACGCCATCACGTCCGCAGCGCCGTACACGCCCGCGGCCGCTGTGCAGGCCGCGTCAGCCACCAGGGGCGCCGCAGCCGCAGGGGCGGCAGCCCAGGCGGCTGCCGGCGGCATACCCCCGGCCTCTGCAGGCGCTGCGGACGCCGGGAATGGGCCTCTGGGCGGGGTGCAGCGCCTGCGGCCTGACCTGGCGACTGCAGTGCCGGCTCTGGACAGCGGCGGTGTCAACCTCGCCGGCTGCGGCACCATTGCCGAGGTGCGCGCGGGGCGCAGCCTGCACTCGCATGCTGCGACCTATCCTAGCGCAGTGCCGACTTTGTTAGCGCATTGTTGAGCCAGCAGCCTGCGCGGCAGCAGCCGGAGAACCCCTCCAGTGGACCCCTCTCACTGCGCCACTTTGAGAGACCATGTGCAGGGCGGCGCAGAGTCGGAGCCAGTGAGCCGCAGATGGTGTCCTTTTGCAAACCCTAAACCCTACAGCACCGAGGTGGCGCCAGCCACGATCCCTGCGCTGTGCATTGCCCCCTGTTCACTGCATGTTTACACCATCCTGTGCCAGCTTGTTGCAGAAAGATTGATTGTAAATCTTGCTGCGAGGAGGAGATCTGCTGTCACGGGCTGCCAGCGTGTTGCGCCGCATGTCCGTCGACTCAGAGGGGCAGCTCACCGACCGCCGCCTGCGCTCCTGGTCGGCTTCCCGTGTCAGTCCTGAAGAACTCATCGAGGTGCGTCCCTTTCGTTTGGATTTGAGG
>JAABUM010001173.1_pt1 | contig 40516 bp, 40 predicted proteins | sample 5559161 | NCBI WGS metagenome assembly JAABUM01 (sample SAMN10711868, study PRJNA513369) | rock metagenome | isolation source: Antarctica rocks | place: Antarctica: Victoria Land, Siegfried Peak nord
GTGCGGCAGGTAGGCCCACTGCGCGCCCGTCCGCACCAGCCAGCGCAGGGCGTTGAAGCGCGCGCGCAGGTCGTGCCGCCGCTGCGGCGCGTCCTCGCGCATCAGCGTCAGGTAGGGCAGCACGAAGTGCCACTCCTCGTCGCTCACCTCGCTCGGGTACGGCTTCCGGGCCGATGCGTCCATCCCTCCTCCTTTTCGGAGAAGGATAGCAGCGCCCGCTGCCCAAAGTGCATAACTGACTCTACGGATCGATGGGTCGTGCCATCGGGTGATTATCGGGCGAGGGTCGGAGGCTGGGGCCGAACAGGCGCGACGGCACGGCGTGCCTGTTCGGCCCCAGCAACGTCGTCGTCGCGCCTCCCTCGCCTGGGCACATGGCCAACTCGGGCACCCAGAAGCCAGATTCCCCGAAGGGGGCGAGGGCATCGCCGAGCAGCCCGCCCGCCCGCTCCGCCGCGAAGACGCCCCCTGGTGGCGGTGCTTGTACCCCCTCGCGGGGTGCTGCCACCCCCCAGACACCGCGCTATCGCAGGCAACGGGCCAACCATTCTCCGTAGCACTGTAACCTGGGCGGAACGCGATCGATTGCGCGGTGGCGGATGCAACCGATTCACACCGAGGCGTGTTTCGGGGCATAGCAGTGTGACCGATGGGATGAGAAGGGGGCGATATGGCCGACAAGCGACCGTTCCGATTCGGGGTCATCAATGAGCAGACGGGGAGCGCGGCGGCGTGGTTCGCGGCGGCGCGGCGCACCGAAGAACTCGGCTACGCAACCTTTCTCCTGCGCGACCACTTCGTCCCCGAGCCGTTCGGCGATCAGTTCGCCCCGTTCCCGGCGCTGATGGCGGCGGCGCTGGCGACGACCACCCTGCGAGTCGGCACGCTCGTCTGCGACAATGACTACCGCCATCCGGTCATGCTCGCCAAGGAGGCCGCGACGCTCGATCTCCTCTCCGGCGGACGCCTGGAATTGGGGCTCGGCGCGGGCTGGCTCCGCGCCGAATACGCGGCGGCGGGGATGGGCTTCGATCCGAACGGCCTGCGTGTCGCGCGCTTCGGGGAGGCGGTGCAGATCGTCCGGGGCCTGTTCGCCGACGCGCCACTGACCTTCACCGGGGAGCATTATCGGGTGCGGGGGCTGAAGGGTTTCCCGCGTCCGGCGCAGCGACCCGGCCCGCCCCTCCTGATCGGCGGCGGCAAACGCCGGATGCTGACCCTCGCCGGGCAATACGCCGACATCGTGGGGCTGCTCACCACGTCGGTGGCGAGCGGCGCGCAGGAGGACGGCCCGGAGGAGCGTCTGGCATCAGCCGTGGCCCAGAAGCTCGACTGGATCCGTGCCGGGGCGGGCGGGCGCTTCGACGCGATCGAGTTGAGCCTGATCCCGACCGTCATTTTCGACGACGACCGTGAAGGGGCGATCGAGCGCCTGATCGCCACGCGGGGCTGGCATGGTGTCACGGCGGCCGAGGTCGCGGCGATGCCCTCCGTGCTCGTCGGCACGGTCGCGCAGATCGGTGACACCCTCCAGGAGCGGCGCGAGCGCTACGGCTTCTCCTATTACATCTTCGGCGACGACCAGCGCGAAGCCTGCGCGCCGCTCGTCGCCACCCTCGCGGGGCGCTGATGGGATCCGTTGCGCCGCCGCTCGCCGCGCCGAACGTCGCGGATCCGCTCGCCGATGCGCTGGCGGACGATCTGGCGGGGACGTTCGAGCGCGTGGTGCTGACGTATCAGGATCGGCTCTTCACGTTCGCGCTGCGCCTCTGCGGCGACCGGCGTGACGCGGAGGAGGTGGTGCAGGATGCCTTCATCCGCGCCTATCGGGCGCTGCTCAGCTACGACGCCGAGCGGATTCGCGCGCTCGCACTGCGCGCCTGGCTCTACCGGATCACCCTGAATCTGGCCCGGAATCGCCTGCGCGGGCGGGCCAGCACGCCGCTGCCCCTCCCGGAGGAGCAGCAGGAAGAGGGGCGCGTCGCCGCGATAACGCCGCTGCAAGCGCGGGAGGATCAGGGGCCGGAGCAGGTCGCCGAGCGCGCGGAACTCAGCGTCCGCCTCGTCGCCGCGCTGGATACCCTCCCGCCGCGCTACCGCACCACGATCGTGCTGCGGCATGTGGCCGGACTCTCCTACCCCGAAGTGGCGGCGGCGCTGACATTGCCGACCGGGACGGTCAAGGCACAGGTCCATCGCGGCGTGGCCCTGCTTCGCACCGCCTGGCACACGCACGATACCCTCTCGCCCGATACCAAGGAGGATGACGATGACTGAGCGACACGATCCGACACCCTCAACAGCCCGCGCGCTCCTGCGCGATCTGCATGGAGCGAGCAGACAGGAGCGCGCGCCAGGTGGCCTGCTGCCCACCGTCCTGGTCGAACTCGGCCTCGCCGATGGCTACTTCCCGTTCACGAGCGTGCTGGGGCCGCTGCTGATCGCCTATTCGCGCGTGGGGTTGACGGCGGTCTGGCGCGGCACAGACCCCGAGGCGTTCGTCGCGGCCTACGAGCAACGGCGCGGACGTTCGTTGCGCGCGCTCCCCGCCGCCCCACCGGAACTCGACGCGGCGATCGCGCGGCGGCTACGCGGCGAGCGGGCGACACTGCGCTTCGATCTCGGCGGGCTCTCCGACTTCGAGCGCGCCACGTTGGAAAAGGCGACCGAGATCCCGCGCGGCGAGCTCCGCCCGTACGCCTGGATCGCGCGCGAGATCGGGCGATCCGGCGCGGTGCGCGCGGTCGGCTCGGCGCTCGGGCGTAATCCGATCCCGCTGCTGATCCCCTGCCATCGCATCGTCCGCAGCGACGGACGGGTCGGCGACTACGTTTTCGGCACGGCGGATAAAGAGACGGTCCTGCGCGCCGAAGGGGTGGCGCTCGACGCGCTCGCGGTGGAGGCGCGAGCGCGAATCCGCTACCACGCCAGCGACACGACCGGGATCTACTGCTTCCCGACCTGTCACCACGCGCGGCGGATCACCGCCCCGCACCTCGTCACCTTCCCTTCGGACGCGGCGGCACAGGCGGCGGGGTATCGCCCCTGCAAGAGTTGCCGCCCGGCGATCGCCTCCTGATCCTGCGCGCCGCCCCAGCCATCGCGGCGCGGTCTACGCCGTCGGCAGCCTTGTCACGTTCCTCACCGTCGAGGTGCTACTCTTCACCCTGCCCCTGCCCTGACGCTCACGGCGTCACATCCTATGCACCACTCTGCTACAATACCGCGTCGTTCGCGGCAGACGGCAGACGCCATCGCGTCGTTGAAGGACGCGCAGGCCGGGTGCGACCGTGTCGTTCGATGCTGCGGGGATACACGGAAAACGATACTTCACGGCGACGGACGAACGGCGTGCTGGCGCGTCGCACCGGGTAGGGTGGAAGGAGCATCGGCGCGACGTGAGTGAACACCGGCACGCGGCGGAGCAGCCCTACCTCTCGCTCATCATCCCCGCCTACAATGAGGACAGTCGCCTCGGTGAAACCCTCCGCGTCGTCACCGCCTACCTGCACCGGCAACCCTATTCCTGGGAAGTGCTCGTTGTGGACGACGGCAGCAGCGATAGGACGCGGTCGCTCGCCGCAACCTTCGCCACCACGGCGGTCGGGGCCGCGCTGCACGTCATCGCCAATCCGCACCGGGGCAAAGCCTACGCCGTCCGCAGCGGGGTGCTCGCCGCGCACGGCAAGATCGTCGGCTTCACCGACGCCGACCTCGCCACACCGATCGAGACCCTCGCCGCCAGTATCGCCCTCTTCGCGGACGGGGCCGACGTGGTGATCGGCTCGCGTGAGGGGCGCGGCGCGATGCGGCGCGACGAGCCACCCTATCGCCACCTGATGGGGCGCGTCTTCAACGGCCTCGTGCAGATCGTGGCGCTGCCGGGGATCCAGGATACCCAGTGCGGCTTCAAGATCATGCGCGGCACGGTCGCGCGCACCCTCTTCACCGCGACCCGCCTCTACGGCGAGGATAGCCCCGCGCCGACCGGCCCGGCGGTCACCGGCTTCGATGTCGAGTTACTCTACCTCGCCCGGCGGCACGACTACCGGATCGCCGAGGTGCCGGTGAATTGGCAGTACATCGCCGAGAGCAAGGTGAGTCCGCTCCGTGATACGGTGCGGAACGTGCGCGATCTCGTCATGGTGCGCGTCAACAGCCTGCTCGGTCATTACCAGTAACGACCGCTCGCACAGGACGATCCAAAGCCGCTACATGAGCATGACCGGAAATGAGTAGGGGCCACCTCGCCAATCGAGGTGGCCCCTGATATTCTTTACAAACGTTCGATAGCAGCCCGCCATCGCGGGCAACGCTTCGCCACGCCCCCGCATCATCAGCGCGCGACGACGATCTCCCGCGCGATCACACTGCCGGTCGCCGTCGATTCGCGTTGCAACTGCACCTGCGTGCCGACGGCCAGATCGGCCAGCACACCGGGTCGCCCATCGGGCAGCACGATCGCGGTATCGCGCAGGATCACCAGGCGCTCGTCGCTGTGCGCCCCGGTCACCGACACCACGATCTGTCCCGCACTCAGGTTCACCAGGCGGATCGTCGCCCCGACCGCCGCCGGGCGGGTCGGCTGCACCTGCGTCACCGAACGCCGGAACGCGGTGTTCTGATCCGCGCCGACGATGACACTGGTCGGGGCGGCGTTGAGGAGGGTCATCGTCATCGGACGCGCGGCGCTGTTACCGAGCGTGACATTCGCCGCGAACTGACTCTCAGCCCGCTGCGTAAAGGTCAGGGCCACCCCCGCAGCGCAGAGCAGCGTGGTGAGCGTGAACACGATCGCCAGCCCCGACCACGTGTGCCGCCACGGCTGCGCCAGCGCATGTCCCCCCCGGGTCACGCCGGACAGGGCGAGCTGCTGGAAGACAACATCGCGCACGCGCGGCGCGATGGTCGTCGAGGCCATGCCGCGAATACGCCCATCGATCGTCCGGTACTCCTGGACGCGCGCGAGACACTCGGGGCAAGAAAGCAGATGCGTGCTCAACAGCACGCGCTCGGCCTCGGTCAGGTCGGGGTCGTTCCAGCGCGCCAGCAATGGCGTGACCGTATGGCAGGGTGTGCGCGGGACCGTGGGCATCAGGCTACTTGCCCCCTTCTACGACCCCTGTCAGCGTCTTCTCCTCCGCTGGCACTTGCCCGTAGGCAACGCGGAAGGCTTCGCGCGCCCGGAAGAGGCGCGTTTTCACGGCGCCGGGGGTGATATCGAGGATCTCGGCGATCTCGTTGCACGACAACCCTTCGTGGCTGTGAAGCAGCAGCGGCGCGGCATACTTCGCCGGAAGCGTCGCCAGCGCCCGGTGGACCGCTTCGGCCTCGGCGATCTCGCGATCCATATCGCCCGTCATGATCCCGTCGTTGAGCAACGGGAGCCAGCGGATCAACCGACGCCGCCGCAAGGCGCTGAACGCGGTGTTACCGGCGATGCGGTAGAGCCACGGTGCCAGCCGCAGATCGTCATCCATCCGGGGCAGTGCCTTGTATGCTTTGAGGAAACTTTCCTGGGCGAGGTCGTTGGCAAGTTCGCGATCGTGGACCAGCCCATAGATATAGTTGATGATGCGATGTTGGTAGCGCTCGAAAATCTCGGTGAACGCGGCGGCATCGCCGCGACGGGCGCGCATGACCAGCGTATCGTCCACGGTTGGCGCGGCTGCGGGGCTATGCGCCTGCCCCATCGTCTGTTCGACCATCTTTCGCGTCCCCCGTAATGTCGGCACAATGCCTCATGAATCCTAATACGCTTGGCAACCACTTTTGGTTGCAAATAGCGGGGAAAGCACCGTCTTTCCCCGCTTCGCACACTCGGGCCTCCCGCTCGACTATCCGTACGCAATTGTAACGAGCGGACGGAGCGTCCATCCCGCCGCTATCCCAGGGGGGAGGCACGCGGTCCTGTCCGAGCATTGCCAGAATGTCCATTGACCACCCTCGATTCCCCCCCTACAATCAGGGAATCGTGCGGGCTCGACGAGCGTTCACCAGATCAGCGGCCACACCAGCGCGGTGCCTTCGCTTTTTTGTGTTACGCTGGCACATGAGTTGCGCTCCAGCGTTGCTTCAGCAGCGCGTATTGCTACCATCTTCGTGCCGCGATGTACTATGACGATAGCCCCCATCGCCCGACTCGCACCTCCCGACAAGCGAGCGATATGCGGGACCGACCCGAGTGGGTACGCGCAAGAATAGGGGACCAGGGTGGGCAAATCGGTCGTTATCGGCAATGTGCGTGGGATCGCCATCAAGGTGCATCCCTCGTTCTTGCTGGTCATCCCCTGGACGATCCTCAACTGGGGCTATTTCGGCGGCAACGGCATCGGTGGCGTCTTCTTCGGCGCGATCCTGATGACTTTGCTCTTCACTTTCGTCCTCTTGCATGAGTTGGGGCACAGCTTCGCGGCGCAGTATTACGGGATCGGCGTGCGCGATATCACCCTCCTGCCGATCGGCGGGGTGGCGCGCATCGAGCAGATCCCGCTGCAACCAGGGCGCGAGATCATCATCGCGCTCGCCGGGCCAAGCGTGAACCTGGCGATCGCGGCGCTCTTCGCACCTCCGGTGGTGCTGATCGCCGCCGCCCACCAGTTCATCAACCCGCTTCAGGCCATCACCCTCCTCACCGAAGTATCACCGAGCGGCTTCATCTTCTATCTCTTCTTCGCCAACATCTCGCTCGTCCTCTTCAATCTGCTCCCGGCCTTCCCGATGGATGGCGGGCGGGTGTTGCGCGCCTTCCTCAGCTTCTTCGCCCAGCGCCTCACCGCGACGCGCGTGGCCGTGGGCGTCGGCCAAGTCTTCGCCATCGCCCTGGTGGTGCTCGGACTGGCCGCGCAGGTGCCGTCGCTGCTGATCATCGCGGTCTTCATCGTCGTCGCCGCCTTCACCGAGGGCACGGCGGTGCGCGTCGAAGACACCCTGAAGAAATTGCAGGTCGGGCAGTTCATGCTCTGGGATCGCGGCGGGGTGAACGAGAACCACCCTCTCCCTTACGCCCTGCGCGGCGGGCCGCGCGATGTCGCGGTGGTCAATAACGATGGCCGCGTCGTGGGGATGCTCTGGCGGCATGAGGTGATGCAGGCGCTCAATGGCGGCGCGATCCGCTACCGCACCGTCCGGGAGTTGATGGACGCCGAGACGACCGTCGCCGAGATGGATGATACGATCTATGATGTGCAGCAGCGCATGATCGCCACCGGACGCTGGGCGATTCCGATCGTGGAGAACGGCCAGTATCGGGGGATCTTCACCGGCGAGCGCTTCTGGTACGTCTACCGACACGTCACGCGCCGCCCCTGGCTCGACTGGCGCGCGCGCCTGTTGCGCCTGGCGGACCTGATCGGATTCCGCCGCGCTCGTTTCGGCAGCCGCTGAGCGGCAATCGCACACCAGAAGCAATGGGGCGAGCGTGGTATCGACCACGCCCGCCCCATTTCAGTTCTCGCCGATCGCCGCCCCGAGGCTGCCGCTGGTGTACGGCACGCTGAGGACACCGCGTTCGCCCGCGCCCAGATCGGCAACCTCGGTAGGGTGGAAGGGTTGTGCGATCGTCGCGATGCGCGTCTGCGCGGCGCGCGGGCGATCGGGCGGGACCAGGGTGGTGCTGACGAGGGCGAGGTTCAACAGCGCGGCGGCGGCGTAGTTGCGGAGCGCGGTGCCGGGCCGCGAGCGGTGCCGATGTGACATCGTAGCCTCTTTAACTGGCGCGAATCTATCTGCCGCAAGTGTAGCACGCCGCCGCGCGACCCCACCGCCCGGGATGATCCCCGTCGGCGCTGTCACCCCGCCCGATCGACGTGCGTTGTTAAGGGCGTGGAAGACGGTACCATGCGACCGGCTTCTCCTTCTCCTCTCCCTCCCCTAGCCGACCGGGCGGTGGTTACAAACCACCGCCCGGTCGGTGTTAATCCGCGCTCGTGCTACCATCCCCCCGGTCATCGTGCGACCATTCGTGAGCGGAGGAGCGATGCTGACCGACCCGCGCATCAAGCAACTCGCCAGGGTGCTGACCCATTACTCGCTCGGCCTGCGCGCGGGGGATCTTTTCGTGATCCGCGCGCAGCCACTCGCCGCGCCGTTGGTCGAGGAGTGCTATCGTCAGGCACTCATCCTCGGGGCACACCCGCATGTGGACCTGCGCCTACCCGGCCTCGATGAGATCTACTATCGCACCGCCAACGAGGCGAGTTATCCTGGATCTCGCCGATCACCCGCTACTACCTCGAACAGTTCGACGCCCAGCTCTCCATCATGAGCGACAGCAATACCAAGGCGCTCTCCGGCATCGACCCCGCGCGGATGGCGCAGGCCCAGGGCGCGCGCCGCGAGTTGAGCAAGACGATGATGACGCGCGATGCCGATGGCGGCCTGCGCTGGGGCGTCGCCATGTACCCGACCGACGCCTACGCCCAGGATGGGGAGATGTCGACCGACGATCTGGCCGACTTCATCTTCGGGGCCTGCCTCGTCGATCGACCCGATCCGGTCGCGGCCTGGCGCGAACTCGGCACGCGGCAAGAGGCGCTGATCGCCCGACTCGCGGACAAGCGCGAGATCCGTCTCGTCGGCCCGGACACCGAGCTGACCTTCTCGGTCGCCGGGCGGACCTGGATCAGCGACGACGGTCACAAGAACATGCCCGGCGGCGAGATCTTCACCGGCCCGGTCGAGGATTCGGCCAATGGGACGATCCGCTACACCTACCCCGCCGTGTATGGCGGCAAGGAGGTGGCCGACGTGCGCCTGCGCTTCGAGGATGGGCGGGTGGTCGAGGCGCGCGCCGGGCGGAACGACGAGTTGCTGCAATCGCTCCTCGGCATGGACGACGGCGCGCGGCGACTCGGCGAATTCGCTTTCGGCACCAATCCGGGCGTGACTCGCTTCACGCGCAATGTCCTCTTCGACGAGAAGATTTTCGGCACGGTCCACCTCGCGCTCGGCGCGGGCTACCCCTCCACCGGCAGCGGCAACCAGTCGGCGCTGCACTGGGACATGGTCTGCGACCTGCGCCAGGGCGGCGAGATTTATGTCGATGGCGCGCTCTTCTCCAGGGATGGGCGGTTCGTTGACTGAGGCCACGCGGTCGCACCGGACCCGCAGCCACGGACTCGGCAACGATTACCTCGTCGTCGAGCCCGCCGCGCTGCCGCCCGGCGTGCGCCCGAACGCCGCGACCGTCCGGTTGATCTGCGATCGGCATCGTGGCGGCGGCGATGGCCTCCTCGAACTCCTCGCGGCCCCGCCCGCGCCGGGTCATTTCGCCGTGCGTATCTGGAACCCCGATGGCAGCGTGGCGGAGAAGAGCGGCAACGGCCTCCGCATCTGCGCCAAGTACCTGGCGGAGCACGGCCATGCGTCCGGCGACGCTTTCACGATCGTCACGCCCGGCGGCGCGGCGGCGGTCGCGGTCGCGCGCGATCCGGCGACCGGGCGTGTCGGCGAAGTTACGGTCGACATGGGCGTGCCGCGTTTCGATCCGCGCACGACGCTGGCGGTGGATGGACACGACCACACCGTCACGATCCTCGCGGTCGGCAATCCCCATTGCGTGGTGCTCGTCCCCGATGTCGCGGCGGTACCGCTCGATCTGCTCGGCCCCGCGATCGAGCGGCACCCCACCTTCCCACAGCGCACCAACGTCCAGTTCGCGACGCCGCTCGATCGCGGACAGGTGCGCGCCATCGTCTGGGAGCGCGGCGCGGGCGTGACGCTCGCCTCCGGGTCGAGCGCCTGCGCGGTCGCCGCCGCCTGCCAACGCCTCGGCCATGCGGACGCCGACGTGCTGGTCAGCATGCCCGGTGGCGCTCTCCGCGTGCGCCGCGACGAGCACGACCACCTCTGGCTCACCGGCACGGTCGAGGAGATCAGCCAGGGCACCTTCAGCGCCGACCTCCTGGCCCGCTTGCGGCGGCTCTCAAGGTTGGGCGACGATACCGTATACTGATGGGCGATAACGCTGTCGCAGGAACGAAACCACATCGGTATTTTCGGGGCAGAGGGCAGCGATGAGCACCATCACCACGGACCTCACGGCTGAAGCCTTCTGGCTGCTGCCGGAGACAGCGAAGCGCCGCAGCCTGATCCGCGGGGAGGTGATCGCGCAGCTGCCGCCGGGTGCCCGACATGGCGTGATCGCCACCGCCTTCAGCTTGCGGCTCGGTTTGTGGGCCGCGCAACACCGAGCCGGGATAGTAGGGACCGAATCGGGCTTCATCCTCGCGCGCGACCCCGATGTGGTGCGCGGGCCGGACGTGTACTTCATCCGTGCCGGACGTTTATCGGAGGGTATCATCCCCGAAGCGTTCTGGACTCTCGCGCCGGATCTGGTCGTCGAGATCGTCTCGCCCTCCGAGACAGCAGAAGATGTACGCGAAAAGGTGCGTGACTTCCTCGCCGCCGGCACCGCCCTGATCTGGGTCGTCTATGCACGCACCCGCGAGGTGATCGCGCACACGCCGGACGGCCTCGCGCGCCCGTTCCGCGAAGGCGATCGCCCGAACGATCCGGTGATCTTGCCCGGCTTCGCGCACACCGTCGCGGAGTTCTTTTCCTGACCGCGAGAGGAATCAGCGACCTCGGCGCTCCCCGAGTGCGAGGCGACAAAATCCTGAATATACGACGGGAGAGCGAGACGATGAGTGAGGCAACCATCGGGACAGGGCCGCGGATCGTGCATGGCGTCTGCCCGCACGATTGCCCCGACACCTGCGGGATGCGCGTGACCGTCGAGGATGGCCGCGCGGTGCGGGTGGAGGGCGACCCGACCCACCCGATCACGCGCGGCTTCCTCTGCGTCAAGGTCAACCAGTACATCGAGCACGTCTACAGCGAGCGCCGCGTGCTGACGCCGCGCCGCCGCGTCGGCCCGAAGGGGAGCGGCGAATTCGCGGCGATCAGTTGGGAGGAGGCGCTGGACGAGATCGCCACGCGCTTCGCGGCGATCGTGGCGGAGCATGGCGCGGAGGCGATCCTCCCCTACTCCTACTCCGGCACCCTCGGCCTGCTGCACAACTACAGCATGGATTACCGTTTCTTCTATCGCCTCGGCGCGACCCTCCTCCAGCGGACGATCTGCACCGCCGCCGCCGTAGAAGGGAATAAGTACACGCTCGGCAGCTACTACGGCACCGACCCGGAGCAATTCCCGGGCGCGAAGCTGATCATCTGCTGGGGGACGAATCCGGTCACCTCCAACCCGCACCTGATACCCTTCCTGAAAGCCGCGCAGGACAATGGCGCGACCCTGGTGGTGATCGATCCGCGCCGCACCCGCACCGCCGAGCGCGCCGACTGGCACCTCCAACCGCTGCCCGGCTCGGACGCGGCACTGGCGCTCGGGCTGATGCACGTCATCATCGCCGAGGGGTTGCACGACGAGGAGTACGTGCGCGACTACACCCTCGGCTTCGACGAATTGCGGGAGCGCGCCGCCGAATACCCCCCGGCGCGCGTCGCGGAACTGACCGGCATCCCGGCGGAGGAGCTCGTCCGCCTCGCGCGCCTCTATGCGACCACCAAGCCAGCGGTGATCCGCCTGCAATACGGGATGCAGCGCCACTCCAACGGGGGGATGCTCGTCCGCGTCGTCACCTGCCTCCCCGCGCTGATCGGCTCCTGGCGCGACCCCTCAGGCGGCCTGCTGATGAGCACCAGCGGCGGCTTCGGCTTCAACATGCAGGCGCTCCAGCGCCCCGACCTCCTCGGCGAGCGGCGGCCGCGCAGCGTCAACATGATCGAACTCGGCGCGGCGCTGACGACGCTGAACGACCCGCCGATCAAGGCGCTGTTCGTCTACAACGCCGACCCGGTCTCCTCGGCCCCCGACACCAACGTCGTGCTCGCCGGGCTGGCGCGCGAGGATCTCTTCACCGTCGTCCACGACACCTACTGCACCGATACGGCGCGCTGGGCCGACATCATCCTCCCGGCCACATCGCAACTGGAGCAGCTCGATCTGCACAAGGCGTATGGCAACTACTACGTCCAGCTCAATACCCCGGCCATCGCCCCCCTCGGCGAGAGCAAGCCGAACACGGAGGTCTTCCGCCTCCTCGCCGCGCGGCTGGGCTTCACCGAGCCCTGCTTCACCGACAGCGACGACGATCTGATCGAGCAGGCGCTCGACAGCACCCACCCCTGGATGGCCGGGATCACCCGCGAGCGTCTTGAGCGCGAGCGCTGGGTAAAGCTGACCCTGCCCCAGAACGCGCCGGGCGGCGGGTTCGTCCCGTTCGCGACCGGCGGCTTCGCCACGCCATCGGGCAAGGTGGAGTTCTACTCGGAGCGCCTGCGCGACCTCGGCCACGACCCGCTCCCCATCCATGTGCCGCTGGTGGAGAGTGCCGAGGTGACGCCGGAGCTGCACGCGCGCTACCCGCTGACATTGCTCACCCCGAAGGCGCACCACTTCATCAACTCGACCTTCAACGATGTGAACACGCTGACGCGCCGCGAGGGACGCCCGACGATCGAGATCAGCCCGACGGACGCCGCCGCGCGCGGGATCGCGGACGGCGCGCTGGTGCGCGTCTTCAACGATCGCGGCGAGTGTTTCCTGCACGCGCTGGTGATCGACCGCGTCCGCCCCGGCGTGGTCGCCAGCCCGGCGACGTGGTGGGCCAGCAAATTCCGGGGCGGGAACGGGATCAACGCCCTCACCCCGTCGCGCCCGGCGGACATGGGCGGCGGCGCGACCTTCTACACCAATCTCGTCCAGGTAGAAACCGCCGCGCAGGAAGGATGACGCGCGCCAGCCGATGAGCCAGGGACACGAACCAGCGTGCCCGCTCGGCTTGCCGCCGGGGCGGTGATCTGCCATCATCGCCGCGCGGCGCGCTGGACGCCGCGCAGGAGGAAGGCCCGATGACGACGTTTGGCACCGGCACACCCCTCGCGGCGGAGGTCTTGGCCCGCCGGGAAACGCTCCCGCTGAAGCCCATGCCCGTGACCCTGACCGGCACGGAATTCGCGTTGGTGCCGCTCGATCTGGCGCGCGATGCGGCGATCCTGCACGCGCGCTCGAATGGCGAACCGAGCGCGCTGGGCGAGCGCGTCGTCGCGGCGTATGACGCGGAGGCGCTGATCTGGCGCTTCCTCCTCGACGGGCCGTTCGCCGATCTGGCGGGGCTGACGGAGTATCTCCAGAAGCAGATCGTCGCCCCGAATGGCCTCTGCCTCTGCGTGCGCGAGCGCGCGACCGGCACGCCGATCGGGGTCGTCAACTACATCAATAACGTCCCCGAGCACCTGAAGATCGAACTCGGCAGCATCTGGTACAGCCCGATCGCGCAGCGGACGAACGCCAACCTCGAAGCGACCACACTGCTCCTGCGGCATGCTTTCGCGCTCGGCTACCGGCGCGTCGAGTGGAAGTGCGACGCGCTCAATCTGCGCTCGCGCAAGGCCGCGTTGCGGATGGGTTTCCGCTTCGAGGGGATTCAGGACGCCCACTTCGTCATCAAGGGACGGAACCGCGACACCGCCTGGTTCCGCATCCTCGACCACGAATGGCCGACGGTGGAGGCGCGGTTGACGGCATTGCTCGCGCGCACGTCGCCGACCGACGCGCCGACACCACGCGCGTAAGGAGAGTATCCGATGGCCTGGTCCAATCTCGGCACCTCGACCCGCCCCCCCGTGATGGGCGCGCGCGGCATGGTCAGCGCCGCGCACCCGCTCGCCTCGCTGGCGGGGGTACGCGCCCTGGTCGCGGGGGGCAACGCGATCGACGCGGCGGTGGCCGTCGCCGCCGCGCTGAACGTCGTGGAGCCCTACATGTCCGGGCTCGGTGGCGACGGTTACATGCTCGTCCACATCGCGCGGGATAACCGCCTGCACGCCCTCGATTACGTCGGGCGTAGCGCCCACGCCGCCGAGTTGGGAGCCTATGCGAGTGTGAGCGAGCGCGAGTATGGCCCGAAGTCGGGGCTGGTGCCGGGCGCGCTCGGCGGCTGGCTCGCGGCGCATGAGCGCTTCGGCTCGCTGCCGCTCGACCAGATCTTCGCCCCGGCGATCGAGTACGCCGAGGCGGGCGTGCCGGTCACCCTCAACGGCGCGCAATTCATCGCCAGCAGCGCCGAGCGGCTGAACGAGGCGGCACGCGCGACCTTCCTGCCGGGCGGCCCCCCGCCCCCCGCCGGGACGATCATCCGGCAACCGGCGCTCGCCGCGACCTATCGCGAACTGGCGGCGGGGGGCGCGGCGGCGTTCTACGGCGGCGCGCTCGGCGAGCGCTTCATCGGGGCGCTGCGCCAGGAAGGCGGCATCTTAAGCGAGCACGACCTCGCCGACTTCACCCCCGAGTGGCAGGAACCGGTCGGCACGACCTATCACGGCCACACGGTGCGGACCGCGCCGCCGCCGTGCAGCGGCTTCCAGTATCTGGAGACACTCAATCTGCTGGAAGGGTACGATCTGCGCGCCGCAGGCCAGGGGAGCGCCGCCGCCATCCATCTGACGGTGGAGGCGATGAAGCTGGCGATCGCCGACCGGATCGTCTACACCATGCAGCCTGACGCCCCGCTCGCCGGGCTCCTCTCCAAGGGCTATGCCGCGCGCCGCCGTGCGGAGATCAGCCCGGCTTACGTCGGGCTCGCCGAGGGGGAGCGCTACGGCGGCCCTCCCGGCCCGGAGTTCGTCCAGGCGGGCAGGCCGCTGCCGAGCGACATGGAGAACACGACGCACTTCGATGTGGTGGACGCCGAGGGGAACGCGGTGTCGGTGACGCAGAGCATCGGTGCCTTCTTCGGCTCCGGCGTGATGGTCGGCGATACCGGGATCATGCTCAACAATCTGGGCTATTGGTTCGATGGCGACCCGACGAGCCCGAACGTGATCGGCCCCCACAAGAAGATCGAGATGTGCATGGCCCCCGCCGCGCTCTACGGCCCGGACGGGCAGCTTTTCACCGTGATCGGCACGCCAGGCTCGTTCGGTATCCTCCAGACGACCGCGCAGATGATCCTGAACGTGATCGACCATCGATACTCGATCCAGGCGGCGATCGAGGCTCCGCGCTTCCGCCTCTTCGCCGGGACCGAACTCCACCTCGAAGGGCGGTTCGCCGCCGAGACACGCGCCGATCTCGCCGCGCTCGGCCACGGCGTCAAGACCCTGGACGATTGGTCGTGGGCGGTCGGTGGCGGGCAAGGGATCATGCTCGACCCCGATACCGGTGCGCGTTACGGCGGGGCCGACCCGCGCCGCGATGGGGTCGCCATCGCCCAGTAGCGCGCGAACGCGGCGTCACGTATACGCACGGAGGGGCGACGAGGATAACCTCGCCGCCTTTCTGCGGAACAATTGGGCGTATTTTCGCCGTCGGGCAGGGCTTTCTCGCGCTAGCGGCACGTTCCTTGCATAGCTTGCGTGGGAAATTCGACCGGGCAAGCAAGGAGAACTGACATGCCCCCGATTGATCGCAGCACCGCGTCGTCCGAGCGTCGCCCGGTTGGGTGGTGTCCCTCATGCAACAAGACCCAGTCCTGCACACGGTCACAGGAGAGCGATACGCCGGGTGCCAGCAGCTATCGCTGCGATGAGTGCGGCGAGATCACGCACGATCCGCTGATTCGCCTGATGGTCCCATTCCGGAACCTGGGTGTCGCCACCGAAGGATTCCAGGCGTAGAGTAGCGCTAATAATACGCGGGGGCGGGCCTGGGATTTCCCCAGGCCCGCCCTTTACTTGACGCTGATAACTGTCGCGCCCGGTGTGGCCGGGCGCGAGACGCCGATTAAAGGGCCAGATCGGCGCGCAAGGTGCTGGTGTGCGCTTTCTGCATCCGCATGCGCCACCACGAGCTCGGCTCGGAATGCGCGCAGCGTGGGCGTAGCACGAAGCCAGCCTGGGCCAACGGGGCGCTGATGATCCGCGCGGCCCACCAATCGGCCCGCTCGACGGCGGGGCTAACATGCAACTCCTGCGTCCACAGATTATAGACGACCGGGGTTGCCTCGATCAGGGTCGCGATCTCCCGACCACCCGGACCGTAATATCGCGGTGCGGCACCGTACACAAACGTGGCGGCGAGCTCCTCACCTTTATATACATCGAAGCGCAACGTTCCCCCTCTCGGTCGTCGAGGCCATGCCACCCCCTCAGCCAGTGCGCGTCTACCGGACGTTCACCTAGGATAGTCTCTGCCCGAGCGGACCGCTATCCCCCGATCGCGTGGTTCGGCGCGCGCCCTTCTGGCTAGTCCGCACGCCCCCAGGCGTGGGACTTCCGCTCACCCGGATAAGTACAGCGCCACCCGTTTGGATACGCCGTGGCGGGCCGCTGGTGTCACCCGGGAGGAATTGCCGTGAGCACCGAGCATCGTGATGACACGCGCGCAACAGGATCATGCACTATCGTCCGGCGAGGAGTATCACCGCACAGTTGGAATTACATCCCACTTGACAGCGTTGGTGTGGGGAGTACAGTAAGTCGCCTGTCAGCGCGCGGGGAGCGCGTCGGCAGGCGCGTGAGAGAGGAGGATTCATCGAGTTGTAGGCCGAGGAGAATGGAGGAACGAGTAGTGGCACTCAAAATCCAACGCTCCACCGCGTCCGGTCTTATCCGGCAATTCCCGACGGGCGGGCGCAGCAAACGTCTCGCAGCCTGCATCGATGCGGTCTTCGAACTCTTCGTCCCGGCGGCAGAGCGGCATTTCGCGGTGCGCCTCTGGGACGGGACCACGTTGCCGCCGGTTAACGGGGTCGCCGATTGGACCCTCGTCCTGAAGACACCGGAAGTCTTGCGCCTGGCCTTGCTGCACCCGGACGAGCTCGCCCTTGGCGAGGCGTTCCTGCGCGGCGACTGGGATGTCGATGGCGACCTGGAGCACGTTTTCGAGCTGGCCGAGGCGATCGGCCACTATCGCCCGCACCTGCGCGACCTGCTGCGGGTTGCCCCGCTCCTGATCGATGGCCTGCGCTCGCGCCCGCACGATCGGGAGGCCGCAACACATCGCGCCAGGGAAGAGGGCCGCGCCCACACACGCGGGCGCGATCAGCAAATGATCCGCTATCACTACGATGTCAGTAACAATTTCTATCGTCTCTGGCTCGATCGGCGCATGGTCTACTCCTGCGCCTACTTCGCCGAGTCGGATTACTCGCTCGATCAGGCGCAAGAGGCCAAGCTCGATCTGATCTGCCGCAAGCTCCGCCTCCAACCGGGCGAACGCTTCCTCGATATCGGCTGCGGCTGGGGGGCACTGGTCATGCACGCGGCGAAGCATTACGGCGTCAATGCCACCGGTATCACCCTCTCGAAGTCACAGGCGGCGCTGGCGCGCGAGCGGATCGCGGCGGCGGGCCTGTCCGACCGCTGCCAGGTGGAGATCCGCGACTATCGCGATCTGCCCACGAGTTGGTTCGACAAGGCTGCGAGCGTCGGCATGGCCGAACACGTCGGCACGGCGAACCTGAGCGGCTACTTCACCGCCGTGCGTCGCGCCCTCAAGCCCGGCGGGCTCTTCCTCAACCACGCCATCACCGACGTGTCGGGGCCGGGCCACCGCCGGGGCGTGATGGGCGACCGGGGACACGAGTCGTTCATCGCGCGGCACGTCTTCCCGGACGGCGAGTTGCAGACGATCCACGACACATTGGCGGCGGCGGAGGACATGGGCTTCGAGGTCTGCGACGTGGAGAGCCTGCGCCGCCACTATGCGCGCACCCTGCGGCACTGGGGCGAGCGACTCGAAGCACACCACGATGAGGCGCTGACGCTGACCGATGACGTGACCTACCGCGTCTGGCGGCTCTACATGGCCGGGGCCGCCTACGCCTTCGCTCGCGGCAACCTATCGATCATGCAGACGTTGCTCGCCAGCACCACCGCCAGCGGCGCGCTCTCCCTGCCGATGACGCGGCAGGATCTCCACACGCAGGACGCTGCCACAGTCCACACGGCCACACCGGCGTGGGAAACCGTCACCGCGAACGGTCACGCTTCTTAAGCGCCAACGGAGCGCGCGCCGACGGGGTTTCCGTCGGCGCGTCCTCATTTTATGGTGCGGCGCGTGAGGGCGCGAAGCACAGTCGCTTGCGCTATCGTCCGCCCCTACTCGTCATCTTCCATATCGCCCCAATTGCTCCCGGCCTTGACCTCGATCTCCAGGGGCACCGATAGCCCCGCCTCCGCGCTGATCCCGACCATGATCCGCCGGGCCAGTTCGCGCAGGGCGTCGAGTTCGGAGCGCGGAGCCTCGAAGACCAGTTCATCGTGGACCTGGAGGATCAGCTTACTCAGCAACCCCTCATCGATCAGCGCGACGTGGATACGCAGCATCGCCTCCTTCATCAGGTCGGCGGCGGTCCCCTGCACCGGCATGTTGATCGCCATCCGCTCGGCGGCGCTCCGCTTCATCCCATTAGTAGAGTCGATATCGGGGATGTAGCGCCGTCGCCCGCTGATCGAGGTGACATATTTTTTGCTACGCGCGTGCTCGCGGCTCCCTTCGAGGTACGCCTGCACTTTCGGATACTGCTCGAAGTACGCCTTGATGAAGCGATCGGCCTGGGCCACCGGCATCCCCGTGTCGCGCGCGAGGCCGTAGGCGCTGAGGCCGTAGATGATGCCGAAGTTCGCGCTCTTGGCGATCCGCCGCTGATCGGCGGTCACCTGCTCCTGCGGGATGTCGTTGACCAGCGCGGCGGTGCGGCGGTGGATGTCTTCGCCGCGCTGGAAAGCGGCGATCAGGTTTTCGTCGCCGCTGAAGTGCGCCAGCAGCCGCAATTCCACCTGGGAGTAATCGGCCCCGACCAGCACCGACTCCTCGTGCGGGAAGAGCCGCTTGTCCGTGCGGTTGTCGGCGATGAACGCGCGCCTCACCTCGCGCCCGATCTCGGTGCGGATCGGGATGTTCTGGAGGTTCGGGTTGACCGAACTGAGCCGCCCGGTCGAGGCGATCGTCTGGTTGAATGAGGTGTGGATCCGCTTCGTCTGCGGGTTGACCATCAGGGGCAGCGAGTCGATGTAGGTCGATTTCAGCTTACCGAGCTGCCGATATTCGAGGATCGCCTCCACGATCGGGTGCTTGTCGCGCAACTCTTCGAGGACGTCCACATTGGTGGAATAGCCGCCGCGCTGCGTCTTCTTGCGCCCGGTCAGCCCCAACTCCTCGAAGAGCACCTTCCCGAGTTGCTGCGTCGAGTTGATGTTGAACTCGTGGCCCGCGAGGCGGTGGATCTCCCGCTCGCGCTGGGCGATCACCTCGGTGATCTTCCCCGACAGGCCGTGCAGATAGTCCCCGTCGAGGGCGATCCCCACCCGCTCCATCGCGGCCAACACCGGGACGAGCGGCAGCTCCAACGTCGTGAAGACCCGTTCGAGGTCGCGCTCGCGCAGCACCGGCGCAAACTGCTCCACCAGGCGATAGGTGACGTGGACATCCGCACCGGCGTAGTCGGTCGTCGGCGCGATCGCCACATGGTCCATCGTCGTCTGCATCTTGCCGCGCCCGATCAGTTCCTCGATCGGCGTCATCTCGATGCCGAGCTTCGTGAACGCCAGCTCCTTCAGCCCAACATTCGATTCGCCGAGCAGATACGCCGCGAGCATCGTGTCGAAGATCACGCCGCGCAGGGCCATCCCGGCGTTCTGCAAGACATGCAGATCGTACTTGCCGTGATGGGCGTACTTCGGCAGCGCCTCGTCGGCCATGATCGGCCCGAGCACCTCGCGGACCCGCGCGAGCGGCAATTGCTGCCCTTCGCGGTGCGCGACCGGGACGTAGTAGCTATGCTGCGGGTCGGTGGCGATGGCGATGCCGACGAGGTTGGCGCGGATCGGATCGAGCGCGTCGCTCTCCACGTCGACCGCGAAGGGGCGTCCCGAGCGCAACTCCGTCGCGAGCGCCGCCAACTTCTCCTCGTCGTCCACCGTGACGCGCGCATACTCCAGCGGCGGTTCTTTGGGCGCGGGCGCTGCTTCCGGCTCGTTCCAGGGGCGCGGCACGCGCGGCACCAGCGAGGTGAACTCCAACTCGCGAAAGAGTTCGAGCACCCGCTCGCGGTCGTACGACCCTTCGGTGCCGCCAAAATCGAGCGGGATATCGAGGTTGCGCCGGATCGTCGTCAGTTCCTTCGCCGCGACCGCCGCCCCGAAATGCTCCTCCAGCGCCTTGCGCGCCTTCGGCGGCTTGATCTCCGCCAGATGCTCGCGCATCGCCTCGATCGGGCCGTACTCCGCGATCAATGTTTTGGCCGTCTTGTCGCCGATCCCCGGTACCCCGGCGATGTTGTCCGAGGTATCACCGACCAGCGCCTTGTAATCGGCGACGAGCGGCGGGTCGAAGCCGAAGCGCGCGCGCACCGCCTCGGTGTCGTAGGTCCGCAGATCGGAGAAGCTGTTGTTCGCGCCCGGCGTCACGACCTCCACCCCCTCGCCGACGAGTTGGAGGAGATCGGAGTCGCCGGTGACGACCGTCACCAGATAGCCTTCAAGCGCCGCCTTCGCGGAGAGGGTGCCGATCACGTCATCGGCCTCGAAGCCGCGCACCTCGCGGATCGGGATCGCGAATGCCTCCACCAGTTGCCGGATGCGCGTCATCTGCTGGCGTAACTCATCGGGCATCGGCGGCCGGTGTGCCTTGTAGTCGGCGTTGAGTTCGTGGCGGAAGGTGCGGCCAACGTCGAAGGTCATCACGATCTGGTCGGGATGCCAACGGTTCAACACTTCCATCAGCATCAGACTGAAGCCGAAGACCGCGTTGGTCGGCTCGCCCTTTGTCGTCGAGAGCCCCGTACGCATCGCATGGAAGGCGCGAAACGCCAGCCCGTGCCCATCGAGCAGCAGAAGCGTCGGGCGCGTATCGAGCACCGCTTCCGGCTCCGACGCCACCGGTTCCGTTATCGGCTCGGATGCGCCCTCGCCGAGATCGAGCGTCAGTTGCGCCTGGCCTTCTTTCATGCGTACGTTCGCTCCTTTCCGCCTACTATCTGTACCGCTAAGTATACGTCAGAACGACCGCTCCGACCATCCGCAAGGCGTCCATCGCGGCGGCAAACAGCCTACCTGACAGGCGGCACCGCGCGCGGCACGTCACCTGGATGCGCGTGACCTGTGATCCGAGGGAAGGCACCACATCGCTCATTCGCGGGGCGGCTCGGCACCGATCTCGCGCCCCAATTGCGCCAGGAACTCGCGCATGAAAGCGGTGCGCGCCGCCGCCTCGGCCCGCCCGGTCGGGGTCTGCATCGTCCCAGCCAGGGTCAGCAGCTTGGTGTAGAAGTGGTCGATCACGCTCGTGCGGTCGTCCGGCTGGCGCGCGAGCGGGAAGGGCTCTTCGGCGGCGTAGAGAGGCGCACCGCGCGCGCCACCGAGCGCGATCGTGCGGGCGATGCCGACCGCCCCGAGCGCATCCAGCCGATCGGCGTCCTGCACCACGCGCGCCTCGATCGTGCGCGGCGCGATCCCCGCGCTGAAACTGTGCGCCTCGACCGCGTGACCGATGCCGCGCAGCGTCTCCGCCGGGTAGCCGATCTCGGACAGAAATTCGGTCGCCGCCGCCGCTGCGAGGCGCGACGCCCGCGCGCGTTGCGGCGAGTCCTTTGCCACGGTGACGCAGTCGTGCAGCCAGGCGGCGGGGAGCACGATCGCCGGATCGGCCCCTTCGGCCTCGGCCAGACGGCGCGCGGTCGCCACCACGCGCGCGATGTGCTGCTCGTCATGCGCCGGATCGGCGGTCGCGATCGCGGCGCGCGCGCGCTCACGGAGTTGTGGCTCCCACATCGGCTCGAAGACACCCATCGTTCCCTCTCCTCCATCTATTCGCGGCTCGCCGGATCGTCGCACAGGCGGGGCCAGCGCGCCAAGCAGGCGGGTTGCGCGTGTGGCGTGATCGGCCGTATGAACGCTCGACAGCCGGGCGACGAGCCTGCTATACTCGGCGCTTGTCAGGAGAGGTGGCCGAGCGGTCGATGGCGGCTGTCTTGAAAACAGCAGAGCGCAAGCTCCGGGGGTTCGAATCCCTCCCTCTCCGTCGCGCTCCGTTACCAATCTATTCGGGGAGGTGCCAGAGTGGCCGAATGGGCCCGCCTGCTAAGTGGGTAAGGAGCAATCCTTCGAGGGTTCGAATCCCTCCCTCTCCGCCAGTACACACACAGCCTGGGAAGGTGCCAGAGAGGTCGAATGGGACCGCCTGCTAAGCGGTTAAGGGGGCTTCAATCCCCTTCGAGGGTTCGAATCCCTCCCTTCCCGTCACGATGAACGAGGGCCGGACGCGAATGCGCCCGGCCCGTTTCGTTCCGTCGCATCGCTCGATAAGCGCCATCGCCGATAAGGATGCAGCCCATGCGGATCGGCGTGATCGCGGACATTCACGGCAATCTCGTCGCGCTCGAAGCGACCCTGGCGGCGCTCGCGCGGGAGCGGCTCGACCGGCTCATCTGCCTGGGCGACGTGGCGACCCTCGGCCCGCGCCCGACAGCAACCCTCGCGCGACTGCGCGACCTCGGTTGCCCGATCGTCATGGGTAATACCGACGCCTGGCTGCTCGTCGCGCCGCATGCCGACCGCGCGGTGCCGCTGCGCGAACTGACCGCCTGGACGGTCGCGCAACTCACGGACGCCGATCGGGCGTTCATCCGCGCCTTCCCGCCGACCCTCACCATCCCGCTCGACAGCGGCGCGACGCTCCTCTGCTGCCACGGCTCGCCGCGCTCATACGACGAGGTGATCGCCGCCACGACGCCCGCTGAGGCGCTCGACGCGATGCTCGTCAGCCACGACGCGGCCACGGTCGTCGTCGGGGGGCACACCCATGTACAACTCGTCCGGCGGCACGAAGGGCGGCAGATCGTCAACGTCGGCAGCGTCGGCTTGCCGGGCACCGGACCCGGCACGCCCGATCTGCCGCTTAATCGCGGCGTCGCCTGGGCCGAGTACGGCATCCTCGATCTGGACGAGGGTCGCGTAGGCATCGACCTGCGCCGCCTGCCCCTCGATCTGGACCGGGTGCTGGCGGAGGGGCGGGCGAGCGGGATGCCGCACTTCGACTGGTGGCGCGCGCTCTGGGCGTAGGGCGGCGCTGTGGCCCTCATCGCACGTCGGAAGCCGCACCGGCGTGAGGAGCATCGGGGGCGACGGAGCCAAGCGCGGGCGGGGCGGCGTGATTGGCGAAGCCCGCGACGAGCGTGCGGATCAGATTGCGCGCATGGGCCTCATTCGTCGGCCAGAGCGGCGCGGCGACATACAAGAAGCTCGGCTCGATCAGCGCGCGCGTGGCGTACCAGACCACGCGCGCGGCTTCCGGCACATCAAGGGGCGCGAATTCCCCCGCGCGCACCCCGTCGGCGATGATCCGCTCGATCGCCGCCTGCGACGCCGCCAGGTAACGCGCGATCGCCGCCGGTCGTTCCGCCAGGATGCGATAGTACAGTTCGACCAGCTCGGCGTCCTCGGCGTGTTTCAGGCGCTTGCGCGCCAGCAGGGCGAGCCAGAGCGCCTCCATACGCTGCCCTGCCGCCTCGTCCCGCCCGGCCATGTCGGCGAGGAAAAGCTCTTCGTCGATGAGCCATTCTTCCACCACGGCATCAAGGAGTTCGACCTTCGTGCGGAAGAAGCGGTAGACGTTGCTGTGGGACATGCCGAGGTCGCGGGCGATGTCCACGACCGTCGTCTTGCCCGCGCCATAGCGCCGCAGATTGGCCTTGGCCCTATCGAGGATGCGGCGTCGTGTCTGCGTCTCCTCGGCGTTCGATGAGGAGGATTCAGCGATGGCGGGCGGAAAGGTCTTGTCCATTCGCGCAGTATACCACCTCGATACTGTTTTCTGACAGATAACATCTTTTGACTTTTGTTACAATAAGTAGTAGGCTTGTCGTGAGGTTCGGTCGTGCAGCAGGCGATCCGCCCGATCAACGGCTCCTGTGTAGACGGCCAACCTCTCGTTCTGGCAAGGGGATCGCCCTGGAAACACAGCACACATGGAGGATATCGATGCGACTTGGCGTACAAGTCTCGAACTTCACCTGGCCCGAGGGGCCGACGCAGCTCGGCGCGACCTTCGGGCGCATCGCCGAGGAGGCCGATGGGGCAGGCTTCGCCAGCTTCTGGGTCATGGATCACTTCTTCCAGATCTCCATGATCGGCCCCGCAGAGAACGATATGCTGGAAGGGTACAGCGCGCTCGCCTTCGCGGCGGCGCGCACAAAAAACATCAAGCTCGGCACGCTCGTCACCGGCGTCACCTACCGCCACCCCGGCATCCTGATCAAGACCGCGACGACCCTCGATGTCCTCTCCGGTGGTCGCGCCTATCTCGGTATCGGCGCGGCCTGGAACGAGGAGGAGCATCGCGGCCTCGGTATCCCCTACCCGCCGGTGGCGGAACGCTTCGAGCGCCTGGAGGAGACGCTGCAACTTGCCCATCAGATGTGGGCGGGCGACGAGCGGCCGTTCGCGGGCAAGCATTATCAGCTCGACCGTCCGCTCAACTCACCGCAGGCCCTCCAACGCCCGCACCCGCCGATCCTGATCGGTGGCAGCGGTGAGAAGAAGACCCTGCGGCTGGTGGCCCAGTACGCCGACGCCTGCAACCTCTTCGCCGCGCCCGGTGCCGAAGGCGAGCTACGTCGCAAGCTCGATATCCTGCGCGGTCACTGCGAGGCGGTCGGTCGCCCGTACGAGGCGATTCAGAAGACCGCGATCTACAACCTCAATGTGACACGGGATGGTCGCGACGGCAGCGTGACGCCGCAGGCGACGGTCGAGCAGTTGGCGGCGATGGCCGACCTCGGCATGGACGAAATCATCCTCTCCATGCCGAACGTGATCACCCCCGGCTTCTTCGATCTTCTCGGCAGCGACGTCGTCCCGCAGGTGGCCGCGCTGCCGGTCGCTGGCCGGTAGTTTCGGCGCGGTGCGGCGGCGCTCCCGCTTGGTGCGGGAGCGCCGCCGCGCCCTTGCGCCACCCCGATCGGTATGCTATATTTCTCTCCGCTTCGAGAGACACGCGCCTGTAGCTCAGAGGATAGAGCGTTTGGTTGCGGACCAAAAGGTCGCAAGTTCGAGTCTTGCCAGGCGCACCGCGAATCCCTAGACCTGAAGCCAAAATCGCCCCGGCACCTGAATGGTCGCCGGGGCGATTTGCGTTCTACTTCACGGTTACTTCACGGGCGTCTCACACTTCACGACGCTTCACGAGCAGTTCGGAAGATCAGGCCGTCGATGCTGGCTGCCGCGATGTCCTGCGCGTCGGGTGCCAAGTGTGCATAGACAGAGAGCGTGATACTCACGTCGCTGTGTCCGAGCCGTTGGCTGATCATCTTCACGTTCTGTCCATCGTTGAAGAGGAGCGTCGCGTGGGTATGCCGGAGATCGTGGACGCGGATGCGTGTTACCCCAGCCTTGCTTTGCAGGAGGTCGAAGGCACGGGCGAGATTGCGCGGGTTTATCGGACCGCCGTCATCGGTCGTGAAGATGAGATCGTGTTCCGCCCATGTCGGCGCAACCAGCCGACGCGCTACTTGCCGCGTGCGATGCTCGCGCAGCGCCATGACGCAGGCGGGGGAGAGCCGGACGATCCGGCGCGCAGCGGCGGTCTTTGGCTCCTGTATGCAAGCATGACCCCCGACATCTACCACACTCTGCACGACGTTGAGCCGCCCGGTGGTAAAGTCCACGTCCCGCCAGCGGAGGCCCAGCCCTTCGCCGCGCCGCAAGCCGGTAGTGATGTAGAGGAGCCAGATCGGGCTGTAGGCGTGGTCTGCGGTCACAGCGAGGAACCGTTGAATCTCATCGGGGGACCAGGTCGCCATCTCTTTGCGAGCGAAGCGTGGCGCGTCGATCACATCGGCAACGTTCCGCACCACCAACTGATGCCGAACCGCGAAATCAAGGGCTTCCCGCATGATCGCGTGCAAGTGTCGTACAGTGCGCGGAGACAAGCCCCCCTGCCCATCGCGCCGACCGCGCTTACGCTTCTCCGCGTAGAGCGCGGTCAGGTGAGCGGGGGAGAGCTTCATCAGGGGCACCGTACCGAGCGACGGGATAAGGTGGGCGCTGACGAGCGAGCGGTACTGCTGCATAGTCGCAGGGCGTAGGTTGTGCCCGTGTGTATCGAGCCAATAGGTAAGGTACGCTCCGGTGGTCATCTTCGTTCCGTCAACCGCCGTGCCGCGCTCGATCTCGACCAACCATTCGGCGAGCGCCTTCTCGGCTTCCTTCTTCGTCTTGAAGGACTTCGAGCGCTGCCGTCGCTTCCCGGTGATGGAATCGGGCGGGAACTCGACACGCACCAGGTAGGCCGTGCCATGAGCGCCGCTCGTCTTCTGTATACTCCCGGCCATGCTAAAATCCTTCCGCTACTGGTGCTGAACTCACCAGCGGCAACGGCGGTGGCGTGGTTAGTTCACGCCGCCGCTTTTCCCCCATCGCTCTCCGCGTCACCGGCCAGCGCGAGATCATCCATGCGTACCCCGAACGCGAGCGCCAGCTTGCGGAGCTGCGACGCGCGCGGATCGAACTTCCCCCGCTCCCAGGTATAGACCGTCGCCGGTGTCACCCCGAGCTTATTCGCCAGTTCCAACTGCGTCCACCCCTGCGCCTCGCGCAATTCCCGGATCGTCCTTTTCGGCATGGTCGCCCCCTTTCCGATCGCCGTCGCCCGGTATCCGCGCATAGAATAACTTGTAAATAGCGATAAGTCAATATAGAGAAGCCTTGACAAGGACACTATTAGATGTTACTATAGATTTATCACTAGCGAGTGATGCAAGAACAGGCTTCACGGGAGCGCCGGCAAGCATCCCCCGTGAAGCCGCAAGTGGGCCGAAGCCCGAGGAGATTCTAGCATGAGCGCCCGGACCGCCGCCGAGCACAGCGCCGATGAACTGGCCTACCACGGCACGAGCGGCGAGATCGCCGTCTTCTCCAGCGCCAGCGCCAGCCGCCCCGGCGCGCGCAACTTCACCTATCGCGATACCGTCACCGGCGAGGCCCATTGCGAGTGCAAGGGCGCGGAATGCGGGCGGCGCTGCTGGCACCTCGACTGGCTGGAAACGGCCTGGATCATGACGCGCGTCGCCCCGTTCGTCGCCGTCCTGGACGCCGCCGCGCTGCGTGCCACCGGCACCGCCGCCGGGGCACGACTCGCGGACGGCAGCGCCACCGTCACCGACATCGCGGTCTACTACCAGAGCCGGGTCGAGTACCGCCGCCGCCGGGCGGCGGCCCCGGCCCCGGTGCTCGCCTTCCCGCCTGTCGCCGTCGCCGTGGCCGCGTAAGAGAAGAGGAGGGCACGACACGATGACGACGATCAACGACACGCTGCGCGCCCTGGTCGCCGAGATGGCGGCGGGCGACGTGCCGGACCCGCTGGCGCAGCCCTGCACCCTCGCCCTCGTCTGGGCCGATCTCGCCCGCCTTGCCGGGGAGCCGCTGCCCGCCGAGGTCGCCGCCCTGGTGGATGCGCCGACGCCATTGCGCCGGGTACGCCCGGTGCCGAAGCGCGCGCCCCGGCGCGGGCCGATCGTACCGGCCCTCCGGCCCTAGTCGCGGCACGCCGGACACGATACGCTGCGGGGGAACTTCATCTCCCCCCTTCCCTCCCCGGTTTCCGGCCCCGCCCGTCCCCCATGCGGGCGGGGCTCCCCCTCTCTCATCGCGGATGGCATGGTTATGATACGCAAACCCGCGCGAACGACCGTGCCGTGATTGCTTGTCTTGTCGTGGTGCGCGAGGCTGGCACACGTTTACAATACGAGGGACGATATAGGAGAAAAGTCCTGTATACGGTCAGCTAGACACATGGCCCAAATATGCTATGGTACCGGTACTTGGCCGATAAATCGCGCGATAGGGTTACGATGACGCTCCATGCTGTGCCGTCCCCGCAGGTGGCTGCCGAGGCCCATGCGCTGTTCGAGGAGTTGCGCGCGCTCCTCTATCGGCTATCCGAGGAGCATCCCGCCCGTCCCGCCGTGCATACGGCGGCGGTGGCCGCCTTCTGCCACTGGCGCAATTTGCTCGCGCCGCCGCTCGCCGCCGCGACGGAGCACATCGCCTGCGGCAGCGCCGAGTAACCCCTGGCGGCAGCACCTGCCCCTCTCGCCGCCGCTCACCACACCGCATCTCTACCGCGCGATGCTATCCTTCTCGGGAAGGGGGACGGCATCGTGCGACCATTGCGGGGTTCCTACTGGCTCGTGCGGACCACCATCGCGGCGCGCTGGTGGGCGCTGCGCTACGACATGCGGACGGCGCGGCGCTTCCTGCGCTACGCCGCCCTCGCCCTGCGCGGCCGCGTCATCATACTCGACGAGCGGACGGTCGCCTCCCGCGACGGCGGGACCGTCGTCCGATTGACCATCGCCCCCCTCCCGTTCCCCGCTGTGCCGCCCGACGCGCCACCGTCGCGCAGCGGGTGAGGCGCGCCGATCGGGGCGCGTTCGCGGGCTGCCCATGCTACACTGCGCGCACTCGGTCACAATCGCGAGGGTGAGGTGTTCGGATGGTCGCGCAGCAATTGCCCCTAGCCGCCCCGGCGCACAACAATCGGCAGCTCTTCGCCGATCACTATCTCGATACCACCCTGCCCGCGCGCGGCGACTGGCAGATGCGCGCGGCGGCGGTCGGGCCGCTGCTGGCGCGGATCGCCGCGCTCTACGCCGCCTTCACCCCCAGCAACATCGAGGCGCAGACCGAGCGCGACCTGGTGCAGCCGATCCTGGCCGCATTGGGGCACACCTTCGAGGTGCAGGCCGCGCTGCGGACCCCGGACGGCACCAAGAAACCCGATTACGTCTTCTACCGCGACCGCGCCGAGCTGGACGCGAACAAGGATGTGACCCTGACGGAGGAGCGGTTGCGCCCCGGTGGGCTGGCGGTCGGTGACGCGAAGTATTGGGATCGCCCGCTCGACGTGACGATCAAGGCGACCGGCGGCGACCCGTTCACCAACAAGAACCCTTCCTATCAGATCGCCTTCTACATCCAGCACAGCGGCCTTTCCTGGGGCATCCTCACCAACGGGCGACTCTGGCGGCTCTACCACCGCGACACCGCCCACAGGCTCGACCGCTTCTACGAGGTGGACTTGCCCGCGTTGCTGGCCGACAACGATCCCGCCCGCTTCCTCTACTTCGCCGCTTTCTTCGGGCGCGATGCGTTCGAGGATCGGCCGCTCGGCGTGGCCGCGCTCCTTAAGGAGAGCGCCGACTACGCGCAGGGCGTCGGGAACACGCTGAAGGCCCAGGTCTACGAGGCGCTGCGCCATCTGGCGCAAGGTTTCCTCGATTATCCGGGCAACCGCCTCGACGCCGACGATCCCGCCACGCGCAAGGCGATCTACGACAACGCGCTGATCGTGCTGTACCGCCTCCTGTTCATCCTCTACGCCGAGGCCCGCGAGTTGCTGCCCGTGCGCCAGAGCGGCATGTATCGCGACTCCTACAGCCTGTACGCGATCACCCGCGACATCGCCGCCGGTGCGCGCCTCGATCGGCGGCTCCTCCCCGGCACCGCGACCCTCTGGCCGCGCCTCGTCGCCCTCTTCGACATCATCGACGCGGGCAGCCCGCCGCTCGGCGTGGCGACCTTCAACGGCGGCCTCTTCGACCCCGCGCGCCATCCCTTCCTGACGCGGTATACGGTCGGGGACGCGCGCCTGCACGCGGCGATCGACAAGCTCGCCCGTGTGCATGGCGAGTTCGTGGACTTCCGCGACCTCGCCGAGCGCCACCTGGGGACGATCTACGAGGGTCTGCTCGAATTCCACCTGGCGACCATTGCCCCCGATGGGGAGTGGACGATCGACTTGCTCAACGACAAGGGCGAGCGCCACGCCACCGGCTCCTACTACACGCCCGATTACATCGTGCAGTACATGGTCGAGCAGACGGTCGGCCCGGTGTTGCGCGCGGCGGTGGCGGGCAAGGCGACCGATCAGGAGAAGATCGCCGCCGTGCTCGGCGTCAACGTCCTCGATCCAGCGATGGGCAGCGGGCATTTCCCGGTCGCGGCGACCGAGTACATCGCGCGGTTCCTGGTCGATCTAGCGGTCTCTCCTGAGGGGGACGCGGGCAGCGAGACCGACCTGGCCTACTGGAAGCGGCGCGTCGCGCAGAGCTGCATCTATGGCGTCGATCTCAATCCGTTGGCGGTCGAACTGGCGAAGCTGTCCCTCTGGCTGGTGACGGTGGCGCAGGATCGCCCGCTCTCCTTCCTCGACCATCACCTCCGCACCGGCGACGCGCTGATCGGCGCGCGCCTCGCCGACTTGCAGATCGGCGTGCAAGATACCACCGCGCGCAAGCGTCCGAGTAAGAGGGTGCAGCAAGCGGCGGCAGCGGGCCAACTCTCGATGCTCGATGACGACACCTTCCGGCAGAGCATGGGAAGTGCGGTCAGTTCGATGTGGCAGATCGAGGGCACGGCGGGCGACACGATCGCCGAGGTCAAGGCGCAGGAGCGCGCGTATGCTCACCTGCGCGATGACCTGAATCGCAAGTACGGGCGTTTGGCCGATCTCGTCAGCGCCACCCATTTCGGCGCGATGATCGATGCCGCGCTGTGGACGCCGCTGGCCGATTTCGCGACGGGCCGCACGATCGCCGCGCCCGCGCGATTCACGGAATGGCTGGACGCGGCGGACAGGGTAGCGGGAGAGCGGCGCTTCTTCCATTGGGAATTGGAGTTCCCGGAGGTCTATTTCGACCGCGATGGCCTACCGCTCGGTGAGCACGCTGGCTTCGACGCGGTGATCGGTAACCCGCCCTACGTGCGCCAGGAGCAGATGGCCCCGATCAAGCGCTACCTCGCCGAGACGCACGGGGCGGTCTATGACGGTGTGGCTGATCTTTACGTCTACTTCTACCATCTCGGCGTGGAGGCGTTGCGCGTCGGTGGCAAGATGTCGTACATCGTCACGAACAAGTGGCTGCGGGCCGGGTACGGGGAGCCATTGCGCCGCTACTTCGCCGCTCATGCCGTGGTCGAACGGATCGTCGATTTCGGCCACGCGCCGATCTTCCCCGATGCCGATGTCTTCCCGTGCATCGTGGTCCTGAGCAAGCCCTCTGGTGAGCCCGGCACGCAGGGTGAGCAAGAGACCCAGGTTTGCCTCTTCCCGCGCGCGGCGCTCGGTCAAATATCGATCGCGAGCTACGTGGCGGATCACAGCTATCCGGTGCCGACACGACGCTTCACTGCCCAGCCGTGGAGCCTCGAACCGGCGGACGTGGACGACCTGATGGCGAAGATTCGGCGCGCGGGCGTGCCGCTATCCGAATTCGTCGGAGTCAGACCATTCTATGGCCTTAAGACTGGCCTGAATGAAGCGTTCTTGATTGACACACCTACGAGGGATCAGATGGTGCGAGCGGACCCAGAGTGTGCCGAGATCATCCGCCCCTACTTACGCGGGCAGGATATGGAGCGCTGGCAACCCGCCTGGCAGAGGCTCTGGATTATCCTGCTCAAATCAAGCAGTGATCATCCTTGGCCGTGGAGTACAGCACCGGAAGAGGCCGAAGAAATTTTCGCGCGTACCTATCCTGCTCTGTACCGCCACATGAAACCGCTCGAAGCCAAACTTCGCGAGCGCCAGGACCAGGGGCAGTACTGGTGGGAGCTTCGATCCTGTGCCTACTACAGCGCCTTCGAGCAGCCCAAGATCATGTATCAAGTGATCCAGTTCCACCCGCAGTACGGCCACGACAGCTCTGGCCTGCTCACCAACGACAAGGGCTTCTTCATCAGCAGGTTCGATCCGTGGCTCCTCGCCGTCCTCAATTCGCCCCTGATGTGGTGGCACAACTGGCGCTATCTGCCGCATATGAAGGATGAAGCGCTGAATCCCGCCGGAGTGCTGATGGCGACACTGCCGATCGCCCCGCCGACCGATGCTGTCCGATCTGAGGCCGAGCCCGCCGTCGCCCGTCTGATCGCTCTCACCCATGAACGGCGGGCAACAACGCGCGAGTTACTGGAATGGCTGCGGGTCGAGTTCGCGGTCGAGTCGCCGGGCCAGCGCCTCGCCGCTTTCGCCACGCTCGACGATGAAGCCTTCGTGGAAGAGGTGCGTCGCCGTCGCCCACGGGTGGCAGGCCGCCTCACCCCTGCCGCGCTCCGCGACTTGCGCGAGACCTTCGCTCAAAGCGCGCCCCAACTTCGCGCGCTCGTTACCGAAGCACAGCAGCACGAGCGCCGGGTAGCCGAACTGGTCAACGCTGCCTATGGCCTGACGCCAGCCGATGTTGATCTGCTGTGGCGTACAGCGCCGCCACGGATGCCTGTAGGGCGCTGAAAGCCGCCCAGGGCGGCGCTACTCCGCGCGCTCATACCGGGCGAGCATCAGGCCGAGGCGCGTAGTCTCCGCCCCCACGCGGGCCAGGTAGTCCAGTTCCAGCCGGTGCGCCTCCCAGAAGAGGCGGTCGTACGTCTTCCAGTGCATCCCCTTGGGCTTCGGCGGGAACGGCGCAGGCAGCGCGGGCGAGCCGCCGAGCCGCACTTTCAGCGCCTGGTGCTTCGCCAGCGCGCGGTCGGTCGCGTCCTCCCGCGTCGAGGGGTAGGCGAGGCGGTAGCAGTGGCGGCAGGCGAAATACTTGCCCGCCCCGTAGAGGATCGCCACGCGCCGCCCGCAGCGGACACCGTTCACCGATACCAAGCAGCGAAACCAGGGCCGCCACCCGCCGTACCGGCAGGGCGTCCAGTCGAGCGTCACCAGCTCGGCGACATCCTCCCACGCCCCCTGCCCGCGCCGCGAGCGGTAGTGCAGCGCCAAGAAGAGCGCCCGCCCCGCATCGGCGACTGTGCCGATGCGGATGGTGATCAGCGCGCCATCCGTCCAGTACCACCCGAAGTCCCCGCCCGGCGCGAGCCGCCCGGCCCGGTGCAACGCCCGCACGTCGAGCCGCCGCACCCCCGCCGTCGTGTCCCGCGCGTCCCAGCGGTCGCGCCGCCCCGAGCCCAATCCGCCCATCCGTCACCCCCTCGCGCGCGTGCGCGCGTAGCGTTTTACCGAAATCAATAGGCAACCGGGCCTCCATAAACCGTACCTCATGCGCCTTTTCCGGCATCCCAATCGAGAAGGTGTCCAGCGCACGAAGGTGCCGATTCTGTCCGATTTCCGACCCCGAAAGGGCCGCTAGTGCCGCGTTTCTGGCCCGCAGGACGATGACAAGACGCGAAAAGTACGCGAAAACGCCCCTATACCGCGCCCGTTTCGTCCTCTGTTGCCGCTTCGTCGCGCTTCTGCGCCTCACTAACCAGCCTGGCGAACTCCTCGAAGTCGAGCAGTACCAGCCGTCGCGCCCGCACCCCCTGGGAGACCGCCGTCAGCACCACCGCCGCCCGCTCATCCCCGGTGCGCTGCCGCCCCGCCCGGTCGAGCGCGTCCCAGAGCCAGCCCGGCGCGGTCGCCCGTGTCAGGACGGACACCGCCCAGCCGGGCGGGCGACAGTCGGGTCGCCCGTACCCCGCGCCGGGGAGTCGCCGCGCGCCCAGCGCCCGCGCGATCAACCGCTCGTGCCGCAGCCAGCGCCCGCCGTTCATCGTCGCCCCCTGTCTATCGTTCCCACGGCCAGTATCCGTACCGCGCATGAAACCGCCGGTTTGCCTGCCTGCGATGCCACCGGCGGCAATGGGCCGCGTCGCGCGCCAGTGCCGCCCGATGCCGCCGGGCTAACGACTGTGCGCGTTCCGCCATGATGGCGGCGTACACATCCGGCTGTCCCGCGCGCAGCCGTTTGAGGTGGGTATGCACCGTCCCCAGCCCGATCCCTAGCCGGGCGGCGACCTCGCGATAGGTTGGGGCATCGCGCGGCACGATCAGCGCCAGCGCCACACGCGCCCGTCCCGCTGGCAGCGCGCCGAGCGCTTCGAGCAACGCGGCATGTCCTGCGCTCTCCGTCTTTTTAGGGGCCGCACAAGGCGCATAATCCTCCCTGATCGGCATCGTCAACCCTCCTCGCCGAGTACGAGATGGGCGGCGCGGAGGCACGGTCCGCAGCGTGCAGCGAGGCCGCCGGGATACTCGGCGAGCGCCTCGCCGCACGACAGGCAGCCGCCCGCCCCGCGTTGCCCGTCACGCACAGTGAGCGTCGGCACCGTCCGCCAGGGGCGGGGGTGGCGCTGCCGCATCCTCACCGCGCGCCAGCCGACGGCGGGATCAGCCCCGCCCGTTTGATTATTTGAATTCATCCCCGGTTTTTCGGCGGTATTCAAATCGCCGGGTACGGCGAGTACCGCGAGGAGCGCCCATTTGTGCCGCCGCAACTCGGACAAGAGGGCGGGCGTAAGCGCGTCCTTGGGGTGATAGTGAAGTTCGTCCCCCACCGCGCGCAAGGTGATCCCGTGGCGCTGTAGCCGGTCGAGCAGTGCTACCGCGCTCATACCCGCCCCCAATCGTCGGCACCATCCCGCCCCCCCGCCCTAGAATCCCTAGAATCCCTAGAATTGGCCGTGTCTGGTTCGCCTGCGCTGTTTGTAGGGGTTGTAGGGATTGTAGGGGCGTGGCGTGGGTTGACCTCGTATTCCGGCGCGGGCTTGCGTCCGGGACCGGTGCGTTCCGGAGCGGGTAGCGGGCGGAGGTAGCGATGGGCGACTAGCCGATCGAGCGCCTGATCGAGCCGCTCCGCCTTCTCGAAACGCCCGCGCGTCCCCTGCCACGCCGCCTGCTTGGGGAAGGTTGCGCCCCCGTGCAGCGCGACCCAGCGTAGCAGATAGCGCGCATCCGCCTCGCCGGGATCGAGGCCCATCGCGGTCGCGGCGGCGAGCGCGTGGGCGCTGGCGTATTCGCCGATGGCGATCGCGCCCGCGATCGCCGCCAGCCCGATCGGCTCGTCCCAGGGGCGCTCGGCGTCGGCGTGCGCGGCGAGATGCAGCAGCCCGGCGATCCGCGCGACGGTGCCGGGGAGCTTGCTCCCCCAGTCGGCCATGTCCCCCAGCCGCCCGAACTCGCCGAGTTGCGGCTCGTTCGCCCGCCGGAAGTCGCCGAAGCGTGCGGCGGCATGGCCGTCGAGGACGAGCCGGTGCGGCTCCGGCGGCAGCGGCAGGTCGAGGAGTGCCGCGAGCGTGGCGGTATAGGCGTCGCGCGCCGCATCGGGGACCGGCGGCGGGTCGCTGTCCCGTCGCCCGACGTAGCTCTCCGGCAGCGCGTAGAGGAAGCGCGCGACCAGCCCGCGCCCCCGGAAGGCCGGTTTGTCGGCGAAGGCGCGCAGCACGTCCGGCTGCACGGTGACGCCGACCGTCAGCGCTGGATGCTCGATCCGCTCGCGCCGCCCGCGCCGGTTGACCACGATCGGGTCGCCCGCGTGGCCGTGCAGATAGACCTCCAGATTCGGCCCGCCGTTCTGCGAGTAGCGCCCGGCCATCAACTCGAAGACCGTCCCCTCGGCGCTGAGGAGCGCCAGCCGCCCGCCCTGCTCGGCGAGGAGGGTCTTGACCGTCTCCGGCGTGGCGTCGTCGGCGATCAGCTGCGGATCGACCGGCTCCGGCATCCCCGCTAGTTCGCGCGCGTGCTGCTCGGCCCGTGCGGCGGCGGCCTCCCGTTCCACGGCGTCCTTCCCCTCGGCGGCCTCGCGCTCGGCTTTCCGCAGCGCGCCCTCCTTGATCTTGCGGCGGGTGCGCGCCGCCGCGTGCTCCTCGGCCAGCCGCGCCAGCTCCGCCCGTTCCCAGGCTTCGAGCGGGGTGACGATCGCGCGGAAGACCGCCGACTTGCGGTTGCCGGAGGCGAGCACCGCGACGACGAAGAGGTTGACCGGCTCGACCCAGCCCGCGCGCGGCATGACGACCACCTTCCCCGCCGCCGTGGTGGCGAGCGCGGCCAGCGCCAGTAGCCCGGCGAGATCGGGTGGCGTCTGCGTGGCGACGGCGAGCGCGGCCACGAACGCGCGCAGGACCGGCGGCAGCGCGTCGAGGGGAAAAGGCGGCAGCGCGGCGGTGTCGAGGGGGAGGGGCGGCTCCCAAGCCGTCTCCGCCGTCCAGGCCGGCGCGGCGTCGAGGAGCGCTTGCAACTGCGCGGACGTGCCCCCGGCGGCGAGGAAGTCGGCGGCGTCGCCCTTCGGCGGCGCGTCGGGCCAGGTGAGCAGGCGCGCGGGGGTGTCGAGCCGCGCGAGTGCGCGCCCGACGCGCGCCATGTGCCCGTGTCCGGGTTCGTCGTTGTCGGGCCAGAGGACGACCGGGTGACCGTGCAATGCGGCGAGGGCGGCGTCACCTGGCGTGCCGTGTGCCCCGGTGACGGTCCCCACGACCAGCCACCCGGCATCGGTGAGCGCCTGCGCGGCTTTCTCCCCCTCGCAGATGATGACGAGTGCGGCGGGGCGTTCAGGCAAGCGCTCGCCCCCGTAGAGCGGTAGGGACTCTACTTTCCGCCCCCCTAGGCCAGCGGTCGTGCCGTCCGGCTGATACCACGTCACGGCCTTGTCGCCGTCCTCGTACTCGCGGCGACGGTGGATCGCGACGGTAACGCCGTCGCCCTCACGGACCCGATAATCCACCGTCCGTATGGGCCGCCGCGAGGATGCTGCCCCGTCGAGCAATGTGAATCGCGGGCCGTCGTGTGGCCGGGGATCGTGCCGGACGCCGCAGGCACAGTCGCCGGTGAGCTTGTGGACATAACAAGCGGTCTTGGCTTCGATCGGGAGCGTCCCGGCCTGTTCATCGCGACTACAACGCGCGAATGTGCCGTCCGAGGAACGGAAACCGTGACAGCGGCGACCGGAACCACGCGCCAGTGTGTCCCAGCCGTCGCAGATCGGGCATGGACGCTCCTTGGCATACCGTTGTGCGCGATCGATCGATTCAGCGCTCATTCGTCCCTTTCCTCCCTCTTGGCGACGCGAGTAATATGCGCCGAATCATGATGGGGAAAGGGATCAGGCTGCATCTGAGCCCCGCGTACTGAGTAGGCGCTCGATCTCGGCGCGCGGGATCACCGTGCGCGTGCCGAGCTTGACGACGCGCAGCCGCCCCTCGCGGATCAGCTTGAAGACGGTCGTGCGACCACAGCCGAGCGCGTGCGCGGCTTCCTCGATCCGTAGTCCTTGCCGCTCTATCGGCGGGACTGTCTGGTGGGAAACGATCATCGGCGTACCCTCCTATCCGTCGGCAGTGCTCGTTGCACTGCTCTGGATACGATGATACGCCAGAGTACAGGGGTGAACTACGATCGCAATACGATCAGAATACGATCGAAATACGACAAAAAGTACAGATTATGGTTTTGGAGGCCAGCCAAGGCCCATATGCTCCTGTGTGAGCCAGCGTTGGATGGTGCGTAACTCGACGCCGAGTTCGGACGCTAGCTGCTCTTGCGTCACATGACGGCTCGATGCTGCAAGTCGGTGATAAGTGGCGATCACGAGTTCCGGCGCGCACTGATACGAACCACGCGGGCGTCCCAAGCGCCGCCTACGGCGTTCAGGCACGATGAGCGAGGCTTCTTGCCCTGATGGTAAGGGTGCAGGCGCACGGCGGATGTGGATCGCCGGTATCGGATAGGGTATCGGGGCGCTGCCTGCCGTGCCGAGCCGGGCGATGTCCTGAGTTAGGCGGGTGAGCGAGTCGGCCCAATGTCCGAACCCTGACTGCATACTCGTCAGTGCCGCTTGTGAATCCGCGACCGCCTTCATAGCAGCAGTTGCGGGGCCTACCCCCGAGGCTAAAATCGCGTCACTCATCCCAGAGATGCCGAACGTCTCGCGCTCGACCAAGGCACCGATTGCGGTCCCTACCGCTGTAGCAATCGCGTTCTGCTGGTTCGCCAATTGCTTGACCGTGGAGTCAATCTGTCCGAAGAAGGCTGGCGAGGGAAGGGAGCCGCCGAGTAGCTTGGTAGCCGCCGCAATGCTGTCCCCGGCGTACCCGTGAAACGGCTGGTGGAGACCAAAGGCTTCGCGCATCGTCGCGTAGCTTGGACCCAATAGTGCCGCAGCGTCCATCTGTCCGAAGAGAGCGGGGGAAATTGGTGGCGGCACGGGCGCGCCTGTAGCGGCGAGCGATGTTATAGTAAACATGCGGGTCACTCCTTCTCAGTGGCGCGTCACCGCCCCGGCTGTTGTCGCAGCGTGGGGCCTCACTCGGCGGAATGCTTCACGGTTACTTCACGGACGCCGCGAATCGTCCGAGTTCATCACTGTACGCACACAGTCACCGTACAATTGATTATAACTATTTTATCGTATTGGGATGAACAACGCCACTCGAAAGCGAATTAGGGCGAACGGTACAGTAGCGAGGGTCGTTGTGGTTGCGGACCAAAAGGTCGCAAGTTCGAGTCTTGCCAGGCGCACCCTAAAGTATCCGAAGCAAAGCAACGACGACGGCGGAGGCGATGCCTCCGCCGTCGTCGTTTTCCCGTCGTTATGGACCAGTTCTGGGCCAATCAGGCGAAAAGTCCCTCCGGCTCGTCCGCCGCGTCATGCCCCATGCTGGCGATATGGGCGCTGCACCGCCGGAGGGACCGAGCGTGACCCACAGACTTCGGCGACTCCTAACGACACGCTTGCCCGCCTCGTCCTCGGGCGTGCACCATGCCGACCTGTGGGGTCACCGCACGGTCGGCCACGACGACGCAGGCTGCGGGGTTGCTAACAGTCGTAAAGGAGGAGATATGGACGATCGCGTGCTCCACGATTTGTTCTCGCTGGAAGGGAAGGTCGTGCTCGTCACCGGTGCCAGCAGCGGCATCGGGCGCGAACTCGCTGTCACCCTCGCGCAGGCCGGGGCGCGGGTCGCCCTCGGCGGGCGCTCCGTCGAGCGCCTGACGGCGACCCGCGAGACGATCATGGCCCAGGACGGCGAGGCCGAATCTTTCCCGAGCGATCTCGGCGAACTCGACGCCGCTCAGGCGCTAGCGCGCGATGTACACGCCCATTTCGGACGGATCGACATCCTGATCAATTGCGCCGGGATGAACCGACGCGAGCCCGCCGTCGCGGTCCAGCCCGCGACCTATGACGAGATCATGGCGGTCAACCTGCGCGCCCCGTTCTTCCTCAGCCAGGCCGTTCTCCCGCTGATGGCCGACAGTGGCGGGGGCAAGATCATCAACATCGGCTCGCTCACCACCGCCTATGGCCTCGGCAAACTCTCCGTCTACGGGCTGACGAAGAGCGCGATCGGGCAGCTGACGCGCACGCTGGCGGTCGAGTGGGCGGCGCACAACGTGCAGGTGAACTGCATCTGTCCCGGCTGGATCGAGACCGCGCTGAACAAAGCGCTCTGGGACGACGCGCACACGCGCGCCTGGATCCTGGAACGGGTTCCGGCGGGGCGTCCGGGACGCCCCGCCGACCTCACCGGCCTCGCGATCTACCTGGCCTCGCGGGCCTCCGACTTCACCACCGGCCAGACTTTCTACGTGGACGGCGGCTTCATGGCGGGCGGCCAGTGGTGAGCCTCCCGCCGGTGGTGGTACGAGGGACGCCGCGCCGGACGCCGTGAGGAGGGCGCGAGACACGCCGGGCGACACGGCACTATCGGATGACGATAAGAGGAAGGGGCGCAAAGGATGGTCAAGCTCTACGGACAGGATTGGAGCGCCGACGAACTCCGCCGCCACGTCGGGACGATGGACCAGCTCGCGGGGATCACGGCGGGCGAGAGCACCGATGGCGCGGCGCGCGGCGTACGGACCATCGAGGTGCAGACCGGGGGAGGTCTGTCGTTCACGGTCCTGCCCGAGCGGGGCATGGACATCGGCGAGGCCCGGCTGGACGGGGTGCCGCTCGCCTGGCATTCGGCGATGGGCGTGGTCCACCCGTCGCGGCACGAGCGCGACGGGCGCGGTTGGGAGCGCTCCTTCGCGGGTGGACTCCTGGCGACCTGCGGCCTGGACAACATCGGCGCGGCGAACGTGGACGAGGGGGTCGACTATCCGCAGCACGGGCGGATCAACAATATCCCCGCGACGCATGTGCGGTACGACGGCGCATGGGACGGGGACGAGTACCTCCTCACCATCGAGGGGCGGGTGCGGCAGGCGAACCTGTACGGGGAGAACCTGTTGCTGACGCGGCGCATCGAGACGCGCCTCGGGGCCGTCGCCCTCGCCGTCACCGACACCGTCAGCAACGAGGGCTACCGCCCCGAGCCGGTGTTGCTCCTGCACCACATCAACCTCGGCTTCCCGGTGCTCGCGGCCACGAGCGAACTCCTCCTCCCGCCCGGCACGCGCTCGACACCGGACGAAGCGGTGTGGCGTCGCGGCGATGCGCCGGGCACCGGGAGCCAAGTCATCACCCACAACGTGCCGCCCGACGCGGATGGCCTGGCCGAGGTCGCGCTGGTCAACCGTGCATTCGCCGGGGGACGAGGGCTCGGCGTCGCGATCCGCTACACGCAGGGGTCGTTCCCGCTCCTCTGGCAATGGCGCAATCTCCTCGCGGGGGAGTACGTGATGGGGCTGGAGCCGTCCACCGGGCGCGGGGGCGGGAGGCGGGCAACGCGCGAGGCGGGCGAGCTACGTATCCTCGCGCCCGGCGAGATGGCGGCCTTCCGCACGGAGATCGCCGCGTTGCGCGACCACGCCGCGATCGACGAGACGGCACGACGGATCGGCGGCGACTAG
>JAABUM010001175.1_pt1 | contig 40420 bp, 42 predicted proteins | sample 5559161 | NCBI WGS metagenome assembly JAABUM01 (sample SAMN10711868, study PRJNA513369) | rock metagenome | isolation source: Antarctica rocks | place: Antarctica: Victoria Land, Siegfried Peak nord
GCCGAGCCCACCGCACCAGCTGCTCACGCTCCTCGGCCGAGAGCTCCAACAGCGCCTTCGGGCGACCAGTTCGCGGCATAGACCATTCTACGACTTACATAACGAACTTACGGTGACCGACACTAGGGAGGGGTGAGGCGCGCTGTCTTCTCCAAACGTGCTGTGTTGCCGCGCTCGTGATGCGTCCGGCCGTAGGTGCGCAGCACGCAGGCCGGGACGCGGGCGTATCTCGCTGCCGGTGGAAACGCGGCGCGGTACCCGGTGGGAGTCAGGCCGTAGGCGCGGCGAAAGCTCGTCGTGAACGAGCCGACGCTGTGCAGCCCGACGAGAAGGCAGATGTCGGTCACGCTCCGGTCGGTCCGTCGCAGCAGCGAGGCAGCCCGCTCCAGGCGCCGGCTCAGCAGGTAGCCGTGGGGCGACTCGCCGAAGGCGCCTCGGAACTCGCGGCTGAAGTGCGCCTTCGACAGGCCCGCGGCGCCCGCCAGATCGTCGACGGTGATCGCCTGGTGGTAGCGGGCGTCGGCGAGGTCGCGGGCGCGCAGCAGGTGCCGGGCGGGCGGCAGCGACGCCATCGCTACCGGACCGTTCTCGCCAGGATGCCGAGGGTGGCGCGCAGCGCGGCCTCGGAGATCACCGGGAAGATGCCCCTGCCGCGGTACCGCTCGTCGATCTGGCTCCAGTCGTAGTACGAGGTGACGAGTGTCCCGGTCTCGCTGGGCTCGAGGCGGTAGCCGTAGAGGTGTCGGATCGGCGGCTGGATCGTGCCGGAGATCGTCCACTCGATGAGCGCGTCCGGCTCGAACCGGGTGACGATGACTGTGACGTCGTACCGCCCCATCGGGAGGTCTCCGAGCGCTTCCCGGTCCATGTGCACCACGAACTCGTCGCCGACCTGCTGCACCCGAGGGCCGTCGCCCGACTGCAGCATCCCGGAGCTGTCGATCGCCACATGTCCGTTCGGGTCACAGAGCACGGCGAACACCGCCGCGGGCGACGCTGCGATCTGCCGCTGGACCTCGAGGCGCTCGGTAACCATGCCCGGCAGCGTAAGCACGGCGAGCGGCGCGGTAACCCTCGCGGCAGTAGTCACGGGGTTGAGATGTGCGGGATGAGCAGGTGGGCGTGCTGCTCGGGTCCCCAGTGCAAGGTGCACCTGGCTTCGGGTCCCCAGTGCAAGGTGCACCTGGCTGCCGGGCTGGGGCGATAGCGGGCGGGGAATTGTCCGGTGAGCGGGTTACGTGAGCACAACCAGCGCCCCGCGACGACGAGCCGCAGCGACTCGCCGGCTCGGAAGAGGGTGGCAGAAGGTCCGAGGGCGACGTCGACGGGCACGACCTGGCCGGGTTCGAGCGGTTGGCGGGTGAGACAGGTGTGGACCGGCTCGGCAACGGTCGAGCGGTGCTCGTCCAGCTGCCGCAGGGATGCCTTCTGCCAGCCGGTGGCGACCCGGTCGCGGCCGAATCCGTAGGAGCCTTCGAAGCCGACGTAGCGGGTGCCGCGCCATTTCTCGACCCCGACCGTCAGGTCGATGTCGTCGGCGCCGTCGACCTCGAGCCACACCCGCAGTGTCATGGGTCCGGTGAGCTCCATGTCGCAGGGGACCCGGTAGGTGAACGCGGCGGCTTCGCGCCGCGTGCGGAATGCCACCCGGCCTGGTTGCTCCGGCGGCGCCGCGGACAGGTGGCCGTCGTTGGCCAGGTAGAGCGGCTCCCACTGGGTGCGCGAGCGGCCATTCCGCTTCGTCACGGATCTCGACGACCTGGTCGCCGGCCTCTCGCACCTCCAGCCGCACCGGTGGTGGCGCGTCGACGGGGGCGCCGCGGAGATAGCGGTCGAAGAACGCGAGCTGAGCGTCACGGGCCGGGTGGTCGTAGAAGGTCGCCGACATCGAGATTGATAGTCACTCCGCTCTTGAGCCGTGGCGGAAAATGGCAAAGCCGCCGCTTGGGCGCCGCGTCCGCTCGGCTCGTCGCTGCTGTCCGCGGTCGGGAACCTGCTAGCCGCCAGCACGCTTGATCAGCCGCAGCATGGCCTCGTCGACGATCGACTGGCGGCTGATGTTCACGCTGTGCCCGGCACCGGGCACGACCACGAGCTCGGCGCTCGGACCGATCTCGTCCGCCATCTGACGGCTGTGCTTGGCCGGGGTCAGCCGGTCGCTGTCGCCGACGAGGATCAGCACCGGCACCGCCCGGAACACCGGTAGCGACGCCACCTCGTCGTGGGCGAAGAAGGTGGGGTAGAACGCGGCGGTGATCGTCCACGGTGCCTGCTCGAGCAGGTCCTGGACGAGGCGGACGTTCTGCGGATCGGCGTCGTTGCGGCCGAACAGGTAGCGGCGGATGAACAGGTAGCCGAGCCGGGTGCCGGGACGCCGGAACCGCTCCACCACCGGTGCGGTCACGCGCAGCCACCACAGCCACACCGGCAGCAGGCCAAGGCGCTTCCCGATGCGCGCCGCGAAGCCCAGCAGGCCACCCGTGGTCAGCTCGCCGGCAGCTGTCGCCAGCAGGAAGGCCCCCTTGACGCGGGGGCCGAACAGCTCGGGGTGCTGGCGCGCGAATGCCATGAGCGTCATGCCGCCCATCGAGTGCCCGATCAGCACGACCGGCCCCGGCGCGTGCCGGTCGAGGACGGCAGCGAGGTCACGCCCGGTCTGGTCGATCGTGGCGTGCCGGACGTCACCCCAGCCGGACTTGCCGTGGCCGCGCTGGTCGTACAGCACCACCCGGTAGCGGCCGCGCAGCGTCTCGCGCTGCAGCGCGAACTCCTCGAGCCGCGCGGTGAAGCCGTGGACGAACACGACGGTCAGCGCAGACCCCTGCACGTCGTCGACCTCGACGTGCAGCCGGGTTCCGTCGTCGGCGAGCACCGTGTAGGAGCCGTCGGGCGACGGGACCTCCGGCGTCCGGCCGAAGCGGCGAAGCCCCGCCCGCCCGACCAGCCCAAGGGTCCCGAGGACCGCCAGCACACCCAGCAGTCGCATCATCGGGGCACGCACACGGGCTGACACGGGCGCCTCCGGGGACGGACAGCAGTTCGACGAACACATCGAGGGACGAGGAACCGAGCGTAGCGGGCGCAGTACCAGTCACGCGGAGCAACCGAGCGAGATTGGACCGATCAGGGCGGGACACAACGATGCGGAGGCTGGCGCGGCGTCGGGGCCCCAGGGGAACGGTCCCGGGCTGACGAGCAACGCACGGCCCTGAGCCGGAACAATCGGGCATCGGCGACGTCGTCGTGGTCTTCGGGGCGGGGCCGGTGGGCTGCTGGCGGCACAGTCGGCGTGGCTGATGGGCGCGGGCCGGGTCATCGTCTTCGACCACCTGGAGTACCGGCTGGAGAAGGCCCGCACGTTCGCGCGCGCGGACGCCTACAACTTCGCCGAGTACGACGACATCGTCGTGCACATGAAGAAGATCATCGACCACCTGGGTGCCGACGTCGGGCGTCCTGCGCAAGTACGCCTACCGGCGGTTCAGCGAGGGCCGCGCCGCGCACTGGCTGATCCTGCTGGCGGCCGACCGGGTCGACGCATGGGAGAGCCACCTTGGCTCGTTCCTGACCCTGCACCCGGACAACCCGATCACTGAGACCCGAATACTGAGCGAGTTCTCTCGGCACGGGTTCGCCTCACGCATCGGCAAGGGCCGCGTCGATGTGGGCCACCAGATGCTCGACCCCGTCATCGTCGCGGGTCCCTGGGTGCTGGCCGCCGGGATCGGGTATGCCGGCCTGCGGACCTTGGTTCGCCGCTTGTGAGCCGTTACGTCGCGCCCGTGGCCCTGCTGACCGGGGCGATCGTGGCGGCCACCGTCAGCCAGTAGTCCGGGCGCGCAACCGCTGTGATGGTGGGTGCTGGCCTACGGCATAGTGCTCGCAAGACACGGACGGTCGCGGGGCGATGGGCACGCAGGAACACCGCTGTGGCGGTGACAGCGGCGGTTGCACTCGTCGTGTCGGGCGCGTCAACGACGGCTGCACAGGCGGCGGGTCCGCCTCCTGCGACCACGCAGGCGGCGCAAGCCGGGTACCTGTACGGACTGCCGCTCGTGGAGTCGTTGCGGACCCGGGCGGCATGGGTGTGCCACACGCCGGTCAACACCTTCGTCCACGCCGCCCGGCTGTTGCCGCCGGCCGATCGCGCGATCGTCGCGCCGAACAACGACACGCTCTACTCGAACGCATGGCTGGACCTGCGCAAAGGTCCGGTGCTGCTCAGTTCACCGAAGGCCGCGGGGCGGTACTACGACTTCCAGCTGCTCGACGCCTACACCAACAGCTTCGCCAACGTCGGCACCCGTACCGTCATCGGCAACAGCTCGCGGGTCGCGATCCTGCCGCCCGGCTGGTCCGGCCGACTGGCCGCCGGGGTCGTCACCGTGGTCGTGGCCCCGACGCCCGACGTGTGGATCATCGGACGCACGTCGGTCAAGGGCCCGCAGGACGTTGCCGCGGTCACCACGCTGCAGAAGCAGTACAGGCTGACGGCGGTGCCTGACCCGACCGGCCGTCCGCAGCCGATGCCCGCTGCGCCGCCCGAGCCCGCTGCCGTCAATTGCGCGAACCCGCCGAGCCCGCAGGCCCCCGCCTCCGGCGGGGTCAGGTTCTACGACGAGCTCAGCCGTGACCTGGCCGCCGACCCCCCGCCCGCGGCCGACGTCGCGGTCGTCAGCCAGCTGCGGGCCGGCGGCATCGGCGCCGGGCTGACCCCCACCACGACCCTGCCCGCGGCGCGGGTGGCCGAACTCGCCGCCGGCCTGGCGGCGGGCCAGAAAGGCATCGCGGCGCTGATCGCCGCTGCCGGTGCCCCGAACAACCACGGGTGGAGCATCAACTACCACCTGGGGACCTACGGCCCGCAGTACGCGCTTCGGGCTGTCGTTGCGGTGATCGGGCTCGGTGCCAACGTGCCTTCGGAGGCGCTGTACTTCAGCGCCCGGGCCGACATCACCGGCGCCGCCTTGAATGGCACGAAGAGCTACCGGCTGCACTTCGCCCCGGGACAGTTGCCGCCGGTCACCGCCAGCGGCTTCTGGTCGGTGACGATGTACGGGGCCGACCGTTTCCTCGTCAACAATGCGATCAACCGCTACTCCATTGGTGACCGCACCCCCGGGTTGACCCGCAACCCCGACGGGTCCCTGGACCTGATCATGTCCCACGCCAGACCGACCGGCTCCATCACCAACTGGCTGCGGCGCCAGCCGGACCCTTCCAACTGCTGCTGCGGCTCTACGCCCCCGCTTCGGCTGCCGCCAACGGCACCTGGCCGGCGCCGGTGATCACCGCGCGGTAGGGCTCTGCTGGACTGAGGACGCCGAACAGCACGGCCGCCCTGCCTGGTCTGGCAGGGCGGCCGTGCTCGACGCGTCGCTGGAGACTCAGCCGGTAGTCGTTCCCCCACTGGTTGCAGAGCCGCCGGAGCCGGCGTGGCCACCCGCTCCCGCGTGGCTGTCGGTGCCGGTGACGGTGAACGCCTTGCTCATCTGCACCATGAGCCGCTGGCCACTCGCGGTCACGATGTGGGCCTCGTAGACGCCGTCACTGTCGGTTTCCACCCGCTGGATGGTGGCGCCCGGGTACTTGGCCAGCGCCGCGGCACGGACCTTCTGGGCGTCGGTGCCGGTGAGCAGGTGCTCGTCTGCCCGCTGGCTCTTGCTCTCGTCAACGGCCGGGCGCTGGGTCGCGCTGCTGGAGGCGGCCGTGCTGGAGGTGCTGCTCGCCGGGCTGTCGGACGCGTTGGCGGCGACCGTGCTCGCCAGGATGCCACCGCCGGCGACACCTGCGACCACGAGCGAGATCGCGGTGAGGTGCTTGCGGAGGCGGGATGGGGTCGTGCTCATGTGATCACTCCTCATTGAGTGCGGTCCCTAGTGGGCTGTGACTCAACCGTGCCGAGCGCGGCTGAGACGGACCTTGAGCGTTGCTGCAGAGGTGCTGGCAGTCGGCGATGCCGTGACGGCCCGGGTACCAGGACGCTCGACCGTGGGCGAGGATCAACCGGTGATCTACCGCGAGCGCCCGAGCACGGTGCCCGGCGTGACGCTGTGGCAGCGGCAGGTCGCGCCAGTGCCCCGCACCATGCGGATCATGCCCGACGGCTGCCTGGACCTGCTGTGGGACGGCCGCCGGTTGCTGATCGCCGGACCCGACACCCGAGCGCGGGAGCACGTCTGTCCGGCCGGAGTCGCGTACGCGGCGCTGCGCTTCTCCGGTGGGACGGGACCGGCGCTACTCGGTATCCCGGCCGACGTGCTCCGCGACCAGACCGTTCGTCTGGAGGAGCTGCTGCCGCCAGTCGAGGTGCGGCTGCTCACCGAGCGCGTGGCGGCAGGCCCGGTGGCGGCACTGGAGCGCTGGTCGCAGGCCCGGGCAGGCGCGCACCCGGTCGACCCGCTCGGTCCGAGAGTGCTGGCAATGGCGAGGGCCGGGCTGCCGGTGAGCGACATGGCCGCCCGGTTGGGACTCAGTCCCCGCCAGCTGCACCGGCGCTGCCTGAGCAACTTCGGGTACGGGCCACGCCGGCTCACCCGCGTGCTGCGGTTCTCACGCCTGTGCGACGAGGGCGGGTCAGGCGTTCCGCTGGCGCAGCTCGCACACGCCGTTGGCTACGCCGACCAGGCCCACCTGTCCCGTGAGGTGCGGGAGCTCGCGGGCACCACGCCCGCTCGCCTGGTGCAGCTACTGACTGCTGGGTAGGGGGGCGAACAGATCAACGGGAGTGCCGTCCGGATCGTGGACGACGGCGTAGCGCATTCCCCAGAACGCGTCCCACGGCTCGAGGTGGCCCTCGTAACCGGCTCCCGTCAGCTCGCCCCAGGCTGCGTCGACCTCCGCCGGTGTCTCGCAGGCGAATCCCAGGGCGACCCGGTGACCACCGGCCGCCGGGGGTGCCCAGGTCGGGTCGAACGAGCGAATGGTTGCTTCGGTATCAAAGGCGAGACGAAGACCTCCACCGAGGTCGGCCTCCACATGCGGCTCGTTGTCGGCCTCCGGTGGCAGAGCGAGCCCGACCAGGCGGTAGAAGGCCAGGGTCGCGGCCATGTCTGTGACCACGAGTTCGACGACGGCTGGGCGCAGGTTCATGACAGCGGACGTTAGCCACCGGCATCGCCGCCGTATTGAACGTTTCGGACGCGCGACGCTCCAGGTCCGTCACCCTCGGCGCCGGACTCCTGCTCCCGCCAGCCTTGCCGAGCCCGCGACGCGCAGCCGCTGCATCCCGCCCAGCAGGACGGCGGCCGTTCGCGCCAGCGGGTCACCGCGATGCAGGCCCAGGGTCGCCAGGCGGCGGACCAGCAGGACGCCTCCGGCAGCCAGGGCCCGCGCGAGCGTTGGCGCCGCCGCCAGGCGCAACAACCCAGCGGCCGTGAGCATCTCCATGAACACCGTCAGACTCACGATAAGGCGCCCGGTGCGCGCTAGCACGAGGGCGCCGACTCCCAGGCCGAGCGTTGTCACGAGCAGCGATGCCTGGTCCAGAAATCGGCTGAACGAGGCGGCGGTCATCAAAGCGCCGGGCGGGTCACGACGGGTCCGCCCCTCGCGCCGGCGCCTGGGTCGCCTTTGCCGAGCCGGGTCCGGTCGTGCCAGCACTGCCCTGGCTCGGTCGGCGGGCCGCGTCGCCATCCTCGTGGGCCAGCTGCTCACGCTCCTCGCGGATCTCGCGGCCGAGGAAGTAGTTGAGCGCGGTCCGGATGGTGGCGACCGCAGCCAGCTGCCCGATCTCCCGGAACGACGGGGCGATGGCCGTGCGCAGCACGTCGCTCGCCAGCTGGAACTCCAGGCCGAGCTCGAGGAAACGGCCGAGCCCGAGCCGCACGGGGACGAACACCTCCGCGTTGCGGGTCCGCAACCCGGCCGCCACGAACCGGACCGCGGCGATGACGGCCCCGACGAAAATGACCAGGGCGCCTGCGGCCTCGACGAAGCGCACCAGGGTGTCCACCACGTCGCGCAGGGACTGCTCGGGCAGGACATCGATTGCCAGCATCACCGCTGCTGGCTACCCCCGGCACGCAGATCGGGAACCCGTCGCGCCGGGCTGTAGTGGCGTCGCCCTCACCCGTCGTCAGCGCCGTGCGGTCCGGCGCGCCGTCGCCGACAGCGAGGATGCCGGTCGCATGCCCGCTGTCGGGCATGTGACTACCGTCCTGGCATGGACTTTCGAACCGTGGTCGAGCTTGGCGGCAAGACGGCCACCGGCATGCAGGTACCCGATGAGGTCGTGTCGGCACTGGGTGCCGGAAAGCGGGCGCCTGTGCGCGTCTCGGTGGGAGGTCACACCTACCGCACGACGGTGGCGTCGATGGGCGGGCGGTTCCTCGTTCCGCTGAGCGCCGAGAACCGAACTGCTGCGAGCGTGTCTGCCGGGCAGGAGGTCGACGTCAGCATCGAGGCGGACGTCGCACCGCGTGAGGTAACGGTCCCGGCCGACCTCGCGGACGCTCTGGCCGAGGACCACGACGCGCAAGCCTTCTTCGACGCCCTGGCCTACAGCCACCGCAAGGAGTGGGTGCGCTGGATCGAAGCGGCAAAACGGGTCGAGACGCGTACCGCACGCGTCAGCACGACGCTTTCGTCCCTGCGGGCCGGGAAGCGGACCCGTTGACGAGTCGCCTCCACCCGCGCCGGCCCTGACTGCAGCACGATGGTGTAGCCCGCGTGCCCGCGGGCCTGGCCCGCCCGTCACTGCGCTTCGCCGCCGTCTGGGGGTATGAGTCGCCCTGCCAGCTTCAGTCGACCCGAACGCCCTGTCCCCCCGAATCGATGAGCCGCTCCAGGTCCCCAGGGTCGACCCGGCCCGGCATCCGCCCGTCGGAGAACAGATGCACCCCTGCCTTCAGGCAGGCTTGGTCGACCAGCTGGGAGCAGATCAAAGCGTGCTCGCGATCGACGACCCTTTCCAGCCACCGCTGGCGCAGCCCGAGGTCAGCCAGTCCGAGGGCCGCGATGTCGACGAAGCCGTACGGCGTGCCAAGCAGTGCGAGCGCGGCCGCGGCGACGTCGGCGCCAGCCCCCTGGCGCTGCCGTTCCACCTCGGCTAGGAGCCTGGTGCCGAAGATGGCGCCGGCATGCTCGCTGCCGGTGATCGCGCCCCGCATCTTGGCCTCGACGGTGCCGCCCCCGCCCAGGCAAACCCCGGCGTGGTTGACCCGGGAGCGGGTGACGAGCCGGATGAGGGCTCCGGTGACGTTGTTGGAGCGGAGCACGAAGATCGTTCCGGCTGGTTGCGTCACGGTGCATCCTCCCTCTGCCCGCAGTAAGCAGCGTCCACGATCAACCTCGGTTGAGCCTTGCGCCGCTGCCGGTCAGCCGGTCCCCGGGGCGGGGTCACCGAGCAATCCGGACGGAAGAGTGCCGCTACCCCCCGTGAGCGCAGGAGGGGCTGGCGACGGGGGCAGCCGAGCACGCCTGCTGCTGGCCCAGCCACTGTTGCAGCGCCTGTTCCACCTGGGTGGTGAGCACGTGCTCCCAGGCGCAGGCCTCGGCGTCTGCGGTTGCGGGCTCGAGGTGCAGCACATCGTGCAGGAACCTGTAGGCGAGTTCGTGTCGGCGCACCACATCGGATGCGATGAGCTGCCCCCGCCTGGTCAGGTGCAACACCTTGTCCTCATCCAGAACGAGGTAGCCCCGGGCTGCCAGCCGGGCGACGGTTTCACTGACCGCAGGTGCAGTGACCTTCAGTCGCTCCACCAGCCTGGCGCGCCTAGGCAGCACACCGGCCTCGTGCAGCTCGAGCACGGCCCGCAGGTACATCTGCAGCGTCTCGGAGTGCTCCGCCGGACCACCATCGGCACCGTTCGAAGCGGTGCCGCCCACAACTGCTGCAGGTTCGGAGGGCCCGAGCGGCACCTGTCCGGAACCGTCCACCCCGTCAGTGTGCACCCGAAGCGGCACGACGAGTCGGGGGCCAGCCGCTCCGACCCGGCGACTGTTGTCGGCTGCTCAGCCGCCGGCGGCGGTGACGACGAAGTCGGTGACGAACCCGGCCATCAACCCGAGCAGCAGCCCCCAGCCGAGCAGGTCCTTGCGGGCGGATTTACCTGCGATCCCGAGTAGCTGGATAACCACGTAGAGGATGGAGCCAGCGGCGAGCGTCAGGAAGATGACTGATAAGGCGTCGGAGGTGAACTGATGCCCCACCGCGGTACCGACGAACGTCGGGCCGCCGCCGATCAGGCCCAGGGTCAGCAGGAAAGCCCAGCTCGGCCGAGGCTCGCCCTCGCCCCGGTCGGCGGCGAGCGGAGCGACGATGCCGAAGCCCTCAGTGGCGTTGTGCATCGCGAACCCGACCACCAGCAGCGTGGCCAGCCCGATCTCACCGCGGGCTGCCGACCCGCCGATCGCCAACCCCTCCCCGAAGTTGTGCAGCCCGATCCCGACCGCGATCATGAGGGCAAGCCGTCGGGCTGGACTCCACGCAGCGATGACGCTTCGCCGAGCTGACAGTTCCCCTACCGCCATGGCGCCCGGCCCGAAGCGGCGAGCTGTACCCGCGCGGCCCATATACCGCTCGTAGTAGATCAAGCTCATCAGCCCGATCACCAGGCCACCGGCGAACAGCGCACCGTAACCGACGACGGGCGCCAGACCGGCCTTGTGCTCCCGCAGGTCGCCAATCGCTGCGTCGATCGGTTCGTAGGCATGCGCCAGGACGTCCCACACCAGGAACAGCAGCACACCGATGGCGATGGCGTTGAGGGCCAGGCGAAGGTTGGGCGCCGGCCGGCGCATCCGCCCCAGCGGCATCCCGAGCAGGATGGTCACCCCGGCGATCGCACCGAGCAGCAGTGTGCGTGCCAGTCCCATGCCCGTCCCCTCGTCGCTGTGAAAGGCAGCCTAACCTAAGCGACTCGCGCCGAGAAGAGGGGGCGGGGAACGGGCCCTGTCTGTTGTGGGAGGGGTGCCGCGCGGCAGTTAGGAGAAGCCGCCGGCGGCCACCACGAGAACAGCCAGCACCGCGACCGGCAGGCGGCGCACCAGCAGGGCGTAGGCGCCCTGCCAGGGACAGCAGCGAGTCCCCCGGCAGGAAGAACCCGAGCAGCAGGCCGGTCTCGGTAAACAGTCGCAGCCCCCGACGGCAAGCTCCACCGGCCGCTCCGGGCTGCCACGGCGCATCAGGGCCCGCAGCCGCGCCGACAGCTCGGCAAAGCTGAACGGCTTCACCAGGTAGTCGTCCGCACCGGCGTCGAGCCCCGCGACCCGGTCGTCGATGCCGTCGCGGGCCGTCAGCATCAGCACCGGCGCCCAGCGGCGGGCGGCACGCAGCTGACGGCACGCCTCGAGGCCGTCGAAACCCGGCAGCATCCGGTCGAGCACGACCGCGTCGTAGTCGAACTCGGTGGCGTGCCACACCGCGTCAGGACCGGTGGATGCGACCTCGACCGCGTAACCGTCCTCCTGCAAGCCGCGCCTGATCAGATGCGCCATTCGCGGCTCATCCTGACCACCAGCACGCCCACGCTCGCGAGGCTAGGCGATGCACATGCGAGTTGAATTAGTGCCCCAATCAGCCCTCGGCGGGGTAGACGCCGCTGCAATGGCCGCCCGCGCGATGCCGGACTGGCTTCGGCTTACATCGTCCTTACAGCAACCTGCGCAGATCGTGGCCCTGTGCCCTGCGGCGCGCAAAGTCGGCTGAGTCGGCCTGCCGGCCATGCGCATGCCGTGCCTGTCGCTCTCTTTGAAAGGAGAGGATCACGTGTTCATCTCACTTGCCACACGACTCACGGCATCGTGCGCCGCCCCGGCAGCCGTAGCCGTCCTGGCGGTCGTCACGGCTTGTCGAACGAACGGCAGCATTATCGTCCCGGCCCGCCCCAAGCGGCAGGACGCATGACGCACTGCTCGCCAAGCGAGACCCCCGGAGCTCACCGCGCAGGCAGGCGGCGCAGCGCACCGCACCCTCCCCCTTTGCCGTAACTGCGCGTCCGGCGCCATATGCGACCGGGGCGGTCATCCGCCGAGTCCGCCTCGGCGGGCACCAGTCGGGAGAGAACTGGCGCTACGAGGACGCCAGCCGTGACCAGTGGGAGATCATCTGCCGTGACTGTGGAGACGACGAAGGGCCGCCGCAGCGGCAGAGCGCCGCCGTTAGCCTGCTGCGCAGGCCCATTGTCGGACGCACCCGCGCTCAAGCGGCGTTGCAGCACCACGTGGCCGCGCACCGCGAGATCGGCCCTCCCGGCTGACAGCAGCGGTGGCGGACCCGGCCGACAACATGTGCTCGTGTATTCCCCGACGAGCTCGCCCCAGCCATCCGTTCCGTCGCCAGCGTTCACCCCAGTACTCCTACCTGACCGGCAGCACCCTCGCGGTGGACGGCGGCTGGTCGCTGCACTGACCTAGACCAAACGGGCGTTTGCTTCTAGGGTGCGGTGACCCCGATCACTCTCAGCCCAGGAGCACCCGTGTACAAGCTCATTGCCGTCTGGTCCGCCCCGCGCCCGGAGGACGAGGAGGCCTTCGAGCAGCACTACCGCGACGTCCACCTGGTAGCCGCAGCCAAGACCCCGAACATGCGCCGACTGGTCGCCGTGCGCACCGACAGCGGGCTTGAGGGCGGCCAGTCCGCCTTTTTCCGCGTGGCCGAGCTGCACTTCGACTCCAAGGCCGACCTTGAGGCGGCCGAGCACTCGACCGAGTGGGGGGGGATGCGCGCCGACGCCGGCGGCATGATCGAGCGCTTCGGCGTGACGCTCACCGTCGGGATGGGCGAGGCGCACGACGTCGAGCTCATCCGGGCATGACCGTCCTCGTCACCGGCGGCTCCTCTGGTATCGGCCGGGCCGTCGCCGAGCACTGGGCCGGCCTCGGCTCCGACGTAGTAATCAACTACCACGCGGACGACGCCGCCGCGGAGCAGACGGCCGACGCCGTCACGGCGGCCGGCGGGACGCCGCACCTGGTCAAGGCCGACGTCGGGACGGCGGAGGGCGTGGCCGCGGTCGTCGACGGCACCCGGGCGGTCACCCAATCCCTCGACCTCTACGTGCACTGCGCGGCCCTCGCCGTCACCGGTGCCGCGCTGACCATCGACCCGGTGAGGCTGGCCCAGGCGATTGCGGTCAACGGCACGTCACTGGTCCCGCTCACCCAGGGCCTGCTGCCGCTGCTGCAGCGCGGGAGCAGCCTGGTCTACGTCAGCAGCCGCGGGTCGCGCTCCTACGTGCCGAACTACGTCGCGCTCGGCCCGGCCAAGTCACTCGGCGAGGCGCTCGTCCGGTACCTCGCGGTCGAGCTCGCGCCGCATGGCATCCGGGCGAACACCGTCTCCGCCGGGCCGCTGGACACCCCAGCGTTTCGGACGATGTTCGGCGACCAGGCCCAGGCCCGGCTGGACGGAGCAGCGAAGGCCAATCCGAGCGGCCGGGGCGTCGAGTTGGCCGACGTCGTGGCCGCCATCGAGTGGATCAGTGGTCCCGGCGCAAGCATGGTGGAGGGCCAGACGGTCATGGTGGACGGCGGCATCTCGCTCTGACCTGGACAGCAAACGAGCGTTTGCCTACGCTGTTCCCATGCTACAGACCACGGGGGTGCCCGGCGGCCTCGACCCACGGCCACGAGTCGTCGCCGGACCGGCCGGGGTGGTGGTCGCCGGGGTCCGGTGCACCAGCTGCGGCCATCCCACGGCCTTCCCCCGGCCGCGCTGCCCGGCCTGCCGCGGGCCGGTGGAGCCCGCGGAGTTCGGCCCGGAGGGCACGGTGTGGAGCGCAACCGTGGTCCGCATCCCGGTCCCCGGCCGGGAGCCGCCCTACGCGCTGGCCTACCTCGACCTGGACGACGGCCCCCGGGTGCTCGCCCACCTGCCCGGCGCCGAGGCGGTTCCGGTCGGGACGCGGCTGCGGCTCACCCCGTCCGGCGCGGGCGGCGACCCGACCGCCGAGAAGGTCTGACATGGGCGTCGCCGTTCACGGCGTGGGCACCTCGCACTTCGGCCGCCAGCCCGACCGCACGCTGGTCGAGCTGGCCTGGGACGCGGTCCGGGAGGCGCTGGCTGACGCCGGCACCGACGAGGTGGACGCCGTCTACGTCGGCACCGTCTTCGGCGCCCCCGGCGTCGCCCAGCGGGTGCTATCCGCACTGGGCATTACCGGCATCCCAGTGGTCACCCTGGAGAACGCGTGCGCCAGCGGGACGACGGCGCTGGTCGAGGGCCACGAGGCCGTCCGCACCGGCCGCTACCGGCGGGTCTTGGCGCTGGGCCTGGAGCAGATGAGCACCGCCTTCGGGGGCGCCATCCACCCCGAGTCCAGCGACGCGGAGGGCGTCTCGGGCCTGGCGCTGCCGGCGCTCTACGCGATGGCCGCGCACCGCTACCTCCAGACGGGCGCGGCGACCGCGGAGCAGCTGGCCGCGGTGTCGGTGAAGAACCACGCGCACGCCCTGCACAACCCACGCGCCCAGTACTCGGGCAGCTACACCGTCGAGCAGGTGCTCGGCTCCCGGATGATCGCCGACCCGCTCACCCTGCTGCAGTGCTGCCCGACCTCCGACGGCGCGGCCGCGGCGGTGCTCGCCCCCGCCGACGGCAGCGCGCGGCACGTCCCGGTGCGCGGTCTGGCGCTGCGCTCCGGCGACCTGTGGGATCACCGCTCCCCGCACGTCTGGGGCTACGACCTGATCGCCGCCACCGCGGCGCTCGCTTACGAGCAGGCAGGCACCGGACCCGGCGACGTCGACTTGTTCGAGGTGCACGACGCCTTCACCATCGGTGAAGTCACCACCACCGAGGCACTTGGCATCGTCGGGCTCGGCGACGGCGGCAAGGCCGCCGAGTCCGACCGAACGGCGATTGGCGGTGCGTCCCCGGTCAACCCGTCCGGCGGGCTGCTCTCCCGCGGCCACCCGCTGGGCGCGACCGGGCTAGCCCAGGTCGCCGAGGTGGTGTGGCAGCTGCGCGACGAGGCCGGCGGCCGCCAGGTCGAGGGGGCGCGCGTCGGGCTGGTCGAGACGATGGGCGGCGGGGTCAGCGGCATCGACGGCAACGCCTGCGTGGTCGCGGTGCTCGGCGGATGACGGCTGCCAGGGCTGAGGCCCCCGATGACATGGACCTGCTCTCCCCCGTCGCCGTCGCCGACCCCTATCCGGTGTTCGACGCACTCCGCGAGAAGGACCCGGTGCACTGGAGCCCGCGCTACCGCTCCTGGTTCGTCACCCGCTTCGACGACGTCTCTGCAGCCCTGCGCGACCCGCGGTACTCCTCAGACCGGATCACCCCGTACGTCGAGGCCAGGCTGTCCGGCCCGGACGCCGACCCGGCGCTGCGGCAGACGTTTGCCGTCCTCGAGGACTGGATGGTCTTCAAGGACCCCCCGGACCACACCCGGATGCGCCGCCTGCTCCGCCGTGCCTTCACCCACCGTTCGGTGGAGGCGCTCCGTCCGCGGGTGACCGAGCTCGCCGACGAGCTGCTCGACGGCATCGCCGGCACCGGCTCGGCCGACCTCGTTCGGTCCTACGCCTACCCGCTCACCGCCGGCGTGGTCGCCGAGATGCTCGGGGTGCCCAAGGAGGACCGGGACCTGTTCAAGGACTGGTCGGACGCGATCACCGCGTTGGTCTTCGCGGGCCTGGGCAGTCCCGAGCGCTACGACCGCGCCGTCCTCGGCATGCTGGAGCTGCGCGACTACCTGACCGAGCTGGCCGCGCACGTCGCCGACCACCCCCGCGACGACCTGCTCACCGCGCTGGTGCAGGCGCGGGACTCCGGCGACACCCTCAGCCACGACGAAGTGGTCGCCACCGGGGTGCTGCTGCTGTTCGCCGGCCACGAGACCACAACGAACCTGATCGGCAACGGGCTGCTCGCCCTGCTGCGGCACCCCGCCCAGCGGGCCCTCCTCGAAGCGGGCGAGGTTCCGATCGGAGGTGCGATCGAGGAGTTCCTTCGCTACGACGGCCCGGCGAAGACCGTCGTCCGACTGACGGCGACCGACGTCGAGCTACGCGGTCACACCCTGGTGGCCGGCTCCCGGATCTTCCTCTGCCCGCCCGGCGCCAACCGGGATCCGACGGTCTTCCCCGACCCCGGCCGGCTCGACGTCACCCGCACGGACAACCAGCACGTCGGATTCGGCTTCGGCCTGCACTACTGCCTGGGCGCGCCGCTGGCCCGGCTGGAGGGGGCCGTCGCGGTCCCCCGCGCCCTGCAGCGGCTGACCGAGCTCCGGCTCGACCCCGACGTCGACCTGGCCTGGCAGCCGGTTCTGCTCAGCCGCGGCCTCACCGCGCTGCCGGTGCGGTTCGGCCGGTGATCGCCGTGCCCGTGCGGATCGACCGGTCGTGCTTCGTCGGCTCGCACACCCGCGCGGGGATCGCGCCGGACCTCTTCGTACTCGAGGACGGCGAGGCGGTGGACTCCTGCTCAGTGCAGGCGATCGAGGGAGGTCGAGGATGACAGCTACGTCAGCGCCCCGGACCACGGTGGCAGCCGGACCGCGGCGCCGCTCGGCGGCTGAGCGGATTGCCGGCTACCAGCGGTTCTGGGACGAAGAGCGCGAGGCGATGCCACCGCGGCAGCGCGACGCGATCATCCTCGAGCGGTTGCAGCACCAGCTGCGCTACGCCTACGAGACGCTCCCCTTCTACCGCCGGCACTACGACGCGAACGGCTTCACCCCCGACCAGGTGCGCTCGCTGGAGGAGTTCACCACCAAGGTGCCGGTGGTGACCAAGAAGGACCTGGTCGCCGACCAGGCCGCGCACCCGCCTTTCGGCAGCTACCTCGGCGTCGACCCGCGCGACATCGCCCGGGTGCACGGCTCGTCGGGGACCATGGGCAGCCCCACCATGTACGGCGTCTCGCACACCGACTGGGCCCGCTGCGGCCATGCCATGGCCATGGGGCTGTGGTGCGCCGGCTTCCGGCCGGGCGACATGGTGCAGGTGACGTTCCCGTTCACCATGTTCTTCGGCGGATGGGGCAACGTGCAGGCCTTGGAGTTGCTCGGCGCGGGCTGCTTCCCGACCGGCTCGATGGTGCCGACCGAGCGGCAGATCGAGTTTCTACACGCCCTGTCGGTGGACGCGGTGATCGCCACGCCGTCCTACCTCGCGCACCTGGCGCACCGCGCCGAGGAACTGGGCACCCCGGTGTCCGGGTCGGCGGTCGGGCTGGCGCTGGTCGGCGGCGAGCCGGGCGGCAGCATCCCCGCTGTCCGGGCGCGGCTAAGCGAGCACTGGGGCGACCTGGCCGTCATCGACGGCGCCGCCGGGTCGACATCGGAGATGTACCCCTTCCTCACCAACATCGGCTGCCTGCAAGACCCCGGTGGCGGCGTGCACCTGTTCCAGGACGAGAACTACACCGAGGTGGTCAGCCGGGACGACCCGAACGTGCCGGTGTCCGTCGGCTTGCCGGGGGCGACTGTGGCAACCCACCTGTGGCGGGAGTCCCAGCCGATGATCCGCTTCTGGATGGGCGACGAGGGCGTGCTCGATGACGCGCCGTGCCGGTGCGGCCGTACCTACCCCAAGCTGCCCCGGGGCGTCTTCGGCCGGATCGACGACATGCTGGTGATCCGCGGCGCCAACGTGTACCCGTCCGCCGTGGAGGCCGCCGTCCGCGCCACGCCCGGCGCCGGGGCGGAGTTCCGGATCGTCGTGGACCGGCCGCAGGACCTCGACGAGATCAGCGTGCTGGTGGAGCGGGGCCCCGACGTCCCCGAGTTCGAGGTGCCGCGGCTGCAGGCCGACCTGGAGGAGCGGATACGGCGGGCGGTCAGCGTGCGGGTGCCGGTGCAGGTCATGACGCCGGGGTCGCAGGAGGCGCAGACGTTCAAGGCCCGCCGGGTGGTGGACAACCGCCCCCGCGGCTGAGGTCAGGCCCGGACGCCGTCCAGGAAGACGCCGCTGATCCGGTCGGCCATCTCCGCGGCACCGATCGGGCCGTTCGGGTCCCACCAGCGGGTCAGCCAGTTCAGCGACCCGATCAGCACCTGCGGCGCCGTCCGCAGGTCTAGGTCGGGCCGGAGCGAGCCCTCCTCGACCCCGGCGCGGAGGACGGCGCGAACCAGCAGTACGTACTCGTGGTCCATTGCCGCCCACTCGGGATAGCGGCCGAGCCCGGCCACCTCGTGCACGTACACCGAGGCGTACACGAAGTGCTCGGCCAGCACGCCGGCGTGCACTCGGGCCAGCCGGGCGATCTTGTCCGGTGCCGGGACGGTCTCGGCGGCCAGCTGCCGGGCCTCGGCCAGCAGCTGCTCGGCCGGCGGGCGGACGACGGAGAAGAGCAGCTCCTCCTTGCTGGAGATGTAGTTGTAGAGGCTGCCTTTGAGCATGCCCACCTCGTCGGCGACATCCTCGAGGGTCGCGCCGTGGTAGCCGTTAGCCCGGAAGACCTTGGCCGCGGCTGCCATCACCTCGGGCCAGCGGCTGGGTCGGGGCACGGGCGGGTCCTCTCGGCGCGACGGGTGGAGCGGTCAGGCTATGTCCCGCTCGAGCACCCGCCGGGCCCGTCCGGAGGGTCGGAGAGGGGCCGGGGAACCAGGGTCAGGCCCGGCCGAGCGCGACGTTGGCGAGCCGCAACCGGCGCCGCATGTGTTGGTTGGCCTGAAACTGGGGCACCACGTAGCGGGCGAAGAGCTCCAGCGAGCGGTTCCATCGATCCGTGGTCACCCAGTCCCGCGAGTTGATCAGGAAGGTGCCGAACCCGCCGACGCTCTCGTTGATCTCGTTGATCTGCCGGACGCAGTCCTCCGGGCTGCCGATCACCCAGGGCAGCGTCTCGGCCATCCACTCGAAGGTGAGCTCGGCGTCGGGCATCTCCTTGTCCAGCTTCATCAGCGCGCCCAGGCCGAGGCCGAGAAGGTACTCGTAGGAGCGGTGCACGCCCTCGCGGATGTCGTTCATCGCGGTGTTCTTGTCGTCGGAGACGTAGACCTCGCGGCTAATCCGCCACTTGGACCGGGCGACGGCGGGGTCCAGCCCGGCCGCCGAGGCCGCGCTAGTCATGGCCTCGGCCTGCTGCTGCAGGTCGGGCGTGAACTCGTTCTTCTCCGCCAGCAGCGGCGCGAAATACACCGACAGCGGGTTCCAGCCCCGCTCGCCGCACTTCGCGTAGTTGTGCGTGCCGGTGAGCCCGGCGATGGCGAACGGCGGCACATCCTGGTACGGCCCGACCTGGATCTGCCGGTTCTCGTACTTCCAGTAGACGCCCTCGTAGTCCACCGGCTCGTCGCTGGTCAGTAGTTGCCAGATGATCTCCATCGACTCGTTAGCGCGGGGCGTGGCCTCCTCCGCCGGCATCTGGAACAGCGCGCGGTCGGTCGGCAGGCCGCCGCCGCCGAAGCCGTACTCCAGCCGGCCGTGGGTGAGGTGGTCGAGGAACGCCAGCCGTTCGGCTACCAGGAACGGCTCGTGGTAGGGCAGGTTGACCACGCCGGTACCCAGCCGGATCGTCGACGTCAGCGCCGAGGCCTTGGCGATCATGTACTCGGCGACCGGGACGTTCTCGAACCCACCGGTGTGGTGCTCACCGATCCAGTACTCGGTGAAGCCCAGCTGCTCGGCCAGCACGATGTCGGCGATGTCCCGGTCGTAGGACAGCGTCCAGTTCTCCTGCGGCGGGTGCTCGGGCATCGTGAACATGCCGAACTTCATGGGCGGACCCCTTGGCTTATGGCACCCGCGGCACTGCCGGCACCGTTGCCAAACGTCTAGTCGGCTACGGCGGATGTGTCAAGGTCACACGCGCCGCGGTGGCCTCCCGCGCCACCACCCCCAACGACCGCTCCACCCCCTCGTCGAGACCACGACGGCCAGCTCGCCGCCGCGCCGGTGGATGCTTGCCCAGCTGCCGCTGCCGACCGGGCCGGGCACTCGCGGCGGCGTTGTCGGCGTTGTCGGCGCCCCCTGCGCGGCGACGGCAAGGCAGCATCCCCGGCGGCCGCCGAGACCGGGCGTAGCGCCGCCAAGGTCGACGGCCGAGGAGCGGGCAGCCACCCGGACGGCGCTATGCGGCTGGTCAGCAGCGCCCTGCGCGTCTTCACCGGCGAGGTCTATGAGCAAGCGAGCGGACGGTGTCGGCATCCCAGCAGCGGGCTGAGCACACCGCATCGGACGAGGGGAGCTTGGCAGTGCAGCGGCTGCGAGCAGGCGCCCATCAGCAGGCGAGCCAGGTGATTGTCGACTGGACCCAGTGCCGCGGTCGCGGCCTGTGCGCGAGCTGCTGCCCGAACGGGTGCTGCTGGACGACTGGGGCTACCCCATCATGTCGGGCGCACACCGGTCACCGGCGAGCTGGCCGACGCAGCGGCGCAAGCGGCGCAAGCGGTCAGCATGTGCCCCACGATGGCGCTGCGGCAAGAGCAGGTGGAGCCCTACCCCGGCTGACGTCAAGACCGAGCCAACTACCCGTCGGCCTTGTCCCGGTTGGGATAGACGACCTCGGTGATGACCAGCTGCACGGCTGCGGCGGCAGGGACGGCGACGAGCGCGCCCACGATTCCCAGCATGGCACCGCCGAGGATCACCGCGACGATCGTGACGAGCGGCGACACATCGACAGTCCGTCGCAACACTCGCGGGTTGAGCAGGTAGTCCTCGAACACCCGATAGATGACGTGAAAGACGACTGTGATCAGGGAGGCGGTCGGCGAAACGGTGGCGAGAGCCACGAGGGCGACAATCACCCCGGCGATCGAGGACCCGACCAGCGGGATCAGGTCGAGGATCCCGGTCAGCACCGACAACACCAGCGCATAGGGCACGCCGAGGATCAGCAGCAGGATGTAGCTGGTGACGATCGCCACGACGGAGGTGGCGACGTTGCCCAGCACATAGCCGCCGACCCGGGTGACGACCTCGTCGGCGAGCAGCCCGAACCGGGGACGGTGCCGCAGAGGGACCAGCCGATAGACCGCCTGCTTGATACGGGGCAGGTCGGCGAGGAAGTAGACCACCAGCACCAGCGTCAGCAGCAGCTGGAAGGTGAACGACAGGATGGCGGTGCCGGCGGACAGCAGCCCGCCGGCCGTCTTGACGCTGACCCCTTGTTGCAGGCTCTGCTGGATTCTTTCTGCGACGTGGTACTTGGCGTTGAGCCGTCCGAGCGCGTTCTGCTGGTCTTGCAGGTCGTGGGCGTAACGGGGCGCCGCGTCCACCAGCTGGGTCGCCTCCCTGGCCAGTGGCGGGAAGGCAGCCGCGAGGAAGCCGGCGAACAGCCCCAGGGCGATGACCGCGATGAGAGCCACCGCCACCGGACGCGACAGGCCGCGGCGCACGAGCCAGCGGACCGCGGGGTCCAGCCCGATGGCGATGAAGGTAGCGACGAGCAACACGACGAGCTCGTGCCGCACGGAGTACAGCGCGAACGCTGCCAGGACCGATAGCAGCGCCCCGGTCGTGATCGAGAAGCCGCGGTGGAGGTCCGACCGACCTTCGGCGGGGGCGACCGGCACGCCGAACGGCTGCTCCTCGCTGACCTGCGCTGCGACCCGGCGCGCCTGCTCGTCCAGCAGCAGCTCGTCGGCCTGCTTGGCGGCCTCGACGGCCTCCTCGACCGAGTGCTCGGCCCGGTCCGCCTGCTCCTCGGCGGTGTCCGCCTGCCTTCCGGCCTCACCCGCCTGCGACTCAGCAGCCTCGGCGTACTCCTCAGCCTCGACAGCCGCCCGGTGGGCTCCCTGCTCAGCCCGCTGGGCGGTGTGCTCGGCTGCGATGGCCGCGTCCTGTGCCCGATGTGCCTCCCGCTCGAGTACTCGAGCCTCGCTCTCGTGCGCCAGGGCCTCGGCCGGCGCCTGCGGCTCGTCGGCGGGGGTCGGCCCGGCCCGCTCGTCGCTCGTCACCAACGCGGCACAGCCCCCACTACGCCGCGGCCACGAGCGCGCCTAAGCACGTGCGGCCTCGGGTCGTGCTCGCGCAACACGGGCGGGGATGCAGCCAGCCTGCATTCACCCACCCAGCCACCTCCGCTGCCGCCGCCGGAATGCTTTCACCACCCTCGCTCCCGGTAGGTATCGGCCCGCTACGGTCGTGTCGCAAGTGCGCAAGGAATGTGTGCCCGGCGGTTGACAACGCACTCACTACGCCAGTGTCTCGCACGCGGGCGGCTTCTCGCTGACGTGGCCGCCGACCTGAGGCGCGGTCTCGGCCGGGCTCACCCGTCCCGCCGCATGTCGACGAAGCGGCTGTAGTGCCCTTGGAACGCGACGGTGATGGTGTCGGTGGGGCCGTTGCGGTGCTTGGCGACGATGAAGTCGGCCTCACCGGCACGGGGCGACTCCTTCTCGTACAGGTCGTCGCGGTGCAGCATGATCACGAGGTCGGCGTCCTGCTCGATGGAGCCCGACTCGCGCAGGTCGGACAGCTGGGGCCGCTTGTCGGCTCGTTGCTCGGGCGAGCGGTTGAGCTGCGAGAGCGCGACCACCGGCACCTCGAGCTCCTTGGCCAGCAGCTTGAGGTTGCGGCTGATCTCGCTGACCTCCTGCTGCCGGTTCTCGGTGCGCTTCGGGGAAGACATCAACTGCATGTAGTCGATGACGACAAGGCGAAGGTTGTGCCGCTGCTTGAGCCGGCGACACTTGGCGCGGATCTCCATCATGGTCATGTTCGCGCTGTCGTCGATGAACAGCGGTGCATCGGCGATCTCACCCATCCGGCCGGCGAGCTTGGCCCAGTCGTCGTCGCTCATCCGCCCGCTGCGCATGTTCTGCAGGTGCACCCGCGCTTCGGCAGACAGCAGGCGCATCGTGATCTCGACCCGGCTCATCTCCAGCGAGAAGATGACCGCAGTCTGGCCGTGCTTGATGGCCGCGCAGCGGGCGAAGTCGAGGGCTGCCGTGCTCTTACCGGCCGCCGGGCGGGCGGCCACGATGACCAGCTGCCCCGGGTGCAGGCCGTTGGTCAGCGCATCGAGGTCCTGAAAGCCCGTCGGCACCCCGGTCAGGGAACCGTCGTGGCCCGCGATCGACTCGATCTCCTGCAGCACCGGGTTGAGCAGAACCTCCAGCGGCAGGTAGTCGTCGGTGGTGCGCTGCTCGGTGACGGCGTAGACCTCGGCCTGCGCCCGGTCGACGGCATCGTCGACCTCGGTGGCCTCGTTGTATCCCAGCTGGGTCACCCGGATGCCGGCGTCGATTAGGCGCCGCCGGATGGCCTTCTCGGCGACGATGCGCGCGTAGTAGCCGGCGTTGGCCGCGGTCGGCACCGTGGCGATCAGGGTATGCAGATAGGCAGCGCCGCCCACGCGGTCGAGCTGACCGCCCTTCTGCAGCGCGGAAGCGACGCTGACCGCATCGGCCGGCTCGCCCTTCGTGTACAGCGCCGTGATGACGTCGAAGACGGTCGCGTGCGCGGGACGGTAAAAGTCGACGGCACGAAGGCTCTCGACGACGTCGGAGATGGCGTCCTTGGAGAGCAGCATCCCGCCGAGCACGCCCTGCTCGGCCGCTACGTCCTGCGGCGGGGTCCGGTCGAGCGAGGGGGCCTCGCTGCTCGTCGACGAACGAGGACCTCGCTCGATGCTGGCGACCGACAACTGGTCTTGCCTCCCCTGCTGGCGCGTCCGGGAGTGGGTGCGGCTCCCTGAAGCGTGTCTAGCGGAGACCTCGGACAGAAATGCCAGTCGTCGGCGTGTTCGCACGGCCGCCCTGTGGACCACGCTGAGCACAACCTGTGGGCAGGAGGGCGAGAACCTGGGGACGCGCGGTGGACAGGCTGTCGACATCGCGCCCGCCTATGCCCACCGGACGCACAGACGCGCTGGTCACGAGTATCCACTGGCTGTGGACAACTATTGGGGACAAGCCTGTGGCGTAACTCGCTGCTCATCGCGCGGCTACCTGCTGTATGCCAAACGGCGCCCTTCCCGAGGGAAGAGCACCGCTTGGGACGATTTGACGGCCGCAGGGCACATCGGTAGGGCCGAGTTTCAGGCCGGGACCACCTCGAGGTTCACCGTTGCCACGACGTCTGGGTGCAGCCGCACGGCGACGCTGTGCTTGCCCAGCGTCTTGATGGCGTGGGGCACGTCGACCCGGCGCCGGTCAAGCTTGGGGCCGCCGGCAGCCACGACCGCGTCGACGATGTCGGCCGGGGTCACCGATCCGAACAGCCGTCCGCCCTTGCCCGAGCGGTTGGTCAGCTTGACGTCGAGCGAGCTCAGCTGCATCGCTGCCTGGTGCGCCTGTGCGAGGTCGCGGACCGTGCGTACTTCTCGTGCTCGGCGAATCGTCTCGACCTGCTTCTCCGCGCCCCGGGTCGCCGGAATCGCCAGACCCTGCGGGACGAGGTAGTTGCGGCCGTAGCCGTCCTTGACCTCGACGACCTCGCCGACACCACCGAGCGCGGGAACCTCCTGCGTGAGGATCAGCTTCACCGCCGGCTCACCTGGCCGTGCTCGTGTAGGGCAGCAGGGCGACCTCGCGACTGTTTTTCACAGCGATGGCGATGTCGCGCTGGTGCTGGCTGCAGTTGCCGGTAACCCGCCGCGCCCTGATCTTGCCGCGGTCGCTGATGAAGCGGCGAAGCAGCGCCGTGTCCTTGTAGTCGATGCGTGCTGCCTTGTTCTTGCAGAACTCGCAAACCTTCTTCTTCGGCTTGCGCAGTGGCGCCTTCGCCATGCAAATCTCCTGCTTCTAGAAAGGGGGCTCGTCGCTGTACCCGGCGGGTGACTGCGACCACGGGTCGTCGCTGGCTCCGCCACCGGCAGCAGAACCGGCACCGGCACCGGCACCGGCTCCGGCACCACTGGAGGCACCGCCGCCGTAGCCGCCGCCACCCCCGGCGCCTCCGCCGCCGCCGCCGCCGCCGCCGTACGATCCGCCACCGCCATTGCCGCTGGAGCGGCCTGCCTTGTTGACGCGGGCCGTCGCGTACTTCAGCGACGGGCCCACCTCTTCGACGTCAAGCTCGATCACGGTGCGCTTCTCGCCCTCACGGGTCTCGAAGCTGCGCTGCTTGAGGCGCCCCTGGATGACGACCCGGGTGCCCTTCTGCAGCGACTCGGCGACGTTCTCGGCCGCCTGCCGCCAGACGGTGCAGCGCAGGAACAGCGCCTCCCCGTCCTTCCACTCGTTGCTCGCGCGGTCGAGCGTGCGCGGGGTGGAGGCCACCGTGAAACTGGCGACCGCCTGGCCGCTTGGCGTGAACCTCAGCTCGGGGTCGCTGGTCAGGTTGCCGACCACGGTGATGACTGTCTCGCCTGCCATCGCGGGCCGCCCGTCAGGCTGCCGCCGCGCTCTCGCGCGGGGCGGGCTTGTCGTCCAGCTTCATCAGCTTGGTCCGCAGCACGGACTCGTTGAGGTTCAGCTGGCGGTCGAGCTCGCGAACCGCGTCGCTGTCGGCCCGCAGCTCGAGCAGGGCGTAGATGCCCTCGAAGTTCTTGTCGATCTCGTACGCAAGGCGCCGGCGGCCCCAGACGTCGAGCTTCTCGATCGAGCCACCCGAGGTGCGGATGACGCTGAGGTACTGCTCCAGCGAGGGGGCAATCGTCCGCTCCTCGAGATCAGGAGCCAGGATGATCATCAGTTCGTAGTGACGGGACGCCAAGACAGGACCTCCTATGGTCGTAGGCGGCCACAGACGGTCTGTGGCAGGAGGACGCGCAAGCTGCGCGACCCCTGAGGCTACCGGACGGCGGCTTGGCGGCGACCCGACGAGCAGGCGGCGCACTCAGTCCCCCGCGATCGGTGCGGTAACACCCGGCGCTTGGTGCGGCAGCACCCCCGAGCTAGGTGCGGTAGCACCCAGCGCGCTCAGTCGACCCAGTCCCCGGACGTGAACGCCACGACGAACACCAGCATCAGCGGCGCCGCGACCCACAGGTAGACGGTGTGCACCCTCGGGTGCCGGGCCAGCAGCAGGTACAGCGGGAACCACACCAGTACCGCGCGCACCCCGCTCGCCCAGTACGACGACGCGGTCATCAGCAGCGTCGCCGACCCGACGTAGGCCGCCTCGCCCCAGCGGCGTCCGCGCAGCAGCACGGCGGCCAGCCCGATGCCCACCCCGACCGCGGTGAGCTCGGCGATCCAGAACCAGTGGAAGGTCGACGAGGTCTCGAGGTTGCCCGCGACCCGCCAGGTCGTCTGCAGGCCCACCCAGGGCCAGGTCACCTCCCGGCCCCAGCCCTCCCGCATCGCGCGGCCGTAGGAGTCCCAGTGCCCGGTCCGCGCGTGCAGGTACGCCGCGAAGGCGGCGACGGGCACCACCGGCAGCAGCAGCGCAGGAGCATCCCGCGCCGACCGCCCGCCGAGCATCTGCCAGCCGCCGCCGCGCAGCCCGCTTCGGGTGGTTGCCCACTGCACCCACAGACCGGCGAGCAGGGCCAGCCCGATGATGCGCGTCCCGGTGGCGCCGGCGGCGAGCACGCCCGCCAGCCACCAGCGTTGCCGCCTCGCCGCGAGCCACGCGGTCACGCTGAACGCCAGGAACAGGCCCTCGGAGTACCCCGCGAACAGGAACACGGCGTACGGGAAGGCGACAAGGGCGGCGACCGCACGCCGGCCGGTGGCGACCGCGCCGTCGGCGCCCACCTCGTCTGCGGCCAGCCGGGCGAGGGCAATGCTGGCCACGCAACCGGCAAGCGCCGACACCACCAGCCCCGCCACCGTCCAGTCGGGGACGACCACGTGTACCGCCCGGATCGCCAGCGGCAGGCCCGGGTAGTCGACATCGGTCTTGTCGCTGTAGGCCGGGGAGTGGTAGCCGTAGCGCGCCACCTTGTAGAACAGGTCGGCGTCCCAGTGGTGCCACACCTCCGTGAAGCCGGGGACCTGCGCCACCGTGGACGAGGTGGCGAGCCGGGCGGCCGACAGGGCGACGAGGGCGACGGCGAACCGGCTCGCCAGCCAGACGCCGAGGGCCGAGCGGGCGAGCGGCCCGGGCCACCGACTGACGCGACGGCCCGTCCATCGCCGCCGCGCGAGGGACACCGCACCCGGCACCGTGCCCGGCCCGCCCCGCGCGCCCTGCCCCAGCTCGGTGGCGGTGCTCATCCCGTGCTCAGCTCAGGTGCCGGCACCGCAGCGGGACGGGGCAATCGCGACGGCACGTCGCGTCCGCGCAGCAGACCGCCGGCCGGGTCATCCTCGTGGTCCGCTCGGACGACGTCGAGCTCCGGCCGCAGCATCTCCCGCACCACCAGCCCGGCCAGCACCACCAGCGCGAGGTCGCGCACGAGCACCGACCCCACGAACCACCCTTCGCTGATGCCCGCCCGCCCGCTGGTGTCAATCGAGACGAAGTACAGGTAGCGCGTCAGCAGGACGAGAGCCTCGGTCAGCTGCCAGGCGAGGAACATCCCCCAGCGCGGTCGGGCGAGGGCCACGAGCGGCAGCAGCCACAGCACGTACTGCGGCGAGTACACCTTGTTGGTCAGCAGGAACGCGACCACGGCGAGGAACGCCACCTGTGGGACCCGCGGCCGCTGCGGCGCGACCAGCACCAGCACGCCCAGCCCGGCCAGCAGCAGCAGGCAGGCCAACCCCGTGACGAGACCGAGCGGGCCCGTGGCAAAGCCGGTGGCACCGGCGGCGATCACCGGTCCCAGGACCAGGCCCAGCGCGATGAGGGCGGCACTTCCGGTGATGAGCACCGCCGACATCACGCGGGGCCAGCTCCGCAGCAGGAGCGCCAACACGCCGACTGCCGCCGCCACAGCGAGCAGCACGACCAGCCGCAGCCCCAGCGGTGTGATCGTGTGGCCCTCGGACAGGTACTGCATCGCGAAGGGCAGGGAGTCCCAGTCGGCCGTCCGATCGCTGTTGTAGGCGAAGAATGCCGTCACCGCGTTGGCTGCACCGCCGTGATGCGGAGCGAGCGCAGCGAGCCCCTCGCCTCGCCACAGCAAGGACCACGCACTCGGCCCGGACACCGCCGGCGTCATCCCGTAGCCGGCGACGAGGTAGACGGGCAGGTACACCGCGACCACGGTTGCGGCAGCCACGGCGCAGGCCCGCCACCAGGCCGACATCCGCCCCGCTCGCACGCACAGCGGCAGCAGGGCCAGCAGCAGCAGCGCTGGGTAGAGCTTGGCCGCGATCCCGAGCCCGAGCAGCAGGCCCGCGAGCACCGGCGCGCGGCGGGACCAGGCGAGCAGGCCGCCGGCAGCCGCGGCGACGGCGATCAGGTCCCAGTTGGTGTAAGCGTGCAGGACGAGAGCTGGGGCGAGCGCCAGGAGTGCTGCATCCCAGGGCCTGCGTCCAGCCGTCAGCGCCGTGCAGGCGACCGCTGCGAGCGCGGCGGCCGCGAGCACCAGCGCGGTGGTGTCGAAGAACCGCGCTGCCTGCCCGTCTTGGGAGTAACCGGCGGCGGTGAGCTGCGAGGGCTGCCCGGACCTGCCGCCCAGCGCGCCCAGCTGCATCGCGGCGCCGAGCAGGACGGGGTAGCCGACGGCGTGGTCGACGTAGGGCAGCTTGCCCTTGTCGAGCCCCTCGCTGCCCCACAGGGCGACGACGTCGGTGTAGCACAGGCGCGTGTATTGGTACTCGTGCTGCCAGTTCCGGGTGTCGCGGCAGGGCAGTTTCTGCGCGTAGCCCAGCACGCTTGACAGGGCGGCAAGGACCAGCAGCAGCCGGACCGGGGTGGCGAACCGCGGCGAGGCCGAGTGCCGCCCGCGTGGCCCCCCGATGGAGACAAAGGATGTGCTGCCTTGCTGCGGCGCAGGCTGCCCCTCATCCGTGGACGCGCCTGGCGCCACCCGCGGTTCGGCCAGGCCGACGGGCATCAAATGCGCCACCGGCCCCCCTTCACACACCACTCGATGTCTCGTCAGGACCGCAGTCGCGTCAGTTCCGCCGGACGCTGTCGCGCTGATACGAGGAGGGGCATAAATCTAACGTCTCCGGGGAGCCCGGCGCCCCCGCTGGTGCTGCCGCCGGTTCACGGCCCGATCCTCCGCTCCGGCTGTCAGCCGAGGCAGCTGTGGACCGCGCGGACGTAGGCCTCTGAGCGGTCGGACCCGATGATGCCGGGCGCCATCTTGTTCATCATGTAACTGATCGTCGTCCGGGTGTCGAGGTTCATGAGGATCAGCGACCCGCCCCAGCCGCCCCAGTAGCAGGCCCGCCCCTGCGGCACGTAGGGCAGCGTCTCGGTCTCGGGCAGGGCGAAGCCGATGCCGAAGCGCAGCGGCACGCCGAGGACCAGGTCGATCCCGTGGCTCTGCTCGTCGAAGATGAGCCCGATGGTGTCCGGCGACAGCAGCCGCACGCCGTCGACGGTGCCGTCCAGCGCCACCGCCGCGAGGATGCGGGCGACCGAGCGGGCGTTGCCGTGGCCGTTGAGCGCGCCCAGGTCGGCGCGGCGCCAGCCGGCGGTATTGGCATTCGCCGCGTCGGACGCCGGCCCGGTGAAGGTCTTGTAGGCAGGGCTGTCGTGATCGAGGCTGGCGATGTCGAACGGCAGCGGTGGCGGCGGGACGACGGGCGCGATGCGCCGCCAGTCCGACTCGGCCGCGCCGATCTGGAAGTCGGCGCCGAGCGGGCCGGCGATCTCATCCGCCACGAAAGTCTTGAGGTGCTTGCCCGTCACCCGACGCACCAGCTCACCGACGAGGTGCCCCTGGTTCTGGGCGTGGTAGCCCGACGCAGTACCCGGCTGCCACCACGGTGCCTGCGCGGCGAGCCTCGCGGTCGAGCGGTCCCAGTCGTACATGTCCTCGGTCGCGAACGGCGCCTCCCAGCCGGACACGCCTGACGTGTGGCTGAGCAGGTGGCGCACCTCGATGCGCTCCTTGCCGTTCTCGGCGAACTCGGGCCAGTACGTCGCGACAGGCGCGTAGGCGTCGAGCTGGCCCCGCTCGACGAGCATCAGGGCAGCGAGGCTGGTGACGGTCTTCGTCGTCGACCACACGTTGGTGATCGTGTGCTCAGTCCACGGGGCACTGTGAGCGGCGTCGGACCAGCCGCCCCAGATGTCGACGACAGTCGTGCCGTCGACGTCGACGACGACGCTCGCGCCCAGCTCGTTGCCGGACGACAGCTGCTCGGCGAGGGCGTCGCGCACCGGCTCGAACCGCGCGTCGCAGCTGCCTGACACCTGGGTTGCCGCCACCTCGACCATGTCTGTCCCTCCGCTGGCTGCTACTCGTCGGCCGCTCTGCGCCTAGCCTGACGCACGGTGCCACGCCGTTGCACCGGGGCGCCCGTGCCGATCACGAACGACGTGGTCAGGTGGTTCCAGCCGCAGCCCTGGCACACCTCGACCACGTAGACGTTGAGGGCCGAGTACTGCTGAGCGAGCGCGGCCAGTTCACGGCTCGCCCGCGCCCGCCCCGAGGCGTCCCCGAGCTCGTCCCCGTAGAGGTAGGTGACCTGCATGAGCGGCTTGTCGCATCGGCACACCGGGCAGCGCGAGCCGGACGGCTCCCCGTAGTACCGAGCGGCGCGCAGCAGGTACGGGTGCGCGTCGCAGGCGTCGAGGGTCGACAGTCGGCCGGTCACCAGGCCGGTCAGGACCGCCCGGCGCGCGAGGCCGTAGTCGATCACGGAACGCGCCGTCGGCAGACGGTCAGGAGCGGTCCCCGCCATCGCAGCAGGGTAACGCTCGGCGGCTCAGCTTGCCTGTGGCCGAGTATCTGCGGGTGTCCCTAGGACACCTTGCGTTCACCATCTCGTATTGTGGTCGATGTATCGACCCGATACATCGCTTCGGCCTATCGGGAAGGAGGAAGCAATGCTCGAGTTCGCCGTCCTCGGACTGCTGCACGAGTCCGCCATGCACGGCTACGAGCTGCGCAAGCGGCTCAACATGACGCTCGGGTTGTTCCGCGCCTTCTCCTACGGCTCGCTGTACCCCACGCTGCGCCGGATGCAGGCCGCCGGCTGGGTGGTCGCCGACGACGCGGGCTACGGCAGCCGCAGCAAGGTCGTCTACTCGCTCACTGCAGAGGGCAAGGAGCGCTTCGTCGAGCTGCTGGGCGAGGCCGGCCCCTCGACCTGGGAGGACGAGTCCTTCGGCGTGCACTTCGCGTTCTTCGCGCGGACGTCGCCGGAAGCGCGGCTGCGCATCCTCGAGGGCCGGCGAGCCCGGCTCGAGGAGCGGCAGGAGCGCTTCCGGACCGGTGTCACCCGCACCCGCGAGCGACTCGACCGCTACACCCTCGAGCTGCAGCGCCACGGCCTGGAGTCGGTGGAGCGCGAGGTCCGCTGGTTGAACGAGCTGATCGAGACCGAGCGCAGCGAGCGAGCAGAAGGAAACGAGCGCTTCAGACGCACCGAACCGGTCGAGCACAGCGGGCGCCCCGACCGGCCGGAGCTCGACGCGCCCGCCAGTCCAGAACACCCCCGCCCGGAGGCAGGGCCCGCCGGCCAGCCCTGATCGGCGGCCTCGGTGGCCGCTTCACCTCACCGTCCGTCACCAACCACCACCCCGTCACCAACCACCACCGCCATCAACCACCACCGCCATCAACCACCACCGTCAGCAGCAAGCGAAGGAGCGCACGAATGGGATCGATCCGCGTCGCCATCGTCGGCGTAGGAAACTGCGCCGCCTCACTGGTTCAGGGAGTCGAGTACTACCGCAACGCCGGCGCGTCGCAGCGCGTCCCCGGGCTGATGCACGTTCAGCTCGGCGACTACCACGTCTCCGACATCGAGTTCGTCGCCGCCTTCGACGTCGACGGCAAGAAGGTCGGGCGTGACCTCGCCGAGGCCATCGGAGCCAGCGAGAACAACACCATCCGCATCTGCGACGTGCCGCCCACCGGCGTCACGGTCCAGCGGGGCCACACCTACGACGGCCTTGGCCGGTACTACCGCGAGATGATCGAGGAGTCGACCGACACCCCGGTCGACGTCGTCGCCGCCTTGCACGAGGCCCGCGTCGACGTCCTCATCTGCTACCTGCCGGTCGGGTCGGAGGACGCCGCCCGCTTCTACGCGCAAAGCGCCATCGACGCGGGCGTCGCTTTCGTCAACGCTCTGCCGGTGTTCATCGCCGGCACGCCGGAGTGGGCCGAGAAGTTCCGCGCCGCGGGCGTCCCGATCGTCGGCGACGACATCAAGAGCCAGGTGGGCGCGACCATCACCCACCGGGTGCTGGCGAAGCTGTTCGAGGACCGCGGCGTCACGCTCGACCGCACCATGCAGCTGAACGTCGGCGGCAACATGGACTTCATGAACATGCTCGAGCGCGACCGGCTCGAGTCGAAGAAGATCTCCAAGACCCAGGCCGTCACCTCCAACGTGCAGCACGACATGGGCCGGCGCAACGTGCACATCGGCCCGTCGGACTACGTGGCCTGGCTCGACGACCGCAAGTGGGCCTACGTCCGCCTGGAGGGGCGCGCCTTCGGCGACGTCCCGCTCAGCCTGGAGTACAAGCTCGAGGTCTGGGACTCGCCCAACTCCGCGGGCGTCATCATCGACGCGCTGCGCTGCGCGAAGATCGCCAAGGACCGCGGGGTCGGTGGCCCGATCCTCGGCCCCTCGTCGTACTTCATGAAGAGCCCGCCGGTGCAGTACCGCGACGAGGTCGCGGCACGGCTCGTCGAGGCATTCATCCAGGATGACGAGCAGGCGGCGCTCGCCGTCGCCGACGCGATCGAGCACGGGACCGCCGGGGACGACAGCACCAGCTGACCCGCGGCGCCTCCCCTGCGGCCGGGCATGGTCACCGGCCGCAGGGGTTACGTCCTGGCTCTTACATCTCGGCGGCGTCAGGCTTGACGCCCTGCTCGGCCGCCCACTCGAGCAGCCGTCGCTCGGCCTCCGGCGGGCCAAGTGGCCCGTGTTCGAGCCGCAGCGCCAGCAGGTGCTGGTAGGCCTGGCCGAGCTGCGGACCGGGCTTGATGCCGAGGATGCGGCCGATGGCGTGGCCGTCGAGGTCGGGGCGGACCCGCTCCATCTCCTCGCGCTCGGCCAGCTCCGCGATGCGGCGTTCAAGCGCGTCGTAGGTGCGGGCCAGTCCGACCGCCTTGCGCTTGTTGCGGGTGGTGCTGTCCGAGCGGACCAGCACGTGCAGCCGGTCGAGCAGCGGGCCGGCGTCGTGGGCGTAGCGGCGCACCGCGGAGTCGGTCCACTCCCCGCGGCCGTAGCCGAAGAAGCGCAGGTGCAGCTCGACGAGCCGGCTGACGTCCTCGACGAGTGACTTGGGAAAGCGCAGCGCCGTCAGCCGCTTACGGGTGATCGATGCGCCCACCACCTCGTGGTGGTGGAACGAGACGCCGCCGCCCGGCAGGTGCGCACGGGTGCGCGGCTTGCCGACGTCGTGCATCACGGCCGCGAGGCGGGTGATGAGATCTGGCGCGCCGAACCGCTCGGGCTCCAGCGCGATGACGTTGCGCAGGACCGCGAGCGTGTGGTCGTAGACGTCCTTGTGCGGGTGCTCGACGTCGATCTCCATCCGCAGCACGGGTAGCTCGGGCAGGACGACGTCGGCAGCCCCCGTCTGCACCAGCAGCTCGAGCCCCGGCACCGGGTCGGGTGCCATCAGGAGCTTGACCAGCTCGTCGCGCACCCGTTCCGGCGCGACGATCGCGAGCCGCGGAGCCCTGCTACGCATTGCCTCGACCAGCGCCTTGTCGGGTTTCAGGCTCAGCTGGGCGACGAACCGAGCCGCGCGCAGGATGCGTAGCGGGTCGTCGTCGAAGGAGTCCTCCGGCGCCGCGGGGGTGCGCAGGACACGCCGGCCGAGGTCGGCCAGGCCGCCGAACAGGTCGACGAACTCGTGCCGCGGCACCCCGACCGCCATCGCGTTGATGGTGAAGTCGCGGCGCACCAGGTCGCCCTCGAGGGTGTCGCCGTACGTCACGTCCGGGTTACGGGAGGAGCGGTCGTAGCTCTCGCTGCGGTAGGTCGTGACCTCGAGGCGCTGCCCCGCCCGGCTGAGCCCGACGGTGCCAAAGGCGATGCCGATGTCCCAGACCGAGTCGGCCCAGCCGCTCGCGAGGGCGAGGACCTGCTCAGGCCGGGCGTCGGTGGCGAAATCCAGGTCGGGCGGTGCGGTCCGGTCGAGCAGGGCGTCGCGGACCGAGCCTCCCACCATGTGCAACTGGTGGCCCGCGGCCTCGAAGCGCTCCCCCAGCTCGTCGGCGACCTCGGGGACCATGAGCAGTCCACGCACGGCGCGTGCCGACGGGTCGTCGGGATCGTCGAGGTCGAAGCGGGACACGGATTCGACAGCGTACCCGGGCCTGGGTGCTGCGACCTTCGTACGATCACGCCATGAGGTCGCCGACGCCGCCCGGCGGCCGCCGCCCGCTGCGGCGGGTGGAGGAGCTGTCGGCGGGCGGTCTGGTGCTCGACCGGCTGGCTCCCGACGCGTGCGGTGCCCTCATCGGGCGCCTCGACCGGCGCGGCCGGCTGCTGTGGTCACTGCCCAAGGGCCACCGCGAGAGCGGGGAGACGATCGAGCAGACGGCCGTCCGGGAGGTCACGGAGGAGACCGGGATCAGCGGGCGGGTGCTCGCCCGGCTCGGCGTCATCGACTTCTGGTTCGTCGCCGGCGGCAGCCGCATCCACAAGACCGTCCACCACTTCCTGCTCCTGGCGCAGAGCGGCGAGCTCTCCGACGAGGACGTCGAGGTGGCCGAGGTCGCATGGTTCCCGCTGGCCGAGCTGGGTCACCGGCTCGCCTACGACGACGAGCGGCGCCTCGTCCTCGCGGTGCCCGGCCTGCTCGCTGACACCGCGTGACCCGACCACGCTGTCCAGGCGTCGCCCCCCGCTCGCTGGTGGTGCGCGCGGCGGTCGTCCTCCTGCTCGTCATCGCCTCGCTGGTGCCGCTAGCGGGACGGCGGGCCGAGGCCGCGCTGCCTGCTCCCCCCGCGCTGGTCGCGCCGGCGCCTACGCCGGCGACGGTCGAGATCACCCAGCTGAGCCCATCGACGCTCACCCCTGCCGCGACGCTCGTCATCGGCGGAGCGGTGGTGAACCGGGGCACGGAGCCCATCACCGGGCTCACGGTTTCACTGCACCTTGGGCCTGCCGTGTCGGGACGCGACGAGCTGCACGCCCTGCGCGCCCGGCCCATCGCGCAGCCCCTCGCCGCTCGCCAGCAGACCCTGGGGGACACGCCGCTCGCGCCCGGGCAGCGGCGCACCTTCACCCTCTCGGCCGCCGGGCGCGACCTCGGCCTCCGTGCGACGGGGGTCTATCCGCTGCAGGTCACGGCCGTCGGAGGCGTTGTGGGCAGCTACCGCGATGTCGGCACGGCGAACACCGCCATCCCGTACCTGCCGTCGCGCCCCGGCCACCGGATGCACCTGGCATTCGTCGTCCCGCTGACCGCCGCCCCCGCCCTCGCCGGGGACGACACGCTCACGGACTCCGCCGCCGAGGCCACGCTCCACCATGCCGTTGCTCCCGGCGGCCGACTGGGCACCCTGCTGGACGCGGCGGGCACCAGGGGGGCGACCCCCGTGGTCGACCCCGCCCTGGTCGAGGCGCTGCAGGCGCTCGCGGGGCCGCACCGCCTGCAGGGCAACACAGCCGTGCACCCGGGTGACGCCGCCGCCAAGGCCTGGCTCAGCCGGCTGCGCGCCCGGGTGGGGCGTAGTGGCCTGGTCCGCCTGCCCTACGGCGATCCGGACCTCGAAGCTCTGGCACACGGCGGCCTTCCCGAGTCGCTGCAGGAGGCCGACCGCCGCGGCGCGCACGTCCTGCAGCAGGCGCTGGGGACGGTGGGTGACCCGCGCCTCGGCGTGCCACCGGGGGGCGTCGTCGACGACGCCGGCCTGGACGTGATGGCGACGCGGCTGGGGACCAGCAGTGTCGTGCTGCGCGGCGACTCCGTGTCGACGGTGGCGGGGACGGGCGTCGTCGCGCTGAGTGGCCGGGCTGCACCCGAGCGGGCGCTGCTGACCGATCCGTCCCTCACCGCGCTGCTGGGTTCCGGGCCCGGCAGCGCTGCAACCCTCGCGGCGCAGGACATCGTCGCCGAGGCGGCGGCTGCCGCACTGGGGACACCGGACGCGCCGTCGGCGGCGCTCGTCGTTCCTCTTCCAGTGACCGTGCCGGGCGGCAGCTGGCAGCGGCAGGTCACGGCTGAGCTGGCCGCCAGCCCGCTGCTCGCGCCGACCGGCCTGGTGAGCCTCGCGGCTGCAACGCCGGGCGACAGCATTGTTGTCGGTTCCGGGCCTGCCGGTGGTGCAGGTGACGGCAGTGCCGGCAGTGCCGTCAGTGCCGGCAGTGCCGGCCCGGTCGGCCCGGCCGGCCCCGAGCTTGGAGCCGGGGTGCTCGCCAACGTCCGTAACCTGCGCGCGGACGTCGCCGACCTGCAGTCGGCACTGCCGAACTTCCCGGCCGACGACAGGCCCTGCCCGACGCTGCCGGAGCCGCCCGCCCGCCAACCGGCCGAGCAGCTGACCGACCCCGCATGCCGGGCGCTGCTGCTGGCCGTGTCAGCCGCCTGGCGGCAGCCGGCCGATGCGCCCGGTGGCCTGCCGGGCGGGCCTGCGGGTTCCGATGCCCAGCAGGCGATCGCTCGGGCCAGCTTGGGCGCTATCCGGGCGAGTGTGCGGGCCTTGGCGTCCCATGAGGTGGCGCTCACCAGCCGGACCGGGCGCGTTCCCGTCACCCTGGAGAACAACCTGGGGGAACCTGTACGGGTGACCCTCGTGCTCGGGACCGCTGACCGCGCCTCCGTCCGGTCGGGCGCGGCCGTGGCGCGGACCGTGCAGCCCGGGCAGAAGGTCCAGGTCGAGGTCGAGGTCCGTGCGGCAGCGGCAGGCACGTTCCCGGTCACCCTTTCACTGCTCAGTCCCGGCGGCCGGCTGTTCGGCACGCCGTCCCAGGTGCTGGTGCGCTCCACCGCCTACGGCGTGCTCGCCGTCGCCCTGACCGTCGGCGCCCTCGCGGTGCTCGTGGTGGCGGTGCTCTACCGGGCCGCCCGGGGCCTGTGGCGCGGCCGGCAGCGGCGCATGGACCGGGAGAGCGACACGGCCCGGAGGGGCACCGCCTGATGAGCCATCCCAGCGCAGCCGCCCAGCCTCAGCCCGCACCCATGGCCCGGCTCGGTCGGGCCAGTGGCCTGATGGCGGCGGGCACGCTGCTCTCCCGGGTCACCGGCTTCCTGCGCACCATTGCCATCGGCGTGGCCATTGGCACTCACGAGGTCGGGGATGCCTACAACGTCGCCAACACCACGCCCAACATCCTTTACGACCTGCTGCTCGGTGGCGTGCTCAGCAGCGTGATCGTCCCGGTGCTGGTGCGGGCGGCCAAGGAGGACGAGGACGGGGGCGAGGCGTTCGCATCGTCGCTGCTGACACTGGTCGCCATCGCGCTAAGTCTCGCCGTGCTGGTGGGCATGGTCGGCGCGCCGTGGCTGATCCGGGCGTACAGCAGCCGTGATGCCGGAATCCCGCTGGCGACCACCTTCTTGCGCTGGTTCCTGCCCCAGGTGCTGTTCTACGGGCTCGGCGCCACGATCGGGGCCATTCTGAACACCCGCGGCCGCTTCGGGGCGCCGATGCTGGCCCCGGTACTCAACAACCTCGTCGTCATCGCGACGGTGGTGCTGTTCGTGCTGCTGCCCGGGCACCGGCCGCCCACCCTCGAGTCCCTCACCACCGGCCAGATCGACCTGCTGGCCGCCGGCACCACCCTCGGCATCGTGGTGATGACTTTGGCCCTGCTGCCCTCGCTGCGCGCCAGCGGGTTTCGCTATCGCCCGCGCATCGACCTGCGGCATCCGGGGCTGCGCACCGCGGCCCGGCTGGCGGGGTGGATGCTCGTCTACGTCCTCGCCAGCCAGGCCGCTTACCTCGTCGTGACCCGGCTCGCGACCTCCACGGTCGCGTACACGACGTACACCTTCGCCTACCAGATGTTCTTGCTGCCCCACGGCATCATCGTCGTCTCGGTGGTGACCGCCCTGCTGCCGCGCATGAGCGCGCACGCAGCGGAGGGCCGGCTCGACCTGGTCCGCGACGACCTGTCCTCGGGCCTGCGGCTCGCGGGCGTCGTGCTCGTCCCGGCGGCGGCCGGGCTGCTGGTCCTAGCAGGGCCGCTGGCCTCGGCCGTGTTCCAGCACGGAGCCGTCAACGCCGGGGCGGCATCGGCCATCGGCACCACCCTGGCTGCCTTCGCGGTGGCGCTACCCCCCTTCAGCGCTTTCCAGCTCTCGCTGCGCGCCTTCTACGCGACAGCCGACAGTCGCACCCCCGCGCTGCTCGGGGTGGGCGTCGGGGTCACCAATGTGCTGTCGGCGCTGCTGCTGTCCGCCCTGCTGTCGAGCCAGCACCGTGCCGTCGCGCTCGCTCTCGCGTTCGCGCTGTCCTACACCGCCGGCACGGCAGCCTCCCTGCTGGTGCTGCGGCGCCGGCTCGACGGACTCGACGGCACTCGCGTCGTGCGCACGTTGGTGCGGGTCACCCTGGCGTCGGCCATCGGCGCGCTCGTGGCCCTCGCGGTGGTAGTGCTCGCCGACAGGGTGTTGCCGAATGGCCCCGGTGCCGACGCCGCCGCCGTGCTCGCCGGCGGCGCCCTCGGGGCTGCCGCCTACCTGGGTGTCGCCCGGCACCTACGGGTCGCGGAGTTGGGCGCCATGGGAGGACTGGTGCGTCGGCGCCTCGGCAGCTGAGCGCGATGTGCAGGTGATGCTCAACCGCGGCCACAACCCTGCCGAGAACACCGGAGAACGGCGACCACCCAGGACGCCGGCCCGCCGGCGCGTCCGGCACGCATGCGGAGGGGTGGTGGCATCGTCGTGCCGCTGCCCTCGGCCGCTGTCGCGTGCGCAGGGCGAGTGCCGCGCCCGTGAGGCGCCGTCCCCGCGCGCTGGCGCTCGGCCTCGTCATCGTCCTCGCCGCCGGTGGAGCCGTGTCCGCGACCGATGTCATTGCCTCGCCGCTGGCCGACGCGCAGAGCCGAGCCGCGACGCTGAGCGCCCAGGTGCACCGCCTGCAGGACCACAGCGAAGCGGCAGCAGAGCGCTACGCCGCCGCCAACGCCGAGCTCGCTTCAGCCGTAACGCGCTACCAGCAGGGGGTGCGGGGCCTCGACTCGGCACGAGCTGACCTGGCCCGGCAGCAGATCCGTACCCGATCGCGCGTGCGCGCGCTCTGGGAGGGAGGCGGCACACTCGGGATGGTTAGCAGCGCCCTGCAGACCGACGACCTCGGCTCGCTGTCCAGCCGGCTGGCCGCGGTGCAGCACGTGGCACAGGACGACCGGGACAGGCTCGCGGCTGCCGGCCGCGCTGCGGCCACGACCCGTGGGCAGGCCGCGTCGCTGGAGCGTCTCGCGCTGCACCAGACGGCGCTTCGCGGGCAGGCGCACGATGCCCTGCTCACCGCCCGGTCGGACGTGACAGCCGAGCAGACGCTGCTGCAGCAGGCAGGAGCGGACGTCGCGCGTTTGGCTGAGCAACAGCGCGAGGACGAGGCCAGGCGATCGGCTGCGGCGTTCCGGACCCGCCTGCTCGCTGCCGCACAAGCAGCCAAGGTCGCTCAGGCGGCCCGGGTCGCACGCGCCGCAGGGGTAGCGAAGGCCGCTAAGGCCGCGAAGGCGGAGCGCGCTGCCGCGGCAGCGGCCGGGCCACCGGCTGGCAACACCGGGGCGGACCCGGCGCGCGCTGCCGCGGCAGCGGCCGGGCCACCCGCTGACAACACCGCGCCGGACCCCACCGTCACGCCCGAGACCATCACCACGGACGGCCTGCCGACTTCAGCCGTAGCGGCCGCCGTCCTCGCCTCGGCACGCACCTTGCTAGGCCTGCCCTACGTCTGGGGCGGAAGCGGACCAGACGGGTTCGACTGCTCCGGCCTGACCGGCTGGGCCTACGCCGCAGCAGGCATCTCGCTGCCGCGCACCGCAGCTCAGCAGTGGTTGTCCGGCCCGCACCCCTCCATCGACCAGATGCAGCCCGGGGACCTGCTGTTCTGGGCGTCGGACCCCTCGGACATGTCATCGATCCACCACGTCGCGCTGAACCTCGGCGGCGGGATGATGATCTCGACCGATCATCCCGGGGATGTGGCCCGCGTACAACCGATCTGGGATGACGAGTTCGTCGGAGCCACGCGTCCCCAGGCCGCAATGGCGCTCGCCGTCGCGGGGGCTCGTTGGGCGCCGGGCTCATAGCTCCGGGCGCCGCGCAGCGGGGCGTCGGGGGCCCCGCTGCGACGACCCGGTTCCTTCGTACACTCGCGGGAGCGAGACACAGCGGCGGGCTGGCCAACGAGAGCCGCTCTCGGAACGGAGCGAGCGTGTCCGACGACCGCCCCTCAGGTCGGGCCATCGCCGTGACCGAGCGGGCCCGGGCTGCCTCGGGCTCAGCCCCTGTCGTCGTGCCCGCAGCAGGCGCACCCGCTACGACAGCTCCGCCTGCGCAAGCTTCTGGTACGGATGCACTGCGTACGGAAGCACTGGCCCCCGCAGCAATCCCTAGCTCCTTCGACCTGAAGAAGGTCGTTGGCTGGTGATCGAGCCTGATTGCGCCCGAGACCGGACCTTGTTGATCTCCGGCTCTTGTTTCGTTACCCGGCCAGGGCTCCGATCTTGACCAGGTTGTGGGCCAG
>JAABUM010001176.1_pt1 | contig 40416 bp, 63 predicted proteins | sample 5559161 | NCBI WGS metagenome assembly JAABUM01 (sample SAMN10711868, study PRJNA513369) | rock metagenome | isolation source: Antarctica rocks | place: Antarctica: Victoria Land, Siegfried Peak nord
TGCCACCGTCGCCGCCGCCTGCACCGCCGCCTCCGCCCCCGCTGCCATACACGCAAGCCAGCCAGTGCAACGCTGCGGATGACACCACAGTGTGCTACATCCCAGCTGGCACCGGCTACGGTGCGGCCTACGTGGTGCGTCTCTATCAGACACCAGAGAAAATAAACGGTTCGAGACCAGGATGTCAGATATTCAACTTGTGTGCACACCACAGTACTGGCGGCAGCTTGCAGACCCAAGAGCGAGGGTGCAACCTCCGCTCGCTTGCTTGCTTGAGCCTGAGACGAAGTTGCGGCACTTGAGTCACAAGAGAGCGTGCCTGTGCCACCGCAGGTCAACAGCTATGTGCATTACTTCGATGCAGCAGCCGATGGGAGCTACTACACATGCCAGGTGAGCCGGTGGTCAGGCGCGGCCCGGCAGTTTGCCCATCCTTGGGCGGACGCTCCGGCCAATGTCTGTCATGACGCTCGTTTGTCTGCCAACATTCAGTCTGCGGGGCGGCACTGGAAATCAATTAGGGCGTGCTGGCGGACCTGCAGACGTATTCCCGAGCCCCCTGTGTTCTCACTGTGACCAATTACACTCCTCCGGCTGCGGGAGTCCGGCACAAACAGCCCGTGGGGCAGGTTTCTGTACGGGCATGCCGGCGGACTGACGCTGAGATTTTCTGATGCAGATCTTGAAAACCCAACGCGTTTTGAGCCGTCTGCGACACATTCCTGATTCACAGGCCATGGGACAAGCGCTCGGCATTAACCCCGGCGTGGCGGCGAACGCTCGCATCCGCAGACGCATCCCTGATAATCCACTACCTGCAACTGCAGTAACAGCTATATTCTGCAACAGCCGGTTTGCAGGGGCGGCACTGGGCATCAATTTGGGCCTGCTGGCGGACGCCCTGCCGCAGTCCGGCACCAGCTCTAAACCTTCTCTGAGTTCGTTGTTACGCCCACACAGGCCACAGGGGCGGCGCTGGGCATCAACCTGGGCGTGCTGGCGGACTCGCGGCCGCAGGCCGGCCGTGACGCCGTCGCCGCCGCCGCCGCGGCGTGCGTTGCACCCTGTGCGCCGGACGCGCTCACGGGCGCCAATTTCTGGACGGGGTCGCAGGAGACCGGCTTTGGTGGCTGCGGCCAGCTGACGCTTTCCGCCGGGCACGGCATCGACACCTCCTCGCAATATTGCTACACCGCCACCTTTGCGCCCCTGTGCGCCGAGTGCCCCCTGCGGTGAGTGCTCATGCAACAGGTGCATGAGCGGAGTGCGAGAGTGGGTCGCCTTCCGTCCAATGTAGTGCGCACCACCACGTTGCCATTGCAGCTGCCGACTGGCAGTTCGTTTGCGTCTCAGGTGCCGCACATGCGACGGCGCCAATGACGGCCAGCCGCCCACGTGCTACAACTGTGAAGACGGCTACACACTGATGTCCAACACCTGCATACCTTGATGATGGCGCTCAAGGCAACCCGGCGAAATCCACACGCCAGCTTTTGTCACAAGAGCGGTGTTGAGGGGGTGGCAGCGAAAGCGGTTGTTGTGTAGGTACTCACATGTGCAAGTGGCAAAAAGACTGGATCCTTAAAACAGCCTGGTGCTCCGATATCTTGGTGTTCAAGGTCATCGAAACAGTGCTCGGCCGGATGTGGTGGGCAGTGCATCGGACGTCATTTTTGCGGCGTGCTGAGGTACTGCGTCGTCCAGGAGAACGGTGATGTAATCACAGCAGACACAGTGCACGCAGATCGCGATTGATTGAATCACAGGCGAACAACAGCAGTATTACAAGTTGCGCATGGCACGCTGCCGGCAAGCAGTGGCGTCAGTACCCACCTGGTAATGTAGTCTGCCAGCGGTCCGCAGCTCGCAGTGCAGTACAGCAGGCGACAAGGTTGCCAAAGTCCCAGCAGGCATCGCAGTTGCCCCGCGTGACCACCTTTGTTCCACAGCGGATCAGCTCCCCTGCTGACCAGCCTGTCGGCCAGACTTCTGCAACATTCCCTTTGGCCGAGATTGGGCCCTCTCACGCTGCCACACTAAGGGCTGACAGTGCGGGCGGCGATCCGCCCGCTGGTGGCACCGGCACTGCCGCCACAGGCGCTGCAGCCCGTCACGCGGCCCTCACTGCCCACCCTTGGGCGGCATGATGCGTCCGGCGATGGCGCCGACGATGCCGTGCAGCCCGGCAGCCAGGCACAGGTGCGCCTGCTGCAGCTGGCCCAGCTGCGGGAAGGTACGAACACACAAGTCAAGATCAGTTTCTGACACTTCATGAGCTGACGATGCCGTGCAGCCCGGCGGCCAGGCACAGTGCGCCTGCTGCAGCTGGCCCAGCTGCAGTGCGTAAAATTCAAAGCGCTAGACCCCTTTGAGCAACCTCGGCAAGCTGATGCACGCCGTGCACCACCACTTGTGTTGCGCCGCTACCCTGACAAGCCATGCTTCGCTACGCCACAGGCGGCTAGTGATGAGGCGCCGAGTGGTGCTCACATTGCCCCCGCCGTCGCCGCATCAGATCCGCGGATAAACGGACAATCATCCAGGCCACAGCTAGCACACACCCCCTGGCAAGCAGGCCGACCGCCAACATAATCATCAACTCAGCTTGAGAAGCCTGTGGGCCCCACCTCGAAATCCTGCCAGACGGAGGGGTCCTCGATCATCTTGAGCGCCTTCAGAACAGCCTGGGGTAAAGGAGATGCCCCCTCCTCGCCGCACCGCGCCCGCTTTGCGGCGCCTGCGGCAGCAGCCCAAGCCTCAGTAGCAGCGGTGACAGTCAAGATGCGGCTCTCGCGTCACTGAAGCCTGAAGAAGGAGCCTGTGGATGCCTGACTGACGGACTGCAGTGAGAAGCATCGGAATGCTGACACCCTGATGCAGCACAAGTCCGGTGACACACCCGCATCGGGCTGGAGCGCGTCCTCCGCTCCCCGCTTGGCGCCACCCGTGCCGCCGGCGGCGCCAGCGCCGGAGGGCGAAGCTGTTTGAGCGGCGCTCGCCCCCGCACGTGTGGGAACCGTGGCAGCCACCTGCAGCAGCGGCTGCGGCGCCATGTCCGCGGCCAGTACTGCCGCCAGCTGAGGTGCCGCCTGTCGCAGGATGTCCGCCTGCAGTGGCACACCAGATTGGTTCTGCAAGTGTTACGACGCAACATCTATTGACCCAATTGGAATAGGCACTGCCCACCGCGATGCCGACGCACACTGCTTTCACATGGCAGTGCACGAATGTGCGATGCTTCAAGAGGAGTGCGTCATTTGTGGCCTTCAAACCACCAGCACGTGAAGCCCAGAAAGGCCTGCTGAAGAATGCCCAGGTGCTCCAAAGGATGCTGTGCCTGTGAAACGCACCTTGCGCTGCAGCAGCTCTGCAGGGAGGCGAGGGGGCGCCTGCAGGCCTGCAGAGTCCAGCGCTCCCGCCGGCGCCTGCGTCGGCTCCACGTCCAGTTCCCTCACCTCCTCCTCCGTCGGCGCCGTGGATCTAGGGTTTCGGGCCACAGCTGCCGCTGGTGAGGGCAGTGCCGGCGCCGCCGCCGCCGGAGCCTTCAACGCCTCCGCCGACCTGTCGGCGGCTGGCGCCGCAAATGCAGACGGCGCAGCCGCGATGTCAGCTGCGGCGCCCATCGCGACAGGCGGATCAGCCGATTCGGCAGCAGGCGGCGCCGGCCGCCGCGCCGACAGTGGCAGCTTCTGCGGCGAGCGCGAGGCGTCGTCCCCGCCCAGGTCGCTGGCCAGCTCGCCGATCGCCGCCCAGGCCTGCGGAAAAAGGTAGAAATTGATAGTATCCTTGTATTTGTATTTGTAGGAGCGTGGCATCCGTTTGACGGGGGGCATCCTTCGGCTGCGCAAAGCCAGTAGGCAGAATCAAGAGCTTTCTGCGCCTTGCATTGTTTTATGCGCTTCCGGTGCGGTGGGCACATGGCATGCCCCGTACGATTTGGGCTGGCCGCTGCCTCGATGAAACAGAAACCAGAAGCCTCATTTCAAGCTGAATTTAAATCAAAAACCCGACACGGATCCAGCATATACAGCTGCTGACTCGTGGTTTGCTCATGAAACCTCAAAGTGCCAGGATCGTGCACATTGCAAAATGTACATTGTTTGACATGTACACACCTCGTCGCTGGACTTGTGCGCGCCGGGCAGCGATGCCAGGGCCGCCTCCGGCGCAGCCCCCAGTGGCGCCGCTGTCGCGGGCGCCGGCTCGCCATCTACGCCCGAGGCCTGCATGGGGTGCCGAGCACGTCACAACCGAATTGTGAACATGGCAATGGGCAGGATGGGCAGTTGGCCACCAAAAGATTCCACTGTAGTCATGTCCGATTGCTGCCAAGAGTGCGATTACATCAGCAGCAGCACACTGCGTGGCCATCCACGAAGGTGCCAGACTTCCTGCACCATCGACGCACTTGCTGGCTCCGCACCAAGTCCCCTCGCTGGGGCCGGCGCTGTCTTGCATGTCAGACCTGACAAGTGACCGCACCTGATTGAGCAAGGAGCTGTCGTCGCAGCCGCTGATGGAGCAGACGGTTTAGGAGGCAAGCAAGGCATGGGAATGACTCAGGTGCAGCAATCCTGAAGTCGGCTCCATGTTTTGAAGAGCTGCTGCCTTCAAGCCGTGCTGACAACACCCACCTGAGTGTCAGGCACCGTGTCCATATCCACGTCCATGCCGGCAGGCGCGGCCTCGGCATCTGCTGCTGGCTCCGCCGCCGGCGCCGCAGCTGCCGCCTCCGCTGCCGGCTCCGGTTCAGCAGCTGCGGCAGGCGGCAGCGGCGGCGACTGCTGCGACGCCTGTTCGCCGGCAGCCTCTGAGGCCTCGGCGGCGGGCGACAGCACCGACCTTGCAGGCTCGGCCGCGGCCGCAGCGGCCTGTAATAGCAAGCAGATGTTGTATGAATCAGTAACAGAAGCTGCAGCCGTATTTCCGCCAGTAATGAAAGCCCTGCTGCCCAGCAGCGATTCCTTCTGCTGCTGCGCTGCTGTTGCTGCTAGTGCCACAGAAAGAAGTACATGCGCACTGCCAAGTGCAGCAGTGCCAGTGATCCGAGAGGAGGAGGCTTGGGCGCACCATCTTGGCGCCTCGCGAGCTGAGCGAGCGCTTGGCGGCAGACTGCCGCTGTGCTGACCGCCAGCCGCCGCCGTTTTGGGAGCTGCGTCCATGCTTGTCGGCTGCCGCTTTGTCGCCCGAGATCTTGTCCTCTGCCTCCCACTCTGCGGCGCCCCTGCCGCGTGCCGGCGGGCTCACCTGCGAGCGGGTGGCATCCCAGATTGGCACAGAGTTAATGACGCCGCTGTAGGTGTTTTTGGGGTTGCTCGGTCCACTGTTTTACGCATTGGCACTTCGACGGTCGGCTGGACAGTGGCGACTGGAAAGCAATGGTCGTCAGGCGAGAGCCTGATGCAACGCGTTGCACAGTAGTGACCAGCTCCAGGCACTTTCCGTTCGGAGCAGTGTTCGCAGTTGTTTTCATCGTTCTTGCTGTTCCAGCGTCTGTTTTGTACATGTCGATGGGTCACCTGCGGGTCGAGCGGCGCCAGCGGGATGGGCGTGATGTGCGCCCGCCGCCCTGAGCGGGTGATGACCAACTCGCCCGAGCCACCGACGCCAGCCGCCGCTGCAGCCGCCGCAGCAGCCGCCGCGCCGGCCTCCAGCGTCACGTCCGCCTCCTGCTGCGGCCCGCGTCCGGCACCCTTGCCGCCCTCGGCTTTGGCATCTGCGGCACCGGCGGCGCCAGCGGCGGCAACGGCGCCCTTTCCGGCGGCGGCGGCGTCAGCCGAGTCAGCGGCGCGCGTCCGCTCGCTGGACGCAGTCGAGGCGCCGGTCTTTGCACGCTGCGCGGCGGGGCCGCTGGATGCGGCGCGCGGCGACGGCGTCACAGGGCTGGCGGAAGAGGGCAGCGGGCTGCCGCCAGCGGCGCCCGCCGTGGCGCCGCCCTCGCTGGCATCCTTGGCTGCACCCGCGCCGGGGGCGCCCCCGGCACGCTCCTTGGCGCTGCCAGCAACGTCGGCGGCTGACTTGGAGTGCGGCTTGATAGCAGCGCCCTTTGGCGTCGCCGGCGGCGCCTCGCCTGCCGGCTGGTTCTCCGCCGTGTGCGGCGCGGCATCTTGGGAAGGGTCCTGCTGAGAAGGGTTCTGCGACACGTTCTCCTTGTTGTGCAGCGTCTCAGCGGCCTGCGGCTTGTCGGGCTTGCCGGCTTCCCGCTGCGCAGACTCTGCCTTTGCGTCCGGGCATTCCGGAGCCGCGGCCGTGGCGGCGGGCTGCTCAGTGTGCAGTGGCGCCGCGCCGTCATCATGCTCCTGCGGCACCGCCTCCGCGGCGCTTGGCACATGGCTGCTCTCCTGGGTAGCGTCACTGCAGACAAAAGCGGCACGTGAGCCGGAACACCCAAGCGCTTGTCCCTTCTGATGCACGGCGCGCGTGCCAGTGCATGCCCTGTGCACTGATCATCGGCACAGCAATGTGCAGGCTGCCGGGATCAGGTCACAGCATCAACAAATGAGGAGGTGATGATAAATCAAAGGTCACTGCTGGGGGCGGGACAGAGACGCACTGAGCGACGGACCAGGCGGACTGGGAGGCGTCCGCGAGGGTGCCAGTGGTGACGCCGTGGCGCGCCGCGCCCCGCCGCTGCTCAGCCGCCACCTCCTTCTGCCGCTCCGTCAGCACGCCTGCAGTTCAGACCAAGTATGTCATGTCAATCCAAGGATCTAATGTTCAGGTCCCGAGCGGGTGACTACATTCTCTGGCATCGACTGTGGCGCAGTCTTGAATGCTGACATGTTCCAAAAGACCATCGTTGTATTCTGCCTGCGGGTGGTGTAATGAATGCAAGGCTGTCTTGATGTTGCCCTTGATGGACTGCAGCAAGGCTCACCGAAGCGCTTCTTGACGCTCGTGGGCATTTGGACGTACTCCGTCTGCGACTCTGCCACGCAGTCCAGAAACGAGCGCTTCGCCGGGCGCGACGCCGCCGACGTCGACTTCGCCGCTGGCTTCACCTTTGCCGCCGGCTTTGCCGCCTGCAGGGATGGTGTGGCCGCCGCCTTTGCTTCGGCTGGCTGCTGCGCCGCGACCGCGTCTGCCGGTGCCGCCACGACCGGATTGGAGGGGCGCGCATCGGAGGCGGGCGCCACCGGCGATACTGCCGCGGCGGGGCCGGCGCGGGCGGCCTGCGGCGAGGCGGCCGCGCCGCCGGCGGTGCCGGGCAGAAAGCTATCCAGGGCGTTGAGGTGCGGCACCGGTGCGGGCGCCTTGGCCTGCTTGCGCGCCCGCAGCTCTGCACGAGCACATGAATCTGAGGGTCACATGGCAGTTGTCTGTATGCCAAGTATATGCTGCTCATATGACATACGTTGCTGGCAGCTGCCACGGGCACAGTGAGCTTCAGGCTCATGCCTCAAAATTCTGCTTGAAAGTCCCGCAGAACTTGCGAAACTGACCCCACAACGTGCAAACAGCTGACGATCGTGCCACAGCATGTGGAGGAGCCGCAGGCAAGGGAGCGTGAGGATCAAGCCAGCCACTCCAAATCGCGCACCAGGGGGCATGCGGTCGCGCAGCGCGGGCGGGATGTCTGGCAGGTCCGCCGCCAGGGGGCACAGGTCGTCCCACAGCGTAGCGGAGGAGGCGGCGGCGTCGGCGTCCGCACCGGCGCGCTTCTCTATTGCGTCCAGCGGCACCATCAGCGCCGAAAGGTCCTCCCTGCGGTGACAAAAGCCAGCAGTTCGGAAGCTGCCAGACAATGAAACGGGGTTTTGTAGCGGCGGGGTATTGATAACGGCGTCGAATTGCCACCGGCGCGTTTCTGCCATCGCGTCCAGTGGCACGAACAGCACCGGCAGGTGTTCCCTGCTGATGACCAAACCTTCTCATATCATGATGGAAGCCCCACTGGATTCTCAACCTTCAATCACATACATTGTGATGAACCTGTACATCAGACATCAGAGCAGTTTGGGTGTCTTGCGGCAGCATCAACGTTCTTGGGGTGTCTTGCGGCGGCATCAATGACGTCGACAGCAACTGGCTGGCTTTGGACAGCACCAGAAGCACCACAGGATCGCATCTCGCAGATGGCACTGGCGGCAGACACATTGACTTCGTTGCAAACATGGTGTGAGTGGCACAGAACACAAGGAAAACTCACTTGGAGATGCAGGGGCGGTCGGTAATGAGGAAGTCCGCCGTCTGGCGCCACGAATTGCTTTATGCACCACTGGAGATAGCTTCAGCATTCAACATTCAACTCGTTAGGGACTATCCTTACTTGGTGATGCAGGGCCGGTGGGTGATGAGGAAATCCGCCGTCTGGCGCCACACGGAGACGACCGCGCGCGCAAAGGGGCCGCCTGAGCGGTGCGCCTGCAGGTGCGGCCAGTAGCGCAGCACGAAGGCGAGCAGGCGGCCCAGCGGCGGCGCGAGCCGCGCCAGCAGCGCCCTCGCGCCGTCGTCGCCGTCCACTGCAAGGCAAGGGGCACGCTCTCACATTGGAATGTTAAAATTGATTCATGTAACTCAGTGAAAAAAGTGAAGTGCGCGCCAGCAGCGCCCTCGAGCCGTTGTCACCGTCCAGTGCGAGCCATGTATGTCGGTCTCTGGGTCTCTGGGTCACGAGCATGCAGACTGCCTGGGGCACAGCTCGAGTCCAGACAGGTGAACAAAGGCGAGAAAGCCATTCTGTCCAAGCACAGCAACGAAAGCTCGCTGGTGCAGAAGCGTAGTAGTTGCTCCACGGCGACATTGACAGCCAGCGGTGCATTCGTGGCAGACCAGACATTGGAAGGCTGGAATGCTGCATCAGAGTACTTGCGGTGTTCACCGATGCGCAGGTTCAGCAGGCGCGTCATGGCAGCGCTGGACAGCCAGCCATGCAGCGCGTCCATCGCCGCGTCCGGCGGCCGCTGGCGCCAGCCCTCGCGGCTGGGCGGCACGACTGCGCCCGGCAACACCGGCGGCGGCAGCGCCGCGAGTCGCGCCGCCTGGCTCTCCATCGCGGCGCCTGCGTTCCATTAAACCGCTTGTCAGCAGTGAATCGTACACTGCACATCTCGCAGGGCGGTCCTGCTGTTGGGTGGTTAATGAAGCATGTAGCAGTGCTGAAGCAGACAGCTTTTGTTGTGCTGCGATCAAGCTCCTAGAGAGTGTTGTTGATGGATACCGCTTCCGCCATGCCGCAGCGTCACAGACATCAGCTTTGCACTGTCTGTCTTTATTGCCTGGATAGCGCACCGGAGTAGTGCGCCTGCATCCACAGCCATTGTCGGTCAATAGAAGCGCGCACCAATGGTGGAGAGCAATGTGCCGAGCCGGGCTGCGTCCGCCGCCTTGGTGTCTGCGCCCACGCCCTGCCGCCGCGCATCCGCCGACTGGTCCAGGAAGTGCGAGAACTGCAGCAGCAGCAGCACGGAGCACTTCTGTAGAAGGCGGCAGGGAAGCGGCACAAGGTTTCCATCTGTGCAGGCGCTTGCCTTGCAAGCTCTGTTGAGATTGCCGCCAGCAGTGGCCAAGTTCAGGGCCAGCAGCAGGGTAAACATTTGCAGCCTCGCATCTCGATGCCCGACGGCACCAGCACTCATGCTACGCAGTCCACTAAGCGTCGTGAACCAGCGTACACAACAAATCCCTACCTGCGCATTGAGCGGCGCGATGGCAGCCGCCCAGAAGGCGAGCCGCGCGTCCGCCGCCGTTGGCTCGGCCGCAGCTTGGAGCTCTGCCAGCACGCCGCGGCTGACGCCATCGCACGCAGCGGCAACCGCCGCCCGCGCCGCTGCGAGGCCGGCCTGGTTGGCGCCGGCGCTGTCGCGCCGGGCGTGCTTCTTGCGGTGGCCGTGCGGCCGCTCGGTGCCCAGCCTGCAATAGAATGCAGCGGCATCTGACGGAGTGCAGGGCATGCTCCTCAGTAGGTGCCTCGTGTACATAGGGTGCTTGTGGTTTGGCGACATGCCTTGGGATTTGGCCGTCCAAGCGGCTTGCCACTGTCTGATGGTGCTGAGCTTGCATTGCCAAGTAAAGAGCAGCTTTGGCTCGCAGTATCTTGGTTTCCTGATCCACTTGTCAGCTTATCGAGGTTTTACGTGGGCAGGCGCTCACGCAGCCATGGCCTCGAGCAGCGCGGCCCAAGCGGCCGTCCAGCCGCGCAGCGTCTGCTGCGGCCCGCCACCGCCGCCGCCGCGCAGGGACGCGGCCTGCGCGCCCTGCAGCAGCGTCGCCGGCAGCAGCAGCGCCCACCGGGCGAAGGCAATGCCGTCGGCGACGTCCGGGAAGCCGTTGCCGCCGTGCGTGTGCTGCTCCTGTGTTGATGCAGGCGTGCTCAAGGATCACGCTTCTGCTGAGCTCCCGAAGCAAAGGATGAGCCATGGAAGTGCACCTACAGGCTCGCGTGGTGATGCACTCTGGTGCTGGGAATGCGACTCTCGTCAGGGCATGGGGCCGAACGTGGCAATTGCAATATGCAATTCAAACGTTACTGGGCGAACCTGGAGGAATGGCGCAGCGCCGTGAGCCAGTGCCTCCCACAGCGGCATGCAAACGGCGGACTGCTTTTGCGCCTGCGGCGCGGCGGCGATGCTGGCCCTGATGCCGACCAGCGCCTCCCACCTCGCACCTGCAGCCGCGGCATGTTATAGATTTTTTATCTAACAGAGTTTGCCACATGGATGTCGGGGTGACCGTGGTCCAGTCCAAGTCCGGTGCCGGCCTCACGAGGGGTGCAGAAAGGATGCAAAGCTGCGCCGCACTGATGAGGAGCAACACAACCACGAGTGCAGCAGCAGACGCATTGTGTTCGACAAAGCGCCATTGACACAGCCATAGCATATTGGCCCAGATGCATACTTAGCAGCGAGTGAAACTTTAAAAGGGACGCACCAGCAGGCCTGCTGTCGGCAAGGGCCTGACGAACGCACGCCGCGCCGACGCGCACGACAACGTCGGCGGCGGCGGGCTGCAATCGGGGCGCCGCCCGCCACGCCGCAACCGCCAGCGCAATCGCCTGCGGTGCGCTGCTCCTGCGCAACGCAGCTTCTCACTTCGCATATAAACACGTGTAAATGCAGTCCAGGAAAGAGTCTAGAGATACAGTCCAGGAAACCATCACAGGTGAAGGGCAGCGCAGGAGAGCGGCCATTCATGGGACTTCCATTGGGGGTCGTCAGCATGTATGTTCCTTACCTCGCCTCGTCGCCTGCGGGCGCCCAGGCCTGCGGCAGCGGCACCGCGTTTGCGGCATCCAGCAGCGCCGACAGCGGCGTGTGCTCGTGGGCCGCCTTCAGCAGGCCCGCCAGCAGCGCGCCGGCGGCTGGGGAGGCGCCTGAGCTGGCGCCGGCGATGGCCGCCAGCCTGCAGGGACCAAGGGGAGAAACACGATGACGTAATTGTGCGGTGGAATGTGTACTGGCGAAGAATGACAGTTCTCATGCATGGCGATCGGGCAGTTGGACAGCCACCTTTGCAGTGCATTTCAACAGAGCAACGGTCGCATTGCCGCAAAAGTCGCACCTCTCGGTGGCGTCCATCACCGGCCGCAGGCACGCCGGCAGCCAGGCAACGGGGTGCGGCTCTCCTGCAGCCGCCTCCGCCGCCGCCAACATCCGCAGCAGGCAGCCCAGCTGCGCCGCCGGCCCCGCCAGTGCCTCCTGCAGCGCCGCGCTGGGCTCACCGGGACAGTCCTGCGAAGTGGACAGATAAGAGAGCGGAGTTGACATGCTGCGAGAAGGAAACAACCGGAGCTGGCGGGCCCAGACGACTCAGGCTGTGCCAGGCTGGCTGCTGAGCCATGGAAGCAGAGATCCGAGGATCCATGGCACTAGGCTTGGGCATCTGCACTGTCAAAGAACACAGTCGAGACCCTGAGCTGGTCGTCGGCCTGCACCCAGGCTGTTTGCTGAGATGTGCTGCCGGCAGCAGGCGCAGTGTCACACACTGGGTCAGCCGCGGCAGGTGCTGCTCTCTGGTGTGCAGCTTGTTTAACCATACACCGGTTCTCCAACACCTCATGTGTACTGTTCGTGAACTGGAACTAGTGGATCTACCTCCAGCTGGTGGACGAGCCGCAACAGACTGCTCCCAATCAGCCCCGCGAGGCGGCCCGCGAGCGGCAGCAGCGCCGCGGCGAGCGGCAGCGCCGACGGCGGCACACCCTGCAGCGAGTTGTTCGTGCCCGCTCTCGCGCCGCTGTCCGCATCCTGGGAGCCGCTGCTGGCGGATCTTTTTCCGGCCTGCTGTGGCGGCGGAGGTGACGGGGAGGGCGCCTCCGCGGACAGCTCCAGCAACGAGGCGTGGACCGCCGCCGCCAGCGGCACCGCCAGAGCCTGCTTGGTGGCGTCATTCGCCGCCAGCCGGTGCTCCAGCGCTACCAGCATCTGTGGCGGCGGCAGCAGCATGTGTTATGACCTGCCAGCGTTGGGTCACGAGCCAGCCGCACCTCATTGCACATCTGCATGAAGCACGACAGCGCACTGCCTCTCAAAGCCTAACTTTCAAGCCGTAAACTTGCTACTTGAGAGAGGATACAGCCACCGGCAGCTGTCGTTGCTGCATTCAAACCCTGGATAAGACGCACAGGCTCGATGAGGCGCGCATGCAGCGTGCCGGTTCGGTTGCTGCCCGGCGCCCGTCTGCCGGCCACAGCACGCAGCGGCGCCATCACGAATGTCTCCATTGCGGCAGGTTTTGCTAGCGCCGGCGCACCGCCAGCCGGCACTGCTGAGGCGAGGGCTACCAGCTGGCTCCAGGCGTCTAGCATGGCCTGCAAGCGACGGTATCAGGCGGTTGGGGCAAGGACTGGGTTCGACAGGAGACCCGCAGCCAGACCCGCAGCCAGAAAACAATCAAACAGCAGCATGAGTGCTCTGCCCTTGTGTTCTGGTGAGAGACGCTCTCTTGCAGAGGCTTTTTAATTTGGATTAGCAATCCAGGAAGAGCGGCCAAACAAGGCAGGAAGGTATTGAGTGACTGTGTCGTGCCCAAACTTGCCCCCTTTGCGTCGTATCTAATCAGCACGCACTGCAGGCCGCACCTGCAGCGTCCCGGGGCGGCTGTTGGCCGCCAGCGCGTGCTGCAAGCACATGAGCATACCAGAACTGGAGTTAATGCATGAGGTTGCCACAAGTAGTGAATATAGCACCTGCAGCGTCTCGGGGCGGCTGTTGGCGGCCAGCGCGTGCTGCAGCGGCTGCGCCAGCAGGCGCGCCTTAGCGGCCAGGAGGCCTGAGGACGCGGCCGCACGCATCAGACCCTGCCATGCGCCAAAGGCCGCCACCGGCAGGGCATACTCCTCCCGGTACTGGAAGGCCTGCGGGTCGATGGCAGGACCAGCATCGAAAAGGGACGATTCGGCGGCAGAGCGGTTGCATGCGCACGAGTTGCTCTGGCACAGTACTCGATGTGCTAGTGCCCAGGTTTGTTAGTGTGCTTTTGATAGATAGCCCGGGCTTTGACATCGACATGTGCAGACATAACGCAGCCTCTGCATGATGCACAGGATTGTCAAGATCCAGTGCTAGCACGAGGGCTGCCGCCGGCGCACCTTCTCAAGCAGCGACAGCAGCGGCTGCCCAATGCGGCGCGAAAAGCTGCTGCCGCCGAGCAGCTGGAAGTAGGTGCCGGCGGCGGTGACGCCCGCCGCCGCCAGGCCCACGTCCAGTCGCCGCACGTCCGCCGGGCTGGGGCCGCCGGGCGACGGCGCCGGCCGCAGCTTGGGTTCCAGCAGCGCGTCCACAAACTCCTGCAGCATTACAAATACTGGCCGAATTGATGGCGGTGCATTCACCAGATGTCAGAGTAATTACAGCGTAGCAGCCATCAGCTGCTCCTGCTGGGAAGCTCCACAGCTCTGGCGAATGCACATTCGTATGACGTGCCCGCTAAACTTGCGCAAGTTTTAGCGCTGTTCTTCCAGCACAGGTTGCAGCCTCCTTGAGGGATCTTGTCACCGGGCTGAGATGGTGACAACCTCGGCATGGCCAGGCTCGTTCGTGTTAAGTGTCGGACCTGTGCTTTCGGCACCAGCTTGAAGGTGATGTCTGAGGCAAATGCCGCCTCCAGCGGCGCCGGCAGCGGCACCAGCTGCTCAGCGCCGGCACCCGGCCCGAGCGCCAGCCAGCGGCTTAGTGCGGCGGCGGCGATGCCGCGCAGCTGCACGAAGCAGCGGTGCGCCTCCGGCAGCTGCACAAAGTGGCAAGAAACCTCTTGGTACAAATTCGAAGCACTGGAACACTGTCTAGCACCAAAGCACAGCTGACGTGGCAAACCCGTGCACAGCCACTTGGACAATAGCGCAGTTGCACAGCGGTGAAGCAGCAGCTGAGCTGATGAGCGTGCGAACTTGAAAACATTCTGCAATCGTGAGTTGGCAACCGCATCTTGGCGTGATCTGCAATCCTGAGATGCGCAGCATCTGCCCCGCACCTCCATGCGGTGCGGCGGCGGCGCGGCGAGCAGCAGCGCCGCAAAGGGCCGCAGCCAGTCGCCCGCGCGCGGCACCAGCGCGGCCCAGCAGCGGTCGCCCAGCCGCGCCAGCGCGGTCGCCCCGAACAGCACGCACTCGAAGGACTGCGGGGGAGGGAAATGTGATGTCAGGACACGCAGATGGTCACGACATGCGGCAGAGAGGGAAGCAGCTTCAGCAGGGTGCACAGGCAGCATGCAAGGTTAGTCAACGGACGTCGAAAGCAGAATGTCGGCTCACGAAACGGCATGCACGACGGGGAACTTTTTCAGCGCACGCCACGCCAGGCCGCGGCAGTTTCTATCTAGAGTCAGCTTGCTACTAAACTTGAAGTTTTCAGTGGGTGCACCTGCCACCGGTTGTCCAGCGCAAGTGCCGGCAGCAGCGGCCGCAGGATGGCGCCGCAGCGGGCGGTCACCAGGGAAGCAGGAAGCTCCTGGCGGGACAGGCCCCACAGCGCCAGCTTGGCCGCCAGCTGCATGGTCAGGACACAGAGTCTTTGAGGGGTTTTGGGGGAAGCATGAGCGGGACACTGAGCCGAACTGCTTCCCACAGCCTGTTCAAAACGTGGTGGGCTTGTGCTAGGCGGCCAGAGGCAGCAGAACTACTACATAAAACCCTTACAAACAAGGCAGCCACATGCACCAGAGCCGCGGTTGTAAATTCTACGACCGTGCCAGACTCCAGGCGAGCTCACCTTATCGTCAGTGGACTGCAGGACATACAGTACCGCGTCCAGAATGGCTGCCACGTGCGCCTCTGCAGGAGCACAGTGGAAGATGTCATTAGACCAGATGCGACCACCGGCGGTCCACAGCGACGACCGCAGACACGGCAGGCTGCGACACGGAAAAGCTTACTGCAGCTGGTCAGCGATTACGTCATCATCAATCGAATCTTTATGGCATGCAATCACAACTTGAAAGGGTGCGGTTGAGAGGGTGCGCAGCAGTTGAGAGGCATGCCTGAGCAGGCAGCAACGAAGTGTTTATGGCTGAGCAGCCACCCGGTCATCTCCATCGTGCTCTGCTGCCTGCACGAGCGTAAGCTACACAGATTAATACCCTTGCATCTGCTGATCACTGTCGGCGTGACACGAGGAGACATGCATGCAGAACTCTTCGGCAGAGACATTCTCGCGTAGCATGCAATCATGCTGCACGGAGCCTGTCTTGCAGACGACTGTAGTCACTGTGGGTCGCCTCTGTAGCTCTTTTCTGCATGCAGTGCGGCATGGGGGACTCACAGCACGAGGCTGCTGCTGGCGAGGCAGCGCGGAATCACGGCCGCTGCCGCGGCTGGCACGCGGCAGGCGTCGGCCAGTACCCCCTGCCGCGCCAGCACCGGCTTTCCCGAGCCGAACTGCTGCAGCGCCTCCCGCAACACCGCGGTCGCCTCGCTGGCGCCGCTGCAAGCATCGAAAAATAGAGTTGAGCTCTTGTCTCTCGTGTTCCGTATGCCAGAGTTCGGCAGGACTTTCAGGTGGACCTGCGATGCTCCTTGCTGCGTCCAGAACCGGCACTACTACACTCGACAGCGGGACAGTGCGACAGCCCTCCGATGCCGCTCCCACCTATTTTCGGGAAGCTCAAGGCGGCTGAACAGCGGGAGCTCGCTCGCGGCATCGCGTGCCGCTGCGCCGCTGCAGTGCGAGGTGGCCAGCGAGGCTGCGCCGGTGATGCCGCTTGCTTGACGCGGCGCAGCGGAGGGCCCTGCTGTTGCAATGCTGGCCATGCTGGCTGAGCAGTGAGGCTGAAGTGTCGAGCTGGTCGGCGACTTGGATGGAGTGTGTCACGCCGCAGGCCTCTGATTTAAACTGCTGCCCGCCGCGGTTTGAATGGTGGCTTCAGCTGCGGGGTTACCCAGCGGGCCAGCTTTTGATGTGAGCACCCACGAAAGCAGTGCGTACTGAAGAGCACCACTAACGAAACCGGCAGCTGCGCTGACACATCCAGGTTGCCCCGACACACAACGTCAAGTCGAGACCTCCGAGACCCCGGGGCGAGGTGCACTGGTCACGCCGCAGTCGACAGCGTGAGCTATCAGCTTGATAAGTGCATTGCATGCCCTAGTGGTCGCGCCAGGAGTTTGCAAGGCACGTCTTCGTCGTGCACCTCCGAATGCAACACCCGTTCAAAGCTGCGAATGTCTACTGATTGGACGGCGCGACGCGCGCACTGCCGCACAGCCCAGCAGCATGCACCCGGCAGTTGCTAATGAGGTAGGAAATGCAATGCTGGGCGCCTTGCTCGATGCAGCATTGCAACTTCAAGCTTGAAATCTCCAGAAATTTTGCAGCGCTACCCGGCTAATCCAAAGCGCTAATCCAAAGTCCAGATTGTGACGACGGGGAAGGCGCCCAACACGGCCACGCCTGCGCCACAACAATCGACTTGCTCCAGTATCAACATCACAGTCAGTAGCAAACTTCGGAAATGACGCCAACCCGGTAGCCGCAAGCCCCCGCTGCCATAGCCGAAGTTCGGCTGCAACTCGCCATGCAGGCCTCACTGCTGAACGGGTTTTCGGCGAATGCATGCGGGTGCAACGAGCATTTGAGGCAGCTCACTCATCATCTGGGCAGGCCTGAGACCCCAGATTGGCGGGGGAGGGGCCTCCCGCAGCAATCGCTGCACCCTAGCCGGCGGCCCCGCGTTCAGCTGGGCAGCGCTCCTGCCGCCTGCAGACGCAGCAGATGCCGCCTGCAGTGCCGTGCCGAGACAGACACCGCTGCGGAGCCCGCTGCCACGCCGAAGCCGCACACCCTCACAATGACGGTCGGCGGCAGAGAGGTCCGCGGAGGCTGCGCCTTCCGCATACTGTGCATTTCCCCACGACACACATGAGACAGCAACCGCAATTTCCATTGGGTCAATCTGCATGCATAGGCTGCGTGTTTGCTGGCGCACATGGTCTTTCACACAGACAGACAAGACACCGCCGCGCGGAATCGCGGCATGCCCCAATTGCTTGTGCTGCAACATGACGGCAAAGCGTCCTGTGCATGCCGCAGTTGACGCTGGAGACGGGCGAGATCGGCCGCCAGGCGAACGGCGCGGTCATGGCGAGGCTGGGCGACACGGTGAGTTGGCAGCCAGAAGGCGAAGGCCGCTGCAGGAATGTGCAGCAATGTGCACATGGCCACATCGATTGACGGGCGCAGAGAATCACCTCATGTTGCCTGCCTGTGGACGGGGTCCTTTGGATCCACTCCTGACAATCGAGACAGGCCTGAGCACACGCAGTGCTCACACCGCTGATGCAGCTGATGGAGGTGCAGTGCCCCATTCAGCCATGATGTTCGGTTACCGACAAAAATGCTGTCGCCGCAGATGCTGTACACGACAGCGTGCTGCGGCGAGCAGCCGGAGGGCGACGGCAGCTTCCTGCCGCTGCAGGTGCACTACTCCGAGCGCTTCTCCTCCGCTGGACGCACCAGGTGAGGCCACCCCTCTTCAGCATGCATGCAGCAGTGCAGGAAGCAAGCTGCACAATGGCACAACATGCCAGTGTATGTCTATCAGCGCAGGGGTGTTTCTGAAGCGCACCACATCATGCTGCAAGGTCCTTGCAGCTCACAAAGCTCCCCTTCGATCCTCGACGTATGCATTTACGTGTATATGCAGTCAGGGGTTCATTAAGCGGGATGGGCGGCCGAAGGAGAGCGAGACGCTGGTGTCCCGTCTGGTCGATCGCTCGCTGCGGCCCGCCTTTGCCTCCGGCTGGTCAGCCGACACCCAGGTCAGTACCTTGACTAAGAAGACCTGTAAAATATTCACATATTGCGCATGGCGCTGGTGTCCCGCCTGGTGCATCACGCGCTGCGGCCCGCCTCTGCCTCCGGCGGGCCATCCGACAGCCAAGTGTGATTCTGTTGACAGCGCAACGTAGATGAGCAAACCCCAGATGCGGTAGTGGTCTACTGTACCCTGCACAGCACCCGTTGCCGTGCTGCCTCCGGCCCCCTGCTTTCACTTGTCACCAGTCGGGCACCACCCAGGAGTCACACGCTTGCAGGGACTTCTTGCAGTCAAGTCCTGGTGTTGATGCGCATAGTAAGATCAGGAGGATCTGCCGCCGTCAATGATGTGTAAACGAGCTGGACATGTTGTGCATGCTGCAGGTGCTGCAGTGGGTGATGTCCTATGACAACGAAAACGCGACCGAGGCGCTGGCGATCACAGCCGCAAGCGCCGCGCTTGCAGTGTCAGGTGGGCCGTCCTGTCTTCTGCATGAAGCTGTTTGCGCTGCAGCTGTGTGCGCAAATGGCACTTCAGCTATCATGCAGCAACTGCGTTGAGCACATGGCGTGTTGCCACCGGCACCACCTTCTTCCAATCAGCCGATGTTTGCGCATCCCGGCGAGCACCGTGGTTGCGGGCGTGCACATAGCTTGCCGGGAAGGAGCTTCATGGTCACCTTGTCATGTTTCTGCGACACAATATGTCGAGCTACCCTAAAGACATCTACACTGTTGCAGACATCCCGGCGAGCAGCGTGGTGGCGGGCGTGCGCGTGGGGCTGCTGGAGGGGCAGGGCTTTGTGGTCAACCCCACCGTGGCGGAAATGGAGCACAGCAGCCTGGACCTGCTGATTGCGGGCACGTCCGCCGCGGTGCTCATGATCGAGGGCTTCTGCGACTTCCTGCCCGAGGAGCAGCTACTCGAGGTGCAGTTCTTTGTTGAGCACCATTGATTCATGTTGCAAGAATAGTTTTTTTATGACGGCACCGCCAACGCGGTCTCATGATCGAGGGCTTCTGCGACTTCCTGCCAAAAGGAGCAGGTGCAGGAGGTCGGAAGCAGCTCGACGGCATCTTTTGTTTGTGACCGGTTCTGGACGCAGCTGCAGAGGAAGCAGGACTGCTACACCTCACCACAAAACGGGACTTCGCCCTGAGGTCGTTTTGCACACCCTTGATGAGGGCTGGGGGGCACCTGCCCTCTCGCCAGCGGCCTTGGTGTTCCTCAAACCATAAGCTAGTGCTCAAGTCCGCTCCCCTCCAACCGCACAGGCCATCCGCATGGGCCACGAGGCGGTGCAGGCGCAGTGCGTTGCCATTCGGGAGTGGGCCGACGCCGTCGGCAAGGAGACGCGTACCGACTTTGCGCCGCCATCGCGCGAGCTCGACGGTCGCATCGAGGTGCCGCTGTGCTTTTTAATACCATGACACATTTCATTGGTGTTTGGCACTCCGAACATAAAGGGCTCTGTAGGCAAACAGACAAGTGGCAAGTCTGACGAGCAGGCCAGGACGCTGCAAGGGGTTGGCCCACCCAAGGCTGGGTGGCTTTGGCAACAACCCATCGCACTATGCCAGCAGAGTCCAGTAGGTGCCAGGCCGGTGGCTGCAGAGGCCCTGCGGTTGTGGTCACAGATACAGGCCCTGCGAACCCTTCCTGCTGCTTTGCAGCAACCGTCCAACCCTGCTTTCCCGCCAAAGCTTCAGTCCCCTCAAATTTTGACAAAAGATCAAGCTCACGACAGGAGCCGGTGGGGGAGCGGGAGCGACCTGCAGCAGATCAACCGACCATGGTCACACCCACGTGAATAAATATCATCGCAAGATATCATTGCATGATATTAGAGTTGGAATCCACGACAGGAGCTGGTGGGCGAGCGGCTGCGGGAGGCATACCGCAGCAGCGTCGGCAAGCAGCAGCGCGCGGCGCTGGTGGCGCCCCTATGGGAGGAGGCCCGGTCCACGCTGGCCACTGACGCAGAGCCCAGCAGCGGCAACGGCGCCGCGCCCGACGATGCAATCACCGCCACCGCTGTGAATCAGGCGATGAAGGTGACCCTGCTGCAGGCTCTGGTTTGTAGCTTCCACATGGCCGGTCTCCATGTTCATGCCGTGCTTTGACCTCGCATTTGTGGCCAGCGGGCTCCTGGCTTCGCTCTTCCAGGCGGCGCAAAGGCTGGGGCCCATGTTGCAGTCGCATTGAGCTCCGCTCGTTCCCAAAATCGCCTGATGCTTGCGCGTGAGTCAGGCGTCATGCGGTCCGTCGTGGTGGAGGAGAAACCCCGCGCTGACAGACGGGCGACGATTCAATTCTGCCATTCTTCTGACGAGAAGTTTTGTGTACGTGAGTGTCGCTTTTTTCAACGCAGCGCGTGGAATCGGGCATCATGCGCTCCATTGTGGTGGAGGAGAACCTGCGCGCAGACGGGCGGGCGACGACGGAGGTGCGGCCAATCACCAGCCGCGCGGGCTTCCTGCCGCGCACGCACGGCTGCGCGCTGTTTACACGCGGCGAGACGCAGGCCATCGCTGTCGCCACGCTCGGTATGCACTGCACACCTCTCGCCATTCCGGATCCTTCTCAGCACTTTTCGAGCAGGTCCGAGGCGTTTTAGCATATGACTGCACGCTGTTCACGTGCGGCGAGACGCAGGCCATTGCCGTCGCCACCCTGGGTGCGTGTCTTCCTTCCACAGCTTCCGAGATGCCCAGGAGAAAACGCATTTCATTCATCCCGAACCAGGAGCAATCTGCTTGCATACTCATGACAGCGCGCTGTATTCGTGCGGCAAGGCGCGGGCGTTGCTGTCGCCACCCTGCATGATGAACCAAGCAATCACTTACCGAGGTATAGGCTTACCCAGACTCGACGTGTCTGCAGGCTCGGAGTCGTCCGCGCAGAGGATGGATGCGGTCACAGAAGACGAGGAGTACCGCCATTTTTACCTGCAGTACTTCTTCCCGCCCTCCTCCGTTGGCGAGGTGCGCTATATGTGCTCTTGTTTCGGCGGGCAATTAGACAGCTGTGAGGCGAGATGTGAATCGCAGCCTGCAGCAGCCAAGGGCCGCTCCAAGGTGTTCCTGTGGCCTTGCCGTTCATGCTGCAGACCGCATCCCTCACTTGCCCGCCAGCCAGGGTTGCGCCTCCCTCTGCGAAGCCAGATGCTCACCTATGCAGTTTCTACCTTCTCGACGGCGGCCTGTCGGATCCTTTTGCATCGCCAAATTGTGATCATTCGTGTCCACACCTGTGGCATTGTACAGTCTTTGGGTCTTCCCTATCAGGCTGTGGCAACAGTGCTTCACATTCTCGGTGTTCTGTGCTAACAGACGGGGCGCGTCGGCGGCGCGGGGCGGCGCGAGGTGGGCCACGGCAACCTGGCGGAGCGCGCTCTGGCGCCTGTGGTACCCCCGCGGGAGGAGTGGCCCTACACCGTTCGCGTGGAGTCCACCATCACCGAGTCCAACGGCAGCAGCAGCATGGCGTCCGTCTGCGGTGGCTGCCTCGCCATGCTGGACGCAGGTCAGTGATAGACAGATTGTTCAAAAGGCGCACTGAGTGTCCCACCGTCTGGAGTTTGACGGCAGCAGCAGCATGGCGTCCGTCTGCCGCGGCTGCTTCGCCATGCTGGACGCAGGTCAGTGTGGGATTTGACTTTCTATTCTTCAATCGTAGCAAGTGAAACATTGCAATCATGGACTTCAGCAACAGCAGCAGACAGTATGGTGTTTGTCGGGGACGGCTGCCTCGCCATATTGGACGCAGTTATGGACTTTGGAGCCCGCTGCCAGGCGCTTGGGTTTGCTGATTCCAGAAATTCCGTGACCATCTACAGCGCCTCCTGCCCTTTGCGAACTTCAGCTGGTAGAAGACAGCCCTTTGCAGGCGTGCCATCGAACCAGTCGGTGGCTGGCGTCGCGATCGGCCTCATCATGGAGCCCGATGGCATCTGACTTCAGTAAATATCATCATTTCTCCTCGAAGCAATGCCCTGTTGGCGCAGGCGTGCCGCTGAAGCAGTCGGTGGCGGGCGTTGCGATGGGGCTCATCATGGAGCCGGACGGTCGCTTTGTGGTACTCACCGACATCCTGGGCTCGGAAGACGCCCTTGGCGATATGGACTTCAAGGTCGCCGGCAGCGCCGATGGCGTGACCGCCTTTCAGATGGACATCAAGGTGGGTTCAATCACATGTCTCGACACACCAGATAGCACACAATGACCCGTGAAGTTTGTACCTTTTGGGGTCGGAGAAACGCTCGTGGACATGGACCTCAAGATCGCCGGCAGCGTCGATGGGGTCACCGCCTTCCGGATTGACATCATGTTGACTTGACACGGTGGCAGCCGAAAGCTTGGGAAAGCCTGTGAACAGAGTACCAGCAGTCGCTGAAAGCCAATGACGCGGACAGGTAGGCGGAGGGCAGGGCTACACTGCAGGCCATGCAGCAGGCGGTGGCACGGACCTGCGAAGGCTGGCGCACAGTTTTGAGGCGTCCAATATTCAATATGTCGGAGTGTTTCGGTGTTTTGGACCTCATCGATTCGAATTGAGTCAATCTCACTAATCACAGGTAGAGGGCATCACGCTGGAGATCATGCAGCAGGCGCTGGCGCAGGCGCGCGAGGGGCGGCGCACCATCCTGGCCGCCATGGGCTCCTGCAGCCCGGCGCCGCGGCGCGAGCTGTCGCAGCACGCCCCCCGCATCGGCCGCTTGCAGGCAACCCCCTGCAGGGCCTCCCGCTGCGCCCGCTCTGCAACACAGCAGCCCTGTCAGGAATTCGCACAAGCACATGGACGATCTGCTTGTGGTCAGCGTTCATCCTGGGGGAATTTCAGCGCAGGTGGGCCAATCCTGGTCATGTCGCGTCTTTGGGGTGCATCGTGCTGACGAGCCTTCTCTCCCCGTGACTCAATGCAGGTGCCGGTGGACAAAATCGGAGGCGTCATCGGCCCCGGCGGCCGCAACATCCTGGCCACCCAGGACGCCAGCGGCGCCACCAACATCAACGTGCGTGTCCTTTGGTTTCTCGATAACATTTGACTCTGTGGCAAGATGCATGTGCGATGCATGCCAGGCGCCTGGTCCCCCCGCCCAGCTTGCCGACGCTGCAGCGGCTCGGCATGCGCCAGGGTCCGGCCTGGACGTGATCTGAACAACAACTTGCGCACCTGTAATGCATTGCCGCCCTCATGAGATGCTTCGCGTCTCAGCTTTCAGGCCTTCATCCCTGAACGAGACATTTCTGGATTATGAAGTCACGCACTTTGCCGCTTGCAGATTGAGCAAGACGGCTGGGTGACGATCGTGGCGCCCACACACGAGGCCCTCGCCGCCGCGCTGCAGATCGTGCGCGACACCGTGGCAGAGATCGAGCCCGGCCAGATCTACAGGTGATTGATCCCAGCCGCATCCGGCGGGCTGCGCCTGCACTGCCGTTTAGAAACCCTCCAGGGCACAAGCCTGCTGCTGGTCTTGCGGTGATTACCCCTGCAGACCGAGCACCATGCCCCAGTGCATGCAGGTCCACGCACCGCCATGAGAGGCTCGCTGGAAGACCTCTTCACTTCGTTAACTGTGCGCCAAGGCAGCGGGGATCTAGCCATTTGGCTGCTCCATGGAGAGACCTCTACACCCTTGCTGTCAGGCAGCTCAGGTCCATCTACTTGCTCAGGGGTGGCGGCAGACATTCAGGCAATGGATTGCTTCGCGGAGCTGCTCCCTTTAGCTGTAAGCCTACATGTCATATCACACGAAACCTCAATCGCCAACCCGTCATCGCGCAGGGGCGGGCAAGGTGGCGGGCATCCAGGCGTGCGGCTGCTTCGTGGAGGTGCCGCCTGGCATGGAGGCTTTGGCGCCTTTGGCACAGCATCTTGAACACGTGCTGAAGACAAGCCTCACAAATGCGCAGGGGCGCCAAGGTGTCGGGCAACCAGACATGTGGCTGCTTGCTTTTTGGAGGCGCTGCCCGGCAAGATTCTGCAATTTAGAACCAGCAACCCAAAGCTTGGAATTGTGCCGTGCAGGGGCGCCAAGGTGAGCGGCATCCAGGCCTTCGGCTGCTTCGTGGAGGCGCTGCCCGGCAAGGAGGCGCTGGTGCACGTGTCCGAGCTGGCGCTCGAGCGCGTCGACGACCCCGCGGCCGACTGGAAGATAGGCGACGCGATCGACGTCATGTGCGTCGGCGTCTTCGACGGCAAGGTCAAGCTTAGCAGGCGCGTTTCACACCCTGCTGGCTCTGCTGCAGACTTGCAGACGCACCTTCTTGTCTCAGTGCGATTTCATATGGCCACCACGTGTGTTGCCGCTCATGACGGCAAGCCCAAGCACAGCAGGTGGGACGGCACCAGCATGTGCAGATGCAGGCTGCGCGGTTTGGTGTGAAAGCACGCAGCTGCAGCCAGTCGAGCTGAACACGATTTGGTTCGAGAGGGCCTGATTTAGGACGTCCGCATGCTGTAGCCGCAGCCGCCCCGCCTGCGCCCTCTCCGGCCACAACACACACTGCTGCAGCTGACCCGCGTCTTCTAATCTCGGTTGCAGGAAGGAGGTGCTGCTTAAGGGGTCCTGTTTCAGCAGCAAGCATTGCTCATCCTCAGAAACACACGATGCTGAAAGTGACCTCCCCGCTCGCGTCTGCAGGAAGGAGGTGCTGCTTCGGGATTCGGGCGAGCCGGGCGCCTGGCAGTGGCCCGGCGGCGATGACGCGCCGGATGCGAGTTCCGAAGGCTGGCGGCTCAACATGGAGCGTGCGCAGCCTGCCGGCAGTGCCAATGGCAGTGGCGGCTACAGCGGCAGCGACAGTGACGGCGGCGGCGGGCGCGGCGGCGGGCGCGGCGGTGGTGGCGGCCGCGGTGGCCGGCGAGACTACCAGCAGCGTGGCCGCGCGCCGCGGCAGCAGTGGCGGGAGGTGAGAATGTCCTTCGCCTTTAACCGTCAGGCAGTGAAGGGCCATATCGTAGGAAGCATGAGGATGACACCAGATATGCGGCAGGTATGCCGCCAGACGCTCAGCAGTTGATGACCTTGCGTATACTGTTGTGCTGGACCAGGGACGGTCGCCCTCGCCGCCGCCGACACCCCCGGCTTCCGGACAGAGGCCGCCACCAGTGGCCACCAAATCAGAGTGAAGCCGGTGGATGGTCAATGGGCGGCAGTGAGGCGAAGCCAACACTCGTGGCGGAAAGCTGGGCTGGGTGAAATATGGATGGCTCGCCAACAGGACAGCGCAGCATTTCACATTTGTTGCGAGAACAATGTGGGGCTGCCACTGACATCACAGTAACGTGTTTTGCTGCTGAATGGCCACATGCTATTTGTTGAGGCAACTGTCCTAGATACGGCCTGCACAACTACCGTAGTCACGGGCATGATTCGCGCAGCAGCGAAAATGGAAATAATTTAAGCGATTCGCGCAGCTTTCGCGCGCCGTGAGGCCAATTTTCGCAGCTTCCGCGCAGCTGCCCGCCAATTTTTCCGCCGGCTCGCGCATCAGCGGCAAATCATGCGCAAATCATGCGAAACCAGCAGCAAATGCACTGCTTGACCGTTTGTGCGGTGAGCTTCATGAATGAGCAGTTGATCCGATGTTTCTGCGAGGCTTTACAAACTCGAACTTTCCTGGCATGCCAATTCGACTGTGCTGTGCCCCATTCCTCTCCGAGCCTCCTACCTGCTCGGAAGTCCAAATCTGAGAACTGGTCGAGATCATCCACACGATCGCCCTCTGCATCGATGAAATAGCCCTCTGCATCGACTGCGTCGCCGCGCGCTGCAGTAGCGACATCACGGGCTCGGCGCCTGCCGGCGGCGCCTCCGCGCGCAGGAAGCGCACATCCTCGGCCACTCGCCTGAGGATCGCCTCGTACGCCTCGTCCAGGCTGTAGTCCGCGACCAGCAGCTCGTGCAGCGGAGACGGGCGCGTTTCTTTAATTTACAGTTTAAATGATTGTAATTTTCGAATATCCGGCCGTTTCGCGCAGCACTGCTGGAATTATTATCCACCTTTCGCGCGGATTTCGCGCAGTGCTGAAAACCCGCGCGAAATTGCTTCGCGCAGCGACCGCCGAATTATTTTTGCGCGAATCATGCCCGTGACTACGGTATCGCCAGGTGAATGACAATCAGGTTGCCTGATTTGCCCGTACTCGAGAGTAACAACGTTCTGGGCAAGTAGACCGTTACTGTTTGCTTGCGCCTGCAACCTGCTTCACCCTTCGAAGCAACTTGATTTCCTGAGCATCCGCACAAACCTTTCCGACACGGCCGCTACTGGCCTGTACCTTCAGTCGCACGAACAGGTGCGCGGGTCCTGGAGGACAGCGCAGGTCCTTTGGGCCTCCGCCTATCTTGATGTGGCGTGCGTCCACATTGCAGCTAGGATTCGCATCTAGGCAGTTTAACATGGTGCTATATTGTTGTATTTCTGTCTCGGTCACAAGACGTGCCGGGAAGCCTGGCAAGAATGTCTGTACTGGCCCAATCTACAGTCACATGCCGACGCTGATTCAACGCTGACATGCACATAGTCTGACGCACATTGATGACAGTGTCTTGCTGTCGCGGCTGCAGGCGGAGGTGTTGCGGGCGGCGTCAGAGGTTGGGTTGGTACAACTCAGGTCTCTCGGGCTGGCAATACGGAGTGCAGCTCACCGACAGCCGGGCGGCCCGCGGCATCACCCGAACTCTTCAGCGCTCTATCCTGACCGCTCGGAGGCCTCTGCAGCCATAGCATGATGTCGCTGCTGGTCGCAGTAGCGACAGCTCTGCTGGCGTCAACAGCCACGGTAGAGGCGGCAGCGCGCACGCGCTGCGCACGGCGGACGTGACGCCCATGCCGGCACCGACCCACAGCTATGTGAACGTCACAGGCAAGTACTGCTCATTGCAGTATCAGCGTGCTGACTGTGCGTGTGGCCCTTGCCTGCACCGCGGCGCCGACGGCCCAGCAGCGTCTGACCGTCTCTGGCATTGCGTCAGAACTGCCTTGCACCAGCATCAGACCGTACCAAACACGCACGTAAACTCAGCTGCGCAAACTGGTGCAGGCGTCCTGGAGTTCACCGTCGCCGCCGGCGACGAGGGCTGGACACCGGCAGCGGGTCTACAAATGTTTTGCGCAGACAATGTGACCGACGCGATCCAGGTGATGAGCTGATTTGATAGGTATGCGATGATCTGGGAACCAACGGTTCACAACCGTGTCGTGTATCATGTGCCTACGATCAGCGCCGCCGCGGCAGGACGGCGGAGGCGTGTGCGGACTCGTTTCTGGCTGCAGCTCAGCCTCAGCATGCAGCTCCGGATGTCGACACGGGAACCCGTCCAGATGCAGGGTCAGGGCATGACGGCAGCTGGCTCCGGCGAGTTCAACATCCGTATGGGTCCCCTCGCTGCCGGCACGCATGCGCTCGAGTGCCACCCACAGCAATGGCCCGCCGTCCTCCACCGGCGTATCAGAGGTGCTCTTTCATGATAACGTCCTCACTCTTTGCTTCGCTACGGACACTACTGTCGCCTGCCTCAAGCCTGCCTTTCCCAGCGAGTTTCCCGCTGGCACGGCATCGCCGCCGCAACTGTTTGGCGCAGCCTGCTCGAAGGCTGGACCATGTGTGTCTGACTCCATGCAGGTGGAGGTGCGGGCCGACCTCACATCACTGGGCTGCTGTAACGCGGCAATGATGGAGGATGGCGATCTGCCGACAGATAGCAGGCAGCCCGGCACGCCCAAGTGCATGCGGCTAGAGGTGACCACCATGAGACATCCTGACTACCAGAGCAATCTGCGGCGCCGCAACCTCATGCCCTAGCTGTCTTCCCCGCAGCTGCGTCTGGCATGAGGCAGCCTGCTAGTGTGCTTTCGTGTAGTTGACAATCGCGCTGCCCTGCATGCAGGTGGCAGTGCACGGAAGCGAGGCGCTGCTGGGGGCGGCCCCATGCCTGCAGCCGCAGGCGCTGCAGTCATCCTGCCGCTGCGGGCGCGCGTGATGCCGGCGCTGTCGTGGCGCACCTACCATCTGGCAGATCTGCGGCTGGCAGGTGGGTGCACATTTGCTCAGTTTCCAGCCACTGCTGTTGCCGAATCTGCCAGCATGGATCGAGAGAGTTTGCAACCATTCGCAGAGCCCTGCACATTCGCGAGCTGATACCCTTCGTCGCTTCATGCTTTATCTTGTTCGTGGTGGCAGGTTCGAAGCCGCGCGCCAGCAGTGATAGGCAGGCGGACTACCGACTGCGGCTGGCGGCGCCTGAACCAATTTACAATTGGTTCAGCATGCTGATACCCTAGACCCATGGTGCAGGTGCAGGGCCGCGCACCGGCAGCGACGTGCTGGCAGACTACAGGCTGCGACTGCCGGGCGCTTCGCCGGGCATCGCGGTGGATTTCGACGACGCCGGCGACGTTCGGCGGGCCGCGGGCCGCGACGTGCGCCTGGTCGGCAGCCTACGACAGGTGCGCCCGCCATTCGGATTTCCATGTGGGACAATAGGAATGGTACTCTTCGCTGCTGTTTCCGGTAGACGGCTACCATCTTGCAAGGTCCACTGACTGCAGGGCAGTGGCTGCATCTGCATGCTGGTGGATGCTTGCCGCCTGAAGTGACACTGCTATTTTACACTGTCCCACAGGCGTCGCCGGAGGGACAGGTGTGCTTCGAGGCGCTGCTGCCGGTGTGCGCAGCCGCAGACAGCAACGGTAGCCGGCCACATGTGACCGCACGGTGACAGCAGCTTCCCGCACGGCGCGAGAGACGGCGTGGGCGAGGCCCCGCCGCTTGATGGCGGCAAAGACAGTAGATTTCAGTATTCAAAAGTATCGGAGGAGCGCTGCCGCACGTGTGCGTGCGCGATGCTGGCGCACGCGGTTGTGAGATGTTACCCGTCAGAATTCAGGAGATTTGCATGTTCTGATGCAACGAATTCTAGTTGGCATTCTGTTTCAATGGTTTGTTGTCGAATTTGCTTCATTTCGGTGTGGTGTTGTGTGGTCGGATCGAGTTTCGCAACTTTTCGCAATTTATCATGTTGATTTGGATGTCTTGTCATGTTGATTGGTTGATTTGAAAACTTGAAAACTTGCTGTTTGGTTCCTCTCCAGCTGCTTCTACCCATGGCGCATGTCTGCACCGCCAGATGCGCACATGCGCATGGCATCGTGCACAGCGAGGCCCTTAGCGCAAGACCAAAAACCGCAGGGACGAAGTACTGACACTCATTTCCAGTGCACCTGTGGGCCATTTTGATCACGGTGTGCGGGCGCCAAGCTAGCAGAGGTTCGATCGGTGTATTCCCTTTGTCCCAAAGGGAAATTCAATCGGGGAAATTCCAATCGGGGAAATCCATCCCACTAACTGTCGTGCAATGCTGACTGCGCATCAGTCCTCGCGCTTTTCGGCAGCTCGTCGACGAACAACCACCGCCTGCGGCTTGCGTGATGTCGCGATGTGCAGACAGCGCTCTCTAGCTAGCAAATAAGAACGGGCTGCGTGGAGCAAATTTCCAGGTGCGCAATCACTCCGATTACTCTCCGGGGTAATAGTTCAGACTGCACTGAGACAACTCGAGGCCTGTGCCCATTCGGCAGGCTGGGAAAACGTCATGTGTGATCGTCGATCTATGCACCCTCCTGTTGAAGCAGCAGCGGCGTCTCCATTGTTTACCTGCAGTCGATCCCCTAGCTGATGGGCAAGCAAAGCATGTGACCCCAACGCCAACGCGGGGCCCCAGGGGTGCACGTGCATGTCTATGACGTTTAGCTGGCTTTTCAAAGCGCGATCCAGCAGCTGGAACCCCACGTCGTCTGGGCTAACCATCAGCTGTGTACGAGCAAGTCTGCGAAGCAACTGGCATTCGTTGTGCAGGCGCAGGCCACTGGCTCGGCGTCCAAAGGTGCACACAAAGCCTGCTGCCAGCTGCAGCGTCGGGCGGGGCCGCGCCCCCGGTCGGTACCTGAGATAGCATGGCCAAACGCAAGGACGCCGCGGGTAAGAAGGACGATGAAAAGGCAGAGTCGCCAATCCAGGGCTCCTCAGCGTCAGAGGCCACGAAGGGGGACAGCAAGCAGAAAGACACGGCGACCAAGGCAGCACCGGCCGACAAGTCTAGGAATGACAGCAAGGCAGTTGCGGACGTGAAGGCGGATGTGAAGGCGGCAGCGGCGGAGGCTGCCAAGCTGCCCGCAGCTGCGGCAGAGGCAGTCAAGGGGGCGGCAGCAAAGGTCACAGCTCAGGTGAGAGCTGACCGCAGAGAAGCGCACCGTCCTGAAAATGCTCACTGAGCTGGATCACTAGACGATCATGTAGGGGCGGAGCGGGCCACGCGAGGAGCAGCTGATGCACTCACAGTGAATAGAGTAGCTCATGCTGGAATTGCGAGATTGAATGAGTCAACATCATCTGCGCCCCATGTTTCTTGCCGTGCACTTGAATATGCCTTGTTCCAAACCGGGCGCAGGCCAAGGCGGCAGCCAAGGAGGTGGCGCGGCGACCGACGGATGTGGCGCTGGTGCTCTCAGTCTGCAACAGCCTGGTGCTGTTGGCGATGCTGGCTGGCCTGAGCGCCGCCGCCTGGCTGGCGCGCACCGGGCAGCTGGAGAGCGCTCTCGCGGCTCTCGCGGCGCCCGCCGCCGGCGCGGGCCTCCAGGGCCTCTTCGCTCTGGTGAGTGCCTTTTCTGATGTGCTGTTGCTGACATGCAGAGCATTTTAGGCGGCTGGAGAGAGCGCTTGCGCCGCTGGCGACGTCCGCCGCCCGGCGCGGGCCTCCAGGGCCTCCTCGCTCTGGCAAGTGCCTGTTTTTCGCTGAGACCTAGAACAGTTTGGGCAGCTAGAGAGCGCGCTCGCGGCTCTCGTGGCGCCAGCCGCCAGCGCAGGCCTGCATGGCCTTTTCGCTCTGGTGAGAGCGATTTTTGGCTGAAACCCAGAGCACTTTGGACAGCTTTAAAAGCGCGTCCGCGGCGCTGGCCGCGCCCGCTGCCGGCGTGGGCCTCTTCGCTCTCGTGAGAGCGCCTTCTGGCTGAAACCTAGAGGACTTTAGACAGCTTGAAAGCGCGCTCCCGGCGCTGGCCGCGCCTGCCGTCGCAATGTGCCTCCAGGGCCTCTTTGCGCTGGCAAGTGGTTCTTGTGCCGAGCGGTGTTTGGACTCTGGAGGATCACAGGCAGCTCGAGAGCGCGCTTGCAGCGCTGGCGGCGCCAGCCGCCAGCGCAGGCCTCCAGGGCCTGTGTGCCCTGGTGAGTGCTCTTCTTTTTTTCCATTACTGCGCGCTTGCAACGCCGACGGCGCCGGTCGCCGGCGCGGGGTCCTTGGCCTGTTTGCCCTGATTAGTGCCCTAGCCGACAGCCCTATCTGTGGATGATTGGACTGAAGGACCGGCGCCAGTTCAGGATCGACATTCAATATCCAGCAGCTGGGGCAAGGCATCCCATTCACAACCTCTGGCAGGAAGCTGCAGGCGCATGCCAGCTGTACGAGTCGCCATGCCCACAACTCCATGGTTCCTTGTGGCTTGCAGAGCGCAGTAGACATCGACGGCGCGCACGTGCCGCTCAGCCGCTATGCGGGGCAGCTGGTCATCGTCGCCAATGTGGCGAGCTTTGACCACGAGCGCAACTACACGGCGCAGAACTACGAGCGGCTGAACCACATCCATAACAAGTACAAGTCGCGCGGCCTGGAGGTGCTGTACGGTTTACCTGAACTCCTCATGTTCTTGAGTCACCCTGGGCTGACAGCGTTGTCCAAATGCCCCAGCAACTGCCTGTGTCACGCGTCATTTACTGCGTCATTTACTGCATCATTTACTGCGTCATTTACTGCTCCACGCTTCCAGGATGTCATGCAGCTCTTGTGGTCCATGTGGTGACACCGTTCATGTCATTCACTGAGCCGTGTTGCCACTGCGCTGCAGATCCTGGCGTTTCCATGTAAGTGGCTCCCATTTTGTGTTCCTCCTGTTCCAGTCGTGCTTGCGTGCCGCTTTGTCAAGCGCGTACACATGCAGCCCGAGGCAGGGCCGGCCTGCCACCGTCCCAACCAGTCAACATTGTGTGACAGGCAACCAGTTTGGGGAGACAGAGCCGGGCACCAACGCAGAGATCAAGGACCTTGTGCGCGACACCTACAACGCCACCTTCCCGCTGTTCTCCAAGGTTCGCGAGCGCTATGTCGGACTTCCACCGAATTCCAGCGTCTCTTTGTGGCTGCCAGGCCCCTATCGATGATGGTCGATTCTCAGCGACCAAGAAAAGCGAAAGGCAAAGGAATCAAACAGAGAAAGGATCATCCTGCTGAAACCGCGCGGCTGCGCCCTGATGCGCAGGTGGATGTGAACGGGGCGGGGGCGCACCCTGTGTGGCGCTTTCTGATCTCCAACCAGCCCAGACACCACGGCTACCCAGGTGCTACTGGCACTGCTGTGCAGACAAATATACCAGACTGTTGGGACGAGCTCGGTGTCACGATCCCAGCCCTGCTTGACGCCTTTTTCTGACTGAACATTGCTTTCGTACTTGCACAGCCGACGTGGACTGGAATTTCAACAAATATGTCGTCAGCAAAACGGGCTTCCCGCTGGTGCGCTACCCGCTGACGTTTGACGACGAGGACCTGGAGGGCATCGAGGGCTGGATCTCGTGCGCCTCCTTTTGCTTCCTCCCCTCTCTTTTCTCCCTTCCTTTTGCCCTTTCATGAATGAGACTTCCTTTTCCTGGATGCTGCTCGCTGCACCTTGGACGTCATCTCAGTGCGTGTCGACTCGGCATCAGAACATCTCGCTTTTCTTTCTTTCTTTTCTTCCCTTCACCGGCTGTGCTCGCCTGCCTACCATCTGGAAGCATCCTAGAAGCTTGCATCCCTGCATCTGCTGTCATAGTGCAGTTGCTGAGGAACCTCACCCGTGTCGCTGCGCCGCAGGGCAAACCTTTGACCGACCGCCGTGCATCAAGCGTGTGCGTGTGCGGGGTGGGAGCGCATCGCGTGTAGCTGCAGGGCAGAGTAGCTGTTTTGGCGTGGGGCCCGACTCTGCGTTCGACACGACCTGCATCGGCTCAGCAAACTGCCAGACGCGAAATGATAGAGCTGCCGAATCTGGGTTGCACGTAGTGCCGGCAGCAGGAGAAAACCGCATGAGCGCACTTTGGGGACCGCCGCACATGCCGGGGAAGGGGCTTTGAAGCCTGTGGTCGCTCTTGGGTCCCCGTTCTCCTGGATCCTCGTTCGTGAAGAGAGCATTGTCCAACAATTTCGATATGTTGTTCAGTTGAGCATTAGGATGCATGTTGAGGCTGTTGGACCCCGTGGCACCAGGTCAGCCCCTCTTTCTTAGCCCAGACTCGTGACTGAATTATTTATCGGCTCTGCGACACCCTGACCAAACATTTCTAAGTGCATTTCGCCCAGCCCGCACGGTGGTTGCGTTTTCCTCATGTGTGAGACAGTGATGCATGTTGCGGCTGTTAGGCCGCAGCCATGACTAATGGCCACATTGAAATACCAAGCCCAGGTTACATTCAGCAACTTATGTCACGGTACATCGTATTCAAGCCTTGCAAGGCATTGCATGGACTGTCTGCCAGCTCGCTCGTGCTGTGCAAGGTCTTTCGCGTGTCTTGAACGTACAGCATCTGGTCAATCAGTTCCCCGTCACACCTTCGTCAGCCGCATTGCAGAACGACCCCGCAATCTTGCACCTCAATCTTGCCCCGACCACGCATTCGTTTCCATGTCATCTTCACGACCTGCAGCCGCTGAATCAGCTGATTCAGCGACAGCTGCGGTGGATGCGGGTGCGCAAGACAGATCACACACTGCCGTTCCCCTGCGCCACGGCCAGGAGCTGGATGACGCATTCACAGGCCTATCGGTGAGACTTTTATCAGCCCCAAGTGCAGATCATATACCTTGATGATAAACGACATGCCGAGCGCCATGCGATGCACACGATGTTGCGCCGCAGGACGGAAATGGCATGATGTCGATGGCCGGCTTCGGCTCGCTGCTGTCCATCGACAGCGCCAGGACGACGTTCCCTGACCTGCGTAACTTCCGCGTGCGGAGGGTGCGTCCACATTGCATCCGCCTCCACATCAACACCTGCATGCCGCCGATGGTGGAATGCGTCCTCGTAAGCATTCTTCCGCGGCGCTGCTACATTTTAGCACCAAATTTAGCACCAAACTAGGAAAACATGTGGCAGAAATTTAGCACCAAACTAGGAAAACATGTGGCAGAACAGGGACGTCAGGTTGTGGTCAGGCAGGAACCTCATATACACAGGTGGACGGCTTCAGGCGGGTGTTTGCGCACACAGCGCCCATATTCTTCGAGCGCGGCGTTGCGCGCCCAGAGACCGGCGAGATCTCCAGCCTCAGCTGCGAAGAGGCTCCCGGACACAGCATCGTTGTGTCGGTGTTTGAGATAGCACACACGGCGGAGACGATCGAGGTAGGCTGTGCATCTGGTTTCCCCCACCAACAGGACACCAGCAGATCGACCTCCGCGGCACTGCCGGAAGGTCATGTGGATTGTGCCGTCTTGTTCACGTCTTTTCATCGCGCGCCGCACAGGCAGTGCTTGACCGGGAACACGAATTTCGATTCCTGGCTGTCCAGACGCACCCGCTGACGGCCGCCGCAGATGCAGCGCCGCCTGAGCCCCTGGCAGTGAGTATGCTTCTGCCGTCGTGCCGCTGCTGCAAGCCGCCACAGCAAACATGCCAGAGTGATGTTGGGCTTGTGAGGTGTTCTGCACGATGCGCTGCATGGAGCAACACTGCATTGCGGCGGGCAGTCACATTAGGAAAAAATTAAATTAAAACAATCTTTTGCAAACAATTGCAGGTGGTCTGCGGGCGGTGGGATGACGCCTCGTACAAGGCGCGTCGCTGCCCGCCGGCGGAGTTCGAGCGGCGCTTCGGCGCCCACGGCGTTGACCGCGTCTGGAGGTGGGGCGCCCTGTCGAACCGACGTTGCATACGCTGTTTCACACACGACCAGCTACGACTGTTGCTGCATCACTGTTTTTGATACACAGCCAGCTTAGCCAACCTGCCACATCTTCTGTGGCTGCATGCCGGGATGCTCATGCAGAGGAGGTGCCACAGCATGCAAAGATCGCTTTCCGCAGACAAATTTTGCAGCAGATCCGATGCTCTCTCGCATCTGCAGGGGCGACGTGTTGCCATGCCGGACGTACCTCAGGTGCGCCGTTCACAAGATGTCGTTGTGCCCTCATGTGACGGCAGCAGGCTGATCTGCGCCGCGGCATTCTAAAGCCACGGTACCGGTGTGCTGCTGTGCACTATCGATCATGCACACCCACCAAACCCAGTCTAGCTAGTGTTTTGGAACCACAGGGCCTGCCTGCTGGCTTCTGTGCATAGATGGGAACACAAGCGCTCAAATCATGCCGCATGATGCTGAACCAGCCATTGATGTCTGTGCTCGAAAGCTGACAGAATCGGATGTGGACGTTTTTGACTTGCGCCGCAGGCACTGCGTGCTGGCCGCGCGGAAGCTGGGCTCCGAGGCGGAGGCGTCGTTCCTGGACGACACTTTTCTGGCGGACCGGGCCACCACCGTGCGGCGGCACCTGGAGCAGAACCCCGGCATCATGACGGAGCTGCCGCCGCCATCGCTCGCGGCGCGGTACAGCGGGTAAACGATGGGGCTGGCACACCTGGGCGGGGCCCTCGTGGCAGGTCTGTAGTCGCTGTGCGATACAGTGGGTACATGTGATGCAGCACGCGCTTGCGGGCCCCTCTTGGCCCGCATGGCCGGCCTGCAGCGTCACTTCCGTGCGGCAGCACACGGACCGGAATCCTGAGCTCACAACGGAGCTGCCGCCGCCGTCGCTGGCTGCGCGATACAGCGGGCAGAGGATGAACCAGCGCAACCTCCGTGGTGGGAGCATGGATGCATGTCGGCAGCGCTGATGCGGCACGCTGGCGGGCGGACAGAGGCACCCAAACGTCACTGCTGTGCGGCGAGCGCCGCTCCGCGCCTGGTGACGTGTTGGCGGCGGGCAGGCTGCCTACAGCAGCAGCACTTGGCGACTACAGAGATCTCGTTTGACAGAGCACCAGCTTTCCTCTCTTCTTCTGTTTTGAAGTGAAGGACTAGACTTGGGAGTGCCAGCACCAGCGGAGGAATCTAGAAGTTGCTGAACCCTGACAACTCTGCCTATGACGAGGCCCGTTTCAACGCTTCATAGTCAGAGCGAGCCGATTGGCACAGTCACCCTTCCTGCTCAACGTGTCACAATCTTGCAGCAGCCAGTGGTCTCAATCGCTTGCTGTGACACTGCACGGGACCTTGTCCGCGGCACGGCGCTGGGCCTTGACGAGGAAGTTCAAAGATGCTGAGGGGTCCCCGCGTCGCTCGCACACGGCCGCTCCGTCGGCCTTGCAGCTTCGCTGGGGCCCCAGTGATGGCGCAGCATGTTTTCAATCTGAACCTCACACCAGCGCAGCCGCGTGCAAGCGTCTCGCGAGCTCCAGTGTCAGAGTCGGGGTTTGACTGGGGGACAGTGCCGGCAGTGTGGCAGCCTGCAGCGCGGCCATGGCGGCGTGGAAACGGCGCGGTGGCTGCTGTTGCGCATGACGGAAGACTAGCCAAATCTGAGCCAGGCGAGTCGTGCCCTTGCTGTCTGGTACTCGATTCCTCGTCAGACACGTTCTGGATACTGTGCTGCTCCGCTTGCAGCTTGCTGTGCCTCTGCCGCATTTCGTCCCATTTGCTGTTCTGTCTGCATGTGCTGCAAGCTCACGGTTCGGAAGCCATGCCTCAATTAGCCAGCTTCCCGCGCCTGCTTTGCTTCACAGCCATGCTCTGTGCACCTTCCCGATGCTGAGCAGCTGCAACCCCCTGCCGCGCAGAGCATCCCGCGACGGCGATGAAGATACAACGCTTGGCGCGAGAAGGTTTCCACCGAGGAGTCACGCGACAGCCGCTGCCGCGTCGGGACTGCGTCGCCATCAGCGGCCGCCCTGCAAGGCGCGGCCCCTGCCCTCACTTCCTCCCGTTTCTTCAAAGCTCACTAACACATACACACACAAGCCCTCCTGCCGCTGATGACATGAAATAGGCCGTCTGAAACCACTCCTACCAGGGACAACCTCTCTGTTGAGCCTTTTCAGCCTAGCGCCAGCAACCGGGCACGCCGGCTGCATGTCGCGCGCTGTGCAGCCATACATAGTGTAGGCAATCACCCCAGGCCCGTCAGAACTGTCCGAAGCAGCGCTTCCTGCTGCAAGCCGGCCTCTGGCGACCAGCCTGGGTCGTAGAGTTGCACAGCGGCATATGGCACTGCAGCCGGCTGCTGCCGCGAGTCAAATCCTCCTGGCTCCAGCGCGAGTCCTGCTGTGGCCCTGCTGTCTGCGCAGTACCTGCTCGCAAGAGCTCGGTCGCAAGCTGCTCGCAAGAGCACGCAAACGCAATGGCAAACGCGAACGACAAGGAGAACGCAGACAATGATCAAGCGATCGAGATACTCAACGAGCAATCGAGGGTTTTACCAGAGCTAAGTACACCACCAGAGCGAAGCACGCCACCAGAGCGAAGCACACCAGAAGGTCTGGCGCCCTCCCCGACGCGGATCAGCTAGATGAAGCGTCGGGCGAGTGAGCTGCTTAGCCCTTCAGCCGGGCGCCAGTCAATGCAGGTCGAAGGACTGCAGGTCAAAAGCAAGCGCAGAGCAGAGCGAAAGCAGAGCATATCGAAAGCAGATGAACAGCAGAGCAGAGCGAAAGCAGAGCAAGCAGAACAAGCAGTGAATATGCAGTGAAATGCAGGCACCACCAGTGGAAGCACACCAGAACTCTGGTCGCCCGCGACGCCGCGGATCAGCTAGATGAAGCGTCGGTCGATTTGTGCTGATGAGCCCTTCAGCCGGGTGGCCAGAGCACGCAGAGAAAGCAGGAGTGATGCAGGTCATCACTAAGAGTGCAGATCGACATGACGCCGAGCCGAGACCTCACTTCTGACAGAGCACCGTCAAGGGACATCGATCAAGGCAAGGCAGAAACTATGACTGAAGACACACTGACACACGATGACGCTGATTTCCTCAAGCCGCCATGAGGCATCTTTGCAAGTGCAAAACCCCGGCAGTTCGGATTCAGCGAGACGCAGATCCCTTCACTCGACACTGGAGGTCCGGAGCCCTAAGGGCCGGGGCTCCCCTCGGGCGCGGACAGCTGGATGAAGCGCCCGGGGGCGGCGCGGACGAGCCCTTTCGCCGAGCCCTGGCCGCGAGTCACCGCGGAGAACCAGACTACACACCCACGCCCATGCTCAGCGCGTCACAGTGCGGCACCCCTTGACAGGCAACTCACATGCTGACTGCACTCTTACGCGAGGCGATCGGCAGCTCTACAAGACACAGCAGTACAGTACCATGATCGGCATGCAGCAGATGTTTTGAGTCACATTGCCACGGCAGACTTTTCTGCGGTGTTTCGCGCCCCCGCGCATTTTGCCGTCTCAGGGAGCGCCTCGCACCCGGAGTTGCCTCAGCCTGAGCCCGGACCACGCTCACTCTCGCCTGCCGAGATAATGCCGAGAGAGTCACGGGCCGCCGCAGCCGGCCTCCGCCGGGATAGCTAGAGGAACGGCGGGGGTGACCCAAGGACTCCGGGGCTGAGCCCGCGCCCCCGGCTGCGGACCCATCACACCGCCGAGACCGCTGCCAAGATGCGATCCACTTCTGACGCCCACCCAATGGAGAGTCATGGAAGTGACGCACAGTCCCGAACGAGCATGATCAGATGTGGCTTCATTGGTGTTTGGTGTTGCTTCATTACATACGAGACTGTGCCTTTGTGTTTCGAGATCCTTGGACCCAGATATGCGCATCCAAGGCGGCTCCTGCTGCGGCGCTGCTGCGAAGCAGATGCGGCCTTTACCTTCCTGATGAACGATTTGATCGAGGGCCATCACTCCACTGTGCGCAACTTGGTAGGATGTCGTAGTTTTTGCTTCTCATTGGGCACCTGCATGTTCTGGCAAAACCCTGCGACTTTTTTTAGCCATGCGCAGGCCAGGACGCGCTGCTGGCTACTCCCGAACTTCCAGCCAGATGCGTTGAAGAACCTGGCTCTTCCTCTTCCTCTCAAATATCGACACTTATGGTCAACGGCATGTACTGCATGGCCTATATAACCTTCCTTGCTGTGTTCTGGATGCCCGCGCCTGTACCTGGCATAGTGCGCAGGTCCAGAACGCTCCCGGCCACCGAGCCTGGTCGAGCACCACACCCTTCAGTGGCCCCTCACGTCAGCGAGGCGGTCTCTTCACGGCGTTGCCCAGCTGTCAGATGCGCTGGCTGCCGTTGAGATTCAGCATTTTAGTTCTGTCACTGTCAGGTAGCCCTGTGCGCATGCTTGCCCACTTCAGCGTGTGTTTTGCGGCGTGCCTGCCTTAGAACCTGTGCAGGTCTGCGCCGGCAATCATTCTTCCGCCGCTGCAGCGATGGTGCCAGCAGCAGGTCGCGTGTCGGCCCCAGATGCGCTAGAACCTCTGTCTTGCCGAATCTTTGCAGCAATGTCTTAGTGATGCTGAACCGTTTGTTTGGTCCCGCCCTTTGGGCTATGTGCTGCCTTCTGTCCTGCGAGACCCGCGCCGTGTCATCAAGGGTGCGCAGGATGCGGCCTCTATCGCGCTGCTGCGCCGCTTGGTCGGACTAGGGGCTTGGCTGCGTCCTACGACTTCACTTCAGCCTCTCTGCGCCAAGTCTCTCTGCAAGGATAGATGCGCTAGCCCTTTCGAGATCTCTGTTTAGTTATTTCGCCTTTTCCAGATTCACTTCAATGCGTGAAATCATCCTTTGGGGTTTCTTTCCTGAACACAGCAGTTTTTATCGAGACGCTTTCTATCAGGTATCTTGGGGTGTGCTGTGCCATGCTGCCTTCTGTGCTGTGGTATGTGCGCTTTGTGTCTGCATCGCGCGCAGAGAGAGCTTCAAGGACTTCCAGCCGGGTCCGAAGCCGCCTTCCGGCATCCAGATGCGCTGGCTCTTGCAATTATCATTCTGTCAATTATCATTCTGTCAATTATAGCGTTTCCAGAAGCTTTCGAACCCATTCCACAGTTTACGAGTTAGTGAGTGTTTACGAGTGAGTATGTTGCTTGGGTGCCATGCTGCCTTCTGTGCTGTGGAATGCGCCTTCGTCTGTGGCAGCCTGCAGGGTTCCAGACGCACTTCCGTGCGGCACCACCAGATGCGCTGGC
>JAABUM010001178.1_pt1 | contig 40395 bp, 37 predicted proteins | sample 5559161 | NCBI WGS metagenome assembly JAABUM01 (sample SAMN10711868, study PRJNA513369) | rock metagenome | isolation source: Antarctica rocks | place: Antarctica: Victoria Land, Siegfried Peak nord
GTGCGGTGGTGGAACTGCGCGCCCGGCGCTGCCGCCCGGGCCGTCGTGATCAGCGCCGCCTGGCTTAACCGGGGTGCCCGGGGAGGGGCACCAGCCCCCTCCTCTTATTCCGAAGATGAACTACTGGAGAGCGTATTGCTAATCCGCGCTGGTATCGCGCGGGACAAGCCAGGCTACGTGTCATGCAACGGAGAATAGCACGGGGCACGAAAGGGGGGGCAAACCGACGCAAGGCTGTCATTGCAGTCCAGCGCCAGCATGAGCACGTCGCACACCAACGCAACGACTATCTCAACAAGGTGGTGTCCGACCTCATCGGGCGGTATGACACCATTGCCATCGAAAACCTCCGTGTTACGAACATGGTCAAGAACCGGCGTCTATCCCAGAGCATTATGGATGCAGGTTGGGGCTACTTCGCGCAACATCTCACCGACAAGGCTGCAAGTGCCGGTCGTGCGCTCTGTTTCGTGAACCCCGCCTATACGTCGAAGACCTGCTCAGGATGCGGCGTGCTGTTCAGCCAGGACATCACGCTGGCGGTACGCTGGGTCACGTGCGCGGCGTGTGGCTTCTCGCTCGACCGCGATCACAACGCTGCGCGAAACATTCTGCAACGGGCAGGGACACTGCCTGTGGGCGCTAACGTGGCGGGGGTGCCCGTGTGCGTGGCCCACGAAGCCGCTGGGTTTTAACCCATGCGGAGTGTCACTCCGCTCAGGGACGCACTCTCCCACAGCTGACACGCCGGAGGCCACCGCTGTAAGGTGTGGACGTGGCAGACGCACAAAAGGTGTCACGTGACCTGCATGGTGGACGGCTACGTTTAGACGATATAGACAGAAAGGAGAACGCCCATGGACCACCACACCGGTGGCTTCCGTTCAGTTGACGCGTACATTGCCGCCTTTCCTGGTGACAGACAAGCACTCCTTGAAGCTGTACGCGCCACCATTAAAGCCGCTGCCCCTGACGCAGAGGAGCGTATCAGCTATAACATGCCCGCGTTCGCGCTGCACGGGAATCTCGTCTACTTTGCCGCTCTGAAGAACCACATTGGGGTGTATCCAACAGCGAGCGGGATTGCGGCGTTTAAGGATGAGCTCTCTGTGTACGAGAGCACAAAGGGTGCCGTCAGATTCCCCGTCAATCAACCCTTGCCCTTGGATCTGATACGCAAGATCGTGCACTTTCGGGTGGCCGAGAATCTCACGAAGGCGGCAGCCAAAGCACGCAAGACAAAAGCATGACCGCGCGCCAACGACCGACAAGGACACCGTAGCGATCGCTCAGAGGCGACCACCCAGCCATCAGCCGCCTAGGGAGAGACAGGACACGGGAAACCATGCCCGTGTCCTACAGGAGATCCCTCACACAGGCCTCCTGCCGTGTATACTGGGGAAAGAGTGAGCCGGCAGCTCCGTCGGCATGAGCTGAGTGAATACAGGCCACGTGAGACCAGACGATGACGAGTCACGCCCATGCATTCCCCCCCAACCCCGCCCCCTGGGCCGAGGTCGTACCTGGTATGGGGCCAGTGACCGTGGACGACCTGCTCACCATCCCAGACGACGGCTATGTCTACGAAGTGGTCGAGGGTGTGTTAGTCCGTATGGCCGGTAGCGGGTTCGCGGCAACGACCATTGCCCACTATCTCGGTGTCGCCCTCACCACCTTTATTCAGCCCCGTCGCCTGGGTATCGTGACGGGTGCCGATGGGGTGTACAAGTTCCCCGGCGCTGAAACGGGCTTGCTGCCTGATGTCGGATTTTTTGGCGTGGACAAGAGAGCATTGATCGTTGACCGCTCCAGACCCATCCCCTTTGCTCCTGATCTCGCCGTGGAGGTGGCTTCCCCCGATCAGAAAGCCGACGAGATGGCAGCCAAAGCGCGGACCTACCTCTCGGGTGGGACGCGCCGTGTCTGGGTGGTGTGGCCGCAGGCACAGCATATCGATGTGTGGTGCCCTGACCACACAGAGGGGCCAGCAGCGACGCTCAACATGCGTGAGACACTTGACGGTGACGATGTACTGCCCGGCTTCACCTATCCGGTCGCGGCGGTCTTCGCTGATCCCCTCGCCTAGCTCCGTACCATCCCTATTCCCAACGCCAACACTCATCACTGTCACAGACGCATCGAAAGGATGAGCGCCTGGACGTGGGGATGAGGATGTCCCCCCACCCACTGTTTTTAGTCCTCCGGCACGACCTCGGTAAACAGAGGAGGCTGGAGCTGCATACGCTCACGCTCTGTGCGCTCACGTGCCAGGTGCTGCGTGCTCTTCTCAGGTGTCGGCACATCTTCAGGCATGGTGCCGCCCAACCGACCAATCGTATCGCGTACTTCACGCCCGACTGCATAGTGCGTCCGATTCGCATCTTCTTTGCCCTGAACGCGCTCACGGCGAATCTTGGCCTCTGCCTGTGTCGCACGGAAGAGGTTAGCGGCGAGTTCCTCACTGGCCATATGGTCAAGGATCGCCTCATTCTTGGCTAGGCCTTTGCGCGTATGGATAGTGCGGCTGTCCAGGCCCCCGTACAGGCCCCGGTAGCCGTGATCTTGAAAGATGGCGAAGTCGCGCGCCACGATGACGCCCGCCCCCCGCGCCGCATCGGCGAGCTGGCGATTGTGATCAGCGAGTTGACCGCGAAGATACAGGCGTTTTTGGTTTTCAGTAAGGCCAGCCAGCTCATCCGCCTGCTCCTGGCGCCGTGTCTGCACGGCGAAGTAGGTTTGCCCGAGAGCGACAATATCCTTGGAGGGATCCGCGTTTTGGATGATTAGGTAGCACGCGTAACGCGAGAGATGATAGTCCGGGTAGGGGCGAACCGTCTTCTTGCCCGACGCGATATGCGCCGTTGTGGGGCGAAAATGGGTTGCGGCGTCTTGGTCACTATTGGTTGCGGCCACACGTGCGCGCTCGACGGCCGCGTGAAAGGTTTGCCACTGAGAGTAGCCCAATATTTTGGAGAGGTCTCGTGCCGACCAGTACTCTGTGCCATCGTCGGCAACGTGCTTGATGCTCTCGAACGGCGAGACATGAGCGCCGGGCGCGCGCTCCACCTCTGGTGTGTGATCCTGCGTCATCTGCATTCTCCCTTCACTGCCGCGTGACTGGTAGGCCGTGACCATCAGTGTAGCGGATTGACTCATGGTCGATCATGAGTCAATCCACGTGGCTGGAAAGGATCAAAGGTTGCCTCCATGAGACTCCGGGCGGGCGGTGACGCGTCGCACAGGATTGACGCATGGGCCTGCATGAGTCATGGCCCAACACCCGTGGCACCATGGCCGCGCCGCAACAACGCTGGGCCTGGGCACTCGCGCATGTCTGCACCGTCGGTCCTCTCTCGCCGCAAGCCTATGCGTCGGCGCTTAGCGTCTCGATCGGCACGGCGAGGCGAGATCTGCGTGAGCTCGTCAGACAGGGGCATCTGCGCGCGTAGGGCACAACCCGCGATCGCCGCTATATCCTCGCTGAGTGATCCCACACGTGCGTGCATCTCATCATACATTCGATGCGCATGCAGCGAAAAACTCCTCTCATTCGATGCATGCAGCGAAACAGGGCGCACCAGATCGGCAGCGAGAGAGGCCACGTCTCACGCTGACGCTGGGCGCGCCATCCTCATAGGTCCTCCTTTGCCAAGGGGTCAACGTTATAGTGACCCCTTCTCTGGTGAGCACGGCACGTTTTACCAAACTTTGGTAAAGCGGACGTGCTCTGGCAGGGAGGTAGGAGACACGTAGGAGGAGTACGGGTAGGGCGCATAGGTGATCGTCGGCTGTCTGCTGACCTGCGGCAGGCCTTCCCAACCATGCAGGGTTCTCACAGCGTACCCTTCGTTACAGGCGCGCGTTCGCCGCAGCTCATCCAGAGCCGGACTTTTGGCAGCAAGCTGCTGCGCAATTGCCCTGGGGGTATATCAGGTGCCAGCTCGACGCAGTTCCCGACCCAGTCATGCGCGCCTGGTACGTCCAGCAGAGGCCATACAGCCCACCGGCGGAACACACTCCAGAGCGCTTCGTCCGACGTGATAGGATAGGACGCAGAGGCGACGACTTGGTATACTAGCATCAGGAGACACAATGACAGTAGCAACGCATCATGCATCGGGTGAGGAGCCACGGCGGCTTGTCGCGCCTGTGCCAAGCCGGGTGATCATCGCGCTTGACCATTTCACCCCTAGTGAACGCGCGGCAGTCGAGCACGCCGCCCTTGCCTTTGCCCGTGGTGAGACCCTGGGCACGCGTCTCCCCGATCCTGAGCCGCTCTATCTTGTCCGTGCTACGCCGACGCTTTTAGTCCTTGTCCAGCACGCTGATGGTCACCCGGTGGTGATCGAGGATATCATCACACAAGAGGCCTGGGATCGGTTGGCGCGTGCCGGATAGCGCACCCAGCGGACATCTGGGGCTGTGGCTGTACGACGAGGACGCGGCGCGGGCAAGCCTGGATGCCTTCGCTACTCTCCTTCAGACACACCCTACCCTCTCCGAGCGCGAGGACGTGTTCCCGTTCCTGCGCGGCCACCCGCATTTTTCCGCCTTGCTCGGATCGTACAATCGGCGCGCATCGGTCTATGACCGCGTTGGTCTGGAGGTCCCCCTTTTCGGGCAGTTCTCCGCCGATCTCGTGATCGGTGATCACGCCGCACGTGCGTATACGCTCGTCGAGTTTGAAGACGGGAAAGCGGGGAGTCTGTTCGTGCAACGCTCTCGCTACCGTACAGAGTGGTCGCCACGCTGCGAGCACGGCCTGAGCCAGCTAATCGATTGGCTATGGCTGCTCGACGATCAGGAACACACCCAGGTCTTCGCGGAACTCTTTGGTATCCATCCTATCACAACGACGGTCGTCTTGGTGATTGGGCGGGATGCACACCTCGCGCCTGCCGACCGCCGGCGGCTAGAATGGCGGCGCGATCATGTCGTCATTAACTCCCAGCACCTCTACTGTTGCACCTTTGACGAGTTATTGCGTGATCTGCGCTGGAGGGCACGGTGGCAGCCCTGGGTGCAGGGAAGCTCTGAGCAATAAAAGACACGGCTCTTCCTGCCGTCTGTCACGGTACTCTACACCATTGGGATCAGCGTCGGATATGCGTCGTCACTCACTGCTCCGCGTCGCGCACACTCTCCCGCACGCCGTCAGTGCGCACACGGTACTGGGCGCGTCGGCCATCAGGCGTCCGCATGAAAAGCTTCTCTGCATTGGCCGCCACACCACTGGAGAAGACGGAGTGACCGCTGGCCAGTTGAACCGCAACCACACGCTGCACACCATCGCGCATGCAACGTACAAGCTCGCTGCGTTTGGTGACAAAGCCATCGGTGAGAAGATCGAGGTCTTCGTGAGCAGTGGCGCGTTCGCTTGTCATGTGCATGGTATCCTTTCCCCCATCATACACCACCGATGAGCGCACGGTCTCTCCTCTCTTAGCGTCGGACCGTGCGCAGATGCTGCCCTGAGTTCTTTCTCCACTCCTGCTGTCAGCACGTGAACCGCAGGATGCATCAGGAACGTGAGAGCGGTCGGCAACGATGGTGGTGAGTGCGACTGGCGGCAAGCGGACTCTCGTCATCTTTCGTCATGCGGCGAGATGACGAGAGTGTTGGCGGGGATGGTCGTGACGAGCAGGGCCCGTGCCTTGTCACCTCTCGTCAGAACACGCATTACCAAAGTTTGGTAAAAGGAAGCGTACTCGTCGGAGACAATGAGGGGCGCGAGCGGCACCAGACCACGCAACCGATCGCGTATGGGAAACGCAATGGATCATCACGGGTCACTATCATCATCATTCCTTTCGAACGAGGTTCACACGTGAGGGTCATTTGTGACATGTCGCATATGAATGTCACAAAACCGCCCTGCCGATGGAAGGGCTAGGGTCCACCAGCAGGCACCGTGCATTACCAAAGTTTGGTAAAAAGGATTGGGCCTCGGATACAATAAGGGTCGAACGCGGCAGGAGCCGAGAGAGTAGCGGCACGTGATGGACTTCGGAGAGGGGACGGGAGATTTGACGGACAGGACAACGCTCCATGTCGCCATTCTCGGGCGCAAGGGTGGCTCCGCGAAGACGACGACAGCCTACAATGTGGCCGGAGCCCTCGCCGCCGAGGGTCGACGCTGCCTCCTCGTGGACCTCGATAGCCAGGCCAGCCTGACCCGCGCCCTCTCCGACGAGCCCGTGGCGCAGGGCGGCGGCATCGGCGCCCGGATCGCCGAGCCAAAGCACGGGATGCGCGACATTATCCGTCCCGTTGGGACCCTCCTCGACCTGGCTCCCGGCGACCGGTCGATTGAGGCCGCAGCGAACGCACTCTCCCAGAATCCCGCTGGCCCGCTCCGCCTGCGTCGGCTGATCGAGGATATCTCCTCCGACTATGACGCCATCATCATCGACACGGCGCCTCTGTTGGGCTTCACGCAGTCCGCCGCGCTCCTCGCCGGAGACAAAGCCATTGTGCCAACGCGCACCGGCGCTCAGCAGGATATTGACGCACTCGCCGACATCTTCGCCCTGCAAGAGGAGCTCACGATGTACCGCTTTCTGACGGCGGAGATCGCGGCCATCTTGCCGTCCAACTACCACGCCGACGAAGCGCCCCAGCGGGACGGGCTGGACGCGCTCCGCCTGACGTACAATGGCTTGATCGCTGATCCCATTCCGCACTCCCCGCTCGTTGAGCGAGCCATGAATGGTCGCCGACCAGTGGTCGTCAGCAACCCCAAATCAGCCGTGGCAGAGGCGTTCCGCCTGCTCATCGCGCGGCTATCCCCCGTGGAGGTGGCGGGATGAGTGCGCGACGCTCGACGGGTCCGCGTGTCTCAACGGGGACAGGGCCACGAACAGGGACAGCCCAACCAGCATCACCCACAACGGTCCAGCTGGGCGGTGACCGCGTGCTTATCGGGGCACGCGAAGTCGATATCGCTCAGCTCACGCCCGATCCCGAGCAGCCCCGCAAGCACATGGACCGGGCGCGCCTGGATGATCTCGCCAACTCCATCGCCGCGCACGGGGTTCTGCAAGCACTCCTCGTCCGGGAAGACGGCATGGGGCGAGACGGCGACATGCGCTATGTCATCATTGCCGGCGAACGCCGCTATGCCGCGATCAACACGCTGATCGCGCGTGCGCCCGACGAGGAGACACGCCAGCGCCTGGGCCGGGTACCCATCGTCATTCGGGATACCGAGGCGGCCGAGCGCCGCGTCCTTCAGCTGATCGAGAACCTGCAACGCGAGGAGTTGCCGCCGGTCGAGGAGGCCCACGCGCTTAAAGAGCTGATGCGGCTGGAGAATCTCACCACCACCGGTGTCGCGGCGCGCATCCACCGCTCGCAGGGCTACGTGGACGAGCGCCTGCGCCTTGTCCGGCATGAAGACGTTGAGGAGGCCGTTGAGGCTGGGGTCCTCACCCGTTCGGCTGCGGCGGCCGTGGCCAGCATCGACGCGACGGATGAACGGCGGGCCTGGATCGAGCGCGCGCAAGCGGGCCAGGTTGTGCGACCGCGCGAGGTGTATGGGAGTAAGCCGAACCGTCGACGGAATCCGCAGACAGCCACGCCTCCAACGGAGTCATCCTCTCAGGTGACAGAACCCCTCGCGCTACGCGGGTCCTCCCCATTACCAGAGACCGGCCAGGACCAGCACAGTGGATTACCAAACTTTGGTAATCCAGCGCACGCCGAGGGCTCCCTACCGACGCCTGGCGTACCCAGCAACGGTGCCGCGCGTGTCCCACTGGCCACCGTGGAATACGACATAATATCAGAACTCGTGACGGGAGCATCGGCTGATGAGCGTGCGTTTGCCGATCACCTCCTGGCCGCTGGCACCGCTGCGGGGTGGTCATGCGGAGAGCTGTTGGAGCGCGTGCGCGGTCAGGCATGATGGCTGGTCTAGCGCCGCGTAAGCGGGAAACCCAGCGATGCGTCATCATGAGGCACGGGGCACCAGGGAGGCCAGGCCATGACTGATGAGATCATCGCCGCGCATGATCAGCCCCTCCAGGCTGTCCTCCTGCGGCGAAAAGAAATGGTAGAGACGGACCATCCCGACATGCGCATGGTTGACTCCCTCATCCTAAAAGACGGCCCTCGCGCTCACAAAGTCGCGACCCACTGGGTGATCGTCGACCGCCACACCAAAGAGGTCCATCATCATGCCGTCAGGCTCTCCACCTATACGCGCCTCAAAGCGGGATGGGTCGTGGAGGACGAGCACTCCGTCACCGTTGATGACGCGAAGGCGGACGAGATCACGGCCCTGGCCACCTTCCTTGCCGCCGTCAAAAACGTCGCCATGCCAGAGGGGCCTGGTGATTACATCGTTGTGCCGGTGACCCGTGAGCACGTCGCCGATGGCTCGATCCGTCAGTTACTGAGTGCACTCTCCGCCAATGGCAAGGCTGAGGTGCTCGCCCAGTCCCTCGCAGCCGTTCAGGGTGACCCCGACGCGCTTCAGGCGCTGGTGCAGAGTGCGCTTGCTGATCCCCAGGCGTCCATGCGGGCCGCGGCTGCACTCAAGGCAGCCAGCTTCCTCCAGACACGGCAAACGCTTGAAGAGTTGATCGAGGCGAACGCCTCGGAAGGCGACTTCCAGAGACTGCTTACCGATAACCCGTGGATGTTCGGGAGTGAATACAGCAAACTCTTGGATCGCCGGATCTGGACGCGCGATGAGCAACACGACTTTGTGCTCCGTCGGACGGTAGATGGGTACCTAGAAATCATAGAGATCAAGACACCACTCGAGGGTAAGCCTCTCTTCCTAATGGATCGCTCTCACGGGACACTCTACCCTCGCAGCGAGTTGTCGAGCGTGCTCGCGCAGGTGATGCACTACCTGGAAGAACTAGATGCCAATCGCTTCGGCATTCAGTCGAAAGACGCCGAGGATGTCTGCAAGATTCGCGCGAAAATCATCATTGGGCGCGACGGTGACGCGGACCAGGTGGCGGCTCTCCGACGCTGGAATGGCCATCTCCACCGTGTTGAGGTGCTGACGTTTGATCAGCTCGTGCGCATTGCTCGCCAGGTCACCCTATCTCTCGAACACATTATGACGCCTAGCCAAGGAGTGGGGACGGCAGGCAGTGTGCAGACCACCCCGCCACCACTAGAGAGTGGGCAGGATCAGCACGGCGCATTACCAAAGTTTGGTAATCTACCGCACACTGAAGCCTAGCGCACCTACATACTTCCCGATAATAGTTGCACGATGTCAGTCAGAGGTGGCCCCCTGTATCATGCAGGATTTCCAGGGAAGCATGTAGCAGCGGGACACGAGCGGTATCGCTGGCCACTGTGGAACACGATAGAATCTCGTCTCTTGGTGCTACAGCGTCGGGAGAGGAGCACCCCTTTGCTGAGCGTCCGTTAGAAGCAGTTCGAGATGCGGTCAGGAGTGAGCCTCGCTCGGGGCACGTCTGTGTCTCTCCACGAGCCTGGCGACGGAGCACGAGAGACGCGCTATACTGAAAAAAGCAACGACAGCGAGTGACCGCAGAGGATACAACCATGAGCGAAGCCTATGCCTTTGAACCTGCGACACTAGCTCCTTGGGCAGAGATCGTTCCCGGTGTTGGTCCGATGACAGTTGAGGACCTGGCTGCGTGGCCGGACGATGGCTGGTCCTATGAACTGGTGGAAGGGGTCTTAGTCCGTATGCCGCCGAGCAGCTTTGGGGCGTCCAAGATCGGAGTACGGCTACTCATGCGTCTGGCCGTGTTTGTAGAGGACCACGATCTCGGCAGCGTCACAAGTGAGCAAGGTGGCTATATCCTTGATCAGCAGCGTCCTAAGCAGACGCAGGTCGCGCCGGATGTGGCTTTCGTGCGCGCTGAGCGCGATATCTCGGTCACCGCGCCAGAATCGAGAGCTGCCTATCCTGGTGCTCCTGATCTCGCTGTGGAGGTTGCCGCTCCGCGCCAGAGCCGACGGACGCTCGACGCTAAGGCGCAGCGCTACCTTGCCGCAGGGACACGCCTCGTGTGGATCATCTGGCCACAGCGCCAACAGGTGGATGTCTGGCATCCAGGCGACGCCGCCCCAACCCGTACCCTCGATATTGACGAGACGCTTGATGGTGAGGACGTCGTTCCTGGCTTCACCTACCCTGTGGCGCGTCTCTTTGCCTAATCGCGTGTTCCGCCGCCTATCCGGTCATGCGCCCCGCTACTCGTCGTGTCCGTTACGGGACCATGCGACAGGCATCTTCTCCGTCCTCATTATGGCGCAAGTATCAGAAGTAATCACGGACAGCAACCCGTCGGCTGTGGTCTCCCCATTATCTGATAGGGAGGGGCGCAGCCTTTTACCAAACTTTGGTAATGAACACTCTGTAACGGTACTGCCATGCCTCGCCCGGCAACATGGCTGGCCTTTTCCCCATAGCGGGACATGATGGTAATTGCTGGTGCATCAATCGAGGAGCGTGGGTACGCCAACCGTCTTCTTGCCACAGGTGCTACAGTGGGGGCGGTCGTGCGCAGAGCTGTTGGAGCGCAGGCGCGGCCAGACATGATGACTGGTATCGTGCGGTAGCTCGGTTTAGTCCTGCTGGAGACACCCATCACCAAGGTTGGCGTGTGGCTCTATCGCTCCTGCACAACCGGGCGACAGCCACCTCGTCGGCAGCCTCATCTGCCCAGCACACAGCAGAGGCAACATAAAGTAGAACTTTTGTTCTATCATAAGAGGGCGTCTTGAACTATATCGAGGTGATAGAACGTCCCGTCGCACGCTAGACATGGCGGAGCTGTAGCACCAGCGTGCTATCATTGGCGCGGTGTGTCGTGAGAGCACTCCGATCATGAAAGAGGCGAGAGTTATGCCAGCATCGATGTCATTGATGTATGTAATTATGCATCTCATGGATCATCATAATGACGTACTGACTCTGTCCAACGGGCTCACGATCGCAGACCAGACAACTCAGGACGCGCTCTGCGAGCAAATGCGCGAGAACCGCAACTATACATACGCGCAGCCTTTCATCTTTGACGCGACGATTAGCGACTTCGTAAGTCGTCAATATGATGCCCTAGCGAGCGCCATGTTCAGTCAGGACGCGTTTATTCATGCGTCTCAGGCGATTACGCAATATCTCTTTTCGATCATAAAGGGGAATCGCAATGTCTCAGTCGGTGATCTTCTTCTCGGGCTATTTCGCGAGGAAAATGATGATCCATGGCTTGCTATTTTGAAGATGCAGCCTGCTGGTGATACATATATTCGTGAGCGCCTTACCACGAAGACACCCGGCGACATCTCCTTCGGCTTGCGGGTAACCAGCGGGGCACTGTTGGGCGGAGTGCTGCAAAAGTCCGCCTTTATCGCTCCGCAATCGCTGCGTACAGATGTCCGTGACCTCATCGTACTTGATCAACAAGCATTGCAACGTGGACATGGGGAGTCGGCTGCCCGTTTCTTTATTGATCAGTTCCTCGGATGCAAGATTCAGATATCAGAACGCGAAATGACGCGACACTTCAAGGGAGTGCTAACAAAGGTTGCTCGAGAACGGGCGGACGAGTGGGGCGTTGCGTCAGAAGCTGTGATTGAGGCAATGGCTGACCTGCACGAGGGTATGCGTGTCGATGTCTACGACACCCTTGAAAAGCTAGTTCCAGCTCAGGACCGTCCACTCGTCCTTGCTGCCCTACAGGAGAAACGCATTACTGCTCCTATATTCACAGTTGTGCCGCCGCAAAGTTAAGTACAGCACCAGCAGCCTGACTATGTCTGGCTCGAAGGAGACAGCGGGCTCCTGGTACGCATCGAGAAGGATGCATACGAGAATGACGCCGTCCTGGTGCCAACATCTCCCGAGCTCGGGCAGAAGCGCTTCATTTTACGCACGACCGACTTAGTGCAGATCTCACCACCGTTCAAGCAGGGCTAGCACGATGCGGGCACAGATCCTCCTCATCCTCTTTAAGGAACTCGGTCTCCCTCCCTTGGAGCAGGCAGGCGGGAGCCTGCGCGAGTCCCTCATTGACTATCAGCGCCGACATGTCGTGCTAGCGGCTCACATTGCCCAGCTCTCTGCGGCGACTTGTGTGGACCTCGCCACTGCGTTCGGTACCGCCTTGGAGTTCTCTATTGAGACCGGGAGTGGTGCGGCTCTCACCATTGATGCTGGCTTACTCGTGACGGCTACAGGATCTCAACCGCCGACCCGATCACTGGTCGAGCCCGTGTTGCGTGAGCTCACCGAGTATGGAGAAGACGGCACATTGCGTCTGCGCATCGACAAGCGAGTACTCCTTGACGCCTATCGACGGCAGGCAACCGGCGACGCCTCATACGTCACTTGGCACATCTTCTTGTTCACCGAACTCTTCGCACACTTCCTGATCGAAGGTGGATTGGAGCAGATCGATCGCGATCTATTCGCAGGTACTCTAACACCGACGGTCATTGCACTTGACGACGCGCGTGACGTCGATGTTGACGGCGCTTTCCTCAGAATCGTCAGCGAGGACAAGATCCGAGCGGTGCCCAGCCTCAACGCACCCGTGCCTGACGCAGTCCAGACGCACGTGACGGCGTATCGTCAGGCGCTCACCGATCGGCTAAACTGGGACTTTCAGCTGACACGGCTGACGCCACTCCATCTGCTCTGCCAGTCCAGAGCGACCAGGGTGCCTGAGATCGAGGCATGCGTCGCCATGTTTCTGTTCCACCTGAGCGTCATGTTCACCGCAAATCGCACCGAGCGACAGGGAGACAGCACAAGCTACACATCCTCGTTCTTGGAACAAGATAGAGCAGCGAAGGTGAGGCTGTCAGTAGACAATCAGCTTTCCATGGACGGTGCTACGCTTGAGAAGTTCGCCCGCTGGACCTACAGCGGCGAGGGGCGAAATAGTGACCGGCTGACCGTCCTCCGGACACTCTTTGCCCAGTCGTTACATGAGCCAACACCGCAGGCGAACACAGCGCGACTGATCCAGGAACTGGCGCGCATCATGACCGAGGTGCAGCGTCAGTATGACCTTTTTATCACGAGTGAGCTCGACAAGTACTTTGAGCAACGTCAGGCTGCGGCTGACTACGTCGCGGACACTGCGAAAAAGGTGTCGGACAGCGTCGACGCATTGACCAAAGGGCTAACTGATATCCTGCTCACCACCGTCGCCGCAGTCGTGGCAGCACTGATCGCCGCACTTACTACTGCCGCACTGCGTGGCGTTGTCTTCACCATCGCCTTATGCGCCTATGCGGCATATGTGCTTGTGCAAGCTGGCTTTCGTCTACTGAGTACATGTGATAGCCTAAATCTCCTGAAGTTGGAAACAAGCACGCGTCTGGCCGACCTTGAAGATCGACTGGGAACGGAGACGTACACACGCTTGCGTGATCGTCTTGCACCACGGTGGACATCCTTCTGGAGGTGGTGGTGGATAACTGCAATTGGCTACGTGATCGTCGCAGGACTCATCATTATGCTCGCGCTCTGGGCACCAACCACAATCGCATTACGGCAAAGCCCAGGACCTAGCCCAACGGTGACACCCTCTGTGAGCCGAACTCCCCGACCGAACCCGTCTCCTACTGGTCGGGCAACGCCCATCGCAACGAGGGCGTCGGCACCGCCATCGTCTCCGTAGATACTGAGTGGACGTGGACGCCTGCTCTCCGCTCTGGTTGCCGGCATCTGGAAAACTAAAGTCGACTATAGTTTTCTCGGCCTCCAAGCCTGCGGTCACCCTCTTCTTGTCCCAGTAGAATATCCGTCGTGGACACGCTCTCATTGTGCATACCATTAGGTGTATAATGGTATGCACAATGAGAAACGACGAGACAGTCACACCACCAATGAGGCGCCTGCGCGCACGCCCGCGACCCCGCCAAGCAGCGGATGTGCCCGCGCCACGCGCCTATCCCACACTGGCCACGGCCAGCGCCACCTTTGGGGCCAGCCTGGTGGCCAAATCGCCGCGGACCGCCGAGAACTATCGCTCGGCCCTGGCCCGCTTCACCGAGTACCTGCGCGACCACGGCCACGATCCCGTTGTTATGTCGACTGACCAGATCGAGGCCACCGTCCTGGAAGCCTTCTACATTTGGCTGCTCGACCACCACGGTCGCGACCACAAGCGGACGGCGGTGACCTATCTCTCCGGCGTCCGCGCCTTCCTGTCCTACCTTGATCGCCACGACCAGCTGCACGCCAGCCTCTCCTACGAACGCATGAAGGCCGGCCTCCGGGACCTGGTGGGGCGCCTGCCCTACCCCACCCCACGCATCGACGATGCCATCGCGCGCGTCGTTATGTATGTCACTGATCTGCCCGTGCCCCCACCCCACGGAAAGTTGGATCAGGCGCGCCTCACTCTCCTCCGGGACCGCGCGATCATCACGACGCTCTACGGCACGGCCCTGCGGCGCGCGGAGCTGGCCAGTCTCACTCGGGCCGACGTCGCCGACGGGCGGCTGCGTGAGGCGATCATCACGGGCAAGGGCGGCAAAGAGCGCATCGTCTTCTTCGATGAGCCATCGCTGGCCGCCATCCAAGCCTATCTGGCCGCCCGCAACGACACCTACCGGCCCCTGTTTCTGCGCCATGACGACGCGCGCGGGGCGCCGCAGCGAGGCGGCGAGACCTACCGCCTCTCCGGTCATGCCATCTGGACCATTGTGACCACCTATGGTCGCCACGCGGGGGTCGAGCTGACCCCCCACCACTTGCGCCATCTGCGTGCCCGCGTGTTGCTCAACCGTGGCATGAGCCTCTCCCTCCTCCAGGACCTGCTCGGGCACAGCTCACCGGACACCACCAAACGGATCTACGCCCAGCACTCCCAAGCCCATCTGCGCCAGGCGGTGGCTCAGTACAGCCTCTCGGCAGAGGAGGTCGTCGCACGCCAGACAACACGCTAGGCGGTACGCACAGCTGCCTAGCGGGGCTGTGCATAAAGAGCGTGCCACGAACTGGGCGACGACACGGCGCACACCGACCTGCACCTGCTGCAGAAGGTCGTTGCGTCTAGCGACAAAGCTCGTGGTCAGGAGAGTGAGGTTGTCCTCAGCAGAAGCATGTCGATGCGTCATGGTGGGCCATCTTTTTCTCCCGTCTACACACCCTGAAGCAACGTCTCGCCTACGAGGCTTTTTCAGGGGGCGGGAGGATGAGGTGCTCGCGGATGCGGACTCCGAGCGCGTCCACGACGGCCTGGACACGCTCCAGGCTCGCACCGCTGTAGCGGGTCGCCTCATAGCGCTGGATCTGCTGCTCCTTGAGCCCGAGTCGGGCCGCGAGTTCTTTCTGGGTGAATCCCGCGGCGATACGCGCCTGGATCAGCGCCTCAGGGAGCGCGGTGAGCGAGTCTACATCAAGGCTCGTGATGCGCCCACTGCGCAACAGCTCGTAGTCAGCAACCTCCTGTTGCAACTCCTCGACCTGGCTCTCGTACTGAGCGACCATCGCGGCGCGAATAAGGGGGTCCATCCCGTCGGTTGCAGCGACATGGCGTGCGCTGTCGCTGAACTTTTCCACCCAGCCCTTGGTGATGTGGTATTGGCGCTCGTTCGCGATCATGACTCCTCCATCAGCGTGAGAGCGACGATGCCCTTCGGCTTTCCGTCGCGTGTGTGCTGAAAGAACATAAGGTAGCGCGTCCCGTGCGGGTCCGCGATGCTCTCCGCAATGAAAAACTCTCCGCCGTACGCTGCTTTCTGCGCCGCACGCCCCTGCGCAAACAGCAAGAGGACTGGATCAAGCAGACGCCCCTCGACCCCAGCACTCTCCCAACATACGTCGAAATCACCCGGTTCCTCTTTCACTGTGACAAAGCTGCCGTCGATATAGAGCCGCCGACAACGCGCCCGTCGGAGTGCCTCAATTCCTGACGTGAGCCCGACGAGCAGCGCCTGACGACGGGGCGTGCCCCCATTTGTCCGTCGCAGGGGACGCCGTGCTTTAGCGCGGGGGTGAATGCGACTCCTCATCCCTTCGTGAACTGGCAAAAACTCTCTGTATATGGTATGCTTGAGGTATGGACAGAACGATGCGCCTGCGGCTCTCCCCGACAGCGGACCAGGCTACCGCGCTTGCCCAGACGGCGGCGCAGTTCACGCACGCCTTCAACCACGTCTGCCGTGAGGGGTGGAGCGCGAGAGAGAAGAATGGTGTCCGACTGCACCACGCGACCTACCGGGAAAGCAAGGCGCTGGCCCCTGGTCTGGTGAGTGACCTGCACATCCAGGCGCGGGTGAAAGCCACCGAGGCGGTCAAGAGCGCATTGGACCGCCAGAAGAAAGGACGCCCCGTGGTCTGCCCGCAATCCCGTGCCTGCCCCCCGCGCTACAACGTGCATACCTATCGCCTGGACTGGGGGAGCGGCGTGGTGAACCTGGCCACCGCAGGCGGGCGGCTGCACGTCCCCTTCCAGGTGTCCGCCTATGCCGCCCGCTATGCGGGCAACCCCACGGCAACCGCTGATCTTGTTCTGAAGAAGGGCCAGTGGTACCTGCACGTGGTGGTAGACATGCCCGCGCCAGAGGTTGTGCCCACGGACAGCGTGGTGGGTGTGGACCTGGGCGTGACGCGGGCGGCTGTCACCAGCGACAACCGCTTCCACGGGCAGCGCCGCTGGCGCGCACTGGAGGCCCGCGACTTTCGGTTGCGGCGTAAGCTCCAGAAGAAGGGCACCAAGAGTGCCAAGCGCCACCTGCGCCGCCTGTCGGGGAAGACGGCCCGCCGCCGCCGTGATCATGATCACGTGGTCAGCAAGCAGATCGTCCAGGGCCTGCCCGAGGGCAGCACCCTGGCCGTAGAGAACCTGACCAACATCCGCTCTCGCGTGAGAGCAAAGAGGGCTAACGGGGGCCAGCGCCGACTGCATAGTTGGAGCTTCGCCACCCTTCGGGCCTTTCTCACGTACAAGGCGGCAGAACGGAGTATCCGTGTCGAGGGGATCGATCCCCGCCACACGAGCCAGACCTGTTCACGCTGTGGCTATCAGCATCGCCGCAACCGCCTCTCTCAGAGTGAGTTTCGCTGTCGCTCGTGCGGGTACCAGACCAACGCTGACCGCAATGGTGCCCGTAACATCGCCGCGAAACTCCTTGTCAGCCGTGGCATGACCGTGGCTGGCGGGGTGCAGTCAATCACCCTACCGTCTCCCACCTCGGTGGAGGGACAAGCTCCGCTCTTTAGAGCGGGGTAGTTGACAACGTGTGACCACCTCGTCCCACGATGCCTCATGTATGCCTGGGGGCAGTAGTCCGGTTGTCGGGTCGAACGGCGGTATCACAACCCTAGTATATTGTTGTGTTCCTCCTAGGTCAAGATGCAGGGTCTGTGCATTCTAACGCACAAGCACCCTGGCCTGGCACCCGCAAGAGGAGTCGTGACACAGGCACCATAAGCCGTGCTCATCGAAAAAGCGATCCCTACCCCTCTGAGCCCAGAGCTGTGGTAGAGCGCCACGCGCCCACGCGCAGATCCTGTCTTGTCATCAGCCGCAGTATACGCTATTATAGAACATACGTACTATTATCAGTGGCAAGGAGGGCTGATCAGACAGGTGCTTGTGCGTCGGGTGTAGAATGCAGAGCCTGATGCTACCTCGGGTGTGCTGTGGATAAGAGGTGGGGATAAATAGCTTGTGTAATTCCTTAACAGCCGTTAATCTACGGGGATGGGACAACAGTGTACGGAAGGACGAGATCTGATGACCACACGCCTCTTATCCATCCCCGAGGCTGCTCTCCATCTGGGCGTGTCACGCGTCCGTGTGTGGCAGTGGGTGAACGACGCGCGGTTGCCCGCCGTCCGCTTGGGCAACTATTGGTTTATAGATCCCGCTGACCTCACGGCGGTGGTCCCACAGAAGCGGGGGCGGCCCCGCAAGGATCAGGCATGCGCATAGGGACGCGGTGCCCTCGTCCCTGCTCGTTCCGGAGGATCAGTATGTAAGATGTGCGGGTGGTCAGGTGTGCCACCACAAACGAGAAGGACCCACCGGCGTCAACCAGCGGGTCCCCTCAACTATCCATCATCCAGGCCGTGGTGCAGCGCTCAGTCAGGCTCACGCACCATAGCCCCTACGAAGCGTCGGTCTTCGATTGCTGGAGCGTCAACTCCGGCGCTCGCTGCCGACCAGTCAGGAGACTTTCTATGTGGAGGAAGGCTCCCGTCATCTATGCCCAGCATAGCAACGACGGGCCCTCGCTGTCAATGGCCGCCGCAGGTCGCACCGCGGGCGGCTATGACCTCGTGGGCCGGGCGATCGCGCGTCTGCCGGGGCGGGGCGCCGGTCCTCCAGGGACAGCCTGATGGCGGGCTTTTCTAAACCCACCACCACCCAGACACCGGACGCGTTGATTGACTACTGGTTGACGCGCCTGACCGGTTCCGAGCTGCGTGTGTTGCTCTATGCCATCCGCCGCACCTATGGCTTCAAGCGGGACGAGGACGCGATCAGCCTGGAGCAGTTCCTCCACGGCATCACGACCCACGCGGGGACGGTCCTTGACGAGGGCATCGGCATTAGCCGCAGCGCGCTGCTCGTGGCCATCAAGAGCCTCTCGGAGCGCGGGCTGCTCCTCAAGATCCGCCGCGTCGGCGAGGATGGGCGGGATACGGTGAGCACGTACCGCCTCTCCATTGAGGATGAGCGCCACCCCCGCGCGGACCACAGCCTGCGGGAGGTGAACACGACCCAGGTGCCCGACGAGATCTTCGACTACTGGCTGCCGCGCCTCTCCGACGCCGAGCTCAAGGTCCTCCTCTACATCGTGCGGCGCACCCTGGGCTTCCGCAAGCAAGCCGACGCCATCAAGCCCGCCCAGTTCCTCACGGGGGTCCGCAAGCACACGGGCGCCCAGCTGGACGACGGCTGCGGCGTGTCGCAGAAGCATCTCTACCGCGCCCTGGGCGACCTACAAACCAAGGGGCTCATTACCGTGCAGCGCCGCGTCTCCGCACGCGTGGGCAATCAGGCCTCTGTCTTTACGCTGGTCTTTGAGCACGACCTGCCGGGCCTCCTGCAGGCCACCGCCGACGTCGATCCGCGCGCCCGCGACTATCGTCTCGACGACGAGATGCCCCTGCGGATGGTCCCCCGCGCCGCATCCGTCCTCCCCTCCAGAAAAGACACAGAGGGAGAGCAAAAAGGACACAGAGGGGGGCCAGAAAGGACACAGAGCCCCACGCATACGCTGCAACCAGGGGGCCAGAAAGGACACATAGAGGGATCAGATACGATACACAGAGGGGACGGGCACGACCAAGAGGGCTCTGTGTCCCCAGCGACCCCACAACAAACAGATCTTCTAAAGGAAGAACAACAAACAGAGAAAATTGATATCGATATCGAATCGATGGGCTCTCCCTCTTTCGTGTCTCAGGCTGAGTCCGACCAGCCGACACGCCCTGACGCGGACATGCGGCTCATTGGGGAGCGCGTCACCGCCCTTGTCACCGAACTAGGGGACATCTCCTCCCCCCGGGCGAGCGTCACCAAGGCGACCCGGCGATGGCGCGAGAGTGGGTTGGATGCCGCTGCCTTTGTGGCGCTGATGGACGAAGCCGCCGGCGTGGTCCGCACGTATCGCCCCACCAAGCCCATGGCCTATTTCTTTACAGCGCTGGAGGATCTGGTGCGTCTCGTGGCCGAGGAGCTGCAAACAGCCCCGGCGCCCACCCTGGCCCCTGCCCCCCCCACGGAGACGGACGCTGCCTGGCGCGCGGTCCTCGACGATGCCCGCGAGGCGCTGACCGCCGAGAACTATGCCGTGTGGTTCGCCGAGACGCGCGTTGTTGAGCGGGATGGCGACCTGCGGCTGGTCGCGGTGCCCACGATGCTTCACAAGCACTGGCTGGAGCAAAAGCTCGCGAGCCGCATCCAGGCCAGCCTCGCACGGGCTGGTTTCGCAGGCGTCACTCCCGCCTATCAGGTGGTTGCGTCCTCTTCTGACGATCAGGGGTAGGGGCCGCGACCCCGTCGGGTTGCGATGTGGCTGGCCGGCACGCGCGTCATTGCGCGGCACGGCGACGTGCGCCAGGTCGCCGTGCCGACGCTGTTCCACAAGCAGTGGTTGGACACGAAACTCGCCCAGCGCATCCAGAAAAGTTTGGACCTGTGTGGGTTTGGTCACATCCAGATCGACATCGTGGTGGCCGAGGTAGCGCTCCGGGACGTGACCGAATCGGAGCGGCCCGCCCGGTAGGTCGGGGCGTGCTTGTCGTATCGGGTTGCCAGTTCTCTCCACTGTTTTAATGGACCTGCTCACATGACAGGATGTTGCTGGCGAATTCATCTCCAGAGTAGATGTTGCCGTTTTGCTCTCTTAGCTGGCTGAAGTGCGACGCCTTTTCCTGGACAGATCATCTTCGTTTATGAAGAACAAATATGCTGAGGTCTGGAAATAGCCGGGATAGTGCCAGCTTGATAGCGTTCTTCAGTAGTGGCTATACAGATGAGGAATTCGCCAGCAACATCCTGTCATGTGAGCAGGTCCAGTTTTAAGGGGGTTAAATGCCCGCCCGACGTTGCGCCGTTTGTACCGCTCGATGTCGTAGCTGACCGACCATCTCCCGCGAAAGCCGCGAGGGCGGGCAGGAGGTGACGGGTATGTGGCTGCCGTTCATACACGTCGTCCCCTAGTCACGCGGGGACTGGTCCGATCGTTCCTGGAGCCCCGTCGGTCCACCGCGGATCATCGTCGTCGACATGCCACTCATAGTCTTTGCCCGCGTCTGGGTGCCCGTCGTGTGCCTGTTGTAGCTTCCGAATAGCGTGGTAGCCGAGGTGCGCGGGCAGGTATGGCACCCGCGTGATCTCGAAAGCACGCATGAGCGGGATGTAGTCAAATCCGATCAGGGATAGATCTCGTGGGATGGCCCGTTGATGGTCGCGGGTAGCGGCGAGATACGCCTCGATAGTGACATACGACGTGCTGCACACTAACGCCGTCGGAGGATGCGGCAACCCCAGCATTCTCGCGGCGGCCAGGCGTGTGTTGTGCAGGCCATGCGTGGGAGCGTGCCGCTCCTCCAGGTCCACCCGTGTGTTTGTCTCTCCATAGTCGATGAATGGGTCGTCTATCGGCCGGCCGCTCTTGCGCGCCTCGGTGATCCCCTCATGCATGCCTTGAAGTCGCTCTTGCTGCACGACGCCGTGGCCGCAATCAAGCAAGATGCCAAGGCGGCGGTGGTGGTGGACCTGCACCAAGCGCCGGATCGCCTGACGCCCGGCATCCCTATGGTGCAAGCCCACATAGGGCGCGGGCAGGCGCTGATGCAGGGCGCTCCGTTCGCCCTCGGACAGCTTGCGGTCAATGACAACGAGGCGCACGTCCCGTTCCTGCAACGCTCGCAGCGCCAGCGCCCGATTTTGAAGGGCGGTTGGAGAGGGGCGGTCTAATCCTTCTGCCGGGGCGAGAATCAGGGCATCGGGGGGAGAATCGTGCTGCTCGTACGCGCTCAAAATAAGGAGCTCGTCCTTGATGCTTTCTCCGTGGTGCTCAAGAATGATGGTGTACCGGCCTTTGGCATACCGGGCAATCGCCTCCACGACCTGGCTCCAGAATCCTGAGAACGAGACGCCGACGACGATGAGGACGAGCGTGCGCGCCGATTGGCCGGGGACCTCTGGTACCGGCAGACCAAGATAGGCTGTCAGCAATGCCAGCAGATCCTGCGGCTTAAAGGACCCTTGCCTATGCAAGGACTGCAAGAGCATGGCCACGTGCCGCGGATCGGCAAAGGGTCTCTTTCCCCGCTCGATGTTCGAGACGAGTGCGTGTCGCTGGCCGTCAAGGCCTGCCATCGTGACCAGTTCTCCTTGCGTGAGCCGGCGCGACACGTGCGCTCCAAGGAGGAGTTGTCCAAACCTCTGTGCATGGCTCTGGTTCTCTCCGGCGCCGTCCATGGGACCCTTCTTTCTCGTCCGGGTTGGCTCTGATGCGCCTGGGCACAGCTCGGGCGTTCTTCCCAGCGAGCAAACCATGCTTGTACGCGACGAGATACACAGAGTGTACTCCCCGGCGTACAGACGCACCACTGAGATTGGCTGACGAGGAAGACAATGGACTCAAGGAACGACCGGTCGGGTGTCCACGGCATGGAGTCGCTGGATAAGGCCGGGATGCCGGGCCTGCGGCGGGTGTCGTGAGGGGTGAGAGAGGAGGATCTATGCAGGGATCAGCATCATGGAGACGCCCTCATGGGCCGGAGCTGACGCCGAGGGATATCACGATCCTGGCGTGGATCGGCCGACACGGGATCGTCACCGCCGAGCAGATCGCGCGGAAGTTTTTTACCAGCCTGTGGAGCACCTACCGGCGCTTGCGCAAGCTCGAACAGCTAGGGCTCATGCGGCGTGACCCCACGCACTGGAAAGAGCCGTTTGTCCTGCGGCTGACTCCAGCGGGGGCACGGGTGGCCGCCGTGGGTCTCGCGGCGGCCGAGGTGGTGCTGGCGGAGGTCCATCACGCGCTGGCTCTGGTCGATCTGACGGAGGGCCTCCTCGCCGAGCATCCTGACGCGGAGGTGACCACCGAGCGAGAGATTCGGGCTGCCCGCTACCGGGCGCGCCGCGCGGGAGACGAGGTGCCGGCCGGCCGCATCCCCGATGCCCTGCTGCGCCTGAGCACGGGGGAGCAGGTGGCCATCGAGCTGGACCTCACGACTAAGGCCACACGCGATGCCATCAAGGTGGTGCAGGCGTATCAGACGCGCTGCATCCTGGGCGACCTCTCGGCGCTGTGGTGGTACGTCCTACCGGGAGCTGCTGGCCGCATCCGCGCCCTTGTCGCGGAGTACGAGGCAGATGATTGTATCAAGGTACTGGAGTGGTGTTGTGACCGTTAAAACCTCCCTGACGTGTCCATCCGAGATCAGCACAACGGGCGATGATCTGGGCACAGCGCTCCTGGGTGGCGCTGCTCTCGTGGCGCTCTTTGCCCCTGGCGCCGTGATCGGAGCCGTCCTAGCCTATCATGTCTGGCGTCGCCGGCGGATGCCGATGAGTGCGCGCTGGGGGACGGCCATTATCTCCGTCCTGCTCTTCCTCCTGTTTCAGTCCGCCGTTCTGTGGGAGGGGCTGTGGAGCGTCATCGGCGACCTGCTTTTCCTCAAAGGGGCGGTGGTGCTGAGCCTGGGCACGCAGGCCCTCGCCGGACCGCTCGTGTTGCAGACTGCCCTCCACGTGCAGGCGAGCCGCCGCACGGGCCTGTCCCCCTCTACATCCAAGACGACACCTCCACCCTCTGGGGACACGGTGCCGCCGTCCTCCGCGTCTCGGCAACGGGAGGAGCGGCGATCGGGGATGGCGCATCCCCCCGGCGCCATTCGCCTGGGCACCGACCTGTTGGGACGCCCCTATGACCTCTCGCTCACGGCGGAGCTGCGGCAGCACCTCTTCTGTCCAGGGCTGATTGGGACGGGAAAAACGACGACTCTGGTGCGCATCGTGGACGGCGCGCTGGCCGCCGGGTACGGCATCGTGGTGCTCGATTGTAAAGGGAGTGGTGGGTTTGGGAGCGAGATGCAGCGCCGTGCCGCCGCGTGGCAGGTGCCCTGGTATGCGTTCGACCTGAGCGATCCTGATACGTATGGCTATAACCCCTGCATGGGCGACCCGGCAACCGTGGCCAACAAGCTGATCGGAGCGTTTAACTATATCGGAAGTGCCGAGGTGTACAAACACATCGTGATGGATGTGTTGCCGGTGATCGTGGCCGCCCTGCAGGCCGCTGGGCAGCCGGTCACCCTGGATACGCTCTACGACGCCTTCGAGCCAAACGCGCTCCTGAAGATGGCAAAGGCGGCCGGAGAGCCCTACACCCGACGGTTGGTCGTGCTCCAGGAGCGGGCTGAGAAAGACCACCTGATCAAGTCCGGTTATGTCGGCCTGCAGAAGCGGTTGGGCGCGCTGCGGGAGGGGGCGTTCGGCCCACTCTTTCGCGCCGAGAAACAGCTGTCGTGGGACGCCGCGCTGGCGCAGCAGTCGCTGACCTATCTTGCCCTGAGCGTCCTGGGTAGCTCCGAGGACGTGGAACTTCTGGGCCGGGTGATGGCGCAGGATCTCAAACAGGTCGCCAACACGCGCTTGCGGGCGATCAAGGACGGGGCCGACCTCGCGCCTGTGCTGATCGTCGTCGACGAATTCGCCGCGCTCCGCGAGGCGGATCAACTCGTCGACCTGCTGCTGCAGGGACGTGAAGCGCGCTTCTCTCTGGTCGTGGCGTCGCAATTGCTGCCCGAGAGCTTGCCGCTGCGCAAAGCGCTCCTGGGCGCGGGCGTGATCATCAGCCACCGCGTGGAGGGCAAAGACGCGGAGGTGCTGGCCGCGCAGTTTGGCACGCGACAGGGGACGGATGTCACACGCACGGTCAACATGCAGAGCGGGGAGGTGCAGTCGGGAAGTGTGCGCAGTAAGTCGTCGTTCAACGTGACGCCGGATCAGTTACGCGAGCTTGGCACGGGGTGCGTGGCCGTGCGATCGGTCAACCGCCCCATCAGCCAGCGCCATATGATCGTGTCTGTGTATCGAGAGGAGGAGGATGACAATGGCATCGGTGCGTGATCGTGTCTCACGGGCGGGCTGGGCTCTCTTGGGTCGGGCCGGAGACGACTTGACGACCGCGGACGCCGGCGCGCGCCGGCCGTCTGTCTGGATGATCCTATGGGGCAGCGTCCGGACCCATCCCTGGGGTGTGGCCGTGAGCCTGCTGGCCGGCTGGACGGCCTTCATCCCGGCCCTGATGCTCGCGGGGATTGCGGGCGTTGGCGGGGTGATCTTCTCGTTCGTCGCCGTGATGGTCCATGGCATGGGTCCCGCGGTGCCCTCGGTTCTCACATCAGGGATCAGCAACAGCTTTGGGATGCTCACTATCGCCGGGGGCGGCGTCGTGGGCGCCCTCGTGGGTTTCGGCTTTGCCTTCGGGGGCTCCCTGGTCACGGCACCGGAACAGGCCCTGGCCTCGCTCGTCACCGGCAGTCTCGTGGCTCTCATCGTGACCGCTATCGCCCTCAAAGGGCAATCGCTCTCGCTGCGGATCCGCGGCTATCGGCGCGGTAGCTTCGACGAAGAGCAGCGTCTGCTGCCCCTCCTGCGCGGAGTGGCGCGGGCGATGGGCATCCCGGTCACGACCCTTCCACCCATCATGATGAGTGATGTGGATGCCGCCCATGCCTGGGCACATCCGTACGCGCTGGTCGTCACCCGCGGGCTCTTGGAGATGCTCAGCAGTGATGAGGAACTCGCCGGCGTGGTGGCGCACGAACTGCACCACTGGCGCGCGGGCCATCCGATCAGCCGGATTCTGGTGTGGGCCTGCGCGCTGCCGTTCGTGGTGCTGCTCAACTGTGTGGCCTTTCTCGTCAAGGCGGGGAACAAGAACGACGTGGTGGCCATCGTCCTGCTGCTGCTGGGTTGGGCGGTCTGGGCCGCAGCCGTCGTCGTGGTGATCCCTGTCCAAGCGATGAGCGTGCGCGCGCAGGAATATGAGGCGGACGCAGCGGCCGCGGCGGCTGGAGACGCCTACCGCGAGGGCCTGCGGACCGCGCTGCTCCGGCTCTCCGTGCTGGAGGGTGGGCGCACCGGCTGGGAAGCGGCGATAGCGGCGCAGCATCCGCCGACCGCGTTACGTGTGGAGCGCCTCGCCTCGCCGGATGAGGTGGCCATGCGGACGGCAGAGCGCACCCGCATGGCGGCAGATCTCGCCGCGTCGTAGGCACACACCGGCACGGGAGCGGACGGCAGAGGGCCCCAGGCACAGCCCAACCCCGACGGGCGCATCGTTCCAGCACACGGGAGTGGCCGTAGGAGCGCCACGGCCACGCTCTATCGGGTCCTGACCGGGGCGGCATAGGGGCTCCGCCGGCAAGACCTGCAGGGGCCAGCCGTCCCGCTACTGCCCTGTATGAATGGAGTGGCGCCCCCGGCGGCGGACGTGAACAGCACGCAGAGTCCCTATCCGTGACCCTCTTTCCCTCAAACCCCATGACCCGAACCGCCGGCCGGCGGCTGTCGATTGGACAGCCTACAAGGCACATGGTCAGAAAAGAAGAGATAGAGAAAGAAAAGAAAGGAATGGAGCCTATCGCCAGCGTATCGTGCGGTATCACCGTCACGGCAGTGTCCCCACGGGTCCGCTAAAGCAGACCCTTTGGGAGACCCGTCCATACCGGTGACACCGACGATAACAAGCTGTCGATAGGCTCCATCCTGAGTGGTCGAGCGGGAGAGTGATCGGCCTCTGACGTGAGCGCGGCAGAGAACGATATCACGGAAAGGAACAGAACAGATGATAGACAAACCAACTGCACAGAGAGTCCCGGTGACCGAACCACACGGCCAAGACATACCGGAGATATGTGATAACTGCATCACATTAGAGGCACAGTTAGAACAGCTAGCATTTGAGATTGACTATCTCACGGATCAACGTGATCGACTACGGAAATCCGTCAGTGCGTCGGCCAGGTATCTCAGTAATCTTCTGCGGGATATGCGCTAGAGCGAACAAGGTGGTGGGGGTGTTAGAAGCACCCTCACCATCAGTATACAAAGCACGGACAAAGGAACAAGAGATGAATATACTACCGGTCTTTAACGGATACACGGTCGATGAACGGCTTAGAGAGTTTCGGAAGATGCGCTATGGAGACGATGGAGACAGAGTGTTTGTGCCTTTTGATAGCCCGATAGGGGCGCGTCTGTATGAGGCGTATTACGCGGGTGAAGAGAGGGATACAGAGGCGGAGTGAAGATAGGCGCTAGGTGAGTAGGGGCGGTGGTGTCTCTACTCACAGGGGCTTATAGGGGGGAAGGGGTTTATAGGGATGTCGTTGGTGGCGGTAGTGGGCTGTGGTGGTGGATGGAGGCCGAGGGTGTGTCGGTAGAAATACAGAGCAGGTGAGAACTAGGGGTGCGTGATCTATCTTCTTCCCAGTAGAAAAAACAGATCCGACAAGGGCTCTCTGGTGGAAGGGGGAGCGATGGACCCGGTGATGCTGGAGCGGCTGAGGGCGGTGGATCTGGGGACGGTGCTGCGGGATTTGGGGGCGACGCGGGATCAGTATGACCGGCATAAGTTTCGGCTGGGTGGGGTGCTGGTCAATGTGAGTGGGCAGCGGTTTTATCTGTTGAGAGAGGGACGGGGTGGTGGTGGGGCCATTGATCTGGTGATGCACGTGAGCGGGCGGGATTTTCGGGAGGCTGTGGGGTATTTGGGGCGGTATGTGGGCGGAGAGGGTACCGGTGCGGTCGTGGTCCAGAAGATGACGCCGCAGAAAAAAGAGGTGTTTCGTCTGCCGGAGCCGTGCGCGCGCTGCTGGGTTGGGGTGCGGGGGTACCTTTGTGGGGAGCGAGCTCTGCCGGAGGATTTAGTGGATCGGGTGCATCAGGCGGGCGACGTGTACGCGGATCGGCGGGGCAATGCGGTGTTTGTGCGACGGGACCGGGCGGGACAGGAGATGGGGGCGAGTCTGCGCGGGACGCGGCCGGGGAGCACCTTCAAGGGGCTCGTTGCCGGCAGCAGGCGAGACGCGGGGTACTTCTCGGTGGAGTTGCCGGGCGCAGTGATGACTGACGGGCAGACCGTGCTGGTCTTGGTGGAGTCACCCATTGATGCGCTGAGCTATGGGTTGGTGCAAGCGCTGCGTGAAACACCAGTCTGCGGCCGGGTCGTCTCGACAGATGGGTCCGGCGCGCTGCCGGTAGAGCTCATCGGTACCGCTTTGGAGCACGGAAGGATCGTGGTGTGCGCATCTGATAGCGACGCTGCCGGGGATGTCTTCTGGGAGAGGGTCGGTGAGCGCTATCTGGATGAGACCCAGGGAGAGCACGTGGTAATCGTGCGCGAACGGCCGCGGGCCAAGGACTGGAACGACGACCTACGGGCAGCGATCCGCGGCGGGCTCGACGGCGGCACACACCAGCAGGGGTAGCCGCACCCTATCCTTGATCCCAGCAGTACGTCCCTTACGTTATTGGTCAAAAGAGAGCAGCCGCATCGAGCCTATCAGGCAGTCCGGGCTCGCGTGAGGTTATCCTGGGTCCGATCGAGATCTCCGGCGGCCAGAGCTCGCTCGAAGGCGAGGACCACGTGCGGGGCGAACTGCGTCCCGCTGCCCTCACGGATGCGGCGCGCCGCCTCCTGCTGCGAGAGAGCAGAGCGATAGGTCCGTGAACTGGTCATGGCATCAAAGGCGTCGGCCACCGCCAGGATCGCCGCGTCCAGGGGCAGCGCGGCTCCGGCGAGGCTATCGGGATAGCCGCGCCCGTCCCAGCGTTCGTGATGGTGCCGGACCGCGGGAAGGATATCCTTGGAGAGATACGTCAGGCTGGCCAGCATGCGTTCACCCATGGTCGGATGCTCTTTGATGGCGCTGAACTCATCCTCGGTGAGGCGCTCGGTCTTCCGTAGGATGGCATCGGACACGGCGATCTTGCCGACATCGTGCAACGCCCCGGTCAGCTCCAGTCGCTCCAGGTCCGGCGCGGCCAGACTCATGGCCCGGCCGAGCGCCACCGCGTACTGTGCGACGCGCACAGAGTGTCCCTGGGTGTAGGCGTCCTTGGCATCAACCGCTGCGGCCAGCGCTTTGACTGTGGCCAGATTGGCTCGCAGCAGTCCCGCGGTGACGTGGGAGATATCCCCATCTAGGAGCCCTGCTCCGTCGTCTGGCTCAGCGATGCGGTCCGTCCCCAGGGCCTTCGCGCCAGCCAAAGCCTGGTGCGCTGCCCGGACCAGCGCTGCCCGCGTGGTGCCATGGAGAGGGAGAGACGCGACACCGAGCGAGGCCCGCACCCCGGTCGGGAAGCCGGCACCGGCACGCAGAGCGGCCTGAATGTGGTTGGCACTGGCGATAGCCTCCTCTCGTAACGCATCGGGGAGCAGCACCGCGAACTCGTCGCCGCCCTCGCGCGCCACGATGTCGCCGACACGGACAGCATGGCGGATCGCTGTGGCCACCGCGGTGAGAGTGGCATCCCCATGGGTGAGGCCCCCGTCCTGATTGATGGCGGCCAGGCCATCGATGTCGACGAGGATCAGGCTAGCGGGTTGACCGAGACGGTGACAGCGGGCCAATTCCTCGTCGAGGCGAGCGTGGAAGGCACGCTGGGTCAAGAGGCCGGTCAAGCCATCGATCGAGACCTGCGCTAGCACCCGCTCGTGGAGCTGCGCGTTCTGCAGCGCAATCGCGGCCTGATTGGCGAGCAAGGCCAGAGCGCTCCCAGTCTCCGGGTCGGAGTCGCTGACGCCGCGTAGGTGCAGCTGACCAAGTGTCTGGCCATCACCCTCCAGAGCGACAAGTACGAGCGACGCTCTCTCGTCTGGGCGGATCACTGGCTGGTCGGCCAGATCCGTGGGGAGGGGCACCACAGCGGGCGCATCCGAGACCGCGCCGGGCGGCAGGACCAGGGTGCGCTCCAGCACCGTGCGATCGCTCTCATCGCGGAGATAGGCGATCACGGACGTCGCCCCGGACACGGCGAGCGCGGCCTCAGCGAGCGGACGCACGAGATCAGCACGGGGTAGTTGCAGCCGGAGCTGCTGCCCTGCGTCGATCACCGCTTCCAGCTGCGCGCTGTGCCGCTCTAGCACAGCAGCCCGGCCCTCCGCCTGGGCGATGGCCTGAATGCTCTTGCGCACCGTCAGGGTTGGGAGGACGGCCAGCCCGAGCGCCACGGGATGATAGGTCCACGCAATGGCGGCGAGGAGGCCGAGCCCGATGGCACCCCCCTCGGGAACGAGCGCCTTCAGCGTGGTCTGGCGCAGTGTCAGGACAAGAGGCTGCTGCTGGGATAGAGCGAGAGCGACCTGCACGCCGCCGACGTCAAGGATGACGTAGACGAGGCCGAGCAGGGCCACGGCGGGTGCATGGTTCAGCAGCTGCGTCGGTGCCCAGCGCGGCAGGGGTGCGCTCACCTGGGCAAACGCGAGGGTGGCGCAGCCGGTGGCCACTGTCGCGTGAGAGATATTGTATAGGCGCTTGTAGAGAGGCAGGGGGCGCGCGAGATCCGTCGCCAGCATCACCGCGAGCGCAATGAGCAGGGGAAAAGGGGGAGGGAGGACCAGGATACTGGCGATGAGCATGACGGTACTCATGCTATGCACGAGATCACTGCTGATGCGGGCCGTCATGCGTTCGCTCAGCCAGGTCAGCACCAAGAAGATCGTGGCCGTCACAGCATGGGTGTGGAGTAAGCCCGGAGTGTGGATGAGGCTGACGAGAGCCTGCGCTGTCAGGAGGCCGGCAACGAGGTAGACGGCCCAGAGATAGATCCGTAAGGCTGACCGCAACGTGTTCATAGGCCGTCTGTCGCCGCGTGTCCCGATGACCGGGGCCTCCCTCTCATGCGCGTACCGCCCGCGCAAGTTCCTCAATAGACATGTTGCTCCCCCTGCTCTTCAGTATGAGGGAACCATAGTTATCTTTCATTCAAGAGCATGCAAAGGAGTCAAAAAGCAGAGCTGGTGTCGCAGCCGCCTTATTGGTGGCCCTGGTTTGATCCCGTTTCACTGCACGAGAGTAGGGAGTGACCAGCGGGTGGTACGGGTCACTCCCTACTCTCAGAGGACCACCCGGTCTACCACCACTTGTTGAGCAGTGGTTGGATGCCGATGCCGATATGTGCAGCAGCGGCGTGTCCACCGGAAACCATGGCCAATGCCACGGCACAGATAGGTGCGATCACGGAGACGACACGCACCATGCGATGCAGACGAACGACCGCGCGAACCCCAGCGACCATAGACGAACTCCTTCTGCGAACCGTTCCATGCAGCAGCCTCAAACGGGCTGGACACATAGTACTACTATCAATTGCTCTTGTCTAGCATTGATAGGAAAATATCGCTATAGGAAGATAACTATGGTTCTATTTCTCTATAATTAGTTTATATCTATTCTTTCGGAGGCTGTTGATCATGGTTACAGAGGAGGTCATGGAGAGTCAGGAGGAGCTATCTACTTCCAGCACGGCAAGAGAAACGGGTTGTGCTGGCGACGGCTCACGGGAGGAGGCGTGGCCAGAAAGCGATGATGACATTATCGCCGAGTGGCTGCGCGGACGGCCAGCCCATACGCTACGGGCCTATCGGACGGCTATCACCCGTTTCCGTACCACCGTCATGAAGCCGCTTGTTGCCGTGACCCTGACCGACCTCCGAGGCTATGCCGACGTCCTTGTCGCTGCTGGCCTCGCTCCCGCCAGCCAACGACGCCTGCTAGCCGCCGTGAAGAGTTTGTTCTCCTTCGCCCAGATGAGTGGCTATCTCCCCGCGAACGCGGGACGCACCCTGCGTCTGCCCACCGTGCGGGGGCGTCTGGCCGAGCGTATCCCCAGTGAAGACGATGTGCTGGCTCTCCTCGCCTCTGAGCCAAACCCGCGCAACCACGCGTTCATCCGTCTCTTATACAGTGCCGGTCTGCGTCTCTCGGAGGCCCGCGCGCTCCGCTGGCGGGATCTCCAACCACGGGGTGATGCCGGTCAGGTCGCGGTCTGGGGTAAAGGCGAGAAAGAGCGCATCGTGCTCATCAGCGCCGGCACCTGGAGCGAGGTGATGGCCCTGCGACCCGCGCCCATTGCCCCTGATGATGCGGTCTTCCCCTCCCGTCATGGTGGTACTCTCTCCACGACGCAAGCGTGGCGCATCGTGAAGACGGCCGCTGCACAGGCCACCCTCTCCACAAAGCTGTCCCCCCACTGGCTGCGCCATGCCCACGCGAGTCATGCCCTGGACCATGGCGCCCCTGTCTCACTGGTCCGTGATGGCCTTGGCCACTCCAGCCTGCTTACTACCTCCCAGTACGCGCACGCACGTCCCGGTGACGGTGCCAGCCGGTATCTGCCAGTCTAGCTGCTGTCGTGCCGCCCCCGCACCCATAGAGAGTACATGCGCTTCTCTTCTAATCTTTTTGCGTGTATTGATTGATTTACGTGAACATGATAGGATAGAAGGAGAGCATGGAGAGGAGGACGAGCCGATGGATATAGCCAGAGTGCGTCTGGATTTGGAACGGGCACGGCAGGCGGCACATCAGGGAGACATGGGGGCTGTGGTGGAGACGCTCGACCATGCCCTGGCCCAGATGGACGCAGATCGTCTCCTGACGACCATGGAGACCGCCCATCTTTTGGGTATCCGGTCCCCCAATACGGTCTTGGCCTGGTGCCGGACAGGATATCTCCACGGCGTTAAACGGGGTGGGCGTACGCTTGTTCCTCTCTCAGAGGTGGAACGGATCAGCACGGGTGATCAGGTACGAGCGACCCGTATCTCCGACCAACTGCACGATCTCTCCGCCGACCTCGGCAGTGACGACGGCCTATCGGAGGAGGAGAAGGATTTGCTGCACGCCACACGTCCAGGGATACCGCCCTGGGAGCGGGCACAGAAGAAGGCGGCTGGGTCATGAACCCACCCCTAAAGGAGTGGGCTTGTCCCTACCCTGTTTAAGACACCAGAGCGTGGAATGTTCGGCAGCATGACGGCTACCCTGCCCAGAGCACGAATGTTCTGCGCAGCGTTCCCGTCAGCATGAGCAGCGAAGCCACACTGACGGCAGAGGAAAAACGCTTGCGTTGGACGGTTGGCTTTCTCGCAGTGTCCGCACTGGCTACACGTTTGGCTCGTATAGGCGGGATCTACGACAAACAGAGAGAGACCGTCCATAGTCGCTTTGTACGCGATCTTGGCGCGAAGATCGGCATAGGCCCAACTGCTGTGCGTTCGTCGCTGCGACTTCTTCAACCGTACCCTCGTTCTGAGGTGCGTCAAGTCTTCGACCGCTGGAGCGCGACCCGTCGAGGCCGCCTGTTGGACAATCTTCTTGCTGATGACGTGATTGGTGTCGGCCTGGAAGCGCCGTTCTTTCTTCGAGCGCTTGCGCCGCAACTTGCGTGCGCTACTTGTGCCCTTCTTCTGGAGCTTCGTCCGCATGTGGGTATAGCGGGCACGCAGACCGAGCAGCTTAGCGCCAGAGTAGCGCATCCCATCGCTATCCGTGGCAATGCTGACGATCCCCAGGTCCACACCCAACACATCGGTCGTGGTTTGTTGTGCTGGGTCAGGGAAGTGGGCACAGACCTTGAGCCGCCAGCGTCCCTTGTGGTCACAGAGCAGGTCGGCTTCGCCCGCGTCACGGCCAAGCGCCTTGTAGAGTGGGCTCCCGTCGATGCCGTGCTCGTGTTTGAGGACTTGCAGATGCAGCGGCCGGAGAAGGGACTTACCAGAGGTTTGGCGCTGCGTCGCCGTCTGTCGCTCTGGCAGTTTAGCGCCATCCGTACCGCCGTCGAGACGAAGGCCGAGATGGCGGGTATCGCTGTCGCGTTTGTCAACCCCGCCTACACGAGTCAGAACTGCGCGCGGTGCGGGTTGCGCGGAAACCGAAAGCGTCATTCGTTCACCTGTCCTCACTGCGGCATGGCGATGCATGCTGACCTCAATGCTGCCGTCAATATCCGGCAGCGCTTTGTCCAGTTTCGGCTGGACGCGGCTCCATCAGTAGCCGCCGAAGCCCTGCCCCTTGCGGGTGAGGGCAAGCCGTCTGCTTTTAGCTGACGGTCACTGACTATCCCCCGCGTGGCCCAGATGGGCGGCCTGTGTTCGAGCGCGTTCTCTATCTGCCGGCTGATGCTTTTCTCACGCTGCTCCTTGAGGAGGAGCAGACGCTGAGATAGCGCCTGCACCGACGCCGTCGTGTGCCTTATGGACGGGGTATCCCGATAGAGCTTGTCTGCACGGGCGAAGAACGTCCCCTGCCACGGGTACGGACTGTTGTGCTGCCGACACGTCATGACGTATAACAGGACCGAGCGATGGTGGGTTAGCGTAATCGGCACGGGGCGGGCACCGTGGATAGAAGCAAGCCGACGACCCTCGGCGCATGGCTGGCGTACCTCCTTAAAGAGGCCGATTGGACGTACCAGGAGTTAGAGGCCGCCTCCGGCGTTTCGACCGATACTATCGGCCACATCGTGAACGCCGTGGTGCGCGCCAAACGCGGGCCGGGGCGTGGCCCCACGCGCTCCACCCTGACGTCATTGATCGTGGCGCTGACGGCTCGCTTCGACGAACTGATGACGGACGAGGACACGAAGCTGTCTCGGGAGGAAGCTGACGAACGCAAGGAGTGGACGCACGGCCTCCTGACCGCCCCGCTCCGCCCCGCGACGCCGCTGGACCTGCGAGCCCTGCTCACCGTCCCGCCGCACCTTACACCGCTGGTCGGCCGCACACATGAGGTGGCGCACGCGGTCGCGCTGCTGCGCCGGCCCGATGTGCGCCTGCTGACCCTGGTCGGCCCTCCGGGCGTGGGCAAGACACGGCTGGGCGTGGCGGTGGCCGAGGCGCTGCGCGAGGCGTACGCCGACGGCGTCTATGTCGTCCCACTCGCCCCGCTCAGCGCGCCGGAGCTGGTCATCCCGACGCTCGCGCGGACGCTCGGTCTGCGCGAGGAGCCCGGCCGGCCCGTGGTCGAGGCACTGATCGTCTACCTGCGCGAGCGGCGCATGCTGCTGTTGCTCGATAACGTCGAGCACATGGTCGCGGCGGCGCCGCGGATCATGGACCTGTTGGCGGCGTGTCCCGCGGTCGATGTCCTGGCCACGGGCCGGGCGGCGCTACGCGTTGACGGTGAGCAGGAGTTGTTCGTCCCGCCGCTGGCCAGCCCTGCTCCCACAGAGGCGTCGATGGAGGACGTGGCACGGTATCCGGCCGTTGACTTGTTTGTGCAGCGTGCCCGCGCGCTGGCGCCGGACTTCGCCCTCACGCCCGCCAACGCGCCGACCGTCGCCGCGATCTGTCGCCGCCTGGACGGGCTGCCCCTGGCCATCGAGCTGGCCGCGGCGCGGATCAAGCTCCTCTCGCCACGCGTGCTGCTCGACCGGCTGGACGCCCGCCTGCACGCCTTGTCGGGCGGGCCGTCCCACCTGCCGGAGCGACAGCGGACGCTGCGCGGCGCGCTCGACTGGAGCTACAACCTGCTCACTCCGGGCGAGCAGGACCTGTTCGGGCGGCTGGCCGTGTTCGCCGGCGGCTGCACTCTGGAGGCGGCGGAGGCTGTCTGTGCCACGCCCGGCCCCTCGCCGATACTGGTCCTGGACGGGCTGGCGTCGCTCATCAACAACAGCCTGGCGCGCGTCAAGGTGGATAACGAGGGTGATGGGGAGTCACGCGTGGGGATGCTCGAGACGATGCGCGAGTATGGGTTGGAGCGGCTGGAGGCCGCCGGGGAGGCCGCGGCCGTGCGGGGGCGGCACGCGGCCTATTACCTGGCGCTGGCGGAGGCGGCCGATCTGGAGCTGATGGGGGCGGAGCAGGAACGGTGGTTGGGGCGGCTCGAGGCGGAGCACGATAACATGCGCGCCGCGCTCGACTGGGCGCGAGAGCGCGCCTGCGACGGCGATGAGATGGCGCTCCAGCTCGCCGGGGCGCTCTGGCGCTTCTGGTGGATGCGCGGCCATCTCGCCGAGGGACGGCGGTGGTTGGAGGGGCTGCTGGGCCGCGGCGGAGGGTCGGCCGCGGTGCGGGCACGGGCGCTCAACGGAGCCGGCAACCTGGCGTGGGGCCAGGGCAACTATGCCAGGGCCACGGCCTGGTATGAGGAGAGCATCGTCTTTTGGCGGCAGGTGGGCGATGCGGTGGGCATCGCTCGCGCGCTCGGTAACATCGGCATGGTCCTGCACGAGCGGGGCGACGTGGGGGGGGCCCAGGCACGCTATGAGGAGAGTTTGGCGCTCCACCGGAAGCAGCGCGACCCCAACCTGTGGAGCATCGCGGCCACGCTCAACAACCTGGGCAGGGCCGTCCATGAGCAGGGCGATCGGGCGCGGGCGCGCACCCTGTTCGCCGAGAGCCTCGCCCTAAAACAGGAGATAGGGGACAGCACCGGCACCGCCGCCACCCTGGGGAACCTGGCCGATGTGGCAAGCGCGGACGGTGACTACGCGCACGCCGCGACTCTGTATCGGGACAGCGTGGCCCTGTATGACGAATTGGGCGACCCGGGGGGTATAGCGTCCGGTTGCGAAGGCATAGCCCACATGGCGGCACAGGTAGAGAGCGCGGCGGTCGACCCGTTGCGCGCGGTCCACCTCCTCGCCGCGGCAAACGCCCTGCGTACCGCCATTGACCTCCCCCTCCCGCCGGCCGAGCATAGCCACTACTATGGGCAAAACCTGACCACCCTGCGGCAGGCGCTCGGTGACAGCGCGTTCGAGGACGCGTGGGCAGTCGGGCAGGCGCTGTCGGTCGAGCAGATCGTCGCCGAGGCGTTGGCGAGCGTCACATGACGCCTGTAATGATGCAGTTAGCGCGACGCGGCGGCCGTGCGCGTAGCCCTGGGCGAGGGGGCGTTCGCGGCGGCGTGGGAAGAGGGGCAGGCATTCTCACGAGAGCAGGCAATCTCCACCGCCCTGGACGCCTATTAGCGATATGTCCTGCTATTGTCCTTATTGTCGGCTCGAACACCTATGGAGGTGTGGTTTACTGAGGGCGGTACAGGGACACAGCGACGACGATGCCGGCGCACTGGAGGCCGTCTTAACCGCCGTCAGCCCCTTTTTCCCCCTATCTTAACCTGATCTTAACCTCCGTTCCGTAGACTAAAGGAAGCGTGCAAGTACGGAGCCGGGTCAGGGTGAATACCTGATCGCGGTGTGCATCAGCGACGCAATCACCTCTTCACCGTGGGCTTGGTAAGCCATCGACCACCTCACACATACGAGTGTGATGCAGAAGCGTGTTAGGACGCCCGTTGAGCGCGTCCATGATCGCGAAAGGCAGTTGTTGTGCATCGCCTGGCCCATCGGCCGCGCGCACTCGCGCTGGTTCTCGTAACAACCCTTACTCTTGCGTCCTTGCCAGTCGGTTCAACCGCTGCAACGGTCGCATATCCTAAACCTGCCCCCGCTACGGGTACGCTACGACAGCAACCGCGTCCTCTTACCGTTCCCGCGCCGCTCCCGCCGGATAATGCCAGCGTTGTCTGCACCAACCTGAACGGTCCGTTATTGCGTGACGCGCCCACGCGCATCAACGCTCGTCCACACCTAACTCTCCCAACGCGCGCTGCCACCGTGCAAACCCATCAAGCCTCAGGCGCGCCGGTGATTCCGGGGCCGCACCGGTATCGTGCTGCCCAGTATGTCGCTCCCGGTGCGCGCGCGCGGCACGAGGTAGCATCTCCTAGCTCAATGTCAGCGGCGATAGGTAGTCCGTACGCATCTGCAATCCTGGCCGATCACCCGTCGATCTACTACCGGCTCGATGAGACGGCGGGACCAACAGCCTTCGACTCCTCGGGGCAGGGGCAGAATGGGCAATACGGCGCTGGCGTCACCTACAATGTGCCTGGAGCACTCGCTGGCGACCCCGACACGGCTGTTAGCGGGACGGCGGAGATCCTATCGGCACCGAGTACCGCATTACCCTCGGGGTCGGCCGCGCGCAGCTACGAGATGTGGTTCAAGGCATCCACCGAGCCGTCTCTCTTCTTTGCGTTCCTCTCTGAAGTTGCTCAAAATCAGTGGCACGCAGAGTCTGCATCGAGAAGAGAATGTACATGTCAGCGCGCTCCTCACTTCCGCTCTCGCAACCCGGCGCCCCTTCATTGATCGGCTCGTCGAAAAGGAATTGGCATGCGTCTTGCTCGCTCTATCATCGCCCCCACACTGCTCGTAGGCCTCTTTGTTTCTCTCCTTTCTCCCATCGATCGCGCGTCGGTTGCCCTGAGCGCCTCGTCGTTGCCGGCCGCCGGCACGCGACACGCCGTAGCCCACAGCCTGGCATATAATACAGCCGCCGGTCCGCGCATGACGCGACTGTCCAGCCCGGATACTGGATGCGGATTGATCTACAATTGCACCTTCGCTAATAATGGGGACGGATGGAGCCATCCAACCGGCTCTCTTTACAGCGACATCGCGGTCTCGAGGCAAGGAGGGACGGGCTCCGATTGGACCACGAATCTTCTCACCGACCACAATAACGAGAGAACCGGATATTACCACCTTGAGTTCGACTACAACTCGCCGTGTGTGGGGAACGTGGGTCTAGGCCATAACGGGAGCGCATGGTCGGGCTTGTCATTACGCCAATCGACGGGTGGCTCGTGGGTCCATGTGAGCCAAGATGTGCGCGACAATCCGACAGTCCAATACTACAACAGCTTCTTCCTCGAGTACTGCAGCGACCAAAACCGCGTCGGCCCACCCTATCCCCAACTGCGACATCCAGTCGTGACCTGGATCCCTCCAAGCGGGACGCCAGAATTTTGGGACTCTATGGGCCGTGGCAGCCCTAGTGGGCATAGTTGCGCCTGTATGAATCAATACGTCAAGCCCGTCAACGCCGCGACGGGCGACTTCTGGCATACATTCAACGATCTTCGTATCCCAGGGCGCGGCATGCCTCTTACTTTCACTCATACCTACAACTCTCTTCTCGCCAATCAAGACGGCCCCCTCGGCTTTGGCTGGACCAACAACGAGAATATGTTCCTCACTACCTCCGTGACCGGAGCCATCACGGTCACGGAGGAGGGCGGGAGCGCCGTCAGCTTCACGGCCGCGGGGAATGTATACCAGGCACCGACGCGCGTTCTCGCCGGCCTCGTGAGGAATGGCGATGGGACGCTGACCTTCACTAGGTATAAGGAGAGAATCGCCTATACCTTTGCCTCGCCAGCGGTCGGTACTCCGGGCGTTTTGCTTAAGGAGACGGATCGGAACGGCTATACGACGACTTTTACCTATAGCAACGGGCATCTCTCGAGCGTCACAGATGCGGCAGGACGCTCACTGACCTTCACCTATACCGGCTCTCATATTGCGGGCATCACTGATCCGATCGGCCGTACCGTGACCTTCGGGTACGACGGGGCGGGCAATCTAACCAGCGTCGTTGATGTCGGAGGGCATGTGACGCAGTTCGCGTACGGCACGGGCACCCACCTCATGACGTCGATGACCGACCCAAATGGCGGCACGACGAGTAACCTTTACGACAGCAATGGTCGCGCTATCTCGCAGACGGATCCACTGAGCAGGACAACGACGTTTGTGTACACGGATAATGGGGACACGACGCAGACCACGACGGTCACTGATCCGAGGGGCACCGTGACGAAGGAGCACTATCAATACAACGAGCTCTATTCAATGACGAAAGCGTCTGGCACGCCGCAACAGGCGACGTGGACCTATGCATACGATCCTACGACGCTCGGCATTACGTCGAAGACCGATCCGAATGGTCATACAACGACCATGACCTACGATTCCAGCGGTAACTTACTCACCTCGATAGACCCCCTTTTGCGCACGACCTCCTACGCCTACGATGGGCTCAACGACACAACGGCGATCACAGACTCGCTCGGGAACGTCACGTCTATGACCTACGACTCGAACGGCAACCTGCTCAGCACGTCGCGCACGCTAGCACACAGCCCTGTTGGTGCCATGACCGCTGGCGGTCCCATGACACTCGCACCTCGACCGCACATGGTGTTAGCGGCGATAGCGAGGAGCAACGGGGACAGCATCGGTGGCTCGCGCGTTCCTTATGGTCGTGATTCTCGTGGCACGCGGAGCGGACAGCCTGGAGCGAGTCGCCTGTTCACAGCCCGTCCACAAGGGACAGCGCCATACGCCGTGAGTTTGCCTGGCGCGCGCGCAACAGGTGGTGGTTGGCGGATCGCTGTTCTACATTCCAGCGCGGACAACGGCCACCAGTACGAGGTTGTTGGCGCACCCCTCCGCGCCGGAGCAGTACCCGTCCATGCAGCAGCAGCTCACCAACGCGTCCAGGTGACATATGCACCTCCCTCGCCTCGGCGACGGACTCCATCGCGCTGCACACCCGCTCCAATGATCCCCGTCGGCGAATTTATCGTCGCCCCGAAAGTCGTCACCCAGGGGACCGATGGGCGCGCCTTGCACGTCACAGTACACGGGATTGGTCGCTATATGCCATCCGGTCGGCATGGACTTCCGGGTCAGGCGCGCATCCATCTCGCTTGGGATGCCATCACCGTGCATGGGCGATGGCACATGGGGCGCGACTTGGGACTTATCTCCCGCCAGAAATACGGGACGAATACCTGGACGGCTACGGTGCCCCACTACCTCCTGACACATGCAGACATCCATCGTATATCGGTCTTTATCGTGTTCCCAAACGGACGCACCACGGACAGCGAGAGTGGAGGGCGACTCATCGTGGGACGGCGCGCGGGGCGCGGCTATCTCCTGGTACAGGGCGGACACATCTGCCCTCCCATATACATCAACCTAATCCTGCCAGGTCAGGATTGAGCAGCAATTGGTAGGTGTTGGGCTTGATTTTGCGCCGGTTGATCCGGCACCCTGCCGCCAACGCGCGGTGAATGACGCGGATAGC
>JAABUM010001179.1_pt1 | contig 40336 bp, 38 predicted proteins | sample 5559161 | NCBI WGS metagenome assembly JAABUM01 (sample SAMN10711868, study PRJNA513369) | rock metagenome | isolation source: Antarctica rocks | place: Antarctica: Victoria Land, Siegfried Peak nord
TCTCCCGGAGGGAGAGGGAGAAGGGCAGTCCTGCCTGAACTTTGGGTCCTTCAAGGCCCGATGCGCCGCTGCCCGCCTGGCGCCGGGGTTGGCCGCGTGCAGGGCCAGGGCGGTTCGCAGCGGCAGGGTCCCAGGTCAGGAGCAGGAAAGGCCAGGGTCAGAGCGGCCGTGCCCGGCCCGCGGCCGGACCTGGCGCCGGGCCGGTGCCGGATGGGCCGGGGCCGAACGCGCTGGCGAGCAGCATGAAGGCTCCCGCGGCAGCCAGCGGCACCGCCCACCACTGCATCGGGATGAAGAACAGGCTGTGGGTCCGGCGCAGCACCACATGCTGGCCGGTCGCGGGGTCGAGCAGCACGCGCCCCGTCCCGCTGTTCAATCGCCGCCCGGCCCACCAGGTGAGGGCCGCGGCGGCGAGCAGCCCGGCCGCAACGCCGAACCCGCTCAGCCGCTCCAGCCCGGCCGCGCTCAACGCCGCAGCGACCAGGGCAAAAACCGCCCCGCCGGCCACCAGGGTGATCGGCACCACGAGGATGCCCCATCCGCTCCAGATGATCATGGTTCCCCGCCCGGTTGCCTGCCCCGCAACGTCCGGGATGGGCGGGCGTTCCGCGGCCTCGCGGCACCCTACAGCGTCAGCCCGCCGTCAACGTGCAGGCACTGGCCGGTGATGTAGCCCGCCGCCGGGGACAGCAGGAAGGCGATGGCGGCGGCGGCCTCCTCCGGGGTGCCCAGGCGGCCCAGCGGGATGGCGGCCAGGGCCTGGGCGCGGGCCGCGTCCGACATCGCGGAGTGCTGGCCGGGCGCCTTGCGTATGATGCCGGGGACGACGCAGTTGACCGTTATGCCGTCCGGCGCAAGCTGCGCCGCGAGCGACCGGGTCAGCGCCACCAGCGCGGCCTTGGCGGCGGCGGTCGCCGGAAAGTGCCCGGCTGCCGGGCGGAACACCGCCGACAGGAACGACCCGGTGCTGACCACCCGGCCCGCCGGGGCCGCGCGCAGGTGGGGCAGGGCGGCCGTCGCCAGGTTGAGGAAGGCGCGGGCGTTGACCGCGATGGCGTCGTCGAACCCGGCCTCGTCCAGCTCGCCGAACGGCCGGCGGTCGGCGCGTCCGGCAACGTGGACCACCTGGTCCAGCCGGTCCCAGCGCGCGACGGCGTCGGCCACCAGCGCGCCGCCCGCGCCCGGGGCGCCGAAGGGCTGGACGGCAACGGCGGCCTCCGCCCCGGCGGCGCGAAGCTCAGCCGCTACCGCCTCCGCCCCGGCGCGGTTGCTGCCGGCATGGACCAGCAGCGCCTGGCCCGGCGCTGCAATCATCCGGCACAGCGCAGCGCCGATGCCGGAGCCGCCGCCGGTGACGATTGTGACGGTGCTGGGCGTGCCAGTGCTGGGCGTGCCGGTGCTGGGCGTGCCGGTGCTGGTCATGCCAGTGCTGGTCATACCGGTGCCGGGGGTGTCAGTGCCGGGCGAGTTGATGGCGGGCGAACCAGCAGCGGGCGCATCGGTGCCGGCAGGGCGGCCGGGCCGGTCAGGGCAGGATCGCCGCAGACAGGATGCGGCCGTCCGCGCCTTGCAGCAGCAGCGCCACGCGCTCCCCGGCCGGGCGGGGCGCCTGCGCGTCCAGCGCCGCGCCGCTCCAATCCCCGGCGCGCACCAGGGCACGTACCACGTTGGTCTCCTGCAAGGTGCGCCCGCCGTTCTCCCCGGCGGCGACGGCCGTGCTGTGCCGCGGGTTGTAGCCGACCAGCCACAGCGTCCCTGTGCCAGCCCCGGCGGCGGCGTGCAGGCGTAGGCCCGCGCCGTCCGCCGCAACCGCCAGCGGCACGGCTGCCAGCGCCTCCGCCCGCGCCCGGGCGATGGCGGCCCGCACGGCGGCCCGATCCGACCCCACGGCTTGATACAGGCCGGCGACGACCACCTGCGGCGTATAGACACCCTCCAGCCCGAGCCGCGCGGAGTAGTCCCGTTGCCGCACGGTGGCGGCCGGCAGGGAGTAGGGGTCGCGCCAGCCCAGCCGGTCCCAATAGGTCACATGCAGGTCCAGCGGCAGCAGCCCGGCATCCGTCCGCGCCAGCTCCGTCAGCAGCGCATCGGCAGGCGGGCAGGAGCTGCACCCCTGGGAGGTGAACAGCTCGACGACGACCGGCGCCGGCTGGGCCGCAGCCGGCAGGGCGAGTAGGGCCAGCAAGGACGTGTGCAGCAGCAGGCGCATCGGGGGCCTCCGGTTGGGATGGGTGCCGCCATGGCTTGGGCACCGTGTCACACATACAGCTTGCCGCAGCCCAGTGTCGCCTGCCGCGCCGGGCCGCGCCAGCCGGCGCAGCGGAACAGGCTGCTGCCCGCGTGCCTTGCCCTGCGTGCCTTGCCCCGCGTGCCTTGCAGAGAAGCATCAGGCGATCTGCAAGCCCAAGTGCTGCACCATCGGATCGAAATCCCGGTCGTCGTGCAGCAGCGCGTAGCCCCTTGCCAGGCAGAACGTGCCGATGATCATGTCCACGGTCTTGCGTATCGTGATCCCGCGTGCGCGCAGCGCGCGATAGTTGGCGGCTGCACGGATCGCCAGGCCGGCATCCAGCATCGGCGCGACCGGATATCGCCGAAGGCTTCGCTCAATCCGTGCGGCATGGGCGTCGTTCCGTGCGCCCTGCAGCACTTCCAGCAGGATCAGGTCGCCGATCAGGATGGCGTCGCCGTCCTCGGCCAGGGCACGGAGGCGGCGCACGGGACCGGTCTCAAGGCCGCGCAGGTTGGCAATTCAAACCGAGCTGTCAACGACGGTCACGGTGCCGGATGAGGCGGCAGGCCCGAGTCCGGATCGGCACCCCGTCCTTCACGCATGTCGGCCAGGTCGCCCATCCAGCCTGTTCCGGCCATGTCCTGGATCGCCTGCATCCGCTGGTGGCGGCGGACGACCCGGCGCAGGGCTTCCTCGACCGCTGCCTTCTTGGTCGCAAGGCCGGTCGCGGCCATGGCCTGTGCAAGAAGGTCGTCATCAATGTCTATGTTCGTGCGCATGGCATCTCGATGTGTAAGTTGACCAGACAGCAATACACATTGAAACCGCCCCTTGGAAGGACGGCGCCGGATGGCTGGCGTTCCGGATGATGGAAGTCCGTTGCACGCCGCAACCCGGCTCCCACTGCAACGTAAGTGTCACATTCCGCCGCCCGGCGGCTTGACAGCCCACCGGAGGCCCGGCGCTCCATGCCTGACACCCAGAACCCGGCCGCACGCGGCGCCGCCCTCGCCGCGGCGCGCAACGCGAAGATGGCGCGGTCCGCCCACGCCTACGTCCGCGGCAACACCGCGAAGTTCTACGAGTGGCTGGCCGGCGTCACGGTTTCTCGCCCGGAGGGGCCGCCGATCTGGATTTGCGGGGACTGCCACGTCGGCAACCTCGGCCCCGTCGCGGATGGCGGCGGCCGGGTGGAAATACAGATACGCGACCTGGACCAGACCGTGATCGGCAACCCCGCCAACGACCTGATCCGCCTGGGCCTGTCCCTTGCCAGCGCCGCCCGCGGCTCCGACCTGCCCGGCGTCATCACCGTCCACATGCTGGAGCAGATGGTGGAGGGCTACGAAGCCGCTTTCCGCCCCGAGGCGCCGCCAGACGAGGCCCGCAGCCCGGAAACTGTGCGCCCAGAAACTGTGCGCCTGGTGATGCAGGAGGCCCTCGGCCGGTCCTGGAAGCACCTGGCCCGCGAGCGCATCGGCGACGCCAGGCCGACGATCCCGCTGGGCAAGCGCTTCTGGCCCCTGACGGAGGCGGAGCGCGCGGCGGTGGACGACCTGTTCGCCCGGGACGACGTGCGCGGCATGGTGGCCTCCCTGCACGGCCCCGACCCGGCGGCGGAGGTGCGGGTGCTGGACGCCGCCTACTGGGTGAAGGGATGCAGCTCCCTTGGGCTGCTGCGCCACGCCGTGATCGCCCGCGTGGGCGGCAAGGGCGGGAAGCCGTGCCTGGTGGACATCAAGGAGGCCGTCGCAGCCGTCGCGCCGCGCGACAACGCCGAGCGCGTGGTGGAGGGTGCGCGGCACCTGGCGCCGCACCTCGGCGACCGGATGCTGGCGGCACGGCTGGGCAGCCGCGCGGTGTTCATGCGGGAGCTGCGCCCGCAGGACCTGAAGGTGGAGGTGGACGAGCTGACGCAGGAGGAGGCGATGGGCGTGGCCCGCTTCCTGGCCGGGGTGGTTGGGCAGGCCCATGCCCGGCAGATGGACCCGCCGGCCCGGCGGCGCTGGGCGGCGGAGCTGCGGCGCAACCGCAGCAAGACGCTGGACGCGCCGGGCTGGCTGTGGACGACGATGGTGCAACTGATGGCGGCGCACGAGGCGGCCTACCTGGACCACTGCCGCAAGTACGCGCTGCAAGAGGCGGCCTGACGCCCGGCTTGTCCCCCCTGGCAGAACCGCCAATATGCCATCTCATGACGATCAGGGAGGCCCGCTTATGCCGGCCAGCACGCCCGCGTGAGTAGCGTGATCGAGTTCAAGCACCGCAAGGACGACACCTTGTGGGCCGTCGTCGCCCAGGTCGGCCGGGCCAGCCGGGTGGCGGAGATCTTCCCCAGCCGGGAACGGGCGCTGGCGGACCGGGCCTGGCGGGAGCAGCAGATCAGGGCCTATGCCGGGCTGCTGGCAAGCTGCCGGCAGCCGGCACCGAGCTACAGCGTGGCGCCGATCCGCCCATCGGACCTGCCGCGGGCCTGGAAGCCGCTGCCGGCGCTGGGTTTCCTGCGGGGGCAGTTCATCTAAGGTCCTGGCACCGCGGCTCGCCTGGCGCCCTCGTCTGGCGGGCCGTGCGCTTGCGGCCCGGCAGCGCACCTGCCTGTATGGCTGCGGCGGGCGTCGCGTCCGACAGGGATGAAGCGGGGATGCTGTTCAGTCTGTGGCTCGATCAGCCGACCTGGCTGATCCTGCTGGTCCTGGGGACCGGTTTGTCCTTGACTGGGCTGCTGATCCACTGGGCGTCGCACCACGGACCGACCCGGCACTTCGCCCGTTCCCTGGCCGGCGTCCAAGGAGCGTTCTTCACCTCGATCTCGGTCCTGTTCGCCTTGTTCTCGGGGTTCTTGGGCAACGACGTGTGGGAGCGCCAGCGGCAGGCCTACCGGTCGGTGCAGGCCGAGCGGGACTCGCTGCTGGCCATCGGCACCCTGAGCGTCGCCACGGTGTCCGACATGGCGCCCATCCGGGAGGCGCTGCGGGCCTATGTCGAGGCGGTGGTGTCGGACGAGTGGCCGCGCATGGCGGACCAGGAGCAGTCCGCCCTGGCGGCGCAGGCGCTGGGCGAGGTGCTGCGGCAGGTCGCGCGGCCGGAGATCAGCGCCGAGGCCGGGCCGGCGGCCCATGCCGCGCTGCTGGACCTGGCGCTGCGGGTCCGCACCGCGCGCAACGACCGCCTGACGATCAGCGGCGCCGGATACGACGGGGAGAAGTGGGCGACGGTGCTGTTTCTGGCGGTCCTAACGCAGGTCGGGATCGGGCTGGTGCAGCTTGACCGGCTGCGTCCGCAGGCGGCGGCGCTGTGCGCGTTCACGGCGGCAGCGGTCCTGACGCTCGGGCTGTTGGCGGCCCGGAAACGGCCGTTCGACGGATCGCACCCGATCCCGCCCAATGCGCTGCGGGAGGTGCTGCTGGCGGTCCCCGCGGCGCCCTGAGACCGAGGGGTTCGTACGCCGGCCCGTTGCTGGCCCGGCGCTTTCTTGCCTGCCGCTGCCGGACGCCCGCCAGCGGCTGCACGGGGACGATGCAGGGTCCGTCCGGGCCGTAAGCCTGTTTGCGGGACCTACGGGAGCGGTCCCTTGCCCTGCCGTTCCGAGGCGCTGCGAGCCGCCCTTGCGGCGCGGCGATCCGGGGCTGCGGCTGCTGTCCCGGTGGCCCCTGGGTTGCCGCGCCGCTGCGCGCCCCGCGATGACGCGCAACGATCAGGGCAAGGAATCGCCGGCATCAGCCCTCCGGCGGCGCGTCATCGCGCAGATAGGGTTCCACCGGCCCTTGCAGCTTCATCGTCATCGGGTTGCCGGCACGGTCCAGGGTCTTGCCGACGGACACGCGGACCCAGCCCTCGCTGATGCAGTACTCCTCGACATTGGTCCGCTCGACGCCCTTGAAGCGTATGCCGATGCCGCGTTGCAGCAGCGCGGCGTCGTGGTAGGGGCTGCTGGGATTGTTGGACAGGCGGTCGGGCAGGTCGGTCATGGCGGGGCCTCCGTGGGTGGGCCGGGGTGTAGCCACCTGCGGCGCGCGCGCCAAGCTGGTTGGCGTGTCCCGCTTCGCCGCCGGGCTTTGCGCGGCGCCCGGGTCCGTGGAAGGGTTGCCGTCCAAGCAAGCGGGGACCGTCCATGGCTGAACAGGGAAAGCCTGAACACGAGAAGCCTGAACATGAGAGGATCGCGCTCGTGACGGGTGCCGGCAGCGGGGTGGGACGTGCGGCGGCGGCCGGGCTGATGCGGGCGGGCTGGACGGTGGCGCTGGTGGGCCGGCGCGCGGACGCGCTGCGCGACACGGCGGCGCTGGGCGGCCCCGGGCAATCCCTCGTGCTGCCGGCGGACGTGACGCGGCCGGCGGAGGTGGATGCCGCCTTCGCCGCCACCGAGGCGCGGTTCGGCCGGCTGGACCTGCTGTTCAACAACGCCGGCCGTGGCACCCCGGCGCTGACGCCCGATGAGCTGGAGGTCGAGCAGTGGATGCAGGTCGTGGCGGTGAACCTCACGGGGTCGTTCCTGTGCGCCCGCGCCGCATTCGCGCTGATGCGGCGGCAGCGGCCCGGCGGCGGGCGGATCGTCAACAACGGCTCGATCTCCGCCCATGCGCCGCGTCCGGGGTCGGTGGCCTACACCAGCACCAAGCACGCCATCACCGGGCTGACGCGCTCGCTGTCGCTGGACGGCCGGGCGTTCGGCATCGCCTGCGGCCAGATAGACATCGGCAACGCCGCGACCGAGATGACCGAGCGCATGACGACCGGCGTGCCGCAGGCCAACGGGACGATGATGGTGGAGCCGCGCATGGACGTGGCGCGGGTGGCGGAGACGCTGGTGCTGATGGCCGGGATGCCGCTGGACGCCAACGTGCAGTTCGTGACGGTGATGGCGACGGCGATGCCGTTCATCGGGCGGGGATAGAGGGGAGCGGCCGTTCATCCGGAACGGGCCGGAGGCGGTGGCACAGGCCGGTGGAGCCGTGGGCTGGAAGGGCTGCATCAAACCCAGCCCGGGCCGCCGTCCACGCCGGGGCCTGGGTCGCCGGCATCGGACCAATGATGGGCACATGGTTCAGCGACGGCTGTCCGGCGGAGTGGGCCAGGTTGCCGATCCCGGAAGGCCGCATCGTGGCCGGCCTCAGCGGCGGCCATGTCCGGGACCGGGACGAGAGGAAGGCCAGCTTTGGGCTGATCGCCGGGCGGTCCACCTTGGACGACCGGGAGTCCCCTGCATCGGCCTGGTGCATGGTCATGACCGCAAGCCGAAGCGCAGGCTGTTCGGATCGCTGAAGGAGCAAAGGCTGCAAGCCAGCCAGGCCGTCACGTTCCTGGCCCGGCCAGCGTGCCGCGCCAGGGCGCGATGCCGGGAATGCCGTGCCGGGCGGTGCTGGCGCGTGGACGGGCTGCCGCACGGTGATCGCCCGTCACCTTTGAAAAGGCGGATCAAGCTGAACCATCGTTGATGCTGTGTTCCAAGTGCGTCCATGCGGCAACGCCGGCCGGCAAGCCAAGGCCGGCCCGGTCCGGTTGAAGTTTCGGCGAGACGACCGCAGGTATGCACCCTGGCCCGTCCGCATTCTTCCGAAGGTTGACCCGATGCCCCGACCCCGGCTCCGTCTCGGCTTTTTCACCCGCGTGCTGGACGAGGCGGATCCTGCGGAGCGGTATCGCCTGGCCGCCGCCCAGATCGTCCATGCGGAGCGGCTGGGCTTCGACTCCGCCTGGGTCGCCCAGCACCACTTCCACGGCGACGAGGGCGGGCTGCCCGCGCCGATGGTGTTCCTGGCCCACGCCGCCGCGCAGACCAGCCGCATCCGCCTGGGCACCGGCATCATCACCCTGCCGCTTGAGCTGCCGGTCCGCGTGGCGGAGGACGCCTCCGTGCTGGACCTGCTCTCCGGCGGACGGCTGGAGGTCGGCGTCGGCGCCGGCGGCAACCCGACGGCCTTCAACGCCTTCGGCCTGGACGTTGCCGAGCGGGCGGCACTGTTCACCGGGCACCTGGACGCGCTGCGGGACGCCTGGGCCGGGCGGGAGCTGCCCGGCGGGGACCGGCTGTATCCCGCCAACCCGCATCTGCCGGACCGCATCTGGCAGGCCAGCTTCTCCACGGACGGCGCGAGGCGGGCCGGTGCGGCGGGGGACGGGCTGCTGCTGTCCCGCACCCAGCCCCGGCCGGCGTCGGCGCCGCGCGCCTCGCTGCATGACCTGCAAGGGCCGATGGTGGACGCCTACCTGGCATCCCTGCCGCCGGGCCGCGCGCCGCGCATCCTGGCGTCCCGCAGCGTGTTCGTGGCGGACGACCAGGCGGACGCCATGCGCTTCGCCGAGGCCGGGCTGGGCCGGATGCGGGCGCGGCTGGACCCGGCGGGGCCGTATGCCGCGGGCACGCTCGCGGACCTGATCGCCGCCTTCGACGTGCATGTCGGCACCCCGGCGGACGTGCTGGCGTCCCTGCAGGCCGACCGCACGCTGGAAGCGGCGACCGAGCTGGCGGTGCAGGTGCATTCGGTTGATCCGCCGCACGCCTTCATCCTGCGCTCGATGGAGCTGATGGCGGAGGCGGTGGCACCCGCGCTCGGCTGGGCGCGGGACAGCGCCGCCCTTCGCCGCGTCGCCTGAGATGGCCGGCACGATGGGCGCCGACGTGATTGACGGCGGTGCGATTGCCAGCGGCGCGGTTGACGGCGACGTGATCGACAGCCTGGCCGGTATCGCGCCGGGGTCCGCCCTGGACGCGGCTCGCGCCCGGCGCCCGCAGGCGCGCACCCATGCCCAGGCCAGCCATGACGCCCTGTTCCATCCGGCTGACCCCGGTGGCGTGTCCCTGACCGAACGCTTTGCGGTGGCGGCCTTCGTCGCCGGGCTGCACGGGCCGAACGACGCGATGGGCCTGTATGGGGCTGGCTTGGCCGGCAGCGGTGCCCCGCCTGCCTTGTTCGGTGCTTTGGCGGCAGCATCGGCGGAGGCGGCGGGCCGTGGTCCCTACGGCAGCTATCCGGCTGGTCCCCTGACAAGGGAGGACGTGCCCGGTCCGGCCTACCCGGTGCCCGGCGCGCACCGCGCCGTGCTTGGCCCGCGTCTTTCGGCGGCGTTGGAGTACGCGCACATGCTGGTGCTGCATCCGCGGGACGCCGCGCCGGAACACCTGCAAAAGCTGCTGGACGCGGGATGGAGCACGCCGGGGATCGTCACCTTGTCCCAGCTCGTCGCCTTCCTGTCCTACCAGATACGGGTTGCCGCCGGGTTGCGCGTCCTGGCCGCCACGGAGGCCCCTGCATGAACGACGCCGTGACCTGTGCCCTGCATCCGTCCGGCCACCATGTGCCCGCGGCCTTCACCCGGGACATGCTGGACTGGTTGCCTTGGCTGGAGCCGCCGGCCGCGGATGCGCTGACGGAGCGGCAGCGGGCCAGCCTGGTGGACCCTGGCCGGGCCGGGTCCGCCTACTTTCGGCTGCTGTCGCTGGACCCGGACGTCCTGGAGGCGCGCACGCGCACGGACAAGGACATCTTCTACAACACGGACGCCGGCCTGCCGCGGGCGGAGCGCGAGCTGGCCGCCGCCGCGGCGTCCCGCCTGAACGGCTGCATCTACTGCGCGTCCGTCCATGCCCGTTTCGCCGTCAGCCACTCGAAGCGCGAGGCGGACGTGCAGCGCCTGCTGGACGAGGGCGTGGGCGCGGACCTCGGGGAGCGGTGGAACGCGGTCGTGGCCGCGGCGGTGGCACTGAGCGCAACGCCGGTTGCCTTCGGCCCTGGGCATGTCCGTCGGCTGCGCGACGCCGGGCTGGACGAGCTGGCCATCGTGGATGTCATCAACGGCGCTGCGTTCTTCAACTGGGCCAACCGGCTGATGCTGTCCCTGGGGGAACCGGCTGCCATGGCAGCGGGCTAGTCATACCAACGGCCGTCCGCTCTGGCCCTTGTTGTCATTGCGAGCCGCGTTTGCGGCGCGGCAACCCAGGGGCGGCAGGGACGGCGCTTGCGGCCCCTGGATTGCCGTGCCGAAGCCGGCTCGCAATGACGGAAGCGGTCAGAGCAAATGACCTTTGGCATCAGCTCTCCCGTGGGTGGGCGCGGAAAATGGCGCCTTCCAACCGCGGCACCGCGCCTGCGCCGCGCGCCGCAAGGCCCGGCTCAACGTCATCTTTGTGCCGGACCATGCAATCCTGCTTAGTGTCGCCGCACCGCAAGAGGACACGTCCATGACCCTGACCCGCCGCACCGCACTCCGCGCCGCCTTGCTCGCCGGCGGGGTCGCCACCCTGACCCGTCCGGTGCGCGCCCAAGGGGGGCGCGGCGGCGTCGTCACCGTCCACATGAACGCGGAGCAGCGCATCCTGAACCCCGCCCTCCGCGCCTCGACCGGCGTCTATCTGATCACCTCGAAGATCATGGAGGCGCTGGTGGACATCAACGCGGCCGGCAAGCCCGACCCGGTGCTGGCCACGTCATGGACGAGCGCACCGGACGGCCTGACCCACACCTTCCAACTGCGGCAGGGCGTGACGTGGCACGACGGCAAGCCGTTCACCGCGGACGACGTGCAGTACACCGCGATGGAGATGTGGAAGAAGGAGCTGAACTACGGCACCACGCTGCAACAGTACCTGGCCGCGGTTGACACGCCCGACCCGCATACGGCGGTGTTCCGCTACAGCCGCCCGATGCCGCAGGACCTGCTGCTGCGGGCGCTCGCGGACCTTGGCTACATCGCGCCGAAGCACGTCTTCGCCGGCACCGACCTGCTCGCCAACCCAGCCAATACCGCACCGGTCGGCACCGGCCCGTTCAGGTTCGTGCGCTACGAGCGCGGCCAGTACGTGATCGCCGAGCGCAACCCGGCGTACTGGAAGCCGGGCGAGCCTTTCCTCGACCGCATCGTCTGGCGCTTCATCAACGACCGCGCCTCCGCCGCCGCCGCCCTGGAGTCCGGCCAGGTGCAGGTCAGCCCGCTGTCGTCGCTGTCGCTCGCCGACATGGACCGGCTGCAGAAGGACCCCCGCTTCGAGGTCAGCACGCGGGGGAACGAAGCCAACGCGGTGATGAACACGGTCGAGTACAACTGCCGCAACAAGTACCTGTCGGACGTGCGGGTGCGCCGGGCCATCGCGCATTCGCTGGATATCCCGTTCTTTTGCGAGAACTTCCTCTATGGCTTCGGCAAGCCCGCCACGGGGCCGATCCCCAGCAGCTCGCCGGCCTTCTACCCCGCCGACAGCAAGCCGCCGTATCCGTTCGACGCCGCCCGCGCCAACGCCCTGCTGGACGAGGCCGGGTTCAAGCGCGGCGCGGGCGGGACGCGGTTCGGCCTGCGGCTGCTGCCCACCGTCGCCGGCGAGGACGTGCCGCTGTTCGCGACGTTCATCCAGCAGTCGCTGGACGCCGTGGGGATCAAGGTCGAGATCATCCAGCTCGACGCGGCCGGGTTCCTGTCCCGGACCTACCGCGACTGGGACTTCGACCTGGCGACCGGCTGGCACCAGTATCGCGGCGACCCGGCGGTCTCGACGACCGTGTGGTATCGCTCCGGCAGCCCCAAGGGCGCACCCTGGACCAACCAGTTCGGCTGGAAGTCCGACAGCGCCGACGCGCTGATGGACGCCGCCGCGAGCGAGATAGACCCGGCCAAGCGCCGGGCGCTCTATGCCGACGTGGTGCGCGAGGTCAACGCCGAGATACCGGTCCACATGGCCATCGAGCGCGTGTTCCTGACGGCGAGCAGCAGGAAGCTCGTCAACGCCAACAACAACCCGCGCTGGGCCAGCAGCGACTGGGCCGACCTGCAGACGCAGTAGCCCATGCCGCTGCTCCTGCTGGCGCTGCGGCGGCTGGCGCTCAGCCTGCCGACCCTGGCGCTCATCCTGGTCGGGCTGTTCCTGCTGCTGCAACTGGCGCCGGGCGACACGGTGGACGCGATGCTGGCGCAGATGGGCGGGGGCGACCCGGCGCTGGCGACCCGGCTCCGCACGTTCTACGGCCTGGACGCGACCGTGCCGGTGCAGCTCGGGCGTTATCTGTGGCGGCTTGTGCGCCTCGACCTCGGCGAGAGCGCCATCTACGGCAAGCCGGTGCTCGCCGTGATCCTGGAACGGCTGCCGGCGACGCTGCTGCTGATGCTGTCGTCGCTGTTCCTGGCGGTGTCGGGCGGAATCGCGTTGGGCGTGCTGGCGGCGCGGCGGGTGGATGGCTGGCCGGACACGGCGATCAGCCTGCTGGGCCTGCTGTTCTATGCCACGCCGTCGTTCTGGCTGGGACTGATGGGCATCGTGGTGTTCGCGGTGAAGCTGTCTTGGCTGCCGGCCGGCGGCTTGCAGGAGGTCGGGACCGGCACCGGAGGCGTGCTCGACATCGCCTGGCACCTGGTCCTGCCGACCGCGACGCTGTCGCTGATCTTCATGGCGATCTACCTGCGCGTGATGCGCGCCTCGATGCTGGAGGTGCTCGGCCTCGACTTCGTGCGCGCCGCCCGCGCCAAGGGCCTGACCGAGTGGGCCGTGCTGGTCCGCCATGTCCTGCGCAACGCGCTGCTGCCGGTCGTGACGCTGATCGGGCTGCAGGGCGCCACCCTGCTGGGCGGGTCGGTGGTGGTGGAGAGCGTGTTCTCGCTGCCGGGCCTGGGGCGGCTCGCCTATGAGAGCGTGGTGCAGCGCGACCTCAACATGCTGCTGGGCATCGTGTTCGCCTCCACCCTGCTGGTGATCACGGTCAACCTGGCCGTGGACCTGCTGTATGCGCGGCTCGACCCGCGCATCGCCCGTTGAGGTCGCTGCTGCGCGGCTGGCCCGGCGCCATCGGGCTGGTGCTGGCGCTGCTGGTGCTGGCGATGGCGCTGACGGCGGGCTGGGCGTTCCCGCGCGACCCGCTGGGGCTTGCCGGCCGCCCGCTGATCTGGCCCGGCGACAACCCGCGGTTCTGGCTGGGCACAGACAACTCCGGGCGGGACATCGCGGCGCAAATCTTTCATGGCGCGCGGGTGTCGCTGCTGATCGGCCTGTCGGCCACCGCGGTCGCGCTGCTGATCGGCACCGGGATCGGCGCTGTGGCCGGGTTCTACGGCGGCTGGGTGGACGACGCGCTGATGCGGGTGACGGAGGCGTTCCAGACCCTGCCGAACTTCCTGCTGCTGCTGGTGCTGGTCGCGGTGTTCGGCTCGGATATCCGGACCGTGACCATCGCCATCGGCGTCGTGTCCTGGCCCGCGAGCGCCCGGCTGACGCGGGCCGAGTTCCTGACCCTGCGGGAGCGGGAGTTCGTGGCGAGCTGCCGCACGCTCGGCATGGGCAACGGGGCGATCATGCTGCGCGAGATACTGCCGAACGCGCTGCCGCCGCTGATTGTCTATGCCAGCGTCGTGATGGCCGGCGCGATCCTGCTGGAGAGCGCGCTGGCGTTCCTAGGCCTGTCGGACCCGAACATCGCCAGTTGGGGCAACCTGATCGGCCGGGGCAGGGGGGTGCTGCGGACGCAGTGGTACGTCTCGGCGATCCCCGGCGGCGCCATCCTGGCGACCGTGCTGGCGGTCTCGCTGCTCGGGCAGGGGGTCAACGACGCGCTGAACCCGCGGCTTCGCAAGCGGTGACGGCGGCCCTGGCCATCGAGGGGCTTTCGGTCGCCCTGCCGCCCGGGGCCGACCGCGCCCTGGCGCTGGACGGCGTGTCGCTCCAGGTCGCGCGGAACGAGGTGCTGTGCCTGGTCGGCGAGAGCGGGTCCGGCAAGTCCGTCCTGGCCTCCGCCGTCCTGCGCCTGCTACCCGGCGGCGTGCGCGTCACGGGCGGCGCCATACGGCTTGCGGGGCAGGACCTGCTGGCGCTGCCGGAGTCCGCGATGCGCCGGGTCCGCGGCGCGAAGGTCGGCATGGTGTTCCAGGACCCGATGACGGCGCTGAACCCGCTGCACCGGGTCGGCGCGCAGGTGGCCGAGACGCTTCGCACCCATACCGCCTTGTCCGCCGCCGCGGTGCGCGCCCGGGTGCTGGAACTGTTCGAGCAGGTGGGCCTGCCCGACCCGTCCGGCGTGGCCCGCGCCTATGTCCACCAGCTCTCGGGCGGGCAGCGGCAGCGCGTCGGGATCGCCATGGCGCTGGCGCTGGAGCCGGACGTGCTGATCGCGGACGAGCCGACGACGGCGCTGGACGTGACGACGCAGGCGCAGGTGCTGGCGCTGATGCGCGGCATCCAGCGCCGCCGGGGCACGGCGCTGCTGTTCGTGACGCATGACTTCGGCGTGGTGGCGGAGATCGCGGACCGCGTCGCCGTGTTGCAGCGGGGCGTGCTGGTGGAGCAGGGCGCGGCGGCCGAGGTGCTGAACCGCCCGGCGCATCCCTATACCCGCGCGCTGATCGCCGCGGTGCCGCCGCTGGCGCCCGCCGCGCCGCGCGTCGTGTCCGGAGACGCAATCCTCGTCGTGCGCGGGCTGTCGAAGACGTATCGGGCCGGCGGCTGGGGCGGGCGCCGTGCCGTGCAGGCGCTGGACGACGTGAGCGTGACCGTGCCGCGCGGCGCGACGCTGGGCGTGGTCGGCGAGAGCGGGTCGGGCAAGAGCACCCTGGCCCGCTGCCTGATGCGCCTGCTGCCGCCCGACGCCGGGACGGTGACGCTGGACGGCGAGGACCTGCTGCGCCTGCCCCGCAAGGCGGCGGCGTGCCGGATACAGATGGTGTTCCAGGACCCGTACGGGTCGCTGAACCCGCGCCGGCGCGTGGGGGACCTGATCGCGCAGGGTCCGATGGTGCAGGGCATGGGGCGCGCGGCTGCGATGGCGCGGGCGCGGGCGCTGCTGGCCGACGTGGCGCTGGGGCCGGAGGCCGCCGACCGCTTCCCGCACGAGTTCAGCGGCGGCCAGCGGCAGCGGATCGCGCTGGCCCGCGCGCTCGCGCTGGAACCCGTGGTGCTGGTGGCCGACGAGCCGGTGTCGGCGCTGGACGTGTCCGTGCAGGCGCAGGTGCTGGCCTTGCTGGCCGGCTTGCGGGCGCGGCTGGGGCTTTCGATGGTGTTCGTCACCCACGACCTGCGCGTGGCCGGACGCATCTGCGACCGCATTGCGGTGATGCGCGCCGGCCGCGTGGTGGAGGAGGGCACGGCGGAGGCGGTGTTCCTGCGCCCGCGGCACGCCTATACGCAGGCGCTGCTGGCCGCGGTGCCGGGCCGTGGCTGGGTGCCGCCGCATGTTGGTGCCGAAGCCCCTTCGGATTGAGCCGCGCCGGGCATCCGCCGCCGCCGCAAGCGCAAGCCCCTTGATGCCATGTTTGGGAATGCCATGCTTGGGACGGCCCTGGCCGTTGCGGTGGCGGGCCATATAGCGGCGGCCACGCCCAGCCGCACCGATGCGCCTGTCCTGGAGAGCGCGCCCTTTCTTGCCAGAACGTGGACCGGCGCGGCCGGGCTGGGCATCCGGCTGCTGGGGCTGGACGGCCCGTTGCAAGGGATCGTCCATGTCGCGCCGCCGAAGCTTGGCGTGCCCCGACAGCCACGCCTGTGCCATGGGCGGGATCGGCGCGTTGGGCCTGGCCATGCGCCCGCGCCGTCAACCGTTATAGGCCAGCCGCAGCCCCGGCGTGTCCCACTGGCAGGACACCAGCCGCCCGGTCGAGGACAGGGTGATGAACGCCGTCCGCATATCTGCGCCGCCGAAGCAGATGTTCGTCACCCATCGCTCCGGCATCGGCACGTGCCGGACCGAGGCGCCGTCCGGTGACACGACGCTGATGCCGCCATGCACCAGGGTCGCGACGCAGACGTTGCCCGCCGCGTCCACCGCCAGGCTGTCGAAGCGCTGGAAGTTGGCGCTGCCCGTCACCAGCCGGCCGCCATGCGGCGACGGCCAGGGCTGCCGGCGTATCTGCCCCGGCCCGTCCAGGTCGAAGGCCCACAGCCGCGCCGGCTCGGTTTCCGCGACATAGAGCGTCGCGCCGTCCGGGGATAGGCCGACGCCGTTCGCGGTCAGCATGGGGAAGCACACCTCGCGTATGCCGCCGCCGTCCGCCTGCGCGTAGCAGACGCCGCCGCGGTCGAGGTCGCGGGGCCGGCCCTTGCCGAGGTCTGTGAAGTAGAACCCGCCATGGGTGTCGAACACCAGGTCGTTGGGGCCGCGCAGCGGCGCCCGGTCGCTGCTGGCGTAAAGCGTGTCAAAAGCGCCGGTGGCGAGGTCCACCCGCTCGATCCGGCCGCCGCTGTAGTCGTCCGCCTGCATCACCGGGCGCAGGCCGGTGTCGTCGTCCACCCATTTGAAGCCGCCGTTGTTGCACACGTAGCAGCGCCCGTCCGGCCCGATGGCGGCGCCGTTCGGCCCGGCGCCCAGATGCGCGATCACGCCGCTGGTGCCGTCCGGCCGCACCCGGGTCAGGGTGCCGCGCTCGATCTCCACCAGCACGACGGAGCCGTCCGCCATCGCAACGGGACCCTCGGGGAAGCGCAGGCCGGCGGTGATCTCTTGCAGCGTCATGCGTCGGCTCCGGTGGGAAAGCGTGGGATGATGTGCTCCGCCTGCAACTGTGCGAACCGGCGGCGGACATCCGGCAGGTGTCCTCGAACCCGTCGGGCCTCGGCCAGCAAGCCGCATTCGTTTGCCAGCGCCGCCATGCGCCGCTCCCGGCTAGAGCCTGTCCGGCGCGGATAGACGCGCCGGACAGGCTCTAGCTGTTGTTTTTGCGAGCATTCGTTCAGCCCAAACGAAGCCGCTTGATTCGAACATGCTCTAGCGCTCGTCCGAGATCACCCGGCCGTCGTTCGGCAGGCTGCCCGGCGGCACGGCCTCGGCCTGCACCTTCAGCCGGACGATGTCCTGGAAGCAGGTGCCTGCGGCCTCGGCCAGGGCCGGCGCCCCCTCGACCAGGAGCACGGCCTTGTCCTGCTCGTTGTCCCGGCTCACCACCAGGCGCAGCCGCCCGGCCCCGGCGCGGGCGGCGGCCTCGGCGAGCTGCTCCGGCCGAACGAACATGCCGCGCACCTTGGCAGCCTGGTCGGCGCGGCCCATCCAGCCCTTGATCCGCACGCCGGTCCGGCCGCAGGGCGACGGTCCCGCGAGGACGGCGGACAGGTCGCCGAGCGCCAGGCGTATCCAGGGATGGTCCGGGCTGAACGATGTCACCACGACCTCGCCGACCTCGCCGTCCCCGACCGGCACGCCGGTGCCGGGCCGGACGATCTCGACCAGCAGGTCCTCGTTGACGACCAGGCCGTCCCGGGCGGACGTTTCGTAGGCGACGACGCCGACATCGGCCGTGGCGTAAGCCTGGAACGCCTCCACGCCGCGGCCCGCGAGTTCGCGTTGCAGCGACGCCGGGAACGCGGCCCCGGACACCAGGGCCTTGGTGATCGAGGTGCGTTCGCCTCCCGCTGCGTCCAGCAGTATCTTGAGGAAGTCCGGCGTGCCGGAGTAGCCGGCGGGGCGGAGATGGCTCACGATCTCCGCCTGCTGCGCCGAGTTGCCGGGTCCGGCGGGGATCACGGCGCAGCCGAGGGCGCGCGCTCCGGAGTCCAGGATGAAGCCGCCCGGCGTCATGGCGTAGGCGAGGGTGTTGAGCACCAGGTCGCCGGGACGGAAGCCTGCGGCGAAAAACGCCCTGGCCCCGCCCCAGGGGTCGTGGCCGGTGCCCTCGCACTCGTAGATGGGACCAGGGGACGCGAACACCCGGCCGCCCCGCGGAGGCGCGATGCGTAGGCCGCCGAACGGAGGGGCCGCACGTTGCAGGGCGGGAAGCGAGGACTTCCGCATGACCGGCAGGGCCGCCAGCGCCGCCCGCGTCGTGACCCCCGAGGGTTCGATGGCGCCGAGATGCTCTGCCCACCCCGGCGCCGCCAGCACGGCCGCCAGCAGGCCGGGCAGCCGGCCGAGCAGCGCGGCCTCGCGGGCTGCGGGGTCCTGGGTCTCGCTGGCGTCGTAATGCTCGGGCATGTCGGCTCCTCGGTCGGATCAGCCAGCGTTCGGGTCAGTCCGGGTTCAGGTCAGCCTTGGTCCAGCGGCGAGTCATACCAACCGCCCGTCGCTCTGACTGTCCCTATCGTCGCGGCGCACCCTTGGCTGTGCTGGCGGAAACGGTCAAAGCGAAGGGCTGTTGGCATCATGCCAACGGCTAGCCGCCCTGACCCTCTCCGTCATTGCGAGCTGCGCTTGCGGCGCGGCAATCCAAGGGTCCGCAGCACGACCGTGGCCGCCCCTGGGTTGCCGCGCCGCAAGCGCGGCCCGCAATGACGGGCTGGCAAAACGGTCAACGCAGATGGCCACTGGCATCAGGCCAGCCAGCGCTTGCGGCGCTTGTAGCTCTTGAGGTCGCGGAAGGACTGCCGGCCGCCGTCGCCCATGCCCAGGTAGAACTGCCGCACGTCGTCGTTGGCCAGCAGCGCGTCGGCGGCGCCGTCCATCACCACGCGCCCGTTCTCCAGCACGTAGCCGTGGCTCGCATGGCGCAGCGCCAGCGCGGTGTTCTGCTCGGCGAGCAGGAACGACACGCCCTGCTCGCGGTTGAGCTGCCGTATGATCTCGAAGATCTCCTCCATCACCTGCGGGGCCAGGCCCATCGAAGGCTCGTCCAGCAGGATGAGCTGCGGGCGCGACATCAGGGCGCGGCCGATGGCGCACATCTGCTGCTCGCCGCCGGAGGTGTAGCCGGCGAGCGACGAGCGGCGGGCGCGCAGGCGCGGGAAGCAGGCATACATGCGCTCCAGGTCGCCGCGTATCGCCGCCCGCCCGTCGCGCCGGGTGTAGGCGCCGGTCAGCAGGTTCTCCTCTATCGTGAGATGGCCGAAGCAGTGCCGCCCCTCCATCACTTGGATGCAGCCGAGGCGCACGAGGTCCGCGGTCGAGCGGCCGGCGACGGCCTCGCCGCGGAACTCGATCCGTCCCTTGGTCACCCGCCCGCGCTCCGCTTCGAGCAGGTTGGAGATGGCGCGCAGCGTCGTCGTCTTGCCCGCGCCGTTGGCGCCGAGCAGGGCGACGATGCCGCCCTGCTCCACGTCGAGCGAAACGCCGCGCAGCACGAGCACGACGCGGTCATAGACCACCTCGATGTTGCTGACCGACAGCAGCGGCGGCCCGCCCGCGAGGGGCAGGCCGCCAGCGTCCGCCGTCCCGGTCAGGGCCGGTCGCACGCTTCCGTCCGCTTGGGCCATCCCGACGCCTTTCCCACATAGTCGGTTGCGGCCTCGTCCATCATGCTGGTCAGGCGGTCGGACACCGGCTGCATCTGGTCGGACACCTTCGCCCAGTTCGTCCCGTCCCAGCGCTGCATGAAGGCGGGGCGGTGGCCGTTGTGGTCCTGGCAGGTGAGGCGGATCGGGCCTGCGAAGCCGGGCAGCCCGATCTCGCTCCAGCGGGCGTCGGTGACGTCCAGCGTCTCAAGCCCGCGGCGGACATCGCCGCCGTCCACCATCTTCTTGCCCGTCAGCGCCTGCGCGTTGCGTATGGCCTCGGCGATCAGCACCGAGTTGTAGATGCCGCGGTTATACAGCACGTCGCCGACATGATCCTTGGTCCCCTGGTTCAGGCCCTTGCCATAGACCAGGCGCAGGATGTCCTGCAGGGCCGGGTAGTCGTTGCCGGCGCCGTGCCAGTTCAGCGTCTTGAAGCCGACGCTGCCGGGTCCGGCGTTACGGGCGTCCTCCTCGGCAGGCCACCAGATCGAGAGCATCTTCTCCATCGGGTAACCGATCTTGACGGCCTCCTTGATGGCGGTCGGGTTCATGGCGCCCCAGCCGAACAGCACGATGTAGTCGGGCTTGTCGCGCCGCACGCCGAGCCATTGCGACGACTGGTTCTGCATGTCGGCCAGGGCCACGGGATAGAACTTCAGCTCGAACCCGGCGTCCTTGGCAAGCTGCTCCAGCAGCGGGACCGGCTCCTTGCCGAAGCCCGCGTCGAGATAGACGTAGCCGATCCGCTTGCCGCGCAGCTTCTGCAGGTCTGCGCCCCCGGCGCCGCCCTCCTGCTTGTTGATGAAGCTCAGGATCATCGAGAGGCCGTCCCAATAGGTGTCGGGCGGGTTGAACACCCAGGGGAACAGGTCGCCCCGGGCCGAGGCGGACAGGCCGTAGGCCATCGAGAGGATCGGTATCCTGTCCACCGCCGCGCGGGGGATCAGCGGCAGGGTGATGCCGGTTGACCAGGGGTTCACCATAACCGGGTTCTTGCCCTTGACGGCCTCGTAGCACTCAAGGCCCTTCTTGGTGTCGTAGCCGGTCTCGCACTCCTCGATGATGAGCCTCATGCCGCCGATGCCGCCGTCACGCTCGTTCAGCATCGCGAGGTAGTCGTGCATCCCATTGGCGATGTGCTGGCCGGACCCGGCGAACGGGCCGGTGCGGTAGGTGAGCAGCGGGACGTAGATGCCCTCCGCGGCCCGTGCGGACGGGGCAAGCCCGGCGGCCAGCAGCCCCGCAAGCGCCAAGGCCCTCAGGCCGCTCGCCGTCATGCTCAATTTCATCGCTTCCTCCTTCGTCCGGACGCTTTTTGCGCTCCGGGTCGCATTCATCCTAGTATGGGAACGGCCAGACGCGCAGCTTCTGTTTGGCGACCTGCCACAGCCGGATCATCCCGTGCGGCTCGATGACCAGGACGCCCACCACGAGGGCGCCGACGATCATGAAGGTGAGCTGCTCGACGGTCGCGGACCGGATCGGCAGGCCGAGCGCGGACGATCCCGTTCGCAGCGCAATCGGCAGCACGTGGATCAGCGCCGCCCCCATGAACGAGCCGATCAGGCTGCCGAGGCCGCCGATAATGACCATGAACAGGATGAGGAATCCGAGATCAATCGAGAACACCTCCGGCTCGGCGCTGCCGTACCAGAAGTACACCATCATGGCGCCGGCCACGCCGCAGTAGAACGAGGACACGGCGAAGGCGAGCAGCTTGGACGGCAGCGGGCGTATGCCGATCAGCTCGGCCGCCAGGTCCATGTCGCGTATGGCCATCCACATGCGCCCGATGCGCCCGCGCAGGATGTTGGACGCAACCCAGGTCAGCATGGCGACCAGCGACAGCACGACGAGGTAGCGCACCTCGGGGCGCGAGGCCGGGCCGGTGATGCGCAGCCCGAACAGGGTTTGGGTGCCCGCGTCAATCGCGCCGGACAGGCTGTAGTCGCGGAGCCAGGGGATGCGCTGGAAGCACCATTGCAGGGAGAACTGCGCGGCGAGCGTCGCTACGATCAGGTAGAACCCCTTAATGCGCAGGCTGGGCAGGCCGAACAGCGCGCCGGCCGCGCTGGCGAACAGGCCGGACACCAGGACCCACACGATGACGCTCACGCCGGGGAAGGCGTTGGTCAGCTTGTAGCAGGCATAGGCGCCCACCCCCATGAACGCGCCGGTGCCAAGCGAGATCAGCCCGGTGTAGCCGGTGAGCAGGTTCAGCCCGACGCTCGCCAGCGACAGGATCAGGAACGGGATCATCACCGCTTCGAGCAGGAAGGCGCTGCCGAACAATGGGACGGCGACGAAGGCGACCAGCAGGATGGCGGCGATGCCGATCCGGTCCTGGCGGATCGGGAACGTCGCCATGTCAGTGGCGTAGCTGGTCTTGTACTGGCCGGACTCGCGGTAGAGCATCAGATGCGCCCCACTAGATCCGCTCGATCAGCTTCTCCCCGAACAGCCCTTGCGGCCGGACGAGGAGGAACAGCAGCACGATGACGTAGGCGAGCCAGCTTTCGATGCCATTGCCGAGCAGGGGACCCCAGTAGAACTCGCCGACCTTCTCGGCGACGCCGATGATCAGCCCGGCCACGATGACGCCGGGCACCGAGGTGAAGCCGCCCAGGATGAGCACCGGCAGCGCCTTCAGGGCCACGGTCTGCAACGCGAACGAGACGTTGGACCTGGCCCCCCACATGACGCCGGCCACTAGCGCCACGATGCCGGCGGCGAACCAGACGACGATCCAGATCTGATGCAGCGATATGCCCACCGAGAGCGCCGCCTTGTGGCTGTCCGCCACCGCGCGCAGCGCCCGGCCGATGCGGGTATATTGGAAGAACGCCGCCAGCGCGCCCACCATCGCCGAGGCGATCACGGTCGCGGCGATGTCGAGCCGCTGCATCGAGACGGAACCCCCGGCGGCGGCGACCTCGTACGACCCGCTCGGCAGGAAGAGCTGCGCGGCGGGCATGGCCTTCGGCTCGCCGCCGAACACCAGCTCGCCCAGGCCGATCAGGAACCAGGTGAGGCCGAACGTGGCCATGAACAGGATGATGTCGGGCTGGTTGACCAGCGGGCGCAGCACGACGCGCTCGACGCAGACGGCGAGCAGGAGCATGACGAGCGCCGCGAGCAGCAGCGCCACCGGGGCGGGGACGCCGCGCTCGTAGAAGCCGACCAGGGTCAGGGCGGCGAACACCACCATGATGCCCTGGGCGAAGTTGAACACGCCGGATGCCTTGTAGATCAGCACGAAGCCGAGCGCGGTGAGCGCATACAGCACGCCGGAGACGAGGCCCTCCCATAAGGTCTGCAGCAGCAGGTCGGGCGCGGCCAGCATCTGCACGAACGGGTCGGCGAACACCTGGTGGAGCGTCCCGCTCATGGAGTGGCTACGCCGACGGGGGCGGCTGCGCCGAGGCTGGGGGCGGCTGCGCCGAGGTAGGCGGCGATGACGGCCGGGTCGGCGTGTATCTCGGCGGGCGTGCCGTCGGCGATCTTGCGGCCGTACTCCAGCACGACGACGCGGTCCGACAGGTCCATGACGACGCCCATGTCATGCTCGATCAGCGCGATGGTGGTGCCGAGCTGGCTGGAGATGTCGAGGATGTAGCGGCACATGTCCTGCTTCTCCTCGATGTTCATGCCCGCCATCGGCTCGTCCAGCAGCAGCAGGTCCGGCTCCATCGCCAGGGCGCGGCCGAGTTCGACGCACTTCTGCAAGCCGTATGGGAGCTTGCCCACGGGGGTCTTGCGGATATGCTCGATCTCCAGGAAATCAATGATGCGCTCCGCGGCGCGGCGGTGCTCGATCTCCTCCCGCTGCGCCGGGCCGAAGCGTAGCGCCTGCCAGAACAGGTTGCGGCGCATGTGCATCCCGCGGCCCGCCATGATGTTGTCGAGCGTCGTCATGCCCTTGAACAGCGCGACGTTCTGGAAGGTGCGGGCGATGCCCTGCGATGCCGCAACGTGCGGGCGCATGACGGCGCGGGTCTGGCCCTTGTAGGTGATCCGGCCGGCCTGCGGATGGTAGAAGCCGTTGATGACGTTCAGCATCGAGGTCTTGCCGGCGCCGTTCGGGCCGATGATGGCACGTATCTCGCCGCGGCGTATGTCGAACGACACCCCCGAGATCGCCTGCACCGCACCGAAGGTCAGCGTGACGTCCGCAACGTCGAGCAGGATGTCGGCCCCTGTCATGCGGCGCGCGCTGCGCTGTGCGGCGGCGGGCCGATGTCGTGGATCGCGACGCGCGCCTGCATGCTGCCGCGGCGCCCGTCCTCGAACACGGTCTCGATCCGGATGCCGCCGTCGCGGGAGCCGTCGTTCAGGGCGGCGATCAGGGTGGCGTAGCGGTCGGCGACGAAGCGGCGGCGCACCTTCTGCGTGCGGGTCAGCTCGCCGTCGTCGGCATCAAGCTCCTTCGGCAGCACCAGGAACCGCCGGATTTGCAGGGCGGCCAGCGGGCCGTCCTCGGCGGCCAGCGCGGCGTTGACCGCAGCGACGTGCCCGGCCAGCAGAGCATGTACTTCCGGCCGGGCCGCGAGGTCCTGGTATGAGGCGTAGGTGATGCCCTGGCGCTCGGCCCAGGCGCCCACGGCAACCAAGTCAATGTTCAGCATCGCGCTGGCGAACGCCATCCGGTCGCCGAACGCCACGGCCTCCTTGATGTGCGGGTAGAACTTCAGCTTGTTCTCAAGGTACTTGGGCGCGAACAGCGTGCCGTCCGCGAGGTGGCCGACATCCTTCGCGCGGTCGAGGATGCGCAGGTGCCCGCGCGCGTCCAGGAACCCGGCGTCGCCCGTCCGCACCCAGCCGTCCGGCGTCCGCGCCCCGGCGGTGCTGGCGTCGTCCTTGAGGTAGCCGAGGAACGCGCCGGGGCTGCGGAACAGCACCTCGCCCGCCGGGTCAATGCGGATTTCGACATCCTGCGCGGGGCGGCCCACGGTGTCGGCGCTGACTTCGGCGTCGGGCTGCTGCGTCAGATAGACCGAGGCTTCGGTCTGGCCATAGAGCTGCTTCAGGTTGAGGCCGAGCGAGCGGTAGAAGCGGAACATCTCCGGGCCTATTGCCTCCCCCGCGGTGTAGCCGACCTTCAGGCGGTCGAGGCCCATGCGGCTCTTCAGCGGGCCATAGACCAGGACCTGGCCGCAGGCGTAGAGGGCGCGCGCGGCGGCGGGCACGGGTTCGTTGTTCAGTATCCTCTCGCCCCAGCGGCCGGCGACGCCGAGGAAGAAGTCGAACATCCGGCGCATCGGCGCCGGGGCGTCGTCCATGCGGACCCGGATCAGCGTCAACTGGTTCTCGAACACGCGGGGCGGGGCGAAGAAGTATGTCGGGCCGATCTCGCTGCGGTCGGCCACCGCCGTGTCGGGGCTTTCGGGGCAGCACACGCAGTAGCCGGCCTCATAAGCCTGCGCGAACGAGAACAGGAAATCGCCGCCCCAGGCCATTGGCAGGTAGGCCACGACCTCCTCGGTGTCGTCCAGCCGGTCGAAGGCGTTGGCGTTGGCGACGGTCGTTACCAGGCCCGCGAAGCCGAGCATCACGCCCTTCGGCTTGCCCGTGGTGCCCGAGGTGTAGAGCACGACGGCCAGGTCCGATCCCTGCCCGGCCCGCCAGGCCGCTTCCCAATCGGGATCGGGCGCCGCGCGCCCGGCCGATTGCAGGGCCTCGAACGCCGTGAGCCGGGCGTGGTCGTAGTCGCGAAGCCCCCGGTCCTCGTCATAGACGATGTGCCGCAGCGCCGGGATCTGGTCGGCGATGGACAGCAGCTTGTCCACCTGCTCCTGGTCCTGGACCACCGCGACCGTTGCCCCGGCATGGGCGAGGACGTAGGCGATTTCCTCGGCGATAGCGTCCTGATAGACCGGCACCGGCACGGCGCCGAGCGACTGCGCCGCCACCATCGTCCAGTACAGCCGCGGCCGGTTGTGGCCGACGATGGCGACGGTGGCGCCGCGCACGACCCCGATGGTGGCGAGGCCCGCGGCCAGCGCCCGCACCTCGTCCAGCACCTCGGCCCAGGACCAGGTGCGCCAGATGCCATGCTCCTTGAGCCGGATGGACGGACGGCCGCCCCGCACGGCGGCGTTGCGGAGCAGCAGCTTCGGGAAGGTGTCGTCCGGCCCGGTCGTGTCGCTTCCGGTCGTGGCGCTTGCAGTCATGGCGCCCCTGTTCATGATGCCGGGGCGGGCCGCTTCAGCATCAGCGCCTGGCGGCGGCAGGCCGCGACGACCTCGCCGCGCTGGTTCGTGGCGGTGTGCTCGAACTCGACGATGCCGGCGTTGGGGCGGGACTTGCTCTCGCGGGCCATCAGCACGACGGTGCGAACGCCCAGGGTGTCGCCGTGGAACACCGGCTTCGGGAACCGCACGTCGGTCATGCCGAGGTTCGCCACCGTGGTGCCCAGCGTGGTGTCGTTGACCGTCATCCCGATCATCAGGCCGAGGGTGAACAGGCTGTTGACGATGACCTGGCCGAACTCGGTCCCGGCGGCGTAGTGGGCGTCCAGGTGCAGCCGGGCCGGGTTCATGGTCATGCTGGAGAACAGCACGTTGTCCGTTTCGGTGACAGTGCGGCGCCAGGGGTGGTCGAAGGCGGCGCCCACCGTCAGCTCCTCGAAGAACAGGCCCGCCATCTATGCGCCTCCGTCCGGTTCGATCTCGATCAGCAGGTCGCCGCCCCTGACGGTCTCCGCCGCGGCGCACGCCACCCGGAGGACGCGCCCGGCCACCGGCGCGGGCAGGCGCATGATGACCTTCATCGCCTCCATCACCACAACAATTTGGCCGGCCTCGACGCGGTCGCCCAGCGCGGCCTGGACGGCGACGACCAGGCCCGGCATCGGAGCGGTCAGGCGCGGGCCGCCGACGGCGACCCTGGGGCCGGACGCGGCCTCGACGACGGGCACGATGCGGCGCGCGTGGGTCTGGCCGCCGGCCGACAGCAGGATGGCGCCGTCGTGCCGCGCCGTCGCGAAGCGTGCCGTGCGGGTGCGGGAGCGCAGGGTTACGGTCCCGTCGCGCATCGTCGCCCCGGCCGCCTCGCCGCCCTCGACCGCAAAGCTGGCGGCGCTCCCGGTCACTGTCACGGGCTGGCCTCCGGCCTCGTCGTGGACCTCAAGGAACAGCCGTGCCGGCCTGCCGGCCTGCTCCATGACGCGGAAGCCGCCCAGCGCCGCCCACGGACCCGGCGCGCTGCGCTCGACGGTAAGCAGCCAGGTCGCGATTGCCGCGTCGCGCACGAGCGCCGGGTCGGCCTCCGGCGGCTGCCAGCCGCCCGCGAACACCTCATCGAGGAAGCGGGTGGTGAGGCGGCCGGCGCGGAAGGCGGGGTGGGCCGTGATGTCGCGCAGGAACGCCTGGTTGCACGGGACGCCCAGCACCACGAGCCGGTCCAGCGCCGCGGTCAGGCGTGACGCCGCCTCGGCCCGGTCCGGCGCCGTGGCGATGACCTTCGCCAGCAGGCTGTCATAGTACGGCGTGACGACGGAGCCGGCCTCGACGCCGGTTTCGACGCGGATGCCCCCGCCCCCCGCATCGTCGGCGCGGGGAGGATCGAAGCGGAGCAGGGTGCCGGTGCCGGGCCGGTAGTCGTGGGCCGGGTCCTCGGCGTTCAGCCGCGCTTCGATGGCGGCGCCGCGCAGGATGATCTCCGGCTGCTGCAACGGCAGGCGTTCGCCGCGCGCGATGCGTATCTGCCACTCCACGAGGTCGAGGCCGGTCACCTGCTCGGTGACGGGATGCTCGACTTGCAGGCGGGTGTTCATCTCCAGGAACCAGGGCGTGTCGTCGCCCTCCTCCAGGATGAACTCGACGGTGCCCAGGCTGTCGTAGCCGATGGCCCGGCCCAGGAGCAGCGCCGCCTCGAACAGCCTTTGGCGCACGGGTTCGGCGAGGTTGGGGGCGGGGGCCTCCTCGATGACCTTCTGGTAGCTGCGCTGTATCGAGCACTCGCGCTCGAACAGGTGGACCAGGTTGCCGTGCCGGTCGCCGGCAAGCTGGACCTCCAGGTGGCGCGGGCGCTGGATCAGCTTCTCCAGCAGCAGGACCGGGCTGCCGAACGCCGCCTGTGCCTCGGCGCGGGCCGAGGCGAGGGCCTCCGCCAACCCGCTCGCCGCGGCCACCCGGCGCATCCCGCGTCCGCCGCCGCCGGCGCTGGCCTTCACCAGCACCGGGTAGCCGATGGCCGAGGCCTCGCCGGCCAGGCGCTCGTCGGACTGGTCGTCGCCGTCATAGCCCGGCACGCAGGCGATGCCCGCGCCGCGCGCGATGCGCTTGGCCTCGATCTTCGACCCCATGCGCTCGATGCACGCCGCCGACGGCCCGATCCAGGCCAGGCCATGCGCCTCGCACAGCCGCGGCAGCACCACCCGCTCGGACAGGAAGCCGTAGCCGGGATGGATCGCGTCGGCGCCGCCTTGCAGGGCGGCTGCGACCACCGCGTCGGCGTCCAGGTAGCTGCGGGCGGCCTCGGCCGGGCCGATGCGGATGGCGTCGTCCGCCAGGCGGGTGTGCAGGGCGCCCTCGTCCGCGTCCGAATAGACGGCGACGCTGGACAGGCCCATGCGGCGGCAGGTCGCGATGACGCGGCAGGCGATCTCGCCGCGGTTGGCGACCAGGACGCGGGACATGCTCACATCCGGTACACCGGGGCGCGGCGCTCCTGGTGCGGGTCGCTGGCGGCCAGCGCCAGGCAGAGGCCGAGCACGTCGCGGGTCTGCGCCGGCTCGATGATGCCGTCGTCCCACAGGCGGGCCGTGGCATAGTAGGGGTCGCTCTGCCCGGTGAACTGGGCGCGGGTCTGGCGCTCCAGCTCTGCCATCTCGGCCGCATCCGCCTCGCCGCGCTTGAGGCTGCCGCGGCGCAATTCTAGCAGGACGTTGGCGGCGACATCGGGACTCATGGTGGCGATGCGCGCGTTCGGCCAGGCGAACAGGAACCGCGGGCCGAAGCCGCGCCCGCACATGCCGTAGTTGCCGGCGCCGTAGCTGCCGCCGATGATGACGGTGAGGCGCGGCACCCTGGCGCAGCTCACGGCATAGACCAGCTTCGCGCTGTGCTTGGCGATGCCGCCGCGCTCGGCGTCCGTGCCGACCATGAAGCCGGTGATGTTCTGCAGGAACAGCAAGGGTATGTGGCGCTGGTCGCACAGCTCGATGAAGTGCGCGCCCTTCAATGCGCTCTCGGAGAACAGCGGGCCGTTGTTGGCCAGGATGCCGACGGGGTAGCCGTGCAGGTGCGCGGTGCCGCACACCAGCGAGCTGCCCCAATCCGGCTTGAACTCGGCGAACTCGCTGCCGTCGAGCATCCGCGCCAGCACGTCGCGCACGTCGTAGGGCGTCTTCGGATCGGCCTCGACGATGCCGCCGATTTCCGCCGGGTCGAACAGCGGGGGACGCGCCGGGCGCATGGCGGCGAAGTTGGGGCGCCGTTGGTTCAGCCCGGCGACCATCTGCCGCAGCTGGGCCAGGGCCTCCGTCTCGGTCTCGGCGATGTAGTCGGACACGCCGGAGACCCGCGTGTGCATCTCGGCGCCGCCCAGCGTCTCGCCGTCCACGTCCTCGTTGATGGCGGCCTTGACGATGCTGGGGCCGCCGAGGTGGATGCGCGCCTGGCCGCGTACCATCACCACTTCGTCCGACAGGGCCGGGATGTAGGCGCCGCCCGCGGTGCAGCCGCCGAACACGGCGCTGAGCTGCGGGATGCCGTCGGCGGACATCTTGCACTGCTCGTAGAACGTCGTGCCGAAGTGGCCGCGGTCGGGGAAGACGCGGTCCTGTTCCGGCAGGTAGGCGCCGCCGCAGTCCACGAGATAGAGGCAGGGCAGGCGGTTCTCCCGCGCTATCTCCTGGGCGCGCAAGTGCTTCTTCACGGTCTCGTGGAAGAAGCTGCCGCCCTTCACCGTGGCGTCGTTGGCGATCACCATGCAGGGCAGGCCCTGGACGACGCCGATGCCGGTGACGATGCCCGCCGCCGGGACCTCGTTGCCATACAGGCCCCATGCGGCCAGCGGCGAGAGTTCGAGGAACGGCGTCAGCGGGTCCACCAGGCGGTCAATGCGGTCGCGGACGAGCAGCTTGCCGCGGGCGTGGTGCCGGGCGACGTGCGCCCGGCCGCCGCCGCCCAGGCTGTGCGACAGGGCGGCCCGCAGCGTTTGCAGCGTCGCGTCGTATTGCGCCGCGTTGCCGCGGAACCGCTCGTCGCGCGGCGACACGGTGCTGCCAAGCACGGTCATCGGCCCGCCGGTTCGCTTGGCCTGCTGTTTCGACCCAACTCGTTCCCTCCAATGAAGCGGCTTCTGAACGGCCGTTCTTCCATGCTTGCCGGCTCGTCCCGCCCGGCTTTTATCCCGCCTGACCGATCCGCTAGGTCGCGCGCGGCCTCACCCTGGGTTTCGGCGCCGCCACGCCATGCAGCGCCATCGCCGTCAGCCGGTCGGCCAGGCCCTCGACATCGGTTGAGCCGGGCCTGTGCCATTCGAGCGACCAGTTCATCGCCCCGAGCAGGAACAGCCGCACCAGCCGCAGGTCGGTCCCCGGCGCGAACGCGCCCTCCGCCTCGCCGCGCGCCAGCAGGTCGCGCCACCAGTCCTCGTACAGCCGGCGGTTCGCCAGGGCCGCCGTCCGCACCCGGCCGGGGACGTGGCCGAAGATGCGGATGTTGGCGCCGGTGTAGTCGTCAAGCTCCAGGAGGGCGTGCAGGTGGGCGCCGACCGCGGCGCGGAGGCGCTGCTCCAACGGCGCCGCCGGCGGCAACGCCTCGATGCTGCGGCGCGCTTCGTCGAACACCGTGCCCACCCCGGTGTCGAGCACTTCCGTGACGATCTGCTCCTTGGACGGAAAGTGGTAGTAGAGGCTGCCGGCCTTGATGCCGCACGCCGCCGCGATGTCGCGCATGCTGACGGCGGCGTAGCCGTGCTGGCGGAACAGCCTGGCGGCGTGATCGAGCACCATGCGGCGCGATCCCGCCATCGGTTCGTTGTCGTTCCCGGTTCGGGCGAGCGCGCTCATCTGACAAACGTTAGGCCGGGCTGTCGCGCAGCGTCAAGCGTTGGCAGGCGGCGTCTACCGCGTCCGGCTCCATGCCGATCTCCAGCAGCACCGCGCGCGTGTCCGCGCCAGGCTCCACGGCCGTTGCCGGCGCGGCGCAGGCCGTGACCGAGAAGCGCGGCGCCGTGCGGGGCAGCAGGCCATCGTGCGGGCCGCCGAACACATGGAGCGCCGACATCTGCGGATGCGCCTGCGCCTCGGACCAGTCCAGCACCGGCGTCACGCAGGCGTCGGTCCCTGCGAACAGCGCGGTCCAGCCGTCCCGCGTGCCGGCCGCGAACCGCTCCGCGAACTGATGGGCCATGCTTGGCCAGCCGGCCCGGTCAAGCTGGGACGCGGCTGCGACCGCACCCTGCAAACCCAGCCCCGCCAGCAGCGCCTGGAAGAACTTCGGCTCGATGGCGGCGACGGCCATGTAGCCGCCGTCCGCGGTGGCATAGGTCCGGTAAAACGGCGCCCCGCCGTCCAGGATGTTGTCCCGGCGCGCGTCCCGCCATTGCCCGGCGGCCCGGAAGCCGTGGGTCATCGCCGTCAGCGCCGCGGCACCCTCCAGGATGCTGGTCGCGACGACCTGGCCCCGTCCTGTGGCGCGGGCGGACAGCAGCGCGGCCAGGACGCCGCACGCCAACTGCATCGCGCCGCCGCCGAAATCGGCCACCAGGTTGAGCGGCACGGGCGGCGGCGTGCCAGGGTCGCCCATGGCCAGCAGCGCGCCGGTCAGGCCGAGGTAGTTCAGGTCGTGCCCGCTGTCCCGGGCCATCGGGCCGGCGTCGCCCCAGCCGCTGATCCGCCCATAGACCAGGCGCGGGTTGGCGGCGAGGCAGGCGTCGGGGCCGAGGCCCAGCCGCTCCATGACGCCGGGGCGGAACCCCTCGATCACCGCGTCGGCGCGCGCGATCAACGCCCGTGCCGCGTCAAGCCCGGCCTGGCTTTTCAGGTCGAGCGCCACGGAACGCTTGCCGCGGGCCAGGGCGTCATGGCGGGCCGGGACCGGGATGCCGAGTTCGGCCGCGCCGATCCGGTCCAGCCGGATCACGCCCGCGCCCATCTCGGCCAGCACCAGGCCGCAATGCGGCACGGGTCCGATGGCCGCCATCTCGACGATCACGGTTCCGGCCAGCGGGCCGGGGGCGGGGTTGATGGTTGACACCGGGCCATTTAACTACCTAACGTTTGCAAGGCAAGCCGAAGGAGAGCGCAGTGGCGCCCGACACCGTCGTCCAATCTTCAGCCGGCGGAACCGGCGATGACCCCTACCTGACCTACGAGCACCGGCTTTTCCGCGACCAGGTGCGCCGCTTCGTGGACACCGAGGTGAAGCCGCACGCGGAGGCGTGGGAAAGCGAGGGCCATGTCCCGCGCGCCGTCATCGCGCGCATGGGCGAGCTTGGGTTCCTGGGCGTCCGCTATGCCGAGGAATACGGCGGCAGCGCCATGGACACGGTCGCCACCGCCATCCTCGCGGAGGAGCTTGGGCGCTCCACCTTCGGCGGCTTCGCCATCACAGTGCTGGTCCATACCGACATGGCCTCCCCGCATCTGGCCAACGCCGGTACGCCGGAGCAGCAGGCGCGCTGGATGCCGGACCTGATTGCGGGCCGCAAGGTGTGCGCGGTCGCGGTAACGGAGCCGGACGCCGGGTCGGACGTGGCGGGGATGCGAAGCACGGCCCGGCGCGACGGCGGCGACTGGGTGCTGAACGGCACCAAGATGTACATAACGAACGGGGTGCTGGGCGACCTGGTGTTCGTCGCCGTGAAGACCGACACCGCCGCCAAGGGCAGCCGCGGCGTCTCGGTCTTCGCGGTGGAGAAGGGCACCCCGGGCTTCAGCGTCGGCCGCGCCTTGAAGAAGCAGGGCTGGCTGTCATCCGATACCGCGGAGCTGGTGTTCCAGGACTGCCGCGTTCCGCACGCCAACATGCTGGGCGGCGAGAACCAGGGCTTCTACGCCATCATGCGGAACTTCCAGAACGAGCGCGTGGTGCTGGGCGCGCAGGCGATGGGCGAGGCGCAGGCGGCGATGGCGATGACGCTCGACTGGGTGCGGCAGCGCAAGGCGTTCGGGGCCACGCTCTGGGACAAGCAGGCCATACGCCAGAAGCTCGCGATGCTGGCGGCCAAGGTCGAGGCGGCGCGTCGGCTGGTCTATCACGCCGCCTGGCTGGACGCGCGGGGCCGCGACTGCGTCCGCGAGGTCTCGATGGTGAAGGCGCTGTGCGGCGAGCTGGTGAACGAGGTCATGTACTCCTGCCAGCAGTTCCACGGCGGCATGGGCTACCTCCGCGAAAGCGCCATCGAGCGGATGGTGCGGGACGCGCGGATACAATCCATCGGGGGCGGCGCGACCGAAGTGATGCTGGAGGAGGTCGCGAAGCGGATGTAGGGGAGGACGGCCCGTGGATGCGACATTGGGTATGCCTGGGGATGCGATGACGGCAGGTGCCGGTGCGCCGGTGCTTGACGGCCTGTTGCGAAGCCGCTGGAGCTGCCGCGGGTTCAAAGACGCACCGGTGCCGCAGCCGACAGTCGAACGCCTTCTGGAGATGGCGCAACGGACGCCGTCCTGGTGCAACACCCAGCCCTGGCGCGTGACGCTCACCTCGGGCGAGGCGACTCGCCGGCTGGCTGCGGCCCTGTCGGAGCATCAAAGGTCGGGAGCCGCCGACCAGCCGGACCTGCCGTTTCCGGCCGCCTACCGGGGAGAGTACCTGGCTCGGCGGCGGGAGTGCGGCTACCAGCTTTATGGCGCCGTGGGCATCGAGCGCGGCGACCGCGTACGCTCGGCGGCACAGGGGCAGGAGAACTTCCGGTTCTTCGGCGCACCGCACTTCGCGCTGATCACCACCGAGCGCGACCTCGGGACCTATGGCGCCATTGACTGCGGCGGCTACGTCTCGGTGTTCCTGCTGGCGGCGCAGTCCCTTGGGCTGGCTGCGATCCCGCAGGCGGCGGTCGCGGCATACAGCCCGTGGCTGCGGAACTACTTCGGCCTGCCCGACAACCGGCTGGTCGTCTGCGGCATCTCGTTCGGCTACGCCGACCGGGCGCACCCCGCCAACGGGTTCCAGACCAACCGCGCGCCGATCTCGGAGGTGGTGGACTGGCAGGAATGAGCGCTGTCCGGCTCGGGTGGGCGCAAGCCGCTGCCTTCCGAAGCTATGGAGACACTTGCAATGTCATGACTGAATCCACCGGGGTCCGCCCCGTCTAGGCCAACCCTGCTACCCGGCAGCGCCGTCCAGGTCGCCCCATCCCGCCACTTCCAGCGCCGTCCGCCGCATCAGCAGCCGGGCCGTTCCAGCCTGCGCCACCACGCCAGCTTGGTTCACGAGCGCGATTCCAAGGCCCAGCAGCCCCCGGTCCGGGTGCTTCACCGCCCGCGTCTCCGTCACGGTGATGTCGGCGTGGATCGTGTCGCCGGGCCGGACCGGCGCCTTGAAGTCCCAGGTGACGCCCAGCAGCGCAACGACCGTGCCGTCAATCAGGTCGAGCCTCGACGCAAGCCCGAAGGCTATCCCGATCCCCATCGGCCCGTGCGCGACGCAGGCGCCGAAGTCCGTCGCCGCTGCGAACACCTCGTCGGTGTGGACCGGGTTGTAGTCGCCCGTCAGCCCGGCGAACGCGCCGATGTCCGCCGTGGTGATCGTCCGCCCCGGCGTCCGGAACCGCTGCCCCACCCGGAACTCGTCATACAGCCGCCCCATCGCCCGCCTCGCCCGATGCCGTTGCCTCGTCCCGCAGGTCCTTGCGCCGTATCTTGCCGGTGACGGTCATCGGCAGGCTATCGCGGAACTCGATCAGGCGGGGATACTCGTGGCCCGAAAGCCGCGACCTCACGAACGCCTGCATCTCCCCGCGCAGCGCGTCGTCCGGCTCCACGCCCTCGCGCGGCACGATGAACGCCTTGATCGCCTCGCCGCGCACCCTGTCGGGCACTCCCACTACCGCCACCATCGCGACGGCCGGGTGGTGCATCAGGCAGTCCTCGATCTCGGTCGGCCCGATGCGGTAGCCGCCGGACATGATGAGGTCGTCGTTGCGGCCGTGGAACCAGAAGTAGCCGTCCTCGTCGCGGTGGCCGGTGTCGCCGGTCAGCAGCCATCCGCCGCGGAACTTGTCCGCCGTCGCCTCCGGCTTGTTCCAGTAGCGCAGGAAGAACACGGGGTCCGGGGCCTGCACGGCAATCGTCCCCGCGGTGCCCGGCGGCAGCGGCCGGCCCTCGTCGTCCACGATCTCCAGCGTATGGCCCGGCAGCGCCCGGCCCATCGAGCCTTGCTTGAGCGGCATCAAGGTGGCGCAGTTCGCGACCGTCAGGTTCGCCTCGGTCTGCCCGTAGAACTCGTTGATGGTGCTGCCGAACGTCTCGCGGCCCCAGTCCAGCATCTCGTCGCCCAGCCGCTCCCCGCCGCTGGCGACGCTGCGCGTCCGGTAGGCGTGGCGGCTGCCGGGCCGCGCGACCTGGCGCATCATCTTGAGCGCGGTCGGCGGCATGAACGCGTTGCGCACGGAGTGGCGGGCGAGCAGGGCGAACGCCTCCTCGGGATCGAACTTGGCGAAGCGCTTCGCCAGCACGGGGACGCCGTGGAACAGGGACGGCAGCAGCACGTCCATCAGGCCGCCGGCCCAGGCCCAGTCCGCCGGGGTCCACATGCGGTCGCCGGGCTGCGGGAAGAAGTCATGGGGCAGCTCGACGCCCGGGAGGTGCCCCAGCAGCATCCGGTGCGCGTGCAGCACGCCCTTGGGGTTGCCGGTGGTGCCTGACGTATAGACGATCAGGGCCGGGTCGTCCGCCGCGGTGTCCACCATCGCCTGGTCGGACGATGCCGCCGCGATCAGCGAGGCCCAGCCCAGCACGCTGCCGTCGGCCCGCTCGTCAACGCTGATCAGCAGCGGGTTCGCAGCCAGTTGCCCGCGCAACTCCAGGATCTTGCCGATGCCCGCCTCGTTCGAGACCACGGCGCGGGCGCCGCTGTCGTTCAGCCGGTATTCGATAGCGTCCGGGCCGAACAGGGTGAACAGCGGCAGCGCGACCGCGCCGAGCCGGTAGGCCGCCAGGTGCGTGACGAGGGCCTCCGGGCATTGCGGCAGCAGGATGCCGATCCGGTCGCCCCGCCCGATGCCGTGCGCCGCCAGCGCGTTCGCCAGCCTGCGGGACTGGTCCTGCAGGTGCTCGAACGTCATCTCCGTCGCGGCGCCCTCCGCCGTTTCCGAGATCAACGCGAGGCGGTTGCCGCCGACGTGCCGGTCGCAGATGGCGGCTGCGATGTTGAAGCGGCCGGGAACCTGCCACTGGAAGGCGGCGCGAACTTGCTCGTAGGTGCGACCATTGGCGGCCATCGGGCTTTTCCCTTGTCTTCCCCCTAACGACTGTTAGACTTGCACAGGCACAGAGCGGCATCAAGCCGACGCGGGCCGGGGGGAGCCAACCGCATGAGAAGGGCGTTCATTGCGCTGATGCTCGGGGCCGCGATGGCCGCGCACCCGGCGGCGGCCCAGGCTCCGGAAGGCGCCGTGCGGATCGGCGTCCTCAACGACCAGTCCGGCATCTACGCGGACCTGTCCGGGCAAGGCTCGGTCATTGCGGCGCGCATGGCCGTGGAAGACTTCGGCGGCACGGTGCTGGGGCGGCCCGTCGAGGTCATCTTCGCCGACCACCAGAACAAGCCCGACGTGGGCGCCGCCATCGCCGCGCGCTGGTACGAGACGGAGCGGGTGGCCGCCATCGTTGACGTGCCCGTGTCGTCCGTCGCCCTCGCCGTGCAGGAGGTCGCCCGGCAGCACAGCCGGATCGTGATGTTCTCCGCCGCAGGAAGCTCCGACCTGACGGGCAGGCTGTGCTCGCCCATGGGGACCCAGTGGACGTTCGACACCATCGCGCTGGCGAAGGGCACGGCCCTGGCGGTGACGAAGCAGGGCGGCAAGAGCTGGTTCTTCATCACCGCCGACTACGCCTTCGGCACGGCCATGGAGGCCGACGCGCGAAGCTACATCTCGCAGGCCGGCGGCACCGTGGTCGGCAGCGTCCGGCACCCGCAGGGAACAAGCGACTTCTCGTCTTACCTGCTGCAGGCGCAGGCGTCGAAGGCTCGCGTCATCGGGCTGGCCAACGCCGGCTCCGACACGATCAACGCCGTGAAGAGCGCATCCGAGTTCGGCATCGTGGCGGGCGGGCAGGAGCTGGCCGGGCTGCTGATCTTCCTGTCGGACGTCCATGCCCTGGGCTTGCCGGCCGCGCACGGGCTGCTGCTGACGGAAAGCTTCTATTGGGACCTGAACGACCGCACCCGCGCCTGGTCCGGGCGGTTCGGGCAGAGCATGGGCGGACGGATGCCGACCATGGTCCACGCCGGGGTCTATAGCGCCGTCACCCACTACTTGCAGTCGGTCAAGGCGGCTGGAACCGACGAGGCGAACGCGGTCGCGGCCAAGATGCGTGAGCTGAAGGTTAGCGACGCCATCCTGGAGTCCGCGACGGTCCGGGAGGACGGGCGCGTGATGCGGCCGTTCTACCTGTTCGAGGTCAAGGCGCCGGCGGAGTCCCGCAAGCCCTACGACTACTACAAGCTGGTGCGCGAGATACCGGCCGAGGAGGCTTCGCGCCCGCTGAGCGAAGGGCGTTGCCCCCTGGTCCGCTGACACCAGCCGCCGGGCGCCCTGGCCTGTCTGCCACGGCCGGCAACCGTCATCGCCACGCTGCAAGCACGGCTCGCAGCGCCAGCGCGCCAGCGGTCAGGGCGCCCGGCGGTTGGCATGACGCGCGCCCCGGCCCGGCCGCCCCGGGTCAGCCGGGCCGGGAGGCGGGCGCGACCGTCTCGTAGCGCCCGCCCTCGAACGCCAGCCGGCCCTGGCGCAGCAGCAGGTTGGCATGGGCGAGCGCCTCGCTGAACGCGAAGCCCATCTGGTGCGGATCGCTGATGACCCGGCCGAACACCACCGGCACCAGCTCCGCCGCCGACAGGCGCCGGTCCCGGCAGGCCGCGGCAATCGCGTCGCAGCGCAAGGCGTGATGGGCCGTTAGCTCGTCCACCCGGGCGTGCAGGCCGACGAACGGCAGGTTGTGCCCGGGCAGGACGAGGGTACCGGCGGGGATCGCGTCCTTGAGGGCCGCCAGCGAGCGCAGGTAGATGCCGAGCGGGTCGCCCTCGGGGTCGTTGGCCTGCACGCTGATGTTGGGCGAGATGCGCGCCAGCACCTGGTCCGCCGCAAGCAGCAGCCCGTCCGCCGGGCAGTGCAGCATGATCTGCTCCGGCGAGTGCCCGCCGCCGCTCAGCACGTCGAAGCTGCGCCGGCCGATGTGCAGCGCCTCCCCGGCGATGAGCCGGCGGAAGGTGCGCGGCAGCCCGGTGATCATCCGCAGGTAGCGGTGCCCGTTCGTCAGCAGCTCGTCCGCCACGGCCGGGTCGAGGCCGTGCGCCAGGTAGAAGTCGCGATACGGCCCGGCGTTCGCCGCCTCGGGGTCGAGCTGGATCGTCAGGCAGGTGAGATACTCGGCCTGGCTCATCAGCAGCGGGCTGCCGGTCCGCCCGGCCAGCCAGCCGGCCATGCCCACATGGTCCGGGTGGAAGTGCGTTGCGATGATGCGGGTGATCCTGCGGCGCCGCAACGGCCCGTCCAGCAGCGCGTCCCACAATGCGCGCGTCGCCTCGTCGCCGATCCCGGTGTCAACGACCGCGACGCCGCCCTCGTCCTCGATGAGGAACACGTTCACATGGTCCAGCCGGAACGGCAGCGGCAGCCGCACCCACTCGATCCCGTCGGCGACCGTGACCGGCGTGCCGGCCGCAGGAGGCTCGGGATGGGGGAACAGCAGGGGGGCGGCTCGTCCTGGATCGGTCATCGCAGGCACCTATCCAGGACGGGCGGCCTCGGGTCAAAGACGATCTTGGGCTTGCGCCGGGCAGGCCAGGCTGGCCGGCGGCACGGATGGCCTCAGCCAGACCGTTCATCGCGTCCATCCTCGCCATCTCCGCATAAGGTGCTGGCGGGCAATACCGGCGAGCATCCGCTTCGACCCTTGCATCGGCACCGTCATTGCGAGCCGCGCTTGCAGCGCGGCAATCCAGGAGTCCCAAGCGCAGTCCCGGCCGCCACTGGGTCGCCGCTCCGCTGCGCTCCCCGCGATGACGGAAGCGGGCGGGGCAAAGGACCGTTGACCCTGGTGGCGAATTCGGCAGCGAGTTCACTCCCGCCGTTGTGACGACGTGCAAGGTGGCGTGGGAGTGATGATGCGGGCCCGTCCTGTTGAAGGTTGATGCCCATGTCGCTGCACCCGCAAGACCCGCCCACAGTGCCCGAAGAGACCCGCCGCATCGCGCAAGCGGCATTTCGCAAGGGCACGCTGTGCATGCGCGTCGCCGACGCGCTCGGCCCCGTGTATCGGATTGCCAGTTCGCTTCCTTGTTCCCCCGCCGCGGCCAGCCTGCGTCAGCGCCGGGTCGCCTCGCGTTGGTCGTTGTGCTGCAGTTCGTGGAAAACCTGTCCGACCGCGAAGCAGCAGATGCCGTCCGGGGCCGGATCGATTGGAAGTATGCGCTCGGCTTGGCGCTTACCGATCCCGGCTTTGACCACACGGTGCTGAGCGAGTTCCGCACGCGCCTGATCGAGGGCGGCGCCGAGCTGCTGTTGCTCGACGCCCTGCTGCAGCGCTTGAAGGAGCAGGGCCTGGTCAAGGCGCGCGGGCGTCAGCGCACGGACAGCACGCACGTGCTCGCCGCGGTGCGCGCGCTGAACCGGCTGGAGCGCGTTGGCGAGACGTTGCGGGCGGCGCTGAACGAGGTGGCCACAGTCGCGCCGGACTGGCTGCGGGCCGTGGCGCCGACGCACTGGTATGAGCGGTATGGCCGGCGGGTGGAGAACTACCGCCTGCCCAAGGCCGAGGCGGTCCGGCTCGCGCTTGCGGCCGAGATCGGTGCCGACGGCCAGCACTTGGTGGCCGAGCTCGACGCCGCCACGGAGCAGCCAGACCTGGCGCAGCTGCCCATGGTGCAGGTGCTGCGCCAGGTCTGGGCGGCGCAGTATGTTGCGGACGGGAAGCACATGCGCCTGGGCAGCGCGGCCGAACTGCCGCCGTCGGCCGAGCAGGTTTGCTCGCCCTATGACCCCGAGGCCCGCTACAGCAACAAGCGCGGCGTGACCTGGATCGGCTACAAGGTGCAGCTGACCGAAACCTGCGGTCCGGCCTGCGAAGGTCCGCACCTGATCACCAACGTCGAGACGACGCCCGGCACCACCCCGGACGACAACATGGTCACGGTGATCCATGGCAGCCTGGAGCGGCGCGGCCTGCTGCCGGGCGAGCACCTGGTGGACGGGGGCTACACGGGCTCGCACATGCTGGTGGACAGCCAGCAGCGTCACTGTGTGACCGTCGTCGGCCCCGTTGCCGATGACCCGAGTTGGCAGGCGCGCCTGCACGACGGGCTGACCAAGGCCGCATTCGAGGTGGACTGGGAGGGTGAGGTGGTGACCTGCCCAGCGGGCAAGCAGAGCCTCTCTTGGCTGCCGCACACACCGTCCAAGAACGGCATGGCGTTCCAAGTGCGGTTCGCAACCCAGGACTGCTTGCCGTGCCCGCTGCGGCCGCGCTGCACGCGCGGCAAGCGCGAGCCGCGCATCATCGGGCTGCAGGCGCGCGAGCAATTCGAGGCGCTGCAGGGCGCGCGCAGGCAGCAGAAGACTGAGGCGTTCCGAGCAAGCTACGCCGCCCGCGCCGGGGTCGAGGGCACGCACGCGCAGGCCATCAGCCGCTGCGGCCTGCGTCGATGCCGCTACGTCGGCCTGGCCAAGACGCGCCTACAGCATGTCCTCACAGCCGCTGCGGTCAACCTGGTCCGGGTCGCGGAATGGTGCGCCGGCACCCCCGTCGCGAAATCGCGATGCTCGCGCTTCTCCGCGCTTCACGCAGCCTGAAGAAGCTACCGCCGAATTCGCCACCAGGGTCA